>SXGT01266595.1_pt1 | contig 21795 bp, 19 predicted proteins | sample 3176221 | NCBI WGS metagenome assembly SXGT01 (sample SAMN11356862, study PRJNA531348) | freshwater metagenome | isolation source: freshwater sample F1-120 | place: China: Fuxian Lake, Yuxi | collected 2017-12-25
CACGCCGCCAGCGCGAAGATCTTCTCGTAGTTGGTCTATCTGAGCCTTGGTTGCATCAACTAGCGGCAGGCGAACTCGTCCACCACTTAAGCCCATTAAATCAAGAGCGGCTTTAGTAAGGATTGCTCCTTGGGTTCTAAAAGTCCCGGTATATACCGGCAATAATCTTTGATGAATTTCAAGGGCCTTTGCGACATCACCTGAAAAGAATGCATTAAGCATCTGCTTTAACTCTGATCCGACGCTATGGCCGCAGACGGAGACAAATCCGACTGCTCCAACTGAAAGTAGTGGAAGATTTAAAATGTCATCACCAGAGTAGACCGGTATAGCGCATCTCTGAATTACCCACGAAGTTGAAGCGATATCTCCCTTTGCATCTTTAAGAGCTGCAATTTTTGGGTTTGCTGCTAACTTAACAATCGTATCTGGCTCAATTGCAACACCAGTTCTATGTGGGATGTCATAGAGCATGATTGGCAAATCAGTAGCGCCTGCCATTGCTTCAAAGTGAGCTGCGATTCCAGCCTGTGGTGGTTTGTTGTAATAAGGAGTCACCACTAAAAGTCCATCAGCTCCAGCCTTAGCGGCCTGTCTGGCCTGCTCGAGCGAGTGAGAAGTTTCGTTATTTCCAGCCCCTGCAACAATCTTTATATTTGATCCAACTACTTTGCGAACTACCTTGATTATTTCTACTTTCTCTTCATCGCTGGTAGTTGGCGCCTCCCCTGTTGTGCCATTTAGAACAATTCCATCATGACCCGTTGAAACTAAATGTGCGGCTACTTTTTCAACGCTTGCCCAATCAATTGATAGATCATCTTTAAAAGGGGTGACCATTGCGGTCAACAATCTGCCAAATGGCGCCTGAATCGACATGCGCCAAGGCTACTACTTAAGGGCTATGGCGCGACGCGCCCCGACTTTTCAAAGGCAGCATAGGTAATCGGCATCAAGCGGGCAAAGTGCTCCTCCATCTTCTCTGCCACCATCTCTATCTCCCGCTGCGGATAGCTCGGAAAGTGAGATCCTTCTCGGGCTGTTCTTAACGAGAGAAAATTCATAAGCGCCCTCGCATTCATCGTGACATACATAGATGAATAGAGCGCAACCGGAAGCACTGCTCTGGCAACTTCTTTTGCCACCCCTGCATCTAGCATCTTCTTATAATTCAAATAACAAAGTTCATAACTTTCTTTCATCGCAGCAACTGATATCTCATACTGCTCATCACTGCCATCAACAAATGTGTAGGCGCCAGTTTTGCCAACTTGTACCAATTTCCTAGCCTTATTTGGAACATAGAAAACTGGAAGCAGTTCACGATAGCGACCACTCTCCTCGTTATATGAGGCGATGCGATGGCGCATAAACTCTCTAAACACAAATATCGGAGCGCTAATAAAAAAGGTCATTGAGGTATGTTCGAAGGGAGAGCCATGGCGCTCTCTTGCTAGATAATTGATCAACCCAGTTGAACGAGTGGGATCAGCGTTTACTTCCTCTAAAGAATTCTCACCTGCCGTTGAAACTCGCGCCGCCCAAATGACATCAGCATCATTAGCACTGGATTTAACTAGCTCGACTGTCACATCATCTCTAAAGACAATATCTGGATGGCTGGGCTGGCTCACGTGCGCGACCCTATCTACTCTCTGGCGCAAGGCTGGGATTTTCTACGGCAGAATGGGAGCGTGTCATTAAATCCTCCGAGCTTTAATAGGCGCCGAGTCCTATCCGACTCACTGGCTGTGGCAATTCCTGTTGGAACATATGGCGCCGCCTTCGGAGCAGCCTCAATCGCTGCTGGGTTCTCGGTTCTTCAAACCTGCCTCTTATCGCTTCTATTGTTTTCTGGCGCATCACAATTTGCAGTTGTTGGCGTGATTGGCTCAGGCGGATCTGCAATGAGCGCAATTGCTACTGGATCTCTTCTCGGTTTTCGAAATGGGCTCTATGGATTAAAGATGGCACCACTTCTGAGATTAAAAGGTTTTAAACGTGTAATCGGCGCGCAATTAACTATCGATGAATCAACAGGTGTTGCAATCAGCCAAGAGGGGCGAGGGGATGACGCCGCGCGTTATGGCTTCTGGGCAACCGGTATTGGAGTTTATTTCTTCTGGAATCTCTTTACTCTTCTTGGAGCACTTGGCGCTGGAGCAATTGGAGACCCTGCAGCGTGGGGTCTTGATGCAGTAGTTCCTGCAGCATTTCTTGGACTCCTCTGGCCAAGACTTACTGACAATAAGACTCGAATACTTGCTATCTCTGCTGCGCTTTTGGCGCTCTTATTAGTTCCCTTTGTTCCAGCGGGAATCCCAATAATTGCAACAGCGCTATTGGCAGTAGTTTTTGGAAGTAGGGAAAAGAAATGAGTCAGATATGGATTGCCACATTAATTTCATCTCTGATCTGCTTTCTATTGAAATATCTTGGCTATCGCATCCCAGAATCTCTTCTTAATAGACCAGCGATTCAAAGGATCAACTCTTTGATTCCTATCGCTCTACTTAGTTCATTAGTTGCTGTACAGGCGCTAACAATTAAGCAGCAGGTAGTAATTGATCACAGGCTTGTAGGACTACTGGTTGCTGCTATCGCATTAAGTTTTAAAGCAAACTTTCCAATAATGATGCTGCTTGCTGCGGCAAGCTCTGCCCTCGTTTATAACCTCTAGATAATCTTTAAAGCTTCAAGCTTTGCTTTTAAATCAATATCAGAGGGCTCAGTTAGATGGGTGCCATCAGGAAAGAGAATTACTGGGATAGAACGCTTTCCGCCGTTTATTTCAATAACTTTCTCTGATGCTCCAGGCACTGATTCGACATCAATGATTTCATAACTAACTTCAAGTGAATCAAGTAATCTCTTAGATCTGACGCAATCTCCGCACCAATCTGCGCTATACATTGTTATTGAAGTGCTCACATTTCCCTCCTAGATATCCATCAGATTCTCAAGGCCAAAGGTTAAACCAGGTCTTGTCGATACGCTTCTGATAGCAAGCAGTACCCCAGGCATAAATCCACTTCTATCTATTGAGTCATGTCTGATCGAGAGAGTCTCGCCTTGATCGCCAAGTAGGACCTCTTGATGAGCAACTAAACCTCTCAGGCGTAGAGAATGAATTGGAACATCTCCAACCTTGGCTCCTCTTGCTCCAGCAAGTGCGCTACTAGTCTTATCAGGCATTGCGCTCTTCTTGGCTTTCGCTCTGGCATCAGAGATTAACTCTGCAGTTCTAGTTGCAGTTCCGGAAGGGGCATCTGCCTTTTCAGGATGATGTAGTTCGATAATCTCAACTGATTCAAAATAGGTGGCAGCCTTTGCTGCAAACTGCATCATTAATACTGCTCCAAGGCCAAAGTTTGGCGCAATTATTGCTCCAACTTGAGGATTTTTAGCTAGCAGAGCTTTAACTTCTTCTATTCTCTTGCTATCAAAACCAGTAGTACCAACTACTACATTAATTCCACTATTTATCGCATACTCTAAATTCTTCATCACAGAATCAGGATGAGTAAAATCTAGAACAACCTTGGCGCCAGAGCTCTTTAGTAAATCTAAAGAATCACCGAGGTCAAGGGATGCAACTAATTCCAGATCATCTGCAGCAGAGATAGCTTTCACACTCTCGGTGCCCATTCGCCCCTTAGCGCCAAGAATGGCGACTTTAATTCTCATCGCTTCTCCACCCTCTACTTCATAGCCTTTTCAAAGATTGAACGCTTGGCAAATGGTCCCACAATCGCAAGGCTCGGCGCAGAACCCAAGACCTCAGATGCTAGCTTTGCAATGGCTGCGCTATCAACGGCTGAGATCTCGCGAAGGATCTCATCAAAGCTTAAGACCTGGCCATAGATCAGCTCGCTCTTTCCAATCCGGCTCATTCGAGAACCCGTATCTTCCTGGCCTAAAACTAGTGAGCCACTAACTGCCCCCTGAGCCTTAATCAATTCCTCACTTGTTAGTCCATTACTTGCAACATCTTCTAAAACTCCGCGCATAATCTTTATGACTTCGACAGCCTTTGATGGAGTAGATCCGGCGTAGAGGGCAAGAAATCCACTTCCAGCAAACTGTTGAGCATATGAATAGACTGAATAAGCCAGACCGCGCTTTTCTCTAATTTCTTGAAATAGCCTAGAAGACATTCCCCCGCCAAGGGCGGCAGAGAAAACTCCCATGGCAAAGCGTCTCTTATCGTCTCGATTTACTCCGGGCATTCCAAGAACAATATGGGCCTGCTCTGTCTTTCTATTTATCAGACCAACGCTTCGCTTTGGTTTTCTAGTAAATTCTTGGCCTGGCCTTAGATTAAATTTCTTCTCAGCTCGATCTAGGAATTCATCTCTTGAAAGAGCTGCAATTATCTGATCTACGACCTGTTGATGCCTGATGTTTCCAGCAACTGCAACAACGATATCCTCTGGTAGATAGCGCTTTTTATAGTAGTTAAAGACCGAGCTTCTAGAGAGAGACTTTATTGATTTAGTAGTTCCAAGTATTGAGCGCCCAAGTGTGGTGTCGCCATAAAAAGTCTCAGCAAACAACTCATGAGCTAAATCTGCCGGATCATCATCGCGCATAGAGATCTCCTCTAGAACGACTTTTCTCTCAGCCTCGACATCACTTGATTTGGCAACAGATGAGGTAATTAGATCTGAAATAACATCAATAGCTAGTGGAAGATCCTTATCAATTACTCTGGCATAAAAGCAGGTGTATTCCTTTGAGGTGAAGGCATTCATTTCGCCGCCAACGGCTTCAATTGAGGATGAAATTTCAAGCGCGCTTCGTCGCTTTGTCCCCTTAAACAAAAGGTGTTCTAGAAAGTGTGATGCTCCGGCAACCTTTAAGCCCTCATCGCGAGAGCCAACATTGACCCAGATGCCAAAGGCTGCTGAGCGAACTGTAGGGATTTCTTCAGTGACGATGCGCAGGCCGCTAGCAAGAACGGTCCTACGCACAGTCATTTAACTTCACTTACTCCGAGGCAGTATCTGACTTCTGGCTTTCATCTAAAGCTGGAATCAGCGAGAGCTTGCCCTTTGGGTCAATCTCGCCAATTTCAACTTCAACCTTATCGCCAACATTCATGACATCTTCGAGGTTTTCAATGCGCTTCCCGCCATGCATCTTCCGAATCTGGGAGATGTGTAGCAGGCCATCTTTTCCGGGAAGGAGATTTACGAAAGCTCCAAAGGTTGCAAGCTTGACGATCGTTCCGTTATATCGCTCTCCAATTTCAGGAAGCTTTGGATCGGCAATTGAGAGAATCGCAGCTTTAGCAGCATCTGCTGCGGTGCCATTTGTGGCGCCAATAAAGATTGTTCCATCATCTTCAATGGAGATTTCAGCTCCGGTCTCCTCTTGAATCTGATTGATGACTTTGCCTTTAGGTCCAATAACAGCGCCAATCTGATCCACTGGGATCTTAATTGAGATGATTCTTGGAGCAAGAGGGTTCATATCATCTGGGCGATCAATAGCTTCATTCATCACCTTTAAGATTGCAAGACGAGCTTCTTTTGCTTGCAAAAGAGCAGATGATAAAACGCTAGCTGGAATTCCATCTAACTTAGTATCTAGCTGGAGAGCTGTTACAAAGTCTTTGGTTCCAGCAACTTTAAAGTCCATATCGCCGAAAGCATCTTCTGCTCCCAAGATATCTGTAAGGGCAACATATTCCACTTTGCCATCAACATCATCGGAAATTAAGCCCATGGCAATTCCAGCAACTGGCGCCTTTAGCGGAACTCCTGCATTTAATAGCGAGAGAGTTGATGCGCATACTGATCCCATTGATGTGGATCCATTTGAACCAAGTGCCTCAGATACTTGTCTGATCGCATAAGGAAACTCCTGGCGCCCAGGAAGAACTGGAAGGAGGGCTCGCTCAGCAAGTGCTCCATGACCAATTTCTCGTCTCTTAGGTGATCCCACTCGACCAGTCTCACCAGTTGAGTAAGGCGGGAAGTTGTAGTTATGCATATAACGCTTATGGTCTTCAGGATTGAGAGTATCTAGTTGTTGCTCCATCTTAAGCATATTTAAAGTTGTGATTCCCAGAATCTGAGTCTCGCCTCTTTCAAATATTGCAGAGCCATGAACTCTTGGGACTACTTCAACTTCAGCAATCAGTGGTCTGATATCGCGAAGTCCTCGTCCATCGATGCGAATCTTTTCGCGAAGGACTCTCTGGCGAACCAACTTCTTAGTGAGTGAGCGAAATGCTGCAGGAATCTCTTTCTCCCGACCAACAAAGCTCTCAGCTAGTGATTGCTTAACTTCAGCAGATAGTCTCTCAATTTCGGTTTCACGCTCTTGCTTGCCTGAAATCTTCAGCGCTGAATCAAGCTCTTTCTTTGCTGCTTTCTCAACAGCGGCAAATGCATCATCTTGATAATCAAGAAACACTGGGAACTCAGCAGTTGGTTTTGCAGCAACTTTTGCTAATTTGATCTGTGCTTGGCAGAGCTGACGAATAAATGGCTTTGAAGCCTCAAGTCCCTGACCAACAATTTCCTCAGTTGGAGCGCTAGCACCAGAGCCAATCAAATCAATGGTCTTAACTGTTGCTTCTGCTTCAACCATCATAATTGCAACATCATCGCCAGCAATTCTTCCGGCAACGACCATGTCGAAAACCGCATTTTCTAGATCGCTATGGTTTGGGAAAGCCACCCATTGTCCGTCGATAAGTGCGATACGCACTCCACCAATTGGGCCTGAGAACGGCAGTCCTGCTAGTTGTGTTGACATAGATGCCGCATTAATAGCAATCACGTCATACATATGATTCTGATCAAGGGCCATAACAGTCACCACGATCTGAACTTCATTACGCAGCCCCTTAATAAATGAAGGGCGAAGCGGACGATCAATCAAGCGGCAGGTAAGAATTGCATCCTCGGAAGGACGACCTTCTCTGCGGAAAAATGATCCTGGGATCTTTCCAACTGCATACATACGCTCTTCCACATCAACTGTTAATGGGAAGAAGTCGAATTGATCTTTAGGTGACTTTGAAGCAGTAGTTGCTGAGAGCAACATAGTTTCATCATCTAGATAAACAACTGCAGTTCCTGCAGCTTGGCGCGCTAGGCGACCAGTTTCGAAACGAATTTCTCGTTTTCCAAATTTTCCGTTGTCAATTGTGACAGCGGCAGACTTAACGTCTTGACCCTCCATGGGTCTCTCCTATTCTCTAACACCCGAACGCTCATTTATAGAGAATGGATCTTCGATCGAAGCCAACGGCATTCTTGTTTAAATCCGTAAGCCACCACCGAGGACCAAACCTCTAGCGTTGCGCTGGGTGATTATTTAATTGTTCAGCAAACTAACGGCGGATGCCGACTTTGTCGATGATCGCACGGTAGCGCGCGATATCTGTCTTTGCAAGGTATTGCAAAATTCTTCTACGGCGACCTACTAGAAGCAGTAGACCACGACGGTTGTGGTGATCATGCTGATTTGTCTGTAGGTGCTCAGTTACTTCTTCAATTCTCCGTGATAAAAGCGCAACCTGTGATTCAGGGCTTCCTGTGTCAGATGCAGAGGCGCCATACTTGGTAATAATTTCTTTCTTCTCGGCAGGTTTTAATGCCATTTTTTTTCTTCCTTTACATCTTTCACGAGGGCTCTCGGTCTAATACACGAGCGCACACTTTCTCGCTTGAGGGGCGTAAATCTACCAGCGCTCGTTAAAGATCTAAAATCGAGGCGAAAATACGCCTAAAGGGAAGTCAGTTTCCTAGCTTCATCGCAATCTATTTTCATCTGAACCAAGAGCTCATCTAATGAGCCAAATTTGATGGTATCTCTTAGTCTCCAACCGAATTCAACTTTTGCCTCTTGGTCATAGAGATCTAAATCATCTCGATCAAGTGCGTAGGCCTCAACTTGTCTTCCGCGCACGCCATCAAATGTGGGATTAGTTCCAATAGAAATTGCTGCGCTCCAGCGATGAGAACCAACTGATAACCAGCCGGCATAAACTCCATCAGATGGAATTGTGGCATAAGAATCTAGACCAATATTTGCAGTTGGATATCCAATAGTTCTGCCACGTTTTTCGCCGTGAATAACTGGTCCGACTAATTGATGAGGTCTGGTTAGCAATTGATTAGCAATCTCGATGTTTCCCGCCTTAATTGCCTCTCGAATGCGTGTCGAGGAGGCCTTAATGTTTCCATGGTTATAAAGAGGGATTGCCTTTACCTTAAAAGGTGAATTAGCTTTTAAATACTCAACATTCCCAGCAGCTTTTGCTCCAAATGTGAAGTTCTCCCCCACTAAAACTAAAGCGGGATCAAAAATTGGCTTGAGTATTTCGTTAATGAATTGATCTGGAGTTAATTGTGAAAATTGAGAGCTAAATCTAATTACCGCCACGCTACTTGCCCCATGCATCGATAACTGGGCGATGCGATTACTTAGAGTCAGCAGCCGAGTTGGAACTCTATCTGGCGCAAATACAGATGTTGGATGAGGATCAAAGGTGAGTGCAACTACCGGCAGATTTTCTCTAACCCCCTCTTGAAGAATGACTTGATGGCCGATATGCACGCCGTCAAAAATTCCGATAGCAAGGGCAGAGCCTAGAAGCGGGGCTCCATGCCAAGTTACTTCAGCGCTATTCATAGCTTTAATTCTTTCATGAAATAAAGACCGCCACAGGTTGTGCGCCGTATTCCCGATTTTCCAATATTGCAGCAACCTGCCCATCTGGCGTTAGGGCAACAACTGGGCCATCAGTGCTTGATGCGCTCAGCGCGCGACCAAAACTCAACTCTTTAACCTCAAGCAGATCTACATTTCTTACACTCATAACTTTAGATATCTCGCTAGCAAGAGGCCTTATCTCTGGTGATTCAAGGCTGCTGCAATCACTTAAGGAGAATGGAGCAACTAGGCTCCTTCGAAGCGAGATGAGATGTCCTCCAACTCCAAGTGAGCTTCCTAAATCTCTTGCAATTGATCGAATGTAAGTTCCTGCCGAGCATTCAACAGTAATTTCAATATCTAGAAATTCTCCACGTTTGATTTCGATTACATCTAATTTATAGATATCTATCTGCCGAGCAGGGATTTCTACCTCTTTGCCCTCTCGCACTAAGTCATAGGCTCTCTGGCCATTAATCTTTATCGCCGAGACTTTAGTTGGAACCTGCATAATGCTTCCAATTTGAGTAGCAAGGAACTCTCTAATTTCCTGATCGCTGACATTTGAAGTATCAGATGTTGAAATGATCTCACCTTGCGCATCATCGCTAGCAGTCACCTGGCCTAATCGAATCTGAGCGTGATAGGCCTTTTTTCCTTGAGTTATATATTGTAGAAACTTTGTTGCCTTATTTACTCCAATAACAAGAACGCCTGTTGCCATCGGATCAAGAGTCCCAGCATGGCCGACCTGCTTTGTGCCTAGCGTTTTTCTTAACTTTGCCACTACATCATGACTGGTAATTCCAGCTGGCTTATCAATAATGACAAAGCCATCTTGCAAACTCATCTACTCACCAGAGAGATAGTTTTTTGGGCGGCTCTGGCGATAAGGATCATCTCCGCTTATCGGCTCTGCGCCAGATCGAAGATTTGCAATCTCTTCATCACTTTTTCTAACCTGATCAAGTAAATCTTCAAAGTTCTTGGCGTTTTCACCTAATGCATCTGCAAAGAAGGTAAGAGAAGGGGTGATTCTTGTGCCAAGTTCTCGTCCTACTTCAGTTCTTAATAGCCCCTTGGCACTTTCTAATACCTTGGCAGTATTTAGGCGAGCTTCATCATCGCCTAAAACTGTATAGAAGATAGAGGCTTGTTGTAGGTCGCCAGTTACTCGAACATCGGTAATTGTGACAAAACCAAGGCGCGGATCTCTCACCTTGCTCTCAAGGGCTGAGGCAACTACAACCTTGATCCGGTCAGCAACTTTTGCAGCCCGATGCGACTTTCCCATGTCTTATGCTCGCTCTTTCTCGCGCATCTCAAATGCTTCAAATACATCTCCAATTTGAATGTCTTTGAAACTTCCCACACCAATTCCGCACTCAAAGCCCTCACGAACTTCAGTGGCATCATCTTTAAATCGCTTTAAGGATTCGATTGTTAGGTTATCGCCGATTACCACGTTATCGCGCAGAACTCTTGCCTTAGCATTTCTCCTAATAAGTCCGCTTGAAACCAGAGATCCAGCGATAGTTCCAAACTTGCTGGACTTAAAGACTTCACGCACTTCAGCGCGACCCAAGACTGCTTCCTCAAATTCAGGCTTGAGTAGTCCCTTAAGGGCAGCTTCGATCTCCTCGATTGCTTTATAGATCACGCTATAGAAACGAACTTCAACGCCCTCTTCATCAGCAAAGATTGCAGTATGGGCCTCCGGCTTAACATTGAAGCCAACAATTACCGCTCCCGATGCTGAAGCAAGCGTGACATCGCTCTTAGTAATGGCGCCAACGCCTCTATGAATAACTCTCAAATCAACTTCACTACCGACATCTAATTGAACCAAAGCATCTTCAAGTGCTTCAACAGATCCGCTGACATCGCCTTTGAGAATGAGATTAAGAGTTGTGACCTTGGATTGCTCAAGGAAGTCTTCTAGGGAAACTTTCTTTCTCGCCTTGGCAAGTGCGGCATGTCGCTCTCCGGCCTGACGCTTCTCTGCAATTTGTCTTGCAGTTCGATCATCAGGTGCAACGATAAAGCTATCGCCAGCACTTGGCACCGAGGTAAAGCCAAGAACTTGAACTGGCCTTGATGGACCTGCTACTTCAACTTCTTGTCCAAACTCATCCATCATCGCTCTTACGCGGCCAAAAGCACTTCCTGCAACAATTGCATCTCCAACGCTTAGCGTTCCGCGCTGGACTAGAACTGTTGCAACTGGACCACGGCCACGATCTAGGTGAGCCTCAATTGCTACACCTCTAGCATCATCTTCATGGATTGCTCTTAGATCAATTGCAGCATCTGCAGTTAACAAGATTGCTTCAACTAATTGATCAATACCAGTTACTTTAGCTGCGGAGACATCAACAAATAGCGTATCTCCACCATACTCCTCAGCGACCAAGTTGTATTCAGTCAATTGCTGACGAATTCGCCCTGGATTTGCTCCCTCTTTATCAACCTTATTAACGGCAACAACAATTGGAACACTTGCTGCTTGAGCGTGATTTAAAGCCTCGATTGTCTGGGGCATCACTCCATCATCTGCAGCAACAACTAGGACTGCAATATCTGTCACCTTTGCGCCACGAGCACGCATAGCGGTGAAGGCTTCATGGCCTGGGGTATCGATAAATGTAATGGCGCGATTAAGTCCGGCATGCTCATGATGAATCTGATAAGCGCCAATGTGTTGAGTAATACCACCTGCTTCACCCTTTACAACTTCAGTCTGGCGAATAGCATCGAGAAGTCTTGTCTTTCCATGATCAACATGGCCCATAACCGTGACAACTGGCGGCCTAATACTCAAATCATCAGGATCAACATCAGAGAGCTCTTGATCAAGATCGATATCAAACTCTTCTAATATCTCTTTATCTTCATCCTCTGGAGAGACAACTGTTATTTTGTAGCCGAACTCGCTACCTAATACATGCAGAGTCTCTTCATCAACTGATTGAGTTGCAGTAACCATCTCGCCTAGATGAAATAGCACTGAGACTAACCCAGCTGGATCTGCTCCAATTTTTTCGGCAAAGTCAGCTAAAGATGCTCCTCTTCGCAATCTAACTGGAGTATTTCCATCACCGCGAGGAACAATTGCGCCACCAAGTGTTGGGGCTTGCATATTGTCTATCTCTTCGCGACGCGTTTTCTTTGATTTGTAATTCTTTTTCTTTCCAGCATTCTTTCCAAATGCTCCGCCAGCGCTTCCGCGCTGTCCTGGTCTTCCTGGCGCAAAACCGCCACCTGGTTTTCCAGCTCCTGGTCTTGCTGGCGCGCCCGTTGCTCCGCCTGGTCTTTGACCTTGGCCACCTTGGCTGCGATATGGAGATGAAGCATTGCGATCTTGCGGGCGAGATGAACCATCAGTTCGTTGTTGTGGTCGCGCTGCAAATCCTGGACGAACAGAACCAGGACGAGGTCCTGCCATATTTCCGCCTCTTGCCGGCGCACCTGGCGGTCTACTTCCGGTAGGTCTTACTTGTCCGGGACGTTGTGCTCCGCCCTGACCTTGTGGTCTTGGTGGACGAGGAGGCGCTGAAGGATTTCCAAAAGGATTATTTCCAGGTCTTGCGCTGCCCTGACCTTGTGGTCTTGGTGGACGAGGAGGTGCTGAGGGTGTTGCAAAAGGATTATTTCCGACTCTGGCAGCAGGAGCAGCTGGTGGTTTAGCAGGAAGTGGCGCTGGCTTTTCTTCTACGCTCTCTTTGATTACTGGAGTAATAGGTGGAGTAATTTCATCAATCTGCTCAACGCTCTCTACTGGCGCTGCTTTCTTCGCTGCGGCTTTCTTGGCAGGGGCTTTTTTGGCAGGAGCTTTTTTAGGTGTAGCTGCAACTGCAGGAAATTTTTCTAGAAACTTTCGCACCACCGGTGCTTCAACAGTTGAAGATGCGGAGCGAACAAACTCGCCCATCTCTTGGAGTTTTGCAAGGACATCCTTGCTATCCATCCCTACATCTTTTGCTAATTCGTAAACGCGGACCTTTGCCACTTTTCTCCTTTTGTGGCTCCTCGTTTACTTTTTAAACGCGAAGCCTAAATTGACCTACTCATGACTGTGAAGTGCTCATTAGAGTGCCATTGCCTATTCGACCTAGCCTTCGCTTTGCAAATATGTGAGGGAGATCCTCACGGCGCAACCATACCGCCGCAGTACTACTTTTAGGAAACTTCGCCTGCCGTAGAGCCACTTGTCGCCCCATCGGAGTGAATATCAATGCGCCAGCCAGTCAGGCGAGCAGCCAGACGGGCGTTCTGCCCATCTTTACCAATGGCAAGAGATAGTTGGTAATCAGGAACTACAACCTTGGCAGAGCGAGTATCAATATTTACTACCTCAACGCTAGAGACTCTTGCCGGAGCTAAAGCATTACCAACATATGTTGCTGGATCTTCAGACCAATCAACAATATCTATCTTCTCGCCATGTAACTCATCCATAACAGCTCTTGCTCTTGCTCCCATGGGACCAATTAGCGCACCCTTTGGACTAACACCTGCGCGGTGAGCTCTAACTGCAATTTTGCTGCGATGTCCTGCCTCGCGAGCTATTCCCATAATTTCGACGATGCGATCTCTTATCTCCGGAACTTCAAGTGCAAATAATTGTTTTACTAGCGCTGGATGGCTCCTAGAGAGCAGCACCTCAGGGCCCTTCTGGCCTTGTTTAACTTCAACTACAAAGCTCTTGATTCGATCGCCATGTTTATATATCTCACCGGGCACTTGTTCATGTGGTGGAATTTTTCCCTCTACTCTTCCAAGATCAATATAGACCATCTTCTGATCTCGTCCTTGTTGAATTACTCCTGAGACAATATCGCCAACAGTTGCGCTAAATTCACCAACAATTTCTAGATCTTTTGATTCTCGCATCTTCTCTTTAATAATCTTGCGCGCAGTAGATGATGCGATACGACTAAAGCCTTCAGGCTCATCGCTTATCTCATCTATCTTCTCGCCATCTGGGCCAAATACTGGGATAAGAATCTTTATCTCACCTGTTACTAAATCTAATTTGGCATGAGCAAATGGCTTTGCTCCCTCCATCTCGTTATAAGCGCTCTTAACTGCAATCTCAATTGCGGTTATCAGGCGATCAAGCGGGATATCACGCTCAATGGTTAGAGCTTCTAAAACTTTCATATCGACATTCATCGCTTATCGCCTTCTTTGCGATTGAATTCAATCTCAACAGTGGCTCGCTTAATTTCACTAAATAAAATACTTACCTCTCCACTTTTAACCTCAAGTAATGCTGAATCTAGATCAAGGCTTTTAAGGCGGCCAATTAGCTTTTCACCATCGACTTTGACTATGGAAATTAGCCGACCAAGATTTTTCTTCCATTGATGCACCTTTACTAGCGGGCGATCAACACCAGGGGATGTGACTTCAAGGGTAAATGGATTATCACCGAGCTGGCTATAGTTTTCTAGAATTTCTGATATTGCTCTTGAACTTGCAGCAACCTCATCAAGATTTAGATTTCTCTCTTCGTGATCAACTATTACTGAGATGATCCGAGAGCGTCCAACTGGAATCACTTTAATCTCTTCAAGTAAGAGCCCAGATGCTTTTACTACTGGAGCGAGAAGCTCATTTAAGTTATCTACCAAAGCCATTTTAATTTCTTCCTACTTATTTAATTGTTGTTAAGTTGTGGGGCGAAGTCTAGCCCAGATTGGCACCCCGTAGGAAGGTGTCATAGATCAGACGGATGATTAGCGCGGTAGTAACGGCTAGAAAAGCGCGACGAATCAAAACTGAACCGCCTCTTATGCCAACCTTAGCTCCAATAAAACCTCCAGCGATGTTTCCTGCCGCCATCGTTAATCCCAGCGCCCAGATGATTTGAGAGTTAAAGCCAAAAACTAAAATCGCTCCAAGATTTGTCGCAAGATTAACAAGCTTTGCAGTGACAGATGCTTCAAGGAATGCAAAGCCAAGAGATGCAACTAGTGCAAGCATTAGAAATGATCCGGTCCCAGGACCAAAGATTCCATCATAGAACCCGATTACAGCCCCAACAGCTGCGCCGATTAATAGTCGATTTCTTCCAGCAAATTTTGCAGAAGAAACCTGTCCTAAGTCTTTTCTTAGATAGGTATAGATTGCAACAACAATTAGAAGAAATAGAATTATTGGCTTAAAGGCATCTCTTGGAATCTTAGTTGCCACACTTGCTCCAAGTCCTGAACCAATAAATGCAGGAATACCCATCACCGCTGCTAACTTAAAGTCTGGCTTTATCTTTTTTAAATATGAGGCAGTAGCTCCCAAGGTGCCAAGAAATGAAGGGACTTTATTAGTTCCAAGAATCACCGAAGGTGAGGTATCAGGAAGTGAAACTAGAAGAGCTGGCAGTTGAATTAGTCCTCCGCCGCCAGCGAGTGAATCAACAAGTCCAGCGAAGGTGGCTGCAAGGATGAGAAATAGAATTACTTCAACTGAGATATCCACGAGAAACTAGTAAATCAACCTAGCAATTTAACTAAGTGAGATGCGATCTCGCTAAGTGCAATCTCTGACTTCTCACCACTTCGTCTAATACGGAATTCAACTTGACCCTGGGCCAGACTCTTACCAAATATCAAGATATAAGGATTGCCAATTAGCTCTGCATCTTTGAACTTAACTCCAGGGCTTGCCTCGCGTCTATCATCAATCATCACGCTAATACCTTTTGCCTCTAACTCTTTTCCGATTCTCTCCGCTTGAATAAATGGCTCATCATCCCTACCCGTTGCCACAATATGGACTTTTGCTGGCGCAATTTCATCTGGCCAGATAATTCCGATTTCATCATGGCTCTGCTCAGCAATTGCAGCTAGAGCTCTAGTAACACCAATGCCATATGAGCCCATAGTGACAACCTGTGATTTTCCTTGGCCATCAAGAACTGTTAAATCAAGTGCTTGGGCATACTTTCGCCCCAACTGGAAAATATGACCAATTTCAATTGCGCGATCAATAATTATTGGGCTATCACAGCTTGGACATGGATCGCCTTGGTTAATTTCAACTGCTTCAATAAATCCATCAACGTTAAAGTCGCGACCATGGGTGACATAGCGCATATGTTTATTCTTAGTGTTAGCACCTGTTATCCAGTGTGAGCCAACAACAACTGATGGATCTGCATAGAGCTTGATTCCTAATTTCTTAGAATCTTGCGGGCCAACATATCCTTTTACGAGGCCAGGATTTTTTGCAAAGTCTGCATCCTCAAATAAGCGAAGTTCTTTAACTCCAGCAAGATTTGCTTCAACCCGCTTGAGATCAACCTGGCGATCACCTGGAATTAGTATTGAAATTACCTGCCCATCTGCCACAAGCAAGATGTTCTTTAAGGTATCGGATGCGTTTATATCTGCCTGATACTTCTGATTCATAACCGCAACAAGGCTTTCAATAGTTGGAGTATCTGGAGTATCAAGAAGCTCCATCTCAGGTGCCTTTGCTATCTCTCTTTTACTAACCTTACTAATCATCGCTTCAACATTTGCTGCATACCCACATTTAGGACAGAGCACATAAGTATCTTCACCTGTTGAGCATGGAGCTAAGAACTCTTCAGATTTTGAGCCTCCCATTGCGCCAGAGACAGCAGAGACGATATTAAATTTAAGTTCTAGGCGATTAAAAGTTTCTATGTAGGCAGCCCGATGCTTCTGATATGAAACTTCAAGTCCAGCATCATCTAAATCAAATGAATAAGAGTCTTTCATAATAAATTCGCGCCCACGAATAATTCCACTTCTAGGACGGGCTTCATCGCGATATTTAGTTTGGATTTGATAGATGGAAAGTGGAAGATCTTTATATGAGGAGTACTCGCCCTTCACCATCAGAGTAAACATCTCTTCATGGGTTGGCCCTAGTAGATAGTCACTCCCTTTTCGATCCTGGAGCCTAAATAAAGCAGGTCCATACTCTTCCCAGCGATTACTTTTCTCATAAGGATCTTTAGGAAGAAGCGCTGGAAAATGAACTTCTTGAAAGCCCGCTTTATCCATCTCATCTCTTATTACTCTTTCAACATTTCTAAGAGCAATTACCCCGAGTGGCAACCAAGAAAATATTCCGGCAGCAATTGGGCGGATATATCCCGCTCTAACTAGGAGCTTATGGCTTGCAACCGAGGCATCTGATGGGTCATCTCTAAGCGTGCGCAGAAAGAGAGATGACATCTTTAACATAGCGCTAAGCCTAGCGAATTACTTTACGTTTACTGTTGGTTCTCCCGATGCGACACCAGCAGCTTCCATTTCCTCTGCAAGGCGCATCGCCTCCTCTATCAAAGTTTCAACAATCTGCGCCTCAGGAACTGTTTTTATTACTTCACCTTTAACAAATATCTGACCTTTGCCATTACCTGATGCAACGCCAAGATCTGCCTCTCGCGCCTCCCCTGGTCCATTAACAACGCAGCCCATAACCGCAACGCGAAGCGGAACTGTCATTCCCTCAAGGCCTGCTTGTACTTTCTCTGCAAGTGAATAGACATCTACTTGAGCGCGGCCACAAGATGGGCAAGAAACGATTTCTAATTTTCGCTGTCTTAAATTAAGAGACTCTAAAATAGAAATACCAACTTTAACTTCCTCAACTGGAGGAGCAGAGAGTGAGACTCGAATTGTGTCGCCGATTCCCTCTGCTAGTAATACTGCGAATGCTGTTGCAGACTTTATAGTTCCTTGGAATAACGGACCAGCCTCTGTTACTCCCAAGTGAAGCGGATAATCACACTTTGCAGCAAGGAGCCGGTATGCCTTAATCATCGTTACTGGATCATGATGCTTAACCGAAATTTTGATATCTCTAAAGCCATGCTCTTCAAATAATCCAGCTTCCCAGAGCGCTGATTCAACTAGCGCCTCCGGGGTTGCTTTTCCATACTTTGATAAAAGTCTTGGATCAAGTGAGCCAGCATTAACTCCGATTCGAATTGGAATTCCAGCATCTCCTGCAGCTTTCGCAACTTCCTTTACCTTGTCATCAAATTGTTTAATATTTCCAGGATTTACTCTAACCGCAGCGCATCCTGCATCAATTGCTGCGAAGATATATTTGGGTTGAAAGTGAATATCTGCGATAACAGGAATTTGGGATTTTCTGGCAATGTCTTTTAGCGCATCAGCATCATCTTGGCTAGGAACAGCAACTCTGACTATCTGACATCCTGAGGCAGTTAACTCAGCAATCTGTTGCAAGGTTGAGTTCACATCAGCGGTAAGTGTGGTGCACATCGATTGAACTGATACTGGCGCATCTCCCCCAACTAAAACGCTTCCTACTTTTAGCTGGCGAGATTTACGGCGCGGGGCAAGAACTTGCGGCGGCGCAGAAGGAATTCCCAGATCAACCATGGCCCTATTCTCTCCTAAAGATTGAGGTTAATTGGATTGAAAATATCAGCAATTAGCAAAATCACAGTTAGAACTAGAAGAACGGCAAAGACCACCAAGGTAATCGGGGTGAGCTTTTCCACATCAACCGGCCCGGGATCGGCCTTTCCTCTCATAGTTGCAATCCTTCGCCTGATCGCCTCATAGCTAGCAACAGCCATATGGCCACCATCGAGTGGAAGAATTGGTAGCAGATTAAAGATTCCCACAAAGATATTAAGTGAAGCCACGATGAGAATAAAGGTAGCGACCTTCTCGCCAGTGCTTAAGTTTCCACTAGAAACTGTCTCACCACTTGCTCTTGCAACTCCAACGATTCCAACTAAACCTTGCGAATTTCTCTCCTGCCCAAAAAATGTCTGGCCAATTAAAGAAGGAATCTGCGAAGGAAGTGAAATCAGAGCCTTTATTGAGCCTTCAAAGATTGCTCCAGTTGTTCTTGCACTTGAAGCTGCGGCCTTTATTGGATTTTGTCTCACTAGACCAAATTCATTAATGATTCCAAGAAAACCTCTGGAATCTCCTTCAACAACTCTTGTTGCTGGAGTGATGGCAATATTTATTACCTGCCCATCTCTTTTAATTAGTAATGTTATTTCTCGCTCTGCGGAGGCTCGAAGTATCTCTGCTGATTCTTTCCAGGCAAGCTCCTGGCCATTTACTCCGAGGATTTCATCTCCTGGCATTAAACCTGAGCGCTTAGCTGGAGAAATTGGATCACCGGCTTGGCAGGTGCTCTCTTTAGGAACGCAAGGAAGCACTTGAGAAATCGTTGGAAGAACTTGTGATGTCCCAATTCCTGCAAAGAGAGTAAAGAGAAGAAAAAGCGCTAAAACAAAATGTAGAAAAGATCCTGCTCCAAGAACCACTAACTTCTTCGGAGCAGATGCTAGATAAAAAGCTCTTGGTTTAAATTCATCAGCTAACTCCTCATTTGGCGACATGCCAGAGATCTTGCAATAACCACCAGCAGGGATTGCCTTTATTCCAAACTCTGTCTCACCGCGCTGGGTTGACCATAGACGCTTTCCAAAACCTACAAAGAATTCAGTGACTCTCATTCCATAACGTTTAGCAGTTATGTAATGTCCATATTCATGAATCATCACTGAAATAAGCAGAGCCAGAATGAAGGCAATGACTCCAAGAAATCCCATAACCCCTTCTCCCCTAGCTCTTCTTCAATACTTCTTTTGCATACATCCGCGCATCCTTCTCAATAGCGCTGACATCTGAGATATCTCTAATTCTAGAAGGCGCACTAACTGATAACTTATCCACAACCTTTTCAATAGTATCAACTATTGCAGTGAATGCGATCGCCTCCTTCATAAATGCAGCGACTGCTACCTCATTTGCTGCGTTATAAATTGCAGCAACTGAAGATCCTAGAGCGCCAGCTCTTCTTGCAAGTTGCACTGCTGGAAATCTCTTTTCATCTATTGGCTCAAAGTCCCAACTCTGCTTGGCGCTCCAATTAATTGGAGCCATAGCCCCGCCTACTCTATTTGGATAAGCAAGAGCGTAGGCAATTGGCCCCTTCATATCAGGAGGTGATGCTTGAGCAATAGTTGAGCCATCTTTAAATTCCACAAGAGAGTGAACAATTGATTGTGGATGAATTACTGCTTCGATCTTTGAGTAGGCAATATCAAAGAGATAGTGCGCCTCAATAATCTCAAGACCTTTATTTACTAGCGTCGCAGAGTTGATAGTAACAACTGGCCCCATAGACCAGGTGGGATGTGCAAGTGCATCTGCTAATTTAACCCTAGATAAATCTTGTCGATCTCTAAAAGGGCCGCCACTTGCGGTGAGAATTAACTTAGAAACATCACTCGCGCGCCCTGCGCTCATTGCTTGAAAGAGAGCCGAGTGCTCCGAATCAACTGGAATTATTTTCTCGCTTCCATATGCCATCACCAATTCTCCACCAGCAACTAGAGATTCCTTATTGGCAAGGGCTACTTTATTTCCTGAAGCTAGAGCTGCAAGAGTTGGACCAAGGCCAATAGATCCAGTAATTGCATTTAGAACTACATCGCAAGTAAGCGATGCAATCTGCTCTGAAGCTTGGGCTCCATCTATAACTTTTGCTCCAGATAGATCTCCCTTTAGTTCTTGCGCTCCGCTACTAACTCCAACTATTGGGACCTTAAAATCTCTAACCTGCTTGGCCAATAACGTAAAGTTATTTCCCCCCGCGCTAAGGCCAACTACTCTAAAGAGTTCAGGGTTTGCAGCGATAACCTCTAAGGCTTGAACCCCAATGGAGCCGGTGGAGCCTAAAATCACAATATCGCGCACGGGTCCATCTTCTCAGAAATAGGTTAAATAGATGGAAAAGATAGAATAGGTAGATGAGTTCAGGGCCACATCTCGAGCAGGTGAGAAAACTTCTTACCCCAATTCCTGGACCAAAGTCCCAAGAACTTATTAAGCGTAGAGCAGAGGCAGTCTCGGCCTCACTTGGAATGGCAATTCCTGTTGTAGTTGAAAAAGCTGGTGGCGGGGTAATTGTTGATGTTGATGGAAACTCCATTATCGATATGGGGGCAGGAATTGCAGTTGTAAATGTTGGAAACTCAGCTGATCGAGTTGTAAAAAATGTGAAGCAGCAAGTAGAGGCATTTACCCATACCTGTTTCATGATCGCCCCTTACATGGGATATATCCAGGTCTGTGAAGCGCTCAATCGTTTGACGCCAGGAGATCATAAGAAGAAATCAGCTCTCTTTAATTCAGGTGCTGAAGCGGTTGAAAACGCGGTCAAGATTGCTCGCAATTTCACTAAACGCCAAGCAGTTGTTGTCTTTGAACATGGCTATCACGGCAGAACTAATCTAACGATGGCAATGACTGCTAAGAACATGCCATATAAAGATGGTTTTGGGCCATTTACTCCTGAGGTTTATCGCATGCCATTGTCTTATCCCTATCGCTGCGATTCCTGCTCTGGGTCCTGCCAAGAATCAGTTTTAGATACTGTGCTTCATAAGATTGAGAAAGAAATCGGCGCAAAAAATGTTGCCTGCATCGTTATCGAACCAATCCTTGGCGAAGGCGGCTTTATCGTTCCTTGCAAAGGATTTCTTCCAGGCCTTAGTAAGTTCTGCCAAGAAAATGGAATTCTCTTTATTGCAGATGAGGTGCAGACTGGCTTTGCAAGAACTGGTCAGATGTTTGCCTGCGAGGATGAATCAATCGTTCCAGATCTAATCACTACAGCTAAGGGAATTGCAGGCGGCCTTCCACTTGCAGCAGTTACAGGAAGAGCTGATGTAATGGACTCTATCCATGCCAGCGGTCTTGGTGGAACATTTGGTGGATCACCTATCGCCTGCGCAGCCGCCCTTGGCGCTATTGCAACAATTGAGGAAGAAAACTTAGTTGAGCGGGCAAATGAGCTTGGTTTAATTATGCGTAAGAGCCTTGAGGCTATGAAGAAGAAATATCCAATTATTGGAGATGTTAGAGGGCGCGGGGCAATGCAGGCAATTGAATTAGTAATTCCTGGGTCTAAAGAGCCAAATCCAAGCGCTCTGACATCGACTATTAAGTACTGCCAGCAAAATGGCGTTCTAATTCTCTCTGCTGGAACTTATAGCAATGTAATCAGGCTCTTGCCACCACTTGTCATGCCAGAGCACCTTCTTAAAGAAGCTTTGGAAGTTCTTGAAGCAGGTCTTGCTCA
>SXGT01009565.1_pt1 | contig 21791 bp, 24 predicted proteins | sample 3176221 | NCBI WGS metagenome assembly SXGT01 (sample SAMN11356862, study PRJNA531348) | freshwater metagenome | isolation source: freshwater sample F1-120 | place: China: Fuxian Lake, Yuxi | collected 2017-12-25
GCTCGGGCTCGGGCTCGGGCTCGGGCTCGAAAATGAGGGGATTCCTCAGGGCGCGGGTCTCAGGGCAAGTCGGCCTCCCCGAGCGGCGGCGTTCCGCGCAGACCTCACCCTCCCGGCCTCCCCCTCCGTGACACGGAGCACTGGGCTCATCTCCAAGCGAGTCGAGCATCCGGGGCACCCCGGGCCTCTGCCAGCGGCCGCTGCGCGCGCTACTCGCAGTTGTAGAACATCCGGGTGTCCTTCACGCGGGCCCACTTGTCGTCCGAGCACTGGGCAGGACGCTGTGCGGGGTAACAGCGAACACTCGCATGAAAGTCGCGTCGATGTACGGTGCAATCCAGGATGTCGGGCTCGAGCGCGCAGGGCATGATCGCCTCCTCGCCGAAGAACGTGAGCGTGTCGTCGCAGCTGAGGCCGAAGCTCGCGCCGCTTCCATCGAACGCTCGCCAGGTACCGAAGTTGGCCGGGATGTTCACCTTGATGAGGTCCGGGTTCGCGCCGAGGGTGCCGCTGAAGGACAGCGCGCCTCCCGTGACGTTGAAGGCCTTGCAGTCGGCGTTGAGGATCGAGACGTCCACCTTGGCCCCGGTCTCGGTCGCGAACATGGGGCTGCCGAAAAGCACCTTCTTGCCCACCCCAAAGCCGCCGCCCGGAGGACTGAACCCCCCGGACGCGAACGTGTACTGGTTCGGGACGACGACGACGACGTCACGGGGCCGTGAGGGCCAGCTCCTTCTCGAGCTCCTCCCACTCGGCCATCCGGGCCTCGATCGTGGCGCCGAGATCGCGATCTTCGGCCGGGAGGGCGGCGACGTCGCCGCGGAGGGTGCGCTCGAAGAACCCGGGCTCCTCGAACCGCGCGTGGATCGCCTTGCGTCGCGCCTCCGCGGCCTCGATGGCGGCGAGCGCGCGGTCGCGACGCGCCGGAAGGTCCTTCTGCCGGTTGCGCCGCCGCTTCTGCTCCTCCCACGAGGTCGTGTCCGCGGGCGCGGCGACCTTCGCCTTCTTCGCGCGCAGCACGACGGCGTCGCCGTCGAGGTGGTCGTCGTTGCAGCGCTCGAGGTACTCCGCGTACGTCCCCGTGAAGTCGCGCGGCCCCTCGGGCGTGACCTCGAGGATGCGCGTCGCGAGCTCGGAGACGAACCAGCGATCGTGCGAGACGAACACGATCGTCCCCTCGTAGGCGCGGAGCGCGGCGGCGAGCGCGTGGATCGCCTCCAGGTCGCGGTGGTTGGTGGGCTCGTCGAGCACGAGGACGTTGGGCCGCTCCACGATGATGCGGCAGAAGACGAGCCGCGCGGCCTCGCCTCCCGAGAGGGCCCCGACGCGCTTCTGGACGTCGTCGCCCGAGAAGAGCATGCGCCCGAGCTGCCCTCGCACGTAGCTCGTCGACTGGGTGGGGACCGCCGCCCAGAGGTAATCGAGCGGCGTCGTGGCGGGATCGTCGAGGAGCTCCTTGTGGTCCTGCGCGAAGTACCCCGCGCGCACCTCGTGACCCCAGCGCACGGTGCCGGAGTCGGGCGCGAGTCGATCCATGACGATCTTGAGGAGCGTCGACTTGCCGAGGCCGTTGGGGCCGATGACCGCGATCTTCTCGCCGCGGCGGACGACCATCGACACGTCGGAGAGCACGTGGTTGTCGCCGAAGGACTTCGAGATGCCCTTGACCTCGAGGACCTCCTTGCCGCTCGGCCGCTCGGGCTCGAACCGGAAGTGAGGCTCGCGGCGCGACGTGCTCGCGAGCTCCTCCACCTCGATCTTCTCGATCTGCTTCAGGCGGCTCTGCGCCTGCTTGGCCTTGGTCGCCTTCGCGCCGAAGCGCTCCACGAACGCGCGCTTCTCGGCGATGATCTTCTCCGCCCGCGCGACGCCGGCCTCCTTGCGCTCGCGGATCGCCTGCTTCTCGACGTGGAACGTGGAGTAGTTGCCCGTGTAGAGGGTGATCGTCTCGTAGTCGACGTCGAGGATGTGCGTCGCGACGTTGTCGAGGAAGCGCTGATCGTGCGAGATCACCAGCGCGCAGCCGTCGTACCCGGAGAGGAAGCGATCGAGCCACCGGATCGACAGGATCTCGAGGTGGTTCGTCGGCTCGTCGAGGAGGAGCACGTCGGCCCCGCCGAGCAGCACCTGCGCGAGGAGCACGCGCAGCTTGAAGCCGCCCGACAGCGTGCCGAGCGGATCGCGGTGCGACGGCACCGGGATCCCGAGACCCTCGAGGATCGCGCTCGCGCGGGCCTCGAGCGTGTACCCGTCGTGGGCGCGGATGCGGTCCTCCAGATCGGCGACGCGCTCCGTCGCGGCGCCCCCCGCCTCGATCGCGCGGCGCTGCTCCGTCATCGCGCTCCAGACGACCTCGTCGCCCATCATCGCGACGTCGAGGATCCGCTGATCGTCGTCGAGGAAGCGATCCTGCCGGAGCACGCTCATCCGCGCCGACGCCGGGAGGCTCACGGAGCCGTCGGTCGCGGGCTCGTCGCCGGCGAGGACGCGCATGAACGTCGTCTTGCCCGATCCGTTCGCGCCGACCAGCCCGTAGCGCGAGCCGCGGTTGAGCTGCAGCGACACGCCCTCGAAGAGCGTGCGCCCGCCGTACGCCTTCCCCAGCCCGCTCGTGCCTAGCATCGCGCGGCTCCGCCACGCCGCTTGAAACCGGGATCGACCGCGCCTGCCATCTCGCCACCCCTCTCTACCACGCGTCGTCGTCGCCGGAACGGGGACGAGCTCGCGGTTTTCCATGCCAGGGCCGACGGACGGCGACCGTCAGCCCGAAGTGGAGCCGCGACGAGGCGCGCCTGGGACGTGCGGCCGGGGCGGCGTTCGCGTAGCCGGTCCACCCCCCCCTCCCCGGTTTGACCCCCGGTGGGGGGTCGGGGCGGGCCATCGGTTCGTCAACGCCGGCAGCTCCGGGGGGGAAAGCCTCCGGAGAGGCGCTCTCCGCGGCGGAGAGCGCGTTCAACCTCGTGGTGAGGTCCCTCGCGAGGACGCACGGGGGAGAACGCTCTCGGCCGGGGGGCGCGCCCACGATACGCGCCGCCCTTCCCAGAACGCCCCGAGCGCTCCTGGAAGCTCTGCTACCCTGCCCACCGTGAACCCGAGGCTCGCAGGCGCCGCGCTCGGCGCCGCCATCGTGGCGGCGGCGCTCGGGTGTGCCGCGACGGACGAGTCGCTCGATCAGGATCGCAGCGACGAGGCGGCCGCGTCCACGGTGCAGGCGGCCGATCCGGACGCGAGCGTGCAGGCGCGGGTCGTCCTCGCGAACCTGCGCTCGTTCGACCTGACGAGCCCGACCGCGTTCGACCGCAGGATCCTCCTCGGGCAGCAGGAGCCCGACGTTTCGAACCGCGCGCGGAACGGCCTCGATCCGCTCCCCTCCGACGTGCAGGCGATCGCCGGACGGTCCCCCGCGCTGGCGAGCTACGAGCTGTCCGCGGTCTACCGCGGCGCGACGACGATGTTCGATCGCGCCGCCTTCACCGCGGGACGGGGTCGCCTCCGGGAGCTCATCCTCGACAAGAAGAAGAAGGGCATCCTGGTGAGCCTCGTCTGGCACATGCGGTGCCCGAAGGCTTCCCCGAACGGGCCGGACAAGTACAGCCCGGCGGACTGCCCGCCCGACTACAACCTCGAGGAGCTGCTCGAGATCAAGCCCGACGGCCGGCGCGGCGCCCACTTCGACGAGTGGAAGGGCATGCTCGACGAGATCGCCGAGCTCCTCTGGTCGCTGAAGGACGATCGGGGCAACCTCGTGCCCGTCCTCCTCAGGCCCATGCACGAGCACACGGGGGGGTGGTTCTGGTGGGGCCGCGACAACGACGCGTCCGCGTTCGTCCGTGTGTGGCGCCACATGGTGACGTACCTGCGCGAGGGCCGCGGGCTCCACAGCGTGCTCTGGGTGTTCTGCCCGGCGGCGCCGACGGACTCCGCCACGCGGGGATACCAGGCCACCTACCCGGGTGACGCCTTCGTCGATATCGTCGCCTTCGACCGGTACGATCTCGGCAGTACCTTCGCCTCGCGCTACGCGGACGATCTCTCGGAGATCGGCGCCTTCGCGCGCGCCCACGGGAAGGCCGCTGCCGTGGCCGAGGTGGGCCGCGACTGGTCGCAGGCCGGCGTATCCCGCGACACCACGTGGTTCACCCGCTCGATGCTCGCGCCGCTGGAGAGGCGATCGTTCGCGTACGTGAGCCTGTGGCGAAACGCGCCGTGGGAGAAGTTCGTCCCCGAGCCGGGCGACGGCCCGCTCGCCGAGGACTTCAAGACGATGGCGACGGGGCCGTCGGTGCTCCTCGCCGGCAAGCACGATCTCTACCGGGCGCTCCACCCGCTGTACTAGACTGCGCGCCATGCGAATCCGCGTGGACCTGCTCTGCCTCGTGCTCGGCCTCGGCCTCGTGTCCCTCGGCTGCGACGACGACAAGAAGAAGGGGCTCGCGGCTCCCTCCGCCGCGCCGACCGCCCACCCCGCGCCGACGACGACCTCACCCGCGAGCGCCGCGGCCTCCGCGTCCGCCGCGCCCTCCGCCAGCGCGGCACCGGCGAAGACGCTCGCGGATCGCCTGAAGTGCAAGGATCTCATGCCCGGCACGACGCCGCCCGGCCCGCTCCGCGGCATGAAGGTGGGCCAGCCGCCGGCCGCCTGTCCGGAGTGCGGGCCCACGTGCAGCCTCATCCGCGAGACCAACCCGCTCGAAGGCGTCTCCGTCGTGTACGTGTGCAACGAGAAGTTCGACCGCGCGACGGCCGACCGCAAGATCGAGGAAGTGAAGAAGACCCTCAAGAAGACCGCGCCCGTCACGGAGTTCGGCCGCGGCGGCATCGGCGGCCTGAAGGAGGCGGGCCTGTTCTACGACGTCCTCGTCTACGACGACGACAGCGACTGCAGCGTCACGGTGAGCTGGATGCGCGGCAAGCGGGAGGACGTCGTGGCGGCCGCGAAGTACGCGATCGCGGGCGTCAAGCAGGCCGATCTGAAGTAGGCCCCGATCAGCGCGACCGCTCGGCCGCCCCCGTCCCTCGGTTCTTGATCCGGTACACGAACGCCAGGATCTCCGCCACGGCCGCGTACACGTCGACCGGTATCGCCCTCCCCACCTTCACCGTCTTCGCCAGCCGACGCGCCAGGGGAGGCGACTCGACGATCGGGATCTCCGCCTCGCGGGCGAGCTCCCGGATGAACAGCGCGATCTCGTCGTAGCCCTTCGCCACGACGATCGGGGCGCCCTCCTGCGGCCGGTAGCGGAGCGCCACCGAGACGTGCGTGGGGTTCGTGACGATGACGTCGGCGGCCTTCACCTGCCGGTACAGGGCGCGCTTGATGCGCTCCCGGGCGCGGGCCCTCACCTTCATCTTGATGCGCGGATCGCCCTCGTTCCGGCGGTGCTCCTCCTTCACCTCCTGCTTCGTCATGCGTAGACTCTTCGCGATCTGGAACCACGAGCTCACGTAGTCGAGCAGCGCCATCACGCAGAGGACCGCCACGACGCGCACCGTGAGCTTGCCGATCAGGCCGAGCATCACCATCATCGCGGCGGGGAGGGGGCTCTTCGCGAGCTTCGTCACGTCGCCGTACAGGCCCTGCAGGGTCACGTACGTCACGAACCCGAGGATCAGCACGCGTCCGAGCGCGAAGCCGATCTCCGTCGCCGCGTTCCGGAAGGAGAGCATGCTCCCGAGCTTCTTCACCGGATCGAGGCGATCGAGCCTGGGCATCGCCAGCTCGAGCCGCGGCTGGAAGCCCGCCTGCGCGAAGCCCATGGCGAGCCCGGACCCGGTCGCGACGAGCGCGAACGGGAGCACGAGGATCGCGAGCGTCGTGACGAACGGCGCAAGGCTCATCTGGAACGGCGCCCCCAGGTTGGCGAAGGAGTGGCGCGCGAACCGCCAGAGGATGCCGCCCATCTGGGGCCCCACGGAGAAGGCGAGCGCGACGATCAGCGCGGAGCCGAGGGCCGTCCCCGCCTCGCGCGCGCGGGGAAACTGCCCGTCCTCGCGGGCCTTTCGCCTCCGCTCCGGCGTGGCTTCTTCGGTGCGCGCTGTGTCGTCCTGCACGGCGTCACCTCCCGCTCACGGCGAACAGGATGCGCTCGATGTCCGCACCGAGCGCGCCGAGGCTGCGGGTGATCTCGTCGACCATGTCGGGCAGCGCCACGTTGAACGTCACGAGGCCCACCACGAGCGCCGCGGCGAAGCCCACGCTGAAGATCTGCATCTGAGGCGCGGAGCGCGACACGAACGCGAGCGTGGTCTGCAGGAGCATGTGCGCCGCGAGCACGGGCATCGCCACCGACAGGCCGAGCGCGATCATGGACTGGGACACGCCCGCGAGCACGAGCGCCCCGGCCTCGGCGTGGATCGTCGAACCTGGCACGACCACGGCGAAGCTCGCGAGGAGGCCGGAGAGGACGACCCGGTGCAGCCCGACCGTGACGGCGACGAAGCCGAGCAACAGGCTCATGATCCGCCCGATCGCGCTCTCCATCGGGTCGTCGTGGGAGCCGATCAGCATCGCTGCGGACAGGCCGAACATCGGACCGAAGAGATCCCCGAGCATGTGCGCCACCGCGAGCCCGAAGCGGACCACGAGCCCCATCGCGAGGCCGAGGAGGACCTCCTGCGGCGCCGATCGGAGGCCCTGCTCGATGGTGAGCGGCCCGGTCGCGATGAGAGGCATCGCGAACGCGGACAAGAGGAGCACCAGGATCGCGCGCGACCGCACCGGCGCGTGGTTCCAGAGCAGCGGCGCGCCGACGATCATCCCGGAGACCCGCGAGAGCACGAGCCCGAAGAGGACGAGCTTCGGCTCGAGGGCCGGGTTCACTGCACGATGCCCGCGATCGACCCGATCGAGCGCCGCGTGTACTCGACGAGCTGGGTGAGCATCTCGGGGCCGAGGAGCGCGAGGGCCGCCGCGACGGCGAAGAGCTTGATCGTGAAGGCGGCGCTCTGGTCGTTCACCTGCGTCGCCGTCTGGAGGATACCGACGACCAGGCCGACGACGAGCGCGGCCGCGAGCACGGGGCCCGTGACCCAGGCGCACGCGATCAGCATGTTCCGGAAGACGTCGATGGCGGAGGCGGTGTTCACGTGGACCTCAGTGGAAGCTCTTCATGAGCGAGCCGATGACGAGATTCCAGCCGTCCGCGAGGACGAAGAGGATGAGCTTGATCGGGAGGCTGATCGTCGTGGGCGACACGAACACCATGCCCATCGACATCAGGATCGACGCGACGGCGAGATCCACGACCAGGAAGGGGAGGAGGATCATCACCCCCATCTGGAACGCCGTCGTCAGCTCCGACACGACGAACGCGGGCGCGGCGATGCGGAGCGGGACCTCCTCGGGTGTCCTGGGCAGCGGTGTCTTCGAGGCGTCGTAGAAGAGGAGGAGGTCGTTCTGCCGCGTCTGGCGCAGCATGAAGCTCTTGATCGGCATGGACGCGGCGTCCATCGCCTGGGCCTCGGTGATCTGGCCCTTCTCGTACGGCTCGAAGCCGCGCTCGTAGATCTGCGTCGCGATCGGCGACATGGTGAACGCCGTCATGAAGAGGGCGAGACCGACGATCACCTGCGTGGGCGGCGTCTGCTGCGTGCCCATCCCCTGGCGGACGAAGCCGAGGACGATCACCGTCCGGAGGAACGAGGTCCCCGTGAGGACCAGCGCCGGCAAGAGCGACAGGATCGTGAGGATGAAGAGGACGCGGAGCGGCGCGTAGCTGCCGATCGGGCCCGCGGCCATGCCCATCGCGGCCTTGAGATCCTGGGGCTGCACGGCTCAGCCTCGCTTCGCGCGCAGGCTCATCAGGCCGGCAGCCTGGCTCGGCGCTCCCGTGTCCGGGGCCGCGGCCTGCCGCCGTCCCTTCGGGACCGCCATGCTGACGCGGGGCACGGAGGGCTCGAACGTGTCCCTGTGCGGGCCGCGCGCTCGCGCCGCCATGTAAGCGTCCGCCACCTCGTCACGACGGCGCGGGGGCGGGACGGAGTCCTTCTTCGCGATGAGCTCCTCCGCCTGCTCCTGAATCACCGTGTTCGGGTGAACGAGCCGCTTCATGAGCTGGGCGAAGCTGCGGACGTCGGCACCGGGTGCGGGCGCGGCGCGAGGGGGGGCGACCTCGGCCGCCGGCTCGCTCGCGGGGGTGTTCTCCTTCGCTTCACCCGCCCAGCCATGGGCCTCGGCGGCGTGCTCTGGCAGGACGGACAGCCGGCGGATGGACCCATCGGTCACGCCCAGCAGGAACGTGCGCTCGCCGCACCGCGCGACCACGAGGTGCGCCTTCGGGCCGATGCGCGCCGTGTCGATCACGCGGAGCGCGGTGTTCTGCTTCACGCGCGCCATCCCCTTGTTCCGTCGTACCCAGAAGGCGACGCCGCCGAGGGCGACGACCAGGAACAGCGCGCCCCACGTCCTGAGACGCGAGGACGCGGCGGGCGGTGTCGGGCCGTGGTTGTCGTTCCGCGCGGGCTGCGCGAGCCAGGAGGGGGGCGCGTTCTCCACCGGCGCGGCCTGGGCCACGGCGGGACCGGCAGCGGCATCCGCGAACGCCGGGCGAGCGACGCACACGAGGAGCGCGGTGCACGCGACGAGCGCGGCGAGGATCGGACGGAGGCTCATCGGTCCCCCCGATCCTGGCTGACCAGCACCTCGGTGATGCGGATCCCGTAGCGATCGCCCACGACCACCGCCTCGCCGCGCGCGACGGCGCGGTTGTTCACGAGGAGCTCGAGCGGTTCGCCCGAGGGCTTGTCGAGCTCGAGGATCGAGCCGGGGCCGAGGCGGAGGACGTCGGCGATCTTCATCGCGCGTCGCCCGATCTCGACGGTGATCTCGACCGGGACGTCCATCACGAAGCTCATCGCCTCGGGGGCGCGCGCCGCCTTGCCGCCAGGGGGCAGCGAGATCCGCGCCGCGGGCGCCATCGACGTGAACGGTTCTCGGGAATCTTCGGTCGCCATGACGGGGTTGCTCCTCAGGTGATCTCCACCGCGACCTGGCCCCGAGAGATCACGGGGGCCGCGACGAACTTCTCGATGCCGCCGATACGGACCTTGACCGGATCGTCGGCTGCGGTGGAGAGACGAACGACGTCACCCACGCGCAGGGACAAGAGATGCTTGAGACCGAGACTGCAGCGCCCGAGCTCTGCGACGAGCTCCACGCCGACGTCCTCCATTGCACGCTCCATGCGAGCGTTCGCGGGCGCCTCGGCGAGGGCTCTGCCGCCGGCCTTCTCGGCCTGGAACGCGGAAGGCGCGAGGAAAACCGTGAAGGCCACCGGGACGGGGAACCCCTCGATGGCGACCACGACCCTGATGACGTCACCGCCTTGACGGCCCTGCGTCAGCGCCTTCGATACCGGCGCCATCTTCGTGCCGCTCTCCGCGGCGATGCACTTGGCGAGCTCGGCGACGAGCGCGTTCACGGAGCGATCGACCACGGGCCGCTGGAGGCCCGTGAGCTGCGGGCCGAGGGCCACCTCCCAGAAGGACTCCTTGCCGCCGAGCGTGGCGTCGAGGATGAGGGAGACGGCCTCCGCGGAGACCACGAGGCTCGCCCACGCGGTCCCGTCCTCGGTCGCGAGGTCGACGCGAAGAGCGACGCCCGAGGCCTTCTCGAGCGCGACGTCGAGGGACACGGTCTCCGCGGGGCCGTGTTCGACGGTGGCCTTCATCGTCGCGAGGAAAGGCATGGTCTTCTTGAGGACGCGCCCGAAGGCCCGCCCGACGCGCTCGGCGCCCTTCGCGGCGACCGCGAGCTGCCGCTCGCTCCCCGCGAGATCGAGCGGCCTCACATCGCCGCGGGACGCGCTCTTCATTGGACGACGAACTCGGTGAAGAGCACCTTGCTCACGTTCTTCTTGCCGAGGGCACGCGCGATGCGCTCGCCGAGCTCCTTGCGGATGGCGTCGAACTGCTGGTGGTTCGTGGCGTCGTCGTAGGAGAGCGCGCGGATGTAGGAGATCACCGCGTCCCGTGCGCGAGGGAGGATCTTCTTCAGCTCCTCCTCGTGGATCGGCTTCCGGAACTCGATCGCGACGCCGATCTTGATGTGGTGGAGCTCGCCATCCTTCGAGCGGATGTCGACGACCATCGGCTCGAGCACCGACGTCTCCGCGCTCGGCGGCTCCTCTTTCGGGTCGCCGTACTCCTCCTCGTAGGGGGCGTCCTTCTTGTCGGCCTTGTGGGCCTTTTCCTTCTTGGCCGGCGGGTTCATGCGCGCCATCGCGACCTGCCCGACCACGGCGCCACCCGCGGACGCCGCCACGACGAAGACCACCAGCAGGAGGACCTTCGCGACGCCCGCGCCGCGGCCCCGCTTCGGCACGCCGGCCGGGACGTCGTCTTCGCTGTCTGGCTTCTTTTCGGTCTTTTCGCTCATGGCCCTATCGCTCCGCGCTGTCAGCGCTTGAGGTTGACGAGTTCCTGAAGCATCTCGTCGGCGGTGGTGATGGTCTTCGAGTTGGCCTGGAAGGCCCTCTGGTGGGTGATCATGCCGACGAACTGCTCGGCGATGTCGACGTTGGACTGCTCGAGGGTCCCTGCAGTTGTCACGCCACGTCCTCCGGCGCCCGCCGCCGCGAGGGCGGCCTGGCCGCTGGCGCTCGTCTCGGTCCAGAGGTTCTGCCCGGCGCGGCCGAGTCCCTCGTTCGCGCGGAACTTCGCGATCGCGACCTGCCCCATCGCGACCTTCTGGCCGTTCGAGTACGTCCCGCGCACGATCCCGGCGCTGTCGACGGTGACGCCCGCGAGGTCCCCGGACGCGTAGCCGTCCGCGGTCTGACTCGAGACGCTGGACGGTGCGGCGTACTGCGTGACGCCGTCTGTCCCCTTCCCTCCCGCGCCGAGGGCCGATCCGAGGTTCACGGCGATCGCCTGGCCCGGCGCGGCGTTCAGGAAGTTGACGGCGATCGGGACGGTCGGCGTCAACGTCTGGAGGGCGCCCGAGGTGTTGAAGGCGAGGCTCCCCTTGCCGATCTCGGTGTTCGTGCCGGGTGTTCCGCCCGCGAGCTGTCCCCCGTCGACCACGACGTGGTAGTCCCACGTGTTGCTCGCGGTCTTGGCGAAGTACACGGTGAGCTGGTGGTTCTTGCCGAGCGAGTCGTACACGCTCATCGCCGTGGAGAAGTTCGATGTCGCCGCCGGGTTCGTGACGTCGAACGGGAGCGCGGGGACCGCCGCGGAGGCGTCGAGGTTCGCCGCGACGTCCATCTTCGAGGACGGCTTCGGCGCCAGGGCCGTCGTCGGGATGTTGATCGCCGAGACGTCCGGCGAGAACGTGCCGTCCCCGTTGGCCTTGTACCCCTGCAGCTTCATGCCCTGCGGGTTCGCGAGGAAGCCGTCGCGATCGATCGAGAACTGACCCGCGCGGGTGTAGTAGTTTCCCGGGACGCCGTCGACCGTGCCGCCGACGACGAAGAACCCGTCTCCGGAGAGCGAGAGGTCCGTCGACACGCCGGTGTTGGAGAGCGCCCCCTGGGTGAAGAGCTGCTGCACCGCGGACATGCGGACGCCAGCGCCAGCGCCCGTCCCGTTGATGGATCTCCCGAGCATGTCCTCGAAGATGGCGCGCTGCGCCTTGAACCCTACCGTGCTCGAGTTGGCGATGTTGTCGCCGACCACGCCGAGCGCCTGGCCTTCGGCCATGAGGCCCGTCACACCCGTATCCATCGTGCGGAGAATCGACATCGAATGACCTCTCTGGCTGGGTTTCCCTATTTCGTCTGAGTCTTCGTCTCGGCGACCCAGAGGAGGTCGGACGTGGACGCCCGCTGGCCCCCCACGAGCTCGAGAAAGGCGTGGCCGTTCTGGTACGAGACCTTCTCGACGACCCCGGACGTCTGCTGCTCGACCTCGACGGCCTCGCCGTTGGGCCCCTTCGCGTCGATCCGCACCGTGTAGGTCCCCGCAGGCTGGCGGAGGCCCGAGTCGTCCTTGCCATCCCAGGCCACCTGCGTCGGCCCGACGCCGCGCGCGCCCGCGTCGATCGTGCGCACGGCGCGCCCGCTGGCGTCGGTGATGGTCACCTTCACGGTGGCCGCGCTGCCCTTCATGGTGAACCCGACGGGCGCCGTGAGCGTGCTGTCGTCGAGGCGGAGGCTCGATCCGCGCACCGTGACGGTCTTGCCGACCAGCCCGACGTCGGCGGTGTTCGCGAGCCCCTTCTGCTGGACGGCGACGACCTCGAGGAGCTTGTTCGACTGCATCGCCTGCTCGAGTGACGAGTACTGCGCGAGCTGGGAGACGAACTGGGTGTCGTCCATCGGCTTGAGGGGATCCTGGTGGCGGATCTGCGCGACGAGCAGCTTCAGGAACGCGTCTCGCCCGAGCGCGCCGCCTCCACCGGACGCGGCCTCGGTGAGGGGCGCCGTATCGTTCCGATGCGTGAGGGGATCGACGGCCATGGGGCAAGCGAAGAGCAAGCGCGATGCCGGACGATTCCTCCTCCAGATCGCCGGGAAAAGGCCGTTCGTGGGCGGGGGAGGTCAGCGTCGTGGCGCTCCGCGCGGCGTGGGACTGACGGTCTCACGCCGGCCGGCGGGCCAGGAACCGCTCTGCTACGCTGCTGACATCATGACGCTCGGGCTCCGCCTGGTGAAGCGCCTCCCGGTGCTCGTCCTCGCCGCGAGCGCGACCTTCTGCGGCGCCTTCGCGTCGTCGAACAACGAGGCGCCACTGCCCGCCCCTGCGAACGAGGCGGGAGCCGACGCCGGCCCGCCGACGACCGACGCCGGCCCGCCCACGGACGAGGTGCGGGACGCGGGGGCCATCCCCGACGCGGGGGTCGACGCGAGGCCTCCACCGCCGTGCGGCACCCACAAGCTCGCCTGGTCGGACGACTTCTCGACCCTCGGTCCAGGCTGGGTCGACGAGGGCTACCCCAGCGACCCGCCGACCGGCACGGCGGTCCTCGACGTCGGGCGGCTGCGCCTCACGCGGAGCAGCGGGTACGGCATCCTCCACCGCCGGACGTCCACGTTCTCGCTGGCGGGCGTCACGTGGCTCGAGGTCCGGATGTCCGTGAACCTCGAGGGCGCGTTCGCCAGTGACTCCCTCATGTTCTTCCAGCTCTCGGCCGACGGCGCGGGCGCCGATTCCGTCGTCCGCATGGCGGTCCAGGGAGGGTCGGTGTTCCTCCAGGACGGCACGAAGACCGGACTCGCAGCGTTCGCGCGCCCCTCCGGTACGACCCCCATCCGCCTCGCCGTGACCTTCCTCCCGAACAGGCGCCGCTTCGACGTCACCGTCGGCGCGACGACCGCGTCCGCGGAGAGCGTCGTCCTGCCGCCCGACGGCATGCTCCGGATGTTCCTCGCGGCGTTCTCGGACCTCCCGGCCGTGACCTCCACGGCGTCCGTCCTGTTCGACGACGTCGTGGTCTGCACGGCGCCCCCCTGAGCCGCGGCCGACGCAGGGCGCGGTCACCGCGAGGAAGCCCGTGCGTGTCTTCCGCTCGCGTGCTCGTCCTCCGCGGCGCGCTCCCTGCGCGCGTCGGCCTTTCGCGTGAGCTCACGTTCGCGCGTGTCCAGCGCCTCCAGTCGGAACACGTCGAGCGTGCGCGCCTGCACGGTCTCCCGCGCGCGGACGACGGCGGCCTCGCGCTCCAGCACGAGCGCGGCCGCCCCGTGCGTATCCGCCCGCTTCTTCGCGAGCCACGCCTCGAGCTCGGCCCACTCCCGCTCCACGAGGCCGCGCGCGACCGCGGCGTCTCGCTGACGGGCCACGAGGGCCTCCGCGACACGCGCGTCCACGAGGGCGGTTCGCGCGAGCGAGAGCTCCGCGTTCGCCCTGCCCAGGACGTGCTCGGCCTCCTCGAGCGACTTCCTCCGGAGCTCCACGAGCGCCGACCAGCGCGTCCTCACGGGTTCTCCTCGAACAGGCCGGTGAGCACCAGGCTCGCGTCCTCGCGACGGACGCTCTCGCGCATGTCCTGACGCAAGAACGCCTCGATGCGCGGCATCATCTCCACGGCCCGGTCGACGCGCGCGTCGCTTCCGCGGACGTACGCGCCCACCTGGATCAGATCCTTCGCGCCACGGTACGCCCCGAGCAGCTCACGGAGGCGCTGCGCGGCGCGCGTGACCTCCGCCGGCGCGAGCGCCACCGACAGCCGTGAAAGGCTTGCGAGCGGGTCGACCGCGGGGAAGTGCCCCCTGTCCGCGAGGTCCCGCGCGAGCACGACGTGGCCGTCCAGGATGCTCCGCACGGCGTCCGGGATGGGGTCCGAGAGATCGTCGCCCTCGACGAGGACGGTGTAGACCGCCGTGATCGCGCCGGGGCCCGCGTCCGTGCCGGCGCGCTCGAGGAGCCTCGGCAGTGCGGCGAAGACGCTCGGCGGATAGCCCTTCGTCGCGGGGAGCTCGCCGGTCGCGAGCGCGACCTCGCGGAGAGCCATCGCGTAGCGGGTGACCGAGTCCATGACGAGCAGGACGCTCTTGCCCTGGTCGCGGAAGTGCTCGGCGATCGCGGTCGCGGTGTCCGCCGCGCGCGCACGAACGAGGGGCGGCTCGTCGCTCGTGGCGCACACGATCACACTGCGCGCGAGGCCGTCGGGGCCGAGGGTGTCGAGCAGGAACTCGTTCACCTCCCGCCCACGCTCACCGACGAGGGCGATGACGTTGACGTCCGCGGACGAGCCCCGCGCGAGCATCCCCAGGAGGGTCGTCTTGCCGACGCCCGCGCCCGAGAAGATCCCCAACCGCTGGCCCCTCCCCATGGTGCACAGCGCGTCGAGCACCTTCACCCCCGTCGTGAACGGCTCGCTGATGGGACGGCGCGACACCGCGGGCGGCGGCTTGGCGTGCACCGGCGCACGGGCGCGTGGGACACGCGGCGGGAGGCCGTCGAGGGGCGTACCGAAAGCGTCGATCACGCGCCCGATGAGCTCGTCGCCGACCGGGATCTCCGCGCCTCGGGTCGTGAGACGGACGCGCTGCCCTGGGCGGACGCCGGTGGTGCTCCCGAGCGGCGTCGTCAGCAGGTGGTCTCCGCGAAAGCCGGTCACCTCCAGATCGAGGGGCTTCGCGTCGCGCGGCGCGAGGACGTCGTCGATCTCCACCACGTCGCCGATCGCGGCGCGGATCCCCGCGATCTCGACGACGAGGCCGAGCGCCTGCTTCACCGTGCCGTACGCCCGCACGAGGCGCGTCCGCTCGACCGCACGCGCGTAGACGTCGAGGCTCACCACGAGCGGACGCCCCCGAGGGACGACAGGATCGCGTCGAGGCGGGCCCCTATCGACGCGTCCACCTGACCGACATCGCTCTCCAGCACGCACGCTCCCTCGTCGAGATCCGGATCGAACACGAGATCCGCCGCGGGCAGCGCTGCGCGGAGGTCCTCGGCGAGCGCGCCGTGCCACGCCGCGTCCTCCCGGCCTCCGCGGCCCACGCGGACGACGATGCGGTCCCGCTCGGACAGCGCCTGTACGCCCTCCTTCACCAGCCCGAGGAGGATCGTCGGATCGGTGGAGAGCTCGCGCGCGATCACGCGACGCGCGACGAGCATCGCGAGATCGACCATCTGGGCCTCCGCCTGTCGGAAGAGGTGGGGCCGGAGCGCGCCGATCTCCGCGACCGCGGCAGCGAGCCGACGCGCGGTGTCGCCCAGCGGGGGGGCGGCCTCCTCCGCCGGCAGATCCTTCACGTCGATCGCGTGCGTCTTGAGCGGGGCGAGCAAGGAGGGCGGGAGGATCGAGAGGCTCCTGTCGCGCTCCTGGGCGCGATCGGGCGCGCGAGGTGGGAGCGAGCGGGGCGGCGCCGCATCGTGCGAGGGCAGATCCGGATCCGCCGGCGCCGGGTCGAACGCCCGCCGGACGGGCCCCCTCTGGAGGCCCCCGATCCAGCTGGTGCGCGCGCGTGCCCGCTGGGCGCGCGGCGCGAACACGGCGGACCGCACCGGGGACACCTTGTCAGACAAGGTCGCTGTTCTCCGTCAGCGAGATCGTGCCGTCCCCCTCCAGTCGACGCGCGGCCTCCACGATGGATGCGTGGGCGGCCTCGACGTCCGCCAGGCGCACGCCGCCCATGTTCTCGAGCTCGTCCTTGAGGAGCTCGGACGCGCGCTGCGACATGCTCGCGAAGATCTTCTGCTTGAGCTCCTCGCTCGCGGTCTTCAGCGCAAGGATGAGCTGGTCCTGCGGGACCTCCTTGAGCACCAGGCGGAGCGAACGCGCGGGGAGGGCCCTGAGATCCTCCACCGTGAACATCGACGCCCGGAGCTTGTCGGCGATGTCGCCCTGGCTCTCGCTGATGCGCTCGAGGAGCTGGTTCGACGCCTCGTTGTCGATGCGGCGGAGCACCTGCGCCGCCGTGTCGATGCCGTCGAGCGGCGCGACGACGCCGCGGTCCGCGGACGGCAGCTCCTCCGACAGGGCCTGGGCGATCTGCTCCACGAGGTGCGTCGGCACCTCCTCCAGGTTCGCCCATCTGGCCACCACCTCGGCCTGCTTCTCCTGCGAGAGGGCCGCGACGATCTCGGCGGCCTTGTCGGGCATCATCTGGGAGAGGAGGCAGGCCACCAGCTGCGGGTGCTCGGTCTCGAGCAGCGAGCCGATCGTGTTGGGATCGCCCATCGAGACGCGGTCGAGAGCGGACATCGGGGTGCCGAGGAAGATCTCCTGGGACCGTGACTCGCCGAGGGCGCGGTTGGTGAGGTGGCGCAGGTACGCGACGCCACCGCGCGGCAAGGCGACCACGTCCTTCGCGCGCGCGAGGAACTCCGTGTAGACCAGGCTCATGGCGTTGGCAGGGACGTCCGCCATGTCCTGCGCGACCTCGCGGAGCCGCTTGAGCTCGACGGCGCTCATCTCGGCCACGATCGGGGCCGCGACCGCCTCGTCGAGGGAGAGCAGCATGAGGACGGCCATCTCGGGCCTGGTGAGCTCTTGACGTAGCATGGGAATCCTTCCGTCAGGCGGCGCGCGGGAGCGCCGCCTCTCCGTCGTCCTCGTTCAGCCAACCCCGCAGCACGAGCGCCGCGCTCGCGGGATCCTTCTGCACGAGGTCGATGACCTCCTGCTTCAGGCGGGCGCGATCCTCGTCGGTCGTGAAGGCCTCGCGCGGGGCCTCGATCTCGCCAGCGACGGGCACCGGCGGGAGCGCCTCCATCGCGGCCCTCCGCCGTGCGGCGCGCCGACGGCGCGTCCACAGGAACCCGAGGAAGGCGAGGAGGGCCGCGGCGCCAGCGATCGGCCCGTACCACCGTGCCTGCCGGAGCTTCGAGACCTCGGTCGGCTTCGCCGGCGGCTCGGGGGTCGCGCTCGACGCGAACGGCGCGCTCTCCACGCGGAGGGAGTCGCCGCGGGCGCCGCTGAAGCCGACGGCGCCCTTCACGAGCTCGCCCAGCCGGTCGAGCTCGGCGCGATCGCGCGGCAGCGCCACGCCATCCTTGTAGTTTGCATCGATCATCACCGCGACCGACATCCGCGCCACCTTGCCGCTCGGCAGGACGACCTTGTCGATGGTGCGATCCATCTCCCAGTTCCGCGTCCAGCTCGTCCTCGCCGGGCCGGCCGCGCCGCCAGCGTTCTCGGGACCCGAGGTGCCGCCGGGCAGGTTCGACTGCGCCCCGGGCACGCCGGCCCCCGTGGCCACGGACGGGCTGGTCTGGGGGACGCCCGCCACGGTCGGCGTGATCCCGGCCGCACGCTCCTCCGTCTTCTGCTCGCTGCGGAGGACCGTCTTCTGGGGGTCGTACTTCTCCTCGGTGTGCTCGCGCGTCGCCGGGTCGAGCTCGACCGCGACCCGCACGTCGGCGTGCCCGGGACCCAGGGTCCGCTCCAGCTGCCCCCGCGCTTGCTCCTCGAGCTGCGCCGCGACCTCCCGCTCGCGCTCGGCGAGGATCTCCGAGGCCGCGCCCGCTCCGTCGGGACGGGGCCGGTGCAGGGTGATGCCGTCGGCGCCGACGATCGACACCGCGTTCTCGCCGAGGCCAGGCACGGCCGAGGCCACCAGGTGAACGATGCTCTGCACCTCCGGCTTCGCGAAGGCCCGCCCCGGGCGGAGCTTGAGCACCACCGACGCCGACGCCGGCTCCCGGGCGTGCGCGGCGAACAGGCTCTTCTCCGGCATGACGAGGTGGACGCGAGCCGACTGCACGGCGCCGATCGTCGAGATGGTGCGCGCGAGCTCGCCCTCGAGCGCGCGCTTCACGCTCACGCGCTGCTCGAGCTCGGTCGCGCCGAGGTGGTGCTTGTCGAACAGCTCGAACCCGACGCCGCCTCCGCGGGGCAGGCCCTGGCCGGCGAGGTCCAGCCGGATCTCGTGGACTCTCTCCTCCGGCACCTCGAGGGCCGTCCCGGAGGCAGCCACCCGGTAGGGCACCTTGAGCTCCTTCAGCTTGGCCGAGATCGCCGCCGAGTCCTCGCTCGACAGGTCCGTGAACAAGTACGTGTAGTTCTCACGCGAACCGAGCTGCGCGGTGACGAGCACGCCCGCGAGCACGCCTGCGAGGATGGTGACGAAGAGGACCTTCTTCGCCGGTGTGAGGGTGGCCCAGAAGGCCCTCGCCTGGGCGAGGAGGACGGTGAGGCGCTCTCTCATGGTCGTTCGCGGGTGCCTCGGGTCAGACGTTCATGCGCAAGAGGTCGTTGATCGCGTCGACGACCTTGGTTCGTACGTTCGCGAGGAGTCTGAGCTCGATGTCGGCCTTCTTCGCGGCGATCATCGTCCCGTGGATGTCGTCGAGGCGGCCCTCGGCGAACGCCTTCGCGGACTGCTCCGCGAAGACCCCCGACTGGTTCACGCGGTCGATGGCGTCGATCATCGCAGACTCGAAGCCCACCTCGGGCTTCCCCCGAGCCGCGTCCGGCAGCGACATCTCGCCGCCGAGGCGGAGCGCCTGGGCGGCGCCCACCGATCCCTCCGGCCGGATCACGCTCACCGGCCGATCCCGAGCGCGGCCTTGGCCATGCCCTTGAGTGACTCGACCGAGCTCACGCCCGCCTCGTAGGCGCGGGAAGCGGTGATCATGTTGACCATCTCCTCCACCACGTTCACGTTCGGGTACCGCACGTAGCCGTCGGGGTCCGCGTCCGGGTGGGACGGCTCGTACACCCGCATCGGATCGCGCGTGTCCTCCTGCAGCCGGTCGACCCTCACCTGCGAGATGGCCTCGCTGCGCGCGTCGAAGACGTTACCGTCGAGGGGCGCCGCGACGAAGACGGGGTCGATCCGCTTGTAAGGTCCGCCGGCCTCGGTGCGCGTGGTGTGCGCGTTGGCGAGGTTCGAGGCGATCGTGTTCATCCGCGTGCGCTCGGCCGACAGGCCCGAGGCCGCGATCTCCATCGCGCTGAAGGTCCCGATCATGTTTCACCTTCCCGTATCATCCGCGACCGTCCGTCGCGGCATAGGCCAGCGCCGCGAGATCGGCGCTGGCGAGCGCCGTCACCACGTCGTAGCGAATCTGGTTCGCGGCCACCTTCGCGGCCTCGCGATCGAGCGACACCTGGTTCTCGTCCTTGCCGGTCTGCCCCGCGCCGGGGTCCGCGAAGACCTCGAAGCCGTTTGGACCGTCGCCTGCGCCGAGGTGTCCGGCCTGCGTCCTCGCCATCGCGGCGTCCAGGTGCCCCGCGAACTCGGTCCTGCGCGCGAGGTCGTGCGGCACGTAGCCTGGCGTGTCCACATGCGCGATGTTGGACGCGAGGACGTTCTGGCGCTCGAGGTGGTAGTCGAGCGCGTGATGAAGATTGCCGACCGTGTTGAAGAGATCGCCCACGGTGCCGTTCTGGAGCACGGGCCGTGCCGGCCACGTCTCCCGAGCCAGAGCCCGTGCCGCGGGGCTCTCGACGGGAAGGTGCGCCAAGTTGACGGCCGCACCGCCCTCGCCTTGACGCTCGCCCCAAACTTGCCGCCCGGGCGGCACGTGCGTGATGATGGGTCGTGGAACCCTCCTCCGGTGTAGGGAGCCGGCTCGGCGTCGTCACGCTCGACGACGCCCTGGCGCGGACGCTTCGCGATGCCGCTGGGCGGCTCGGGTGGTCGGTCGAGCACGCGCGATCGCCCGAGGAGGCGGCGCGCCTCGTCAAGACGACGACGTTCGACGCGAAGGTGATCGACTACACCGCGACGGCCCTCTTGCCGGCCGCCTTCCGGAACGCGCACATCATCCTGGGCGGACAGGCCGACAACCTGGTCCTTCTCTATGGAGGCAAGCGCCTCGAGGGCTCCTCGGCGCGACAGAAACGCGCCGTGTTTCCGCACGGCGCCGTCGAGATGCTCCTGGAGGAGCTCGCCCGCGTCCTCCCGCAGGCCCGGGAGCGCGACGCCGCCGACGTCCTCCTCGGAAACTCGAACGAGATCCGCACGGTACGCGAGCAGATCCGGCACCTCGCGCGCTTCGGCGACGTGCCGGTCCTCATCCTGGGCGAGACGGGGACGGGCAAGGAGCTCGCGGCCGAGGCGATCCATCAGCTCACGGGATCCACCACGCCGATGATGGCGGTGAACTGCGCCGCGATCCCTGAGAACCTGGTCGAGAGCGAGCTGTTCGGTCACGAGGCGGGCTCGTACACCGGTGCGAAGGCCGCGCGGATGGGGCTCCTCGAGGCCGCCATGGACGGCACGATGTTCTTCGACGAGGTCGGCGAGATGCCGCTGGTGCTCCAGCCCAAGCTGCTTCGGGCGCTGGAGCAGCGTAAATTCCGGCGGATCGGCGCGAACCGCGACATCGCGCTGCGCGCGCGGATCGTGAGCGCGACCAACCGCTCGATCGAGGGCGGAACGCTTCGCGCCGACATCCGCTACCGCCTCGCCGGATTCACCATCCGCCTCCCTCCCCTGCGCGGACGGGCGGGTGATCTCGAGATCCTGGCGAGCTCGTTCCTGAGGCAGTTTGCGGAACGCCACGCGCTCGGACCGCTGTGGTTCACGGGTCCCGCGATGGCGCGACTCTACGCGCACACGTGGCCGGGCAACGTCCGCGAGCTCAAGCAGGTCGTGCAGCACGCTGCGATCGTCGCGATGGGAGAGGCGATCGGCGAGGAGTCCGTGGCGGCGGCCCTGCTCCAGAGCGCCGGCGAAGACACTCCCGCCTCGTCTGCGGGTGTGCCGGACGCCATGGTTCGGGTGCCCCGGGCGCCCACACCCGGGATCGCGTCCGCCACCCCCCTGCGTGACGTGGAGCGCGAAGCCGTCATGGAGGCGTGGCGGGAGGCCGGCGGAAACGTCAGCAAGACCTCGAAATTACTTGGCATTGCCCGCTCGACCCTGCGCGAGCGCCTCCGCAAGTACGGCGCCCGCTAGTGGCGGCGGGGTGGCGGTTTCCTTCCACCGCCATGGCGGGATCAAGTCAGTCGGCCGGAACGCCCCTCGGACTGAGAGTACGGCACGGTCGTCGTTTTCCGCCGAAAGTCTCATTTTGACACCCGGAGCCAAGGTTCCGACACGTTGGCCTGACGGTTGCATTGACGGTCTGTACACCTGATTGGCAGGGGCCGATCGGGTAACCCCCCCCGCCGCGCGAAGTCGTCGCGCGGCCCGAATCCAGAACCTCGACGACCGGCGGCGGGGCAGCCGGCGACGAGATCCGTTTTTCCTTGGAGGTCATCATGGACGATTTCGAGAGACAGTCGGGCGTCATCCTGCGTGCGGGCGTTGCCACCTTCGGGGAGGACCTCGAGGAGGACTCCGCGTCTCTCGACTTCTCCTGCGAGGCGGCCCCGGCCCTGCCGATCGCGATCGCCGCGCCCACGCCGCGGCCCCGCAGCATGCGCGGCGTCGTCGGCGACACCGAGTCGCTCGTGGACGTCTACCGCATGGTCGATCGCGTCGCCCAGACGACGTGCACCGTCCTCATCA
>SXGT01425448.1_pt1 | contig 21788 bp, 20 predicted proteins | sample 3176221 | NCBI WGS metagenome assembly SXGT01 (sample SAMN11356862, study PRJNA531348) | freshwater metagenome | isolation source: freshwater sample F1-120 | place: China: Fuxian Lake, Yuxi | collected 2017-12-25
AAACTGCGTCAACCTGGTGAATAGTGCGTGGTCCATTTTCCGATCCAGCGTGGGTGTCTCATCCATCTCTCGACAGGCCCAATCGAATCGTCCTTCATTGGCCGCCCTTTGTCAATAATGATTTCCACATCCCTAAAACATTTTTGCAAGCACCTCTTTTTTTAGTTAGCAACGAAAAAGGCTTGCTCCCACGGCGGACATCGACGGCGCCGGTAGGGCACCCCCATACGGGCCGCCGTGGTGCAGGACCGCATGACGATCCGTGACTGCGGCGACGCCAACGCCTATCTCCGTTCGGACAGCTTCTCTGTGGCTCGCCAAGGAGCCGGCGCCCTATGCGGGCGAATGGGTCGCGCTCGATGGAAGGCTGCTGGCCGCGCATGGTCCGGAGCTTGCCGAGGTCAGCGTGGCAGCCCCGTGGCAGGCGTGGACCAACCTCTGCTGGCTCAGCTTCCGCCAACCGATGAGCTTCCCTTCGACGGCTGGTAGCGAGTGTACCGCCGCGGCGAGCGGTCTTCAAGAGCCGAGCCAAGGATTGCATACGCGAACTCCAAGACCCTCGAAGTGCCGAGTGTTCCTTGTGACGACGACGAGGTCCATTTCGAGTGCGGTGACGGCGATCAATCCGTCCGCCATCCCGACAGCGACACCCTGCAATTGAGCCGCGCCCGCCACATCACCCCAACGTTCGGCAATGCTTTTCGTAACGGGCAAGATTCGCGAGTCGAACCAAGGGAGCAGCACGCCATCAACCCATTCGACAATACCCGTCCGGCGTTGTCCTGGCTCCATCGTGCGGAGCCCTTTGCGGATTTCCGCCAATGAGATCACGCTGAGGAACAGGGTCTCGTCATCGGCGGCATCGAGCCATTGCACCAGTCTTGGCTCGGGTACAGGGCGAGTCAATTCGGATGGAATGTTCGTATCCAGAAGGAATCTCGTCATAGGTCAACCGGACGTCCGGGATCGGGGTCGCGCGAAAACTCGATATCGAGCGCCTTCAATGGCGACTCCGCGAATAGCTGGGCGAGGCTCTTCCTTCCAGGCGCACGCTTGGCGGAAGGCGGCACTCGCCGACTGAGCTGAAGCAGGCCCACATCGAGCGCGTCCTGAGCGGATCGAATCAGACCCGCCTGGATCGCCGCCTCGATGAGCGCTTCCTGATTGGGGCTTGGGGTAATGGTCATCGCTTCGATCCTCTGGTTCCTTCCCGTACTGTAGCGCCATCGGGCCGTGATGTCACTTCCTCGTTCCTCACGCATCCAAGTCCAGCGCGGGCTGATGCGTCCCCACGCCCCCCAGGCGCGCCCAGACTTTACTGAGCAGCTCCGCGCCATCCAGCCTGCCCGGTTCGGCTCATGGCTATTCGTAGTTCCATTGTCCTCGCCGCTTCAGCTATTCGTGAGCCGACCGCATCTGGACATCTGATTCGTGTATCGTATTAGTTGTAAAAGGCTTGCTCCCACTAGTCACCGCAGTCTGCCGCTGTTTGTCCGCCCTGTGGTATTCCGCCACTGTGTCTCATGCGGCGTCATTTAGAAGAGTAAACAGACGCCCCCCGGTTCCTTGGCGCCCGCGGGTGTGGAAGTGGAGCGTTTCGCGTGCTGGCCGAGATCGTGTCACCGGCGCGAATGGAGGCGGCTCGGCTGGCCATCGCGTGGACGCGGCGTTCCTCTTGTGGGAGGTTTGTGACGCAAGCGCCCGCCAGCACGCTGTTCCACTACGACGGCGGCTGGGCTCGTTTGCGGTCGAAGGCGGCGTGGCCAATCGGCCGTCAGCGAGGGTGGGCCACCGCGGCGGGCTTGCGGCGGAGATTGTGACAGGAGCGAAGCCGGGTGACACGGTGTTCCGCACCCGGATGACCGGGTGTCCGATGGGCAGGCGGTGAAGCCGCTAGCTGTTACTCGATGACGAGCGCCGCCGCGGCGCTCACGCGGCTTCGCAGCGGGTAAACTCAGTCTGTTCCGTGGATCCCGTGGCCGCGCAAACTCCAGCGGCGAAACGGCCCCGTCCGCTGTTGGCGTTATAATGCCGGTAGCCAGGGCAATGCCGAGGAAGCTCCGAGAGCTGATCGCCGAGTTGGAGAAGCACGGTTTCGTCAACCGGGGCGGCGAGGGTAGTCACCGCAATTCTTCGCATCCACGCGTAGCTTGGCCGGTTACCATCTCCGGCGATCCCGGAGACGACGCCAGGAAATACCAAGAGAAGGCAGTGAAGGCTGCGATCACGGAGGCCACGAGATGAAGGACAGCGCCCGCTACGTGAAGATTGTCGAGTGGTCCGAAGAGGACAGGTGCTTCGTGGGTAGTTGTCCAGGACTTCTGTATGGCGGCTGCCACGGCGAGGACGAGGTGGCCGTTTTTGAGGAACTGTGCGCGGCCGTTGACGAAGTGATCGAGCTTTACCGCCGGGATGGCAAAGCGCTTCCCCCGGCGACGAGCGGGCGGGACTACGCCCACAGGATGTTGAGCGTGGCGTGAGGCAAGGACGCCATGCGGTGCAGGCGCCAGCCGCTGAAGTCTGGAGCATGGAACGAGCAGCCATGGATATCGAGCCCTTCCCCCAGTCGTCGAGGATCAAGACTGGCTCGATTCCTATCGAACGGGCTTGACGGGCGCTACCAAGGCCGCCGGACGCGTCCCCCTCGTCCACGTCACGACCATCGATGGAGCCCATGCATGGGTTACCGCCGGAATGCGGGCGGGCGACGAGTCCGCCGCCGCGCGAGAGGTGGAACTCCTCCTGGGTGTGGGGCCCTGCCTCTACTTTTACGCGGGCAGAGTGTTTCCTCGCGCAGGCGGTTTGGCCTTCGCGCTGGCCGCCTCCTCGTGCTCCGGCCGCAATGGAGCCGCGTCGCCCTTCGACACTGGCGGTATGCTCCGCGGTTACATCGGCCTGCACGGAGTTTCCACGCAAGACCGCAGGATTCAGCTCCTTTTGGACCGTTCGCGCATTGGACTCGAACTCTGGCGTTCGGATCTCGCGCGATTCCTCGCCACATACTTCGACCCTGAGGGCGGGCACTCCTCCTATTGGATCGCCCGCCCGTGGCGCAACGACCCCGATGGAATCTTCGCGTACCGGCCAAACGAGTGGCGTGCGTGGACTTTCGAGATTCGCCTCCGGTCCGGAGCCGAGGATAACCCGCTGTCGCTGACGGATGTCTCGAAGTGGTGCAGCCGTGATGCCGAACTGCTCGCCCTCCAGGCCGCCTTTCTCCACGGGCCTCTGGACGCGGACGCGAAATGGGATCAGTTGATGAACAAACACCTGGACCTCGCCGGCTCCTCCGCTTATGCCACCGTCTTCGAGTCCTGGATTCGCGAGGAGGTCCGCCAATCGCCCATTGCTACTCCGCCGCGGTGCTCTTTGACGGCGGAGACGGACCCACGATCCAACAGCCCTTCGAACCCGGCGCCGCTGGACCGCGCTCCATCTCACCCGACGAGTATGCCGCGCTGCTGCTCGAAGGCCGCATCTTCGAAATCTCGCCTCCCGTAGCGTTGGGCGCCGGCGTTCTCGCGGCCACTGGTGACGTGCATGCCTGGTGGCGTCCGAGCGTCTGATCGCCGCGGCTGGCGTGGATGGCTCCGAATGACCCCGGCTGGACGCCGCCGCCTACCTGTCGTGCGGCAACGGAGCGGTTAGCTCGGTAAGCGGCCGCGACCGCCGATGGCGGGTGTTGGTCGCTCCCGCCGCCACTATCCTGGAGTCCCGGCGCGAATGGGCCCGACGGTTGATGGGAACAGCCGCGGAAGCGATTCACCGCCATCTGACCGGTGTATCCCAGGGAGACGATCTCGCGGCGGCCGAAATGGCCGCCCGAATGGCGAACGAAGCGGGGTGGGGCGAAATCGAACTCGTTCAAAAGGCGAATCTGTATCTCGCGCTCGTCTACCAGTTCCTGGACCCGTCCAAAGTGGAGCGTGTTCATAAGTTCATGAGCTACCGGTTTCCCGATTGGACCCTCCGGGAATTCCAGACAAGCGTGCACAATCTGCGCGATGTCATCGCGTCCCCGCCCGCCTGCACGATCCCCCCGTGATCCGGCCCCACTGCGTGGCCGAGGACCGGGACCGCAGCCAGAATCGCTACCCGCCTTCGGGCCGGACCTGCCGCGCCATCCCAGCGAGTGGTTCGCGAGCGCCGCATGACCAAGACCGTCACCTTCTGGTCCCACAAGGGCGGCGCCGGCGGAGCGCGGGTGCGCAGTATAATCGGATCTACCGGGACAATGCTGGACCTTTTCCAGATCGCGGCGGACAACGCCGGCGCCCTCGACGAGAGAATGACTTCGCTCGCGCTCATGCATCCCGGCTCATCCAAGCCGCTCAGGATGTTTGCCAGTTTCGTCGAGCGCGAGGGACGGCTTTCCCTCAACTTCCGGCTCGACCGCTTCGTCGATTTTCTGATTAGCGAAACCTACGACAACGCGCACTCGCTGGCGGACTGGTGGGCCGAGGAATTAGTCCTGTCGAGCGACGATCTGCTTCGTGCATTCCTAAAGAAATATTGGGAATTGCGTGTGGCCTTCGACGGTTGCTTCTCGGATGGTGAGACTTTTCGCTATGCCGCGCTCAACGCGGGGAGTCTGGGCGTCCTGACTTTCGGCGACCTGTGCGTGGTGCTCGAGGCCGCGGCGGTGGACGAGAACCGCGTCGCTTATCTGCGCTCGGATAGCCTGAAGACCTTTATGCGCGCCGATGCAACGCTGGACGAACCGCTGCTCCGCGCCGAAATCTCGCCGCACTCCCACAGAGGAGTGTTCGCGGCAGTGAAGCACTCGAGCGAGTGCGCGTCGTCGCCAGAGGCGGCTTGGCCCTGGATGCTATGCTCGACCAGCGAGTTCATCGAAGCAGTCTTCCAGGCCGACCTAAGACCGGCGTGCATCGCCGAGGCGCGGATCTCCCAAGACCGGCATCGACTACTGCACCGGCTGGTAGCGCGCCTTCTCCTCGGCGAGGCCCTGCACGAGGCAGACCGAGCCGTCGCCACGGACTTCGCCAGAGTGCTTCGCGGTTTGGAAAAGCTCGGACTCAAACTGACGCCGTTCTCGGAGGCCCCAGTTGCCTGAATTGATCGCAGCGGACTTCACGTCGGGCTGGGCCTACGTGCGCCACGATACGGAGCTATACCTCGTCCGGCCACCGTACGGCTCGGAGCCACCGTGTCCGGTCGCGGCCGATGCCGTGGCCAAGGCGATCGCATTTCACGGAATTAGACCGGCCAGGGGAGGCTTCGACGGTTGGGATAGCGTCTATGCTCACCTCCGGGAGCGAGTCGCATGGGAACGGGGAGACCCGCCCGAACTGGGCGACGATCTGCGTTCAGCGCTGATCGCCGACGCGCCGGACGAAATCCTCACCGAGTATCTGGACGGACTCGAGGGCCAATTGTCCCGTGGCGACAGACGCGCCGCGGAACGCCTTCTGCCATTGATCTCCGCGACCGGGCGCGCCCGCGAGAACTCCTCTGTGACGGCACGCTGCAGGAAGCTTACACTCGCTCTCCGCGGTCGTGCCGCGGACATGCCCACCCGCCCGCGGGACCTCTACTCGAGAGCCGCGGCATGACCAAGACCGTCACCTTCTGGTCCTACAAGGGCGGCGCCGGCCGGACCATCGCTCTCGTCAACACCGCCTTCCAACTCGCCAGACTCGGCAAGAAAGTCGTCATCTGGGAGATGGACCTGGAAGCCCCCGGCCTTCTCCAAATCCCCCTCTTCGCCGGACTCGCCGGCGCCGTCACGGGCGGCGTGGCCGACATCCTCCGCGACGTCGACGACGACAGGATATCCATCGAAGCCGGCGTCCGAAAGTACACGGCGGCTTACCAGGACGACCGCCATCCCGGCATCGGCTTCCACGTCCTTGCCGCCGGAGTCCCGGATCGCCGCTACCACGGCATGTACGTCGCGCTGAAGTGGAGCCGGTTCTTCGGCGTGGACGTCCATCCCTTCGGCTACGACGTCTTCGCCGAAATCCAGCACCAAATCAAGCAGGCGTTCAACCCCGACTTCATCCTCATCGACGCCCGCACCGGACTTACCGACCTCGGCGCCGTCTGCACTTTCTACTTACCCGATACCGTCGTCCTGGCCGCCACCCTCGCGCATCAAGGCCTGACCGGACTCGCCGAAGTCAACCGGACCATCGCCCACCAGAACAAACGGATCCGCCAGCCGGGGCGCGCCGTCGACACGCTGGTGCTGATCAGCCACATTCCCAGTTCCGCCGCCGACATCGTTCAGGAACGCCTCGATGCCTTCGCGGCGGAGGGTCTGAAACCCGCCGTCCAGATCCGCCTGCAAGAGGATCTGCTCGTGCGGGAGACCATCGTCTCCCGCGACGCCCCCGGCCACGTCAACTACGCCGAATTCCAGAAACTCGCCAGACTCCTCTCCGATCCCCATCTGGACTATGTCAAGGAGTCCACGCAATGGATCGACATGCGAGGAATCGGCGGTCCCGAAGGGCTGGCTCTCCGGCTCGACATTTCCCGCGCCTACATGCGGCTGGCGACCAGATCCGCCTCCGGCGCCCGCGGCGAGCCAATCCCCGTGGAAAAGGCGTTGGACTCCCGTTGTTCGTTCCTCTCGGCGGAGCCTGGCGGCGGCAAGACCACGTTTCTCCGCTGGCTCGCCCAGCGGATGGTCCGCCGCCAAGGCGAACCCACCGGCTACCCCGTTCTCATCCGCCTCGCCGAGCTCGACGCCCACATCTCGCGCCTCACCGAACGGAATGAACCCGGTTCGCCCCCCACCGTCGACTCGCCGGAATGGATCCGCCACTTCCTCCGCGCCCAACCCGTCCCTGTCCCGGACGAGCCTCTCGAAAGCGGCGAGGCCGTCTTTCTGCTGGACGGTCTGGACGAAGCTTACGGAGCCGTCCGCCGTGAATCCCTCACCCGGCTGATCGAGCGCGCGGCCATGGTCTTCCCGCAAGCGCGCTTCGTCCTCACGTCCCGGCCGGGCTATCCTCCGCCCGCTGGATTCCAACCGTTTCAGATCGACGAATTAGACAAGGCCGCGCTGTCCGCTCACCTGGACCTGTGGTGCGATCTCCTGTTCCCGGGCGACAAGGACGCGGCGGCCCGGCACGCGATCGATCTCCGCGACGCCGTGGAGTCCAACCCGGCGATCGACAGCCTCGCCCGGAATCCTCTCATGTTGACCGCCATCGTGGTGGCCCACTGGAACGATCGCCGGCTTCCCGAACAGCGCGCCGAGCTGTTCGAGTCCATCGTGTCGTGGCTGATCCGTTCGCGGCAAGACAGCGGACCTTCCCCCAACGGCGCACTCGATTCCCTGGGACGCCTCGCCCTCCACATGCAGGATCGCGATGGCGCCTGTGTCACCGATGTCGACCGCGCCGAAGCCGCGGAGGTGCTTTCCGGCGGCCGCGCGCCGTCCGAGGCGCTCGCGGAAATGGACACTATCACAGTCAGTTCCGGAATGCTGGTCTCCCGCGGTTCCGATGTCCGTTTCTGGCATGCGATGTTTCGAGAGTATCTGGCTGCCCGCCAACTCGCCGGCCTGCCCGATGCCGAAATCCGGTCCCGCATCGAGCGTGGCGGCTGGCCCATGCGCGGCGACATGCGCGAGACCCTGCTGCTGCTGGCCGGTGTGCTAGCCCGTCAGGGGCGGCGGAGACTGGACGCCCTCTTCGCGTCCCTGCTGCCGGAATCCGGCGCACCGCTCGAGGACAAGGCGCACCGCGTGGCCCTTCTCGCGGCGATGCTCCGCGATGTCAGACCCTACGGCGGATGGATCCAACCACCCGGCTACCGCGAAGCGGTTCTCGAGATGACCGCGCTGTTCGAAGCCGGCGCAGCCCCGGAACTCGCCTTCGCCACGCGGATGGAGGCGGCCGAAGCCCTTGCCACCGTGGGCGATCCGCGATTGCGCACTCCATCCGGCGCGGACTATTGGATCTCCATTCCCGCCGGCACGGCTCTCTCCGGCGCGCAGCCGGATCCCGCCTATCCGGGTTACGATCCCGATGCGCACGGCGAACGCACCGCCGTGGCCTCGGTGGACGCCTTCGAGATCGGCCGGTATCCGGTGACCGTGCAAGAGTACGCCCGCTTCGTCGAATCCGGCGGGACGCCCCCGGGCGAGTGGGAGCAACAACGCGTCCACCCATCCCGCCCTGTCGTCCGGGTCTCACGGGCCGAAGCCGAAGCCTACTGCGCCTTCGCCCAATGCCGGCTCCCGTCGGAACTGGAATGGGAGTTCGCCGCCCGCGGCGCGGAAGGACGCCGCTTCCCCTGGGGCGAGGATCCACCCACGCTGCGGCACGCCAATTTCGCCGGCGGCTCGCCCACGCCCGTGGGACTGTTCCCCGCCGGGGCCACGCCGGACGGCATCCACGACATGGCGGGCAATGTCGCCGAATGGACCTTCGGCGCCAGCGTCCGCGGAGGAAGCTGGTGTGACTCGGAGACGCTGCTTCGAAGCGCGCGCCGTTCCGCCGCCGACCCCACCCACCGCCACGACTCCGTGGGTTTCCGCTGCGCCCGCTCGGGCGCCACGGTCCTCGGCGAATCGAGCGCCCTTTCGCCGGTGGGTTCCCCTGGGGCTCCGCCAGCTCTGCCGGCAGGTTATACTGGGATATAACAGGCGAACGTCATGCACACGACAAATCTGCGTAAGGTCGGCGGCTCGGTCATGTTGACCGTCCCGCCCGCGCTGCTCGATATTCTGCGCCTGCGGCCAGGCGCCCAGGTCGGCATCGCGATCGAAGGCGGCCGGCTGGTCGTGGAGCCGCGGCAGCGTCCCCGGTATACCCTGAACGAACTCCTTACCCAGTGCAATCCCAGGAAGGCCCGCACCAAGGAGGAGCGTGAATGGCTCGAGGACACGCCGGCAGGAGGCGAACTCCTCTAATGAAGCGCGGCGAAATTTGGCTCGTCGGGCTCGATCCCTCCGCGGGGCATGAGCAAAAGGGCCTCCGCCCGGTCCTGATCGCTTCGCCGGAGGCCTTCAACCAAGTAACCAAAGTGCCGGTGGTCCTTCCCATCACCAACGGAGGAAACTTCGCGCGGACAGCCGGCTTTGCCGTCGCCCTGACAGGTGCCGGAATCAAGACGACGGGCGTGGTTCGCTGCGATCAGCCACGCGCCCTCGATCTCCGTGCGCGCGGCGGCAGGAAACTGGAGGCCGTTCCCGCCGCGGTCATGGACGAAGTGCTGGCGAAACTCGCCACGATCTTCGAGTGAGCAGCCGGTGACCCGGTGTAGGTGGCAACGAAACGAGCACCGCACCGCCGTCGCCCCGAACCCGTCGCACCCACCGGCAAGGTAACCTGTAATCTGATGCCGGACGCCCTTCCCCGAGTCTTCCTCTCGGCCACCAAGGCCGACCTCGGTCTCCACCGCATCGCCGCCAAGAACGCGATCATCGATGCCGGATGCACGCCCGTCACCATGGAGCACTTCGCCGCCGAGGCCGATGCACCCCTCGACGTCTGTCTCCGCGAAGTGGAGAGCTGCCAGGCCCTGGTGGTCCTCGCCGCATGGCGCTACGGATGGATCCCGCCCGCCCAGCCCGAGCCGCGGGAAAAGAGCATCACCTGGCTCGAGTGCCTCCACGCCCAAACCAAAGGCATCCCCATCTTCGCCCTCCTCGCCGACCCCAAATTCGCCTGGGACGAGGAACAAAAGGATGGCACGCACCTGCTCCGCGCCGCCGCCGCCGGAGCCGTCACCCCGGAGATGCTCACCGCCGCCGCCCAACTCCCCAGGTTCAGAGCCTGGCTGAACGACGGCCGCGTTTCCAGCCCGTTCACCAACCCCGAAAGCGTCCGTGCCGAAGTGCTCCACGCGCTCCACAAGTGGCGCGACACCAAGCCCGCCAAACCCGCCGCCGACGCCAGCGCCGCCCGCTACATCGAATACCTCCGAGAGGCCACGCGTTGGATCGACCTTCGCGGACTCCAGGTCGGTTCCGGCAAGGCCCACCGCTTCGAGATCGACCGGCTCTACGTTCCGATCACCACCGCCTCGCGCGACGACCGTGAGTCCAAGCCCATCCCCCTCGATCGCGCCCTCTCCGCCACGCGCCTGGTCATCCAAGGCGATGCCGGTAGCGGCAAGTCCACCTTCCTCCGCCGCGTCGCCCACGAACTCGTCCGCCCCACCGGACCCCAAGCGGACCTGCCCATCCGCGGCCTTCCCCTCTTCGTCCGCGTCTCCGACCTCGACACCCACATCCGCGACTTCGAAGGCAAGCCCGGCGCGCCGCCCGGGCACCATCCCGCGCGCTGGTTCGCCCACTACTTCGCCTCCGGAGGTTGGGGACTCGGCGAAGCCTTCCTCGAGCGGCAACTCGACGAGGGCAAGGCATTGCTCCTGGTCGACGGTCTGGACGAGGCTCCCAACGAAGCCCGCCGCCAGGTGATCGCCGCGCTGTTCGAGGACGCCACTCGCCGTTTCCCGAAGGCGCGCTTCCTGGTGACCACGCGGCCGGCCGCCTACACCGGTAAGTCCGTGCTGGCCGGATTCGAACTGGCGAAGATCGAGCCGCTGGACGACGACGCGGTGAGCCAGTTCCTGCGGCTGTGGTCGCAGTGTCTGTACGGCGGCCAGCAGGAGGCCGCGGACGCCCACCGTAAGGAGCTCGAGCGGGCGCTCGCCGAAAAGCCCGACATCAAGAACATGTCGCGCAACCCGGTGATGCTCACCGCGCTGGCGGTGGTCCACTGGAACGACAAGCGCCTTCCCGAACAGCGCGCCGAGCTGTACGAGTCCGTGCTGAACTGGCTCGCGGAATCGCGCGCGGACCAGAGCGAACAGCGGAAGGCCACCCCACCCAAGGCCTGTCTCGCCGCCCTGGCGGAGTTGGCGCTGGACATGCAGGACAACCCGGGCGGCCGGCTGGTGGAGATCGACCGCCACGGAGCGGAAGCGCGCATGGTGGAGTCCAAGCCGCCCTCGGACTTCCTGGACGCGGAACTGCTCGACAGCGGCATCCTCATCGCGCGCGACCGGAAGCTGCGCTTCTGGCACTTGACGTTCCAGGAGTATCTGGCGGCCCGGCGGCTGGGAGGGCTGGAGGGTTATGGCAGTCTGTTCCGAAAGGAGTCGCCGCTGTTCCAGCCCGAATGGCGGGAGACCATGCTCCTGCTGGGCGGCGTGATCGAACAGCAGGGCCACGGCCGGTTGAAAGCGCTGCTCGAGAGGATCAAGGACCAAGCGGCCGGCTTCCCCGATAAGGTCCGCTGCGCCGCCCTGGTCGCCGGCATGCTGCGCGACCTGCGGCCCACCGGCTTCCAACTGGACGAACCTTGGTGGGGACAGTTGGTGGGCGAGATGGCTCTGCTGTTTCGCGAGGGCGGCGCGGACGAGGTGGATATCCGCGATCGGGCAGCGGCCGGCGAGGCGCTCGGGGACCGTCATCCGTTTCTCCGGACTCCGCGCGATCGGGATTACTGGGTGTCGATTCCGGGCGGGAGGTTCCGCATGGGCGACAAATCGCAACCGGACTGGGCATCTGCCACCGAGCGGGAAGCACAGGTCGATGCGTTCGAGATCGGAAAGTACCCGGTCACGGTTTGGGAATACAGCAGGTTCGTCGCCAACGGGGGCCGCCAGCCCGACGAGTGGGACTCGCAACGCGAGCATCCGAGCAGACCAGTCGTGGACGTCTCCAAGAGCGATGCGGAGGCCTACTGCAAGTGGGCTGGCAATCGATGCCGGCTGCCCACGGAGGAGGAGTGGGAGTTCGCCGCTCGCGGCGCCGCGAGGCGGAAGTACGCATGGGGTGACGACGAGCCGAACGAGGCCCGCTGCAATATCTCCGGGTGGATCGGTGCGCCTTCTCCCGTCGGTCTGTTCCCGAAGGGCAGGACTCCGGACACCGGCCTCTACGACATGACGGGCAACGTCTTTGAGTGGACGTCCAGCGAGTTCAAATCCGGAAGTGGCACATTCGTGTTGCGGGGCGGGTCGTGGAACGGCAATAGTGGTGTCGCGGCCTGCGCCTACCGGTACGACTCCCTCCTCAACCACTACAGGTGGGTGGGGTTCCGGGTGGCCAGGACTTAGCTTTCCCTATTCCCTTCTTCCCTTTTACCCTCTGCACTTTTGTTGGCACGGCGCATCGGGTGAGCCCGCCGGCGCCGCCATGCGGCGCCGGAAATTTTTTTTTCGGCCGCAAGACGAAAACCGCGGGACGGCCAACTGGAATTCCAGCCCGCCGCCCCGCTGAGTCATCTTTGTCCGGCTGTTATCTCAACCGGCGCTGGACCAGCGGCCTGGACTTCAATCCTGCACCCGGCCAATGGCCTTGACCACCGGCCTTCCGGCGGACCGCCCTGATTCGAACGGCCCCGATGAAGTCATGGCCACCCGGAACCCCACCCACCTGTTGTGGTTGTTGTGGTTGTCGTTCCGGTAGGCGCAGGCCGCGTTTTCACTATTGTTGTTCCACGACCCGCCCCGCAACACGATCTGGCCGCTGACCCACGACGAGTATAGCGCGCATTCCCGCCCCCTTCCCTTGCCGGCGGCAAATCGGCGAGAATACTGCATGGCCACCCAGGAAAACGCGATCACCAAGACCGGCGACTTCATGAAGTGGTTCCTGCCAAAGCTGGAAGCCTTCCCCCGCAACGCCAAGTTCCTGTTCGGCGACCGCATCGTCGCCCTGCAACTCTCGCTCCTCGAGAAACTGATCGAGGCCTACTACGGAAACCCAAAGCTCGCGTCATTGAAAGCCGCCAACATCGAGATCGAGAAACTGCGCCAACTGATTCGCATCTGCTCGGACCTGCGGTATATCTCCATCAAGCAGTTGGAATTCGCGACCGCCGCCTTGAACGAGACCGGCGGCATGACGGGCGGCTGGATCCGCCAGCAGGAAGCCCGCGGCGGCCAGGCGCGGCGGCCGGCCGATGCCTGAGCTTGCTCCCGGCGCGTACTCGTTCGAACGGCTGGCGAGCTTCGAAAACCTCTTCGCCGCGGCCCGCAAGGCGGAGAGGGGCAAACGCTTCACTCACGCCGCCGCGGTGTTCAACCAGAGGCTGGCGGAGAACCTGATGCCGCTCCGCGGCGAGTTACTCTCCGGCTCCTACCGCCCGGGCGAATACCGGACCTTCCAGATCTTCGAGCCCACCCACCGCCACATCTCCGCCGCGCCTTATCGCGACCGCGTCGTCCATCACGCGCTTTGCAACGTCATGGCGCCGCTGTTCGAGCGCTCGTTCATCGCCGATTCCTACGCAAACAGAATCGGAAAGGGAACGCATCGCGCGCTGGACCGGTGCACGGAGTATGTACGCCGTTACTCGCATGTATTCCAGGGAGACATCCGGCAATTCTTTCCCGCCATCGACCATCGAGTCCTGGCCGCGCGGCTTGCCCGCCGTATCCACGATCCGCGCGTCCTCGGTCTGGCGAATCTAATCTTGGACTCGAGCAACGAGCAGGAGCCGGCCATCTTCTACTTTCCCGGCGACGACCTGTTCTCCCCGCACGACCGCCGCCGCGGCCTCCCGATCGGCAACCTGACGAGCCAGTTCTGGGCCAACGTCTATCTCGATCCACTGGACCACTTCTTCCGCGACCAACTCGGAGCGCCCGGCTACATTCGCTACGTCGACGATTTTCTGGTGTTCTCGAACGACGCGAACCGGCTCGCCGAATGGCGCTCCGAAGCGGGGCCGTTCCTGGACGGCCTTCGCCTGCTCCTGCACCCACGCAAGAGCCGGATCTATCCCACCGCGGAGGGAATCCCGTTTCTCGGGTTCCGCGTTTATCCCGCACAGCGGCGGATGCTCGCGGGCGGAGTCCAGCGAGCCCGGCGCAGGCTGACGCGGCAAGCCTCCGAGTACGCCGCCGGCGAGGTGGATCGGGGCCACGTAGCCCGGTCCGTCCGCTCCTGGATCGCCCATGCCATGCACGGCGACACGACCGGCTTGCGCCGGACGCTGCCCGGCGCTCTTGTCCTGCGGGCGCGAAGGGCGGAATTGCGAGTTGGCGATCGCCCGGGACCGCCTATGGCCGCCCGTGCCGTCTCTTCGCCGCCCAATGGGCTACGCACGTTGCGGCGCGACTCCCCGGAGCCGCGCGCGTCCAGCAAGCGTGGAACAGGATACAGGCCCAGGCACGAGGACGATTTCAGTGGATTCCATCGTCCTTCTCCCGCTCGAGAATCTTCTTGATGTCCCTGCGTCCGTGCAGCACGCGGACAATGCGCACGCAGTCCGGTTCGACCACGTAGAAGACGAGGATGTCCTGGAAGCCCTTGACGGCCCATGAACGCAGACCGGACAGGATTGGATTCCCGAGTTGTTTGGGCGCGCCGGCCAGGGGCGTCGCGCAGATCGCCCGGATGGTTTCAGCGACGGCATCCACGAAGCGCAGACCGGCCTCCGGGGCCTCCGCCACCAGCAGGTAGTAGCGGAACTGCCGCACGATGTCGTCCCTGGCGACGGGCCGGATGAAGTGATTCACGGACTTTTCTTCCGGCTTTGGTGTTTCCTGGCGAGATCGACGGCTTCGGCCTTGAGGTCGCTCCAGAACTCGCGGGTCAGCGGGATGTCCCCGCCGGTGGCCAGGCCCTCGACGAGGAGCGTTTCCAGCCGCGCCTCCTCCTCCCGCTCCTGTGCCTCCCGGAGCAGGGAGCGGAAGTACTCGCTGACATTGCCGTAGCCCTTGGTGGCGAGTTGCTCATCAATGAAGACCCTCAGGGATTCGGGCAGGGAAATCGTGACGGTGGTCATGGGTGGAAGCGCCTCCTTGAAAAGCGTAGCTGTCCCCACTCTACCATGCATAAGAACTGATCTCAATAGATAAGAATATGCTGGACCGAGATCCATGAGGCCCGGCGACGTCGCGCCGTTCCAGGCCCTCCGTCCCGTCGTGGCGCGACCGCCCGTCACCGCCGCCGGATCGAGTACAGCAGACTCTCCGTACGCAGCAGCAGCCGGTCCCCCGCGATCGCCGGAGTCGCCTGGGCCATCTCGTCCAGTTCGTTGACCCCGGCCAGATCGAACTTCGGTCCCGCCGTCACCACGTACGTCTTGCCCTCCTCGTTCAGGCAGAAAATCCTGCCGCCGTAAGCCCATGGCGACGATGTGAAATTGCCGGCGTTGGCATCCAGCCGGTTCCGGTAGGCCACCTTCCCGGTCTGGGCGTCGAGGTTACTCAGGATGCCGGTCTCGTTCAGCACATACAGCGATCCCTGGTACGCCACGGGCGTCGGCAAGTAAGTGCCGCCCCGGGGCTCGGACCATGCCACGTGCGCATTGCTCCGCGCGCCCTCCGCCAGACCGATGCCGCCCGAGGCTCCCGGGCGGACCGCGAACAGAGGCTTGCCCCGCCCGCCGTCGATGTATAGCAGTCCGCCGCGCGAGAACGGGCTCGGGACCGGAGCGTCCGCCATCCCGCCGAGCCGCCAAAGCTCGTTGCCTTCGAGATCGTAACTCACCGCCACGCGCGGACCCACCGTCACCAACTCCGTCCGCGCCGCGTGCTTCCAAACGAACGGCGTCGACCAGCCCGACCGTAACTCCTTCAACCCCAGGTCGCGCGCCGTCCGCCAAAGCTGCTTCCCCGTGCGCTTGTCGAACGAGGCCACGAACTGCTTGCTCTGGTTGTCGCTGATGGCGATCAGTTGGTTGCCAGCCAAAACCGGGGACGCACCCGTGCCGAATTCGAGGTAAACCGGCAGCGCCTCGAGCGGCGTGTTCCAGAGCTGCTTGCCCTCGAAGTCGAACGCCCATAGACCGAGGTTCGCCACGTAGACGTAAACCGCCTTGCCGTCGGTGGCGGGCGTTTCCGACGTGAAGCTGTTCTTGCGGTGCCGCCCGCCCGGCGGACGCCCGGCATGAAACTCCTTCTTCCAGATCGTGGCGCCGGTCTTCAGATCAAGGCAGTACAGCAGATAGTGGAGAGTCACTTCGCGCGGCAGTTCGAAGTCGCGCGCCATGACTTTCTCCATGACTTCTTTCTCGCTCAGCCCCTGCTTGACCAGCTCGGCGACATATTGATTGCTGTACTCGGTGCCGGTTTGCGGTTTCTTCGATGCCCCGTCGGTCACCGCCGTGGTGAGGAACACGCGCCCGCGCGCCACCACCGGCGACGACCAGCCCCGGCCCGGAATCGCGGCTTTCCATTCGACATTCTCCGTCTTCGACCACCGGTCCGGCGGCTTGGCGGTCTCCGACGCTGGGTTGGCGTCCGGACCGCGGAATCGCGGCCACCCTGGATCGGCGGCGTCCGACGTGAGACACAGTGCAAGAGCGGCGGCGGCCCCTGGAATCTTCAGCATCCCTCCAGGGTACCGAACGGCGCCAGCCGGACATCGGCGCGGCGCGGCGCTTCCGGCCCCAGCGCCGCGGACCCGCGAATCAAACGTCGTCGCCGTCCCCATGCGGACGGTGGTTCACCGCCCCCTGCACCGGCTTCTTGTAACGCTCGACGCCGGGCCCGGTCAGGCCCTTTCGCGTCTTGCTCAGCAGTTCGCCGATCTCGCCGGGCGTCAGCTTCTTCATCGCCTTCAACAGCCCGATGTTCTCTTCCAACTGCTCCACGGTCTCGACGCCGGAAACCAGCGTGTCGATGGGCTGGCTCCACGCGAACAACAGGCACTCGCGGATGCCGGCGACCTTCTGCTTGGTGATCTCGCCGATCGCGTTCGACTTCATGCCGATGCGCCCCAATCCCTTCTTACCCGCGTTCGGCAGAAAGTTGGAGATGAAGCTGAGGTAGTGCGGATCGATCAGGTTCACCGGATGCTGCACCGTCTCCCAACCGTCGAAGCCGTCCAACAGGCGCTGGTGCACCGTGTAGTCGTGATGCCCCGTGAATCCAATGTGCCGGACCTTGCCCTGCTCCTTGGCTTTCACGAACGCGCCGAGCGAGCCGCCGGGTCCGAAAATCCTGTCGACCTCGTCGTGCCGCGCCACTTCATGACACTGCCATAAGTCGAGGTAATCGGTCTTCATGCGGCGCAGCGTATCTTCCAACTGCCGCATCGCTTCCTTCTCCGTGCGAAGCTGGGCCTTGGACATCAGCAGGATCTTCCCCCGCATCGACGGCGTGAGCGCCTGCCCGTACACCTCGTCCGAGCGCCCGTCGTGATACTTGTGAGCGCTGTCGAAAAAGGTCACGCCGAGGTCGATGGCGCGGTGGATGATCTTGACCCCGTTCTCGTTGCCGGCCTTGGCCATGTGGAAGCCGCCGAGACAGAATCGCGAGACGCGCAGTCCGCTCTTGCCGAGCGTGGCCATCGGCATGGGAGCGTCCGCGAGGACGCGTGTGGAAGCCCCGATCGCAACCGAGGCGGTTCGGAAAAAGTCGCGCCGTTCCATGATGCTTTCAGTATAGTCCCGCGCGCCCGCGCGAAGCTTCCGGCTCAGGGCGCCGGAGTCTCCCCGAGGATCGACGCAGCCTTGATGGCATCGAGCCGCGGATACTCGCGGTCGAGATAGGCGTTGCCCTGCGCCTCTATCTTCATTGGATCGGGACCCGACCCGCGCGGCTTCACCTCGCCGTACAGGAACGCGAGCTTCTCCACCACGTCCCACCCTTCCACCACCTTGCCGAACGGCGCGAATCCGGTCGTGTCCAGTTCCGGGTTGTCGCGCAGATTGAGGAATACCTGCGTCGCCCGCGAATTCGGACCCAGCTTGGCGTAAGTGATCGTCCCCTTCTTGTTTTTCTGCTTCACCGGATCGTCCGGGATCGCGCCGAGCGCCCACACCTGATTGACCTTGGGATCGCCATTGATGCCGAACTGGCAGACGAATCCCCGCATCACGCGATGGAATCGAACCCCGTTATAAAAGCGCGCCTGCACCAACTCGAAGAAGTGGTCCGCCCCGTGCGGCGCCATCGCGCGCGTGACTTCGACCACGAACGGTCCCTTCGTCGTGTCGAACCGTACCTTATATACGCCGGGCGGCTTCTCCGGAACGGCCGCCTTCCGCGGCGCCTTCTTCTCTTCGGACGGACCCGAGCACGACGCCAGCGCCAAGGTCAGCGCGATCGCGATTCTACTTCGCATCCCGCCAATTATCTCCCGCTCCCGTATCCGCCACCAAGGGCACGCGAAGCGTGGTAACGCCTTCCATCTCGCGGCGCACCATCTCGCGCAAACGGTCCGTCTCCTCCGGCGGAGCCTCGAACACCAGTTCGTCGTGGACCTGCAGCAGCATCTTCGACCGCCATCCCCTCCGCAATTCCGCGTCGATGCGGATCATCGCGATCCGGATCAGGTCGGCGGCGGCGCCTTGCAGGGGCGTATTCACGGCGGTCCGTTCGGCGAAGCCCCGCGCGTTCGGGTTGCGGCTGTTGATATCGGGGATCGGGCGCTCGCGGCCGAACATCGTCCGCGTGAAGCCCGTGAGCTTGACCTCGGCGATGGTTTGGTCCAGGAACTTGCGCACCCCGCCGTAACGCTCGAAGTAACCCTTGATATAGCTTTCCGCCTTGGATCGGGTAATCCCGAGTTGCCCCGCCAGTCCGAACGCGCTCAGTCCGTAGACGATGCCGAAATTGACCGCCTTGGCCGCGCGCCGGAGGTCCGGCGTGATGTCGGCGGGAGCCGCTCCGAACACCTCGGCGGCGGTGCGAGTGTGGATGTCCTGGCCGCGCGTGAACGCGTCCACCAGCACTTCGTCGTTCGACAGATGCGCCAGCAGCCGCAATTCGATTTGCGAGTAGTCGGCCACCACCAGCTTCCAACCGTCGCGGGGCACGAAAGCGGCGCGGATCGCCCGCCCGAGCTCCGTGCGAATGGGGATATTCTGCAGGTTCGGGTTCGAAGACGACAGCCGGCCTGTCGCCGCTCCCGCCGGATTGAACGAGGTGTGCAGGCGGCCCGTGCCGGGATCGATCAGCATCGGAAGCGCGTCGACATAGGTGCCCTTCAACTTGGCCACCTGCCGGTATTCGAGCGACAGCCTCGCGATCTCGTGCTCCTCGGCCAGCGTTTCGAGCACGCCGGCCGCCGTCGACACGGGCTTGTTCTTGGCTCTAGACGGAGGCGGCGGGAGCTTCATCTCGTCGAACAGCACCTTACTCAACTGCTGCGGCGAGTTGACGTTGAACGGATGGCCGGCGATCGCCTGAATCGCCGAACCGAGCCGGTCGATCTCGGATTCCATCCGCGCCGACATCGCTCGTAGAGCGCCGGGATCGATGCGCACACCCTCGAGTTCCATGCGCGCGAGCACCGGCGAGAACGGCAGGTCGATCTCGTCGTAGACGCGCCGCAAACCGCGGGTTTCCACTTCGCTTTTCAGCCGGCGGTTCAGTTGCCAGATCGCGGCGGCGGCTTCGTCGATCGAACCCGGCGCCGGCCGCCCCAAGTAGAGGTTGCACAGCGCGTCGAGCGAGCAGCCGCCCGGATCGGCGTTCAGCAGAAAGCCGTAGAGCAGCGAATCGTCCACCACGCCTTCGACGCCGATCCCCCGGCGCGCCAGTTCCACGACCAAGCTCTTTCCGTCGTGCGCGGCCTTGGCGAGCGACGGATCGCCGAGCGGCGCGCGCATGGCCTCGAACTGCTCCTCGGCGGCGCCCACGGCTTCGCCTTCCCGCGAGCAAAGCCCAATCCGGGCCATCGCCAGCAAACCTTCGCCCTCGGCGCCGAAACAGATCGCCACCGGAGCGGGGCTGCATTTCCACCACTCGGCCACCGCCGCCGGATCGTCGAGCGACCGCGTCTCGACCGGCGCGGGCGGCGTGACGGGCTTCAACTCGCGCAGCTTGCTGAAGAATTCCAGCTCGGTGTAGATCGCCCGGAGCGCCTCCTCGTCAGGTAGGCGCGCGGCGACCGCTTCCAGTTCCAGTTCCACCGGGACATCGGTCGCGATGGTCGCCAGGCGCTTGGACAGTTCTACCTGTTCGCGGTTGTTTTGCAGACTCTCGCGGTAGGACCGCCGCTCGATCTCGGCCGCCCGGTCGAGAGCGGCTTCCACCGAGCCGAACCGCTGGATGATGTCGCGCGCTCCTTTGTCGCCGATGCCGGGAGCTCCGGGGATGTTGTCGACCGAGTCGCCCTTGAGGGCCAGCAGGTCGGCGACCTGGCGTGGCTCGACGCCCATGAACTCGACGACCTTGGCCGGGTCGTACCACTCGTCGTCCTTGGCCGGGTTGAGCATGCGGACATGGCTGTTGACCAACTGGAGCATGTCCTTGTCGCTCGACACGATCACCACGTCGGCGCCGGCATCGACGGCCTTGTGCGCCAGCGTGCCGATGACGTCGTCGGCCTCGTAGCCCGGATACTCGAGAATCGGGATCCGAAGCGCCTCGAGCAGCTTACGCACCGGAGGGATCTGTTGGAGCAGATCGGGCGGGGTTTCGGCGCGGTTCGCCTTGTACGCGGCGAACTCCTGCTCGCGCAGCGTCTTCCCTTCGCTCTCGAAGATCGCCGCGACGTACTCGGGCCCATACGCTCCGCGGACCCGCTCGAGCATGTTGTTGAAGATGAACGCGACCTCGGTCGGCAGTCCCTTCGACGTCCGCATGGGCGGCGCGCCGGACCGGGCGCGTGCGTGATAGGCGCGGAAGAGGAACCCGAACGAATCGATCAGGAACAGCCGTGGCCGTGACATGTTCCATCAACGTAGCACGGCGCGGCCGGCGATCCGGCCGGAAAAATCGCCCCGCCCTTCACCGAAGAACCGGGTTCGGTACCGCGAAAGGACGGGGCGTCAATCGACTCAGCAAGAGAAACTAACGAGCCGGGAAACCTACATTTCCGTCATCGCCGCCACCAGGGCGCCCCGGGCGGTGGCGGTGTGCGGATCGCGCGCGACGCGAATCTCCGAGATCTGGATCGGGAAGTCGGTCTGGCGCAGTGTCTTTTCGAAACGGTCGCGGAAACCCTTGGGGCTGGCGGTGCCGCCGCTCAGCACGATCGGCACGGGCTTGGTCAGCTTGGGCATCCGGCGGGTGTTGGAGAATGCCTCCTTCATCGCGTTGATCAGCGAGTAGATCATGTCGTCGTAATAGACGGTGAGCACCTGCTGGAGCTTGTCGACGAAGTGGCCGTTGAAGTAAAAGCCTTCTTCCTTGGTGATCCGCACGCGGTTGGCGAGGTCGCCGGTTACCTGCGCGGTGGACGAATCGATGAAGTCGCCGGCCTTGGCGATGCTGAAGCTCAACGCCGGCATCGACAGGTAGGCGAGACAGACGTTGCAAAGGCCGCCGCCGAAGCTGACGCCGATGCCGGTGTAGTTGGTGTCCTCGAGTTCGGAGTAGACCACCGCCAGTCCCTCGTTGATCGTACGCACGTCGTACTCGAGCTCCTGGAACATCTGACGGAGCGTAGCCTCGTGGTAGGTGAGCCCTTCCTCGCCGTTGAGCGGCGCCGACGGGACGCTGAAGCAGATCTTCGGACGGCCGGGCCCTTTGGCGGTCATGTTCTCGATCAGCCGCCGGATGACCGCAAGCCCCTCTTTTTCCGACGGATTCAGCACGCCGACCGTCATCGGGCGCCTCGTCTCCGTGTTCAGTAGATCCGCGAACCGGGGCGCTTCGTTGCCATGCACCACGATCTCGCCGTTCATCGTGTGGAACGACACGGCCTCCCTGCGGAGCGCGTTTTCCGTCATCTTGCTGTAGGGAACGCTGACGAACGCGTTCAATTGCGATTCGAACTCGAAACCGTCGCCGTTCTGCCGCGCCACTACCAGGCGGCTGGTGCCGACATCCAAGCCCATCAAGTTATTCCCGGGACCGCTCATTGCCGATTCTCCTTTGTCTTGCTTTCCGCGTCCTGACCGCTTGCGGCCAGACCCGCGATGGTGGTTCTGTAAAGTTGCCGAAGTTTGGCC
>SXGT01708093.1_pt1 | contig 21788 bp, 16 predicted proteins | sample 3176221 | NCBI WGS metagenome assembly SXGT01 (sample SAMN11356862, study PRJNA531348) | freshwater metagenome | isolation source: freshwater sample F1-120 | place: China: Fuxian Lake, Yuxi | collected 2017-12-25
GATGCCGACGTCGCGGATTTGCTGCCGCACGCTTGGCGGGACCGGCAGGCTGCGGTGCTGGCGAAGCTACCGCTGGAGCCGGGCGGCCACTCGGACGCGGCTGTCGCCGACATCAACTGAAAAGCGCCGATGCGGTGGCGGTCTGATGGCCGCCGACTGCAAGCGGATTCCCGCCACCCAGTCGAACCAGTTTGGCCCTGCGGCAGCGCCGGCGCTGCCGCCGCCAGGCAACTGCTGCCCGCGAGTGCGGTTCGCTGGGCTGTTACAACGCAGGCGAAACCGCCTGCGAAGCCCTCGGCGCCTGCCACCTGCTCCTGCACGGCGTCTACGCCTTCAAGGCGTACGCAGCAGGTGAGCGCACCGACCTCATCACCGGCGACCAAATCGTGCCCGACGACACGCTGCGCGGTGCCGTCCGCGGCCTGGTCCTCACCGAATGGAAAGTGGCGGGATCGGCCAGTGAGGCCGACCGGCAGTTCCCGAAGGCCCGCACACAGTCGTCGGCCTACACGTCCGGCAGCCTCGCCGGCTTCGAACTGGCCGAGCTGCGATACGCGGTCGTCGTGACGCAGAAGCAGGTCAAGGTGCCCGCCGACATCGACGAAAACGGCGTGCGCTGGCGGCACGTCAACGTAGCGGTCGAACCAGTCAGCCCGTCACGCGCTCAGCGGCCACATCGTCAGCGGCAGGCATAGTTGGAGACCCAAATGGGCAAGAAGGCGCGCGAAAAGCGCGAGCGGCGGTCCACCGCCAGGCAAGGCAGCGCTACGGTCGCTGACCTCGTCGGCGACAAGGTGTCGGGCTACGCAACTGCCTACGTTGACCTCTTGGGCATGGGCCAGCAACTGCTCAAGATGGACAGCGTGGTGCGCTCGAACGATGACGAAAAGCGCCAGCAATACGTGGCCGACACGCTTCTGCCCATCGCGTACTTTCGACACCACTTCAAGCTGTTTTTCGAGAAGTTCTACAGCCGCGAAGCGGCAATGCCACCGGGCCCGTTGAATGCCCAATCGCGGGCAATCTGGCAAAGCTATACCGCTGGCAACCCGCCGCTCGTGACCGTCTTCTCTGATTGCGTTGCCATCTCGGTGCCTCTCGACTACGACAACCGCATGACGATGTTCCGCAGTATCTACGCGCTGCTCATGGCCATCGCGGGCACCTCCGCGCAGCTTGCGTTTGCCAAGGGCGTGTTCGTACGTGGCGGCATTGCGCTTGGCTACGGCTGCGTCATGCGTGACGGTGGCCGCGATGCCGAGGTGCTCGGTTCGGGCATAGCGAAAGCTTACCTGCTTGAACGACGGGCAGATTCGCCCCGCGTGCTGTTATCCGCCGAATTGCTCGGCCTCCTGCGAGGCATCCCAGACGGTTTGGCCCATGACCCGACCTTCCCGGTTGACCAAGCCCTGCGCGACCAGTGCCTTGGGCAGCTCCGCACGGATGAGGGCCAGGCATTCATTGACTTCCTGGCCAACCCCGAAGTCGCCGAGGTACTCGGCGGCCCCGCCAAGCTCCTGGACGGCGTCGCCAGCCACGCCCACCGCAACAAAGCCGCCGCGCTCGCTGGCGAATACGACGAGGTCAAGGCCGAGCACATCGCCAAGAAGTACGACTGGGTCCTGCAATACATCGAGGACGTGCGAGCGCGGGTCTGCGGCAGCAGTGCCTCGCCTTGACGCAGTCGCTACCGAATAATTGCCTCGGTCCCAGTTCCAACCTAAAATCCACCACCCCGCGGCAAAAACAGCCGCGAAACTGGCCGGCCGCAATGCTCCTCCGCTTCGCCGTCGAGAACTTCGCATCATTTCGCGACCGAACCGAACTGACTTTCGATTCAACGGCACGCAAAGACGAGCCGACCCATCGCATTCCAAGCCGCCATGCCAGGCACGGCGTCCTGCCAGTACTGGGCCTCTGGGGGGCCAACGCCGCCGGAAAGTCAAACATCATCGGCGCGCTCACTTGTGCCCGTGACCTGATCGCGCAATCGTTTGCGAGTGGGCAGCCAGACGGGACCGCGCCCTGGGCGCCATGGCTCATGCGCACGGATGCCGGGGCACCACCAACTACCTTTGAGCTGGATACGCTGGTTGGCGGCGATGTGTTGTTTGAGTATGGGTTCCGCCAAGACCACCGCGGCTTTGTCAAGGAATGGTTGTTTCGCCGACAGGGCGCGCGCCGGCAGGCAGTATTCCTGCGAGATCGAGAGGCGGAGCAGCCGTGGTACTTTGGCCCGTCGTGGCGGGGCCAACGGCAACCCATCGTCGACGCCACGCGCACCAATGCCCTGTTTCTGTCCGCAGCGGCGCAATTCAATCACGCCGAGCTACTGCCGGCCTTCCAGGCCATGACCACTGGAATTCGCGCGGAAAGGGAGATTCGCCTGCAGGGATTGCCACTTTTCGCGCCAAACTCGCCCCAATTGACCGTGAGCGGTCGCAAGAATTTCGCGCGAATCCTGGCTCAAGCGGACACAGGCATTGTCGCCGTGGATTTGCAGCCAGACGACGGTCAGCGGCGTGGCCAAAAGGTGCCCCTCATCATGCACCATCGCGTGGGCGCGGGCGAAACATGGTTGGCGCCTCCAGAATTGGAGAGCCGGGGCACCCACATTTTTGCTGCACGGCTTTACGATTTCGTGGAGGCGCTGTCCACCGGCACATTCCTCATCGCTGATGAGCTGGAAACCAGTTTGCATCCGGACCTTTGTACGGAGCTCATTCGCATGTTCACAAGCCCTTCGACCAATCCGCATGGCGCACAACTCCTCTTCACCACCCACAACCGCGACCTGCTGACCGGCCTGCGCACCGACGAAGTGGCGTTGGTCGACAAGCACCACGATGGCCACTCTACGCTGCGTTATGCGTCCGACTACAAAGGGGTGCGCACCCGCGACGATTTGCGGCGGGCCCACGAATTAGGGCAACTGCGCGGCGTGCCTGTGTTGGGCGACCTGCAGGAAGTCATGCAAGGTGTGGTGGCTGATGCGCGGTAAGGGGCGTACGAAAGGCCGCGGCAAGGGTCGCCCGGATGGCTTCCTGCCGGTGCTGAAGACGCTCGTTGTGGCCTGCGAAGGCAAAACAGAGCAAGCAATCCTCAACGGGCTGCGCGCCCGCTGGCGCATCGCAACTGTTCGCGTCCTGGTCGCCGGGCAAGTTGGCGTGCCGAAAACTGTTGTTGAGGCTGCAATTAACATGCGAGCCGATTGGCAGGGACAGTTCAACAAGCGGGACTCGGCCAGAGACAAAGTCGACGCCTGGGCAGTATTCGATTGCGACGAGCACGACAGCTGGCCTGCAGCGATAGACCGCGCCCGAGCACGTCGACCGCCTGTCCAATTGGCGATCAGCAACCCGTGCGTCGAACTTTGGGGCTTACTGCTACACGGGGAGCAGCGCGCCGCAATCGACCGCCACGAAGCGCAGCGGCGTTTGGCTGTGGTGCACCTGGGCTACCACCACGACACCAACCCCGTATTTGATGCGGATGTATGTTGCGAAATGGACGGCGAGCCCCCCAAGTGCGATGCCCCGCATCCTCCGGGCTGCGCTTCGCGCTACGGCGTTGCGACAGATCAGGGCGCAGGTCAACGACCCCTTGGGGAATCCGATGACGTCTTTCGACACCCTGGTTGCGGCAATTTCTGCGCTGGCATCGGCCGAACCCAAGTCGTGATAGCACGGCTCCAGCCGCGCATGGTAGCTTGCTCATGGCAACCCACGGCACGGCAGGTCGAATCTACGCCTCGCGCCAGCCCCTTCCTGCCATTGCCATCGCCCCAAATGCACCGTATCGTGTCCCTGGGCGCCACAGCGTCGGGCGGGCAGCAATCATGAGCATTTTCGCGCGACTGGGCGCCTTTCTGGCTGGCGCAACCTGCGTTCTGGCGTCGATCGAGGCGCAAGCTCAGACCCTGGCAGCACCGCCCGACCCGACGACACCGACCGCTGCGGCAAGCGCCAACTCTGAGCCGCCATCCCTGCGCACCAGCGTCAACGTCAGCCCGGTCGGCATCCTGGGCTACACCTATCGCAACATTGGCGGCTACGCACTGACCTTGGTGCAGCGGGTCGGCGACCGCCACGGCGTGCACGCGGAGTTCAGCGTCATCCACGTCCACGCCAAGGACATGTACACGCACCTGTGGACCTTTGGCGGTTCGCTCGGCTACCGCTGGCACCAACACCTGCGCGGCGACACCGCGTTTGCCGGCGTGCACGGCGTCTACAAGTGGGGGGTTCGGCAAGCGCCTGGCCAAGCTCGACATCAGCCAGTTCGGCGCAGTGGCTTGCGGCGGCTACCGCTGGCAGTGGGACAACGGCATCAACGTCGCGGCGCGGCTGGGCGTCGGCTACGGCCGCTACACCGTCACCAGCAAGCAGACCGGCCCCATCGCCGAGGAGGCCGCGCTTGCCTCGCGGCAGGCGCTGGCCATGGTGCCCATTGAAATCGAGAGCGAATTGAGTCTTGGCTATTCGTTCTAGTCGCGGCGTATTGGGGGTAACCGGTGAAGAGGAAGCATGCACTGGCTTTGGCCTTGGCGCTCGCGCTGTGCGCCGCCTGCGAGTCCGCCGCGACCGGCGCCGTCTGCCCGCCGACGGACCCACCCACGTACGCCAACTTCGGCTAGGTTTTCATGGGCTCGTACTGCACGCGCTGTCACAGCACGACCAAGTCGGGCGCCGACCGCTACAGCGCACCAGACGATGCCAACTTCGATTCGCTCGACGGCATCCGGCAGCAGGCCGAGCACATTGAACACACGACTGCGAGCGGGCCCACCGGGACCTTTGACTTCATGCCGCCGCGGCTGCCAACGATTGCCGGTCAACCGACCCTCCAAGAGCGCGAACGACTCGGTCAGTGGCTGGCTTGCGGGCTGAAGTAGGCTGCGCTGGGCTGCCCGGTCACCGCACCCAACCCCAATCCCATTGCAGCCCAGCACCCCGAACCGCGGCCGCGACCATCGCCCCGGCAATCTGCATGACCCGCAGCCCGTGCGTCGCATCCAGCACCGACGGAGCCCCGGTCTGCAGCGCCGCCACGACTTCGTGTGCCAAGGCCAACTGCGGTTCAGGCCCGCCCACAGCTACCGGCTGGAACGCGCCCCGCTCTGTCGGCCAATAGCCAACCTCGGTCACACCCGGTTTGGATTCCCAGCGGACACGCCCCCCGTCTCCGCTGGCTTGCACCACGCACGAGCCCGGGCCCACAGACTGCAAGTCGAGCTTTAGCAGGGGCTGATCCAGCCAGGCCACCTCGGCGTGCAGACCTGGATCCGTAGCCCACTGCTCCGCGAGGGACGCCGCTGCGCTCATTGGCGGCTCGGCAGGCAGCAGTTCGACGATGCGGGCAACGGCGTGCACAACGACGTCGTACAGCCTGGATGCGACCATGGGCAGCGGTGCGTCGCCGCGGCGCAAGTGCGGCTCGACCACCGACATCGTAAGCCCGCGAAGCTGACCCACCCTGCCCTGGCGCACGACCTCATGAAACGGGCCTGCCCCCGCCTCCATGCGGCTGCTGTGCCCAACGAAAGTGCGATGCGGCCTCTCCAGTAGCGCCTGGGCCTGGTCTGGCGACTGACACAGCGGCTTTTCGACCAACAGCGGCATGTCCAGCGCCTGGGCGACGCCAAAGTGCCGCTCGGTCTGTACTGCGACTACGGCCAGGTCAAACTGGGCGGCGAGGCCCGGACCGAAAGCGACCGCTTGCACGCCAGTGGGCAGATTCAAGGCGGCCAGCCGCGCGCGGTCGCGGTCGTCGCGACACGCCATCGCCACCTGTTCTGCACCAAGCACCTGCGCGAACGCGCGGGCGTGACGTGCGCCCATGCCCCCGGCACCGACGATACAGACGCGCACGGTTCAGCCGACGGCGACGGCTTCGACCGGCCGCAGTTCGTCGGTTCCGTGTGCCTGGGCGTATTCCTGCCGCAGGCCGAAGCAGCGGTCGTTGAATACGCAAGTGCTACACGCTGGCACCTTGACGTTGCCGTCGCGCGCGCGGGCCTCGGTACCGTCCCCATCGGCCGCGGGACGTCCTAGTTCATGGCCGGAGAAGGCATCGACCGCATCTGGCACGGTGCAAGGAATCAGACCGCAAGGGTGGGTTAGACCCACCAACGGCACCCCAAGCGCGCGGGCCAGCCGCAGTCCTTCGGCGACGAAGCCGCCAATCGCTGCATGGCGGGGAAGCGACCGCGGATCAATCGGGCCGCCGTCAATATGACCTGCCACCGCCACGGTGACCTTGAGCTTGGGGTGCGCCAGCGTGTCGGCCACAAACTGCACAAAGCGGGCAAAGCGCACCGCCGTGTAGTGGGTCAGCACATGGTTGATCTTGACCTCGATGCCGGCTTCGCACAGCGCCCTGATGCCGTCGATGGTCTTCTGCCAGCTGCCTGGTGCCGCGGTTAAGGCGTCCGATTCATTGGGATTGGCGCTGTGCAGCGACACCAGCGCTTCGGTCAGCCCGGCTCGGGCGAGTCGCGCCGCCAACGCCGCGTCAACACGCGTCGCATTGGTCTGCAAGGTGACAGACGGTGCGCCGAGCACTTTGGCCAGCGCGACGGCCTCGCCTAGCTTGGGATGCAGCGTTGGCTCACCACCGGTAAAGGCGACCCGCGCAGCCTTGCCGGCGTGCATCGTGGCGCGGATACGCTGTTCTACCTCGGCAAGATCCATCGCCGGTTGGGCAAAGTCGACCCAGCAAAAACCGCAGCGCTGGTTGCACTGGTGCACGATGCGCAGAACCAGCTCCTGCAACGGTCCATCGGTCCCGGCACGCTCGATGGCCAGTGCGTGGTGGCGACCGTTCTGGCCGCGGTCCTCAGGGCCGTGCACAGGCCACCACGCGGCTGCGCGCGCGCTCTCGATGGGCTGCACAACCACCGCGCCCAGGTGCTCGACCAGCGACCGTTCGATGCCGGGGCACTGCTGCCGGACAGCGCACGCTTCGCAGTGGGGCAGGTAGCGTCGGCCCGCAGTGCCCGTCCTGGCCAGCAGCGCCGCCACCTTGTGTGGCTGCGTGAAAGCGCACCAGTGAAAGCCCTTGCCCGGCGGAACCGACACGGCGATGTTGGCAACCTTGGCACGACTGAGCGCAGCCGACAGCGTTGCCTCGACCGCGCGGACGTCCGGGTGCAATGCATCGGGCGATCCGTCGCGTCCGCCGGTGTAGGGCTGCAAAATCCAGCGCTCGGCCGCGAGTTCGACCACGTAGGTCGCAATCTCGCCCAAGCGCTCCGCCGTGCCGACCAGCAGCGGCGTTTGCACAACCAGCCGCAAGCCAACCTCTTTGCAGTTGAGCGCCGCCTGGCGCTGCGCCGTCACCACGCCATCCAAGCGCGCCAGCTTGAGCACGCTCGGGTCGTCTTCGCCGAGCACGGTCATGCGCAGTTCATCCAGCCCGGCTTCAACCAACTGCTGCACGCGGCCGAGGTGGGCCAGCGGCACGCCGATCGACTCGACGACCACCTCCTGGCACCCCAGTTGGCGCGACAGGGCAATGATCTCCGGGAAGCGCGGGTGCAGGGTCGGCTCACCGCCGGTCAGGACAATCCGGCGAGCGGAGCCGGAAATCAGCGCGCGTCGCAGCCGGGCCAGCACCTCGTCGGTGGCGAGGTCCGGGGTGCGGCGAGGCACATGTTGCGCACAAAACGTGCAGTGCGCGACGCACGCGTCCGTGACACGAAACGGGATCTCTTGATGCGTCGGCTTTGAGGCGACCGGTTGGCCAAGTGACATGTACGGACGGCCTGGGCGGGGGAGGTGCGGGAAAAGACGAGGAGTTCGAACCACCCGCCAACAGATCGCTGGCGGAAGCGCGACACCGGCATCAGCGTACACGGAAGGGACGGGGGCGCCAAGCCTGGCGCATGGTCGGGGACCGCGGCGCCAGTGGGCGCGCTGAGCCGGAATACCGCAGGCTGCAGCGGCAGGCAAGGCGAGGCCGAGCGGGTCAGTGCTGTTCGTGAACTGTGGCAACAAGCGCCTTGTTCGCCAAGGAAGCCGCGAAAGTGCCCGGCGGCTGAAAGCCGCGGGCTGCCAATGCCAAGCCTTGCCTGCGCAAGGCTAAGGAACCACAGGCAAGAACCCAGCCCGGCGCAGGCCGGGCTTTGTATCCTTGGCCTGCGGCTTCAGCTGCCGGGTTCAATACGAACGGCTCGTAATTTCGCCAATTATCCGCAGATGGCAGTGTACCCCATTTGACGATCCGGACCCTAGGCGGGTCGCTCCCAAGACCCGATTGCACCCGCGCGATGACTAGACCTTGCGCTTCTCGCCGATGTCTTCCAGCAGCACGTCAGTCGCCTTCTCGCTGACCATGTACACCGGCACCACGATAAAGAAACCGGGGATGCGCGGAAACACCGATGCGTCGACCACGCGCAGCCCCGTGGTGCCGCGCACCTTGAAGCGGCTGTCTAGCACGGCCATCGGATCGTTGGCGGGTCCGATCCGGCAAGTACACGAAGCGTGGTGGCCCCAGGCCTCGTTCTTAACGAAGTCGCCGATTTGCTGGCGGCTCGCCGCGCCGGCACCGGGCACCACCTCGACCGGCTTGTCGAACAGGTTCAAGGTGTCGGTGGTCTTGTTGATCTCGCGAATGAGGTTGACGCCCTCGACCACTGCGTCGAGGTCCTTCTGGTGCTCGCCGTTGGCGGTCGTGCCCTCGTGAAAGTAGCGAAAGCGAATGTCGGGCACATCGCGCGGGTCCTTGCTTTTGATCTTGACGACGCCGCCCTTGTTGCCGGTGTGCGCCTTGAGCACCAGCCAGGTGAAGTGGCGCTTGTCGGCCGTGGCCTTGCGCGAATAGCCCGGCTCGTAACCCTTGAAAAAACCCGGCACGCCAAAGATGAACAGGTCGGGGTCCGGTTGCTGCGCCGAGCTGCGCTTGACGATGCCGAGCACGGCGCCATTGGACTCGTAGGGACCCTGGCCCTGCTTCCACTGGTCAAGGCACGGATCGGGGGCTTTGCCAAAGTTGCACTTGCCCAGGATCGAGAAGTCGCTGCCGAACTTGGTAATGACACCGACCTCGTAGCGGTCTTGCAGGTTCTTGCCGACGCCCGGCAGGTCGACCACTGGTGCGATGCCCATGGCTTGCAGGTCTGCCTTGGCGCCAATGCCGGACAGCATCAGCAGCTGCGGCGTGTTGAAGGCGCCGCCGGCCAGAATCACCTCGCGCGACGCCTTGACCACGACAGGCTTGCCGCCGGCCCCCGACTTGGGCGCCAGCGGATCGGCGCGGTACAGGTGTCCACCATCCAGGTACTCGACGCCGACCACCTTCTTGCTGCCGTTGGGGCCCGGCTTGGTGTCGTACAGCACCCGCGTGACCAGCGCCTTGGTGCGCAGCGTCAAGGGTTTCTTGGCCGCGACCGTCTCGAAAATGAACTCGCGCACGCCCCGTCGCTTGCCCTGGTTGGTCGCCAGCGGAATCGACACCAGGCCTTCGGTCTGATCGCGGCCGGGCGCACCCGAGTTGAAGTCGCGGTTGAGCACCGCCATCAGCTCGCGCACATCGGCGAACAAGGAGCCAAAGAAGCCCTTTTTGGCCGAGTCGACGAACTCCAGCGCCGCCGACTTGACGATGCTCAGCACCTTGAGGTCTTTGAGACCCAAGGTGGCGTCGGCGCGCTCGGTGTTGAGCCAGCCATTGAAGCCGTGGCCGGTCTTGTCGTCGCCGTTGCCGAGGTACTGGTTCTTCTCGACGAATTGCCAGTATTTTCGCATGTTGGGCGCCGACCACGAGTTGTCGCCAGTCAGCTGGGCGATGTGGTTCCAATCGCTGTCGTGCGGCAACACCGTAATCATCGCGTTATGCGCCGTGCAGCCGCCGACGGTGCCGGCGCGCGGGTACAACACGCCCTTGCCCGGCACCGCCTTGGTGTCCTTCTTCTGCTGGTTGGCATCGTCGTAGTGCTGGACGAAAAAGTCCCAGCGCATGGCATCGACTTCGGTCGATGCACCGTGGAAAGCAGGCACCTGATACTCGATGCGCGCACCCTGGTCGTCACCGGCCTCGAGCAGCAGCACTTTGTGACCGTTGCGAGCAAGGTTGCAAGCCAGTGGCCCGCCGCCTGCGCCAGAGCCGACCACGATGTACTCGAAGATCTCTTCTTTAAGTTCGCCTTCGCTGGTGCCGGTCTCGCTGCTCTCGCAGCCGGGCAGTGCCTGATTGGCCGCCGCGCCGAGGCCGGCAGCGCCAAAGAGCTTTAGCAGGACACGGCGGTGCAAAGCGGGCTGGATTACGGCAGGCGCAGATTGCGGGCGCGGCGTACCGTTCTTGGGGTCGGCCATGGTCGTTACCAAGCGCGCGCGAGCAGCGCGAAGGCGGCGATTGTCGCGTACCCGTCGCCCCAGCGCAAGGCCGTTTTTGCAACGAATCCGTGGCTTACTCAATGGACTTCCAGGTCGCAGTTGGCCGGCCAACGCATCGCGGCTAGGCTTGCGACCCTTGCGCTCAGGTGCGCGGCGGTGGGGCGATGGGACGGTCGAACTTGGTAGCTTGCGCGCGGCTTGGCGCGGTAGTGGTCACCGTGGTGTTTGCTCAGCTGGCGACCGCTGCCGAGCTGGATCCGCCGCCGCTGGTGCGCCTGATTGCCGCAGCGCGATCCGATGGCGGCGCGCTGGCCAGGCTCATTGAGCTGTGCGACGACATCGGCCACCGCCTGTCGGGAACACCGGCGTTCGACAAGGCCGTGTTGTGGGCGGTGGCGGCACTCAAGGCGGACGGTATCGCCAGTGCGCGTGCGGAACCCGTCACCGTGCCGCGCTGGGTGCGCGGCGACGAGAGCCTGGCGGTCGTGACACCGCGGCCCTTTGCGCTATCGATGGTGGGCCTGGGCGGATCGTGCGCGACGCCGCCCGCGGGCATCACGGCGCCGGTGCTGGTGGTGCGTGACCTGGCTGAGCTCAAGGCCAAGGCGGCGGACGCCAAAGGCAAGATCATCGTCTTCAACCAGCCGATGCCGACTTACACCGAAAAGAATCGATCAGGCTACGGCGAGACGGTCCAGCAACGTGTCCACGGCGCGACTTGGGCCCATCAGCATGGCGGGGTGGCGGCGCTGGTGCGCTCTGTCACGGCCAAAAGCCTGCTGACGCCACACACCGGCGGCGCGCGCTTTGACGGCCAGGGCACGCCGGTGCCGACGGCGGCGATTGCGACCGAGCACGCGGACCTGCTCGCGCGCTGGCAGGCCCGCGGTATCACGCCAACGGTCACGCTCAAGATGCAGGCCCACTTTGAGGCCCCGGTGGTCCAGGCCAACGTCGTCGCCGAGATCCGCGGCAGTCAGTTGCCCAACGAAGTGGTCGTCATCGGCGGCCACCTCGACAGCTGGGATATCGGCCAGGGCGCACACGACGACGGCGCGGGCGTAGTGATGGCGATGCAGTCGCTGGTCGTGCTGCACAAGCTGGGGTTCAAGCCCAAACGCACGATTCGCGCAGTGCTGTTTGCCAACGAAGAAAATGGCCTCGCCGGCGGCAAGGCCTACGCCGAAGCGCACAAGGCCGAAAAGCACGTCGCCGCGCTCGAGGCGGACAGCGGTGCCTTTGCGCCAGCTGGTCTGGGCGTCGATGCCAAGGACCCCAAGATGCTGGAGGCGTTGGCGGCCTTTGCCGAGACCGTGACAGCGCAGCTTAAACCGCAATTCGGCGCGCTCAAGGTCTTCAAGGGCGACGGCGGCGCGGACATCTCGCCGCTGCGTGAAGCTGGGGTGCCGGCCTTCGGCTTGGTGGTCGAGGGCAGTCGCTACTTTGACACCCACCACACGCCGGCGGACACGGTCGACAAAGTGGACCCCAAAGAACTCGCCGACTGCGTCGCGTACATGGCGGCATTGGCGTGGTTGCTGAGCGAAACAGGCGTGCCGGTGCCCAAGTGACCGACACCGCGGACCATCGGCTAAACGGCGCCCAGCTGCGATTGCTCGCGTTGCTGTCCGTCGCGACGTTCTTTGAGGGCTGGGACGCGATCGCGCTGACCCAGGTCTTGCCCGCGCTGCGCAAGGAGATGGGCCTGACGCCGAGCCACGCCGGTTGGCTGGTCGGCTTGACCAATATTGGCACCATGGCGGCGTTCTGGCTGGTGCGCCAGGCCGACCACTGGGGCCGCCGCAAGACCATGCTGTGGACGCTGTCGGGCTACACCGGCATGACGGCGCTGAGCGGCCTGGCCCCGGATGTGTGGACGCTCGGCGTGGCACAGACGCTGGCCAAGATGTTCCTCATTGGCGAGTGGGCGCTGTCGATGGTCTACGCCGCCGAGGAGTTTCCGGCCGCCCGCCGCGCCACCGTGCTCGGCATCGTGCAGGCAGTAGCAGCGCTGGGTTCGGTGGCGTGCGCTGCGCTGGCGCCGTTGCTCGTGCGCGCGCCGATGGGCTGGCGAACGGTCTATCTGGTCGGGGCACTGCCTGCCGGGCTGTTGCTGTATTTGCGCCGCAACCTTCCAGAAACGCGCCGATTCGCCGAGCTGCAAGGGCAGCCGGCCGCGTCGGGTCAGGGCCTGCGCGCCATCTGGCGAACAGCCTACCGCGGCCGCATCGTGCGCCTCGCCGCTGTGTGGACGCTCATCTACGCGTGTACCCAGGCCACCATCAGTTTCTGGAAGGAATTTGCGGTGACCGAGCGCGGCCTTTCCGACGCGCAGGTCGGCGCCAGCGTCGCCATCGCCGCTGCGGGCGCCATGCCGCTGGTTTTATTCGTCGGGCGCTTCATCGACGGCGTGGGCCGTCGGGCCGGTGCGACGGTGATTTTTGGCGTGGCCGCGGTATCGACCTGGGGCGCGTTCTCGCTGCACGACAGGTGGGCGCTGACCGCGATGTTGCTGGGCGGCATCTTTGCGGCGTCGGCGGTGCTGCCGGTGCTCAACGCGTGGACGACCGAGCTGTTTCCGACGCAGTGGCGCGGCGCCGCGTTTGCCTGGACCAACAACCTGTTGGGCCGCATCGGCTACGTCGCCGGCCCGGTGCTGGTCGGGCAGGCCGCGGACCGCGTCGGCTGGGGGCCGGCGGTGGCGGCGACAGCAGTGCTGCCGTTGGTGGCCATCGCGCTGGCGTTACTGTGGCTGCCAGAGACCAAAGGCCGCAGCCTGGAAGAGACCGCCGGGCTGGGTCCGGGCGAGCAGCTTCGGTGACAAAGCGCCGACAACACCAGCAATTGGGCGCTTGACCGCCGCGGGCTTCGGCGCAAACTGACGGCTTGTGCGCGGGCGGCGCGGAGGCGACATGGATTCGCGGCAACGGTTTTTGCGCAGTTTCTTGTGGGCGTCGGTGGCGATGGCGCTGTTTTTTACGGCCGAATTCGCCCTGGAATGGTGGCTCGCCGGCATGCCAGGCGCAGACAAGCTCTCGTGGGTTGGCAAAAACAACGCCAAGCTGGTCGACCTGCTGTCGCCGATGGCGCGGGCCTACAACAACGTGCTGGCGATGCTCATCGCCACGATTGGCCTGGCCATTCCGCTGACGGCCAACATGCACACGCCCAAGCTCATCGACATGTTCCTGCGCGACCGGACCAACCAGGTGATGCTCGGCATTTGCGCGTTCGGCGCCGCGCACGTGCTGTGGACGGCTTGGATGGTGGGCCCCGATTTTGCGCCCAATTGGGCGTTTCGACTTAGCGTCTTTGGAACGCTGATTGGATGGGCCGCGCTCATCCCGTACTTCTTCTACGTAGTCCGCTTCCTTGACCCGTCGAACATCTTGAAGCGCTTGCGCGCCGACGTGCTCGAGGCCGTGCGGCTGGCCCAGGACGGCAAGCTCGACACCGAAGCCGCGCAGGACATCATCCACGAGCGCATGCACCAGACCGGCACCATCGTCCTGAAAAGCATCGACCGTGCCGACCGCAGCGTGGCGCTGGAAGGCATCTGGGGCCTAAAAGGCGTGCTACAGGACTACGGCGAGCGCAAAGCCACGATGCCCGAGGCCTGGTTCAAGGTCGACCGCGGCGACTTCGTCGGGGCATCGGCCGAGGCGCTACAGGTCATCAACGACGAGCGCAACTGGTTCGAGCTGCGGGTGATGACGCAGATGTTCCTGGCCTACCAGAGCGCGCTGGCCAAGTCGACCGATGCGATTCCGGCCATCAGTGACACCACGCGGGTGGTCGCGGCCATGGCGGCCCGGCGCGGCGATGCGGCGGCGTTGCTGGTGGCGACGCGGTTCTTTCACAACTACCTGCGCGAGGCGATTAAGCGAAAGGATGTCCACGCGTTGTACGACCTGTTCTACCAGTACCGGACGCTCGCTGCGGATTTGCTCGACCGGCCGGACGACCTGCGCACCCTGGGCAAGCGGTTTCGCTACTACGCCGAGCAGGCTGCGGCCAATGGGGTGGCGTTCGCTCCGCAAATCGCCGGGTTTGACCTCGGCTGGGTGGTGCTGGAGGCAGCGGCAAAAGGCAGCCCGGCAGCGCCGGATGTGCTGACCGAAGTCTTGGCGTTCAAGCACAGCGGTGCGGGCGGGCCAGCGATGATGCTTGTCAAGGCCAAGATCATCCTGGGCGCAGGACTGCTCGGGCGCGGCGCCCCGGACCTTGCAGCGCGTGTTGCGGCGGACCTGCGCGACCTGCCGCCGGACCTGGTGGCGCAGACGGCGGAAGGCCTTGTCGCTTTGCAGGACAAGGCATTCTGGGAGGTAACGGACCGGCAAGTCAACTTCGAGTGGGTGTCGGCCGAACACCGCGCGCACCTCGGCGAGTTTGCAGCGCTGGTCGCCCAGGCCGGGTCAAACGCTGGCCCGGCTATTGCCTGACGACGCATTCGCGCCGATTTCGCGCGTCCACTGTGCGCCTTGCAGGTCGTGGGCCATCGACCGCACCAGCCCCGGACCTTCAAACACCAGCGCAGAATAGACCTGCACCAAGGTCGCGCCTGCGCGCACAAGCCGCAGCGCATCCTCCGCTGAACGGACCCCGCCCACGCCCACGATGGGCACACGGTCGCCCACGGCCGCATAAACGCGACGCACCGTTTTGACGGCCAGCGCGTGGAGCGGTGCGCCGGAAAGCCCCCCAGACTCGCGCAACACGGGGTGCGGATGGTCGGGGCGCGACAGCGTGGTGTTACTGGCCACTATGCCGGCGGCGCCCGCCTCCACTGCGGCAATCACGGCCTCCTCGAGCTCACCCGGGCCGAAATCGGGCGCGACCTTGACCAGCAGTGGCACGCCCGCCGCAGCCTGAACGGACGCTTGCACGACCCCGTGCAGAAAATCTGGCGATTGCAGCGCTCGCAAATCGGGCGTATTGGGCGAACTGACGTTGACCACGAGGTAATCTGCACCGTGGCGTAGCGCCTCGATGGCTGCAACATAGTCTTGCGCCGCAGCCTCGTTGGGCGTGTCTTTGTTCTTGCCGACATTGACGCCGATGGGGATGGGTGAGGTTGCACGAGGCGGCAGGCGACCTGCCACCGCAGTTGCGCCGTCGCTGTTGAAGCCCATGCGGTTGACGATGGCGCCGAGCTCCGGAGCGCGAAACAGCCGCGGACGTGCGTTGCCCGGCTGCGGCCGAGGCGTCACCGTGCCAATCTCGGCGAACCCGAAGCCTAGCAGCGGCCAGGTCTCCAGCGCCTGTGCATGCTTGTCCAACCCGGCGGCAAGGCCGATGGGAAACGGAAACTCCAGCCCAAAGGCGCGCACCGGCAGCACAGGCCTCGGTACGAGCGGCGTCAGCGTGCGCGCAAGGGGAGCAAAGGCGTGCAGCACGGCCAGCACGGCATGGTGGGCAGCCTCCGCATCGCTGCGGGCGACCAGCGGAAACAGGTTTTGGGCGTAGAACCCCGTGCCCATCACGGTCGGCCGGCGCAGCGCCCGCCCTCGCACTTGCTGGCGAGCGGCGCTTTGCTGACGGCGGTGCGCGCGACGTTGATGTACTCGGTGCGCTTGTCGCAGTCGCCGTCGACGCTGCAGCCGCAGTCGACCAGTTCGGGCGCGTCGAAACACAGCCAATTCGATGCGCAGACGCGCCGAGCCGCCTTGCCGCACAGCGCAACTGTGGGGTCGTTGGCGTTGCAGGTGCTGCCGTTGCCAAACGACTTGACGTCCACGCATGCAGGCGGCACGACAGGGCCGGGCTTGGTCGCGGCGGGTTCGGCGTCGCAAGCCCACTGGGCGACCCCACAGAGCCAAAGGCGAAGTCGGGTGCTACGCCTCATCGTCAGCTCGCCACCGCGACCGTTGCGACGGGCATCTGGTGCAGCGACAAGCGACCGTCGCGGACCGTCAGCGTCGCGTCGGCGCCCGGCCGCAGCACGCCGTCCAGGATGTTGTCGGTCACGAAGGCCTCGACCACGCGCTCAATGCGCGCGCGCAGGGGCCGGGCGCCAAGGGCCGGGTCCAGGCCGCCTTCAAGGACCAGCTCGACCACCCGCTCGTCGACGGCGTAGCGAATCAGGCGGGCCTCGTACAGCCGCTGCGCACTCTGGCCAATTTCGCGGCGCACGACGGCGCGCGCGGCCTCAGCGTCCAGCGGCCGGAACACGATGGTCTCGTCCAAGCGCCGCCACAGCTCCGGCGCCAGCGCCGTCTGCACGCGGTCGACCACTGCGGCCTCTAGGGCGGCGACGGCAGCGTCATCGGCGTCCGGTGCCACCAGCGGCGCGGCGTCCAGCGCACCAAAACCGATCGAGCGGCGACGCGGGCTGGCGACCACCTCCGCCGCTGCATTGGTGGTGAATACCAGGATGCTGTTGCGCACATCGACCGTGTGGCCCTTGGCGTCCTGAATGCGGCCGTTATCGACCAGCTGCACCAGTACGTTCTGGATTTCCGGCGCCGCGCGGTCGATTTCGTCGAACAGCAACACCCGGTAGGGGCGCTTTTGCATCGCCACCGACAGCAAACCGGCCTGCTGGTGCCCAACGTACCCAGGCGGCGAGCCCAGGAGCTTGGAGACCGCGTGGGCCTCCGCGTAATCGGTCATGTCGAACCGCACCAGCGCGTCGGGCGAGACGAACAGCAGCTCGGCAAGCGCCTTTGCGGTTTCGGTTTTGCCGACGCCGGCCGCACCGGCAAACAGCAGGCACGCCACCGGCCGGTCGCCGCTGAACCCCGCGTAGTTGCGCTGGATGCGGCGGGCAATGCGCTGCATCGCCCCGGTGTGCCCGAGGATGCGGCCGTGGAGATCGCCGGCCAGATCGCGAATGCGCCCGCGTTCGTCGGCGAGCAATCGGTCCATCGGCACACCGGTCAGGGTATGCACCGCCCGCGCCACGTCGTCGACTTGGACCTGGGGCCGACCGTTGCGCTTGGCCTGGGCGCCGGCGCGGTCGAGGACGGCGATGGCCTTGTCGGGCAGGCAGCGATCGGTGACGAACCGTTTGGCCAGGTGGACAGCCGACACCAGCGCATCGTGCGCGTAGCTGACGCCATGGTGGCGGCCAAAGGTCGGCGCAACGCCCGCCAGAATCTGAAGCGCCTCGGGCACGGAAGGCTCGGGCACTTCGACGACTTGAAAGCGGCGGTCCATCGCCGGGTCGGCCTCAATGTGGCGCTTGTACTCGGCCTTGGTGGTCGCACCAATCAGCGGAAACTGCCCGCGCGCCAACGCACTTTTCAGGTCGTTCGCTGCGTCGAGTGGCCCGTCGCCGGTACCGGCGCCCATCATGGTGTGGACCTCGTCCATGAACACGATGACCTGGCCGTCGGCTTTGCTGACTTCGTCGCGCAGCTTGCCCATGCGCTCGCTGAACGCGCCGCGCAGACCGGTGCCAGCCAGCAGTGAACTCACCGTGATTTCAACTACTACAGCGGTGCCAAGCTTGCCGTACTGCGCCGTGTTGCCGGCCAACCGCATTGCCAGGCCCTGCGCCACCGCGGTCTTGCCCACGCCGGCCTCGCCGATGAGGCAAGGGTTGTTGGCGTGGCGCATCAGCAAGATGTCGATAACCTGCTCGATAATGCCATCACGGCCGATAACCGGGTCGATGCGGCCTTGCAGCGCGGCCTCGGTCAGGTTGCGACCGACCTCACACAGGGTCGGGAACTCGCTCGGCCGCAACTGGAACACCGGCGTCGGCAATGGCAGTTGCCCTTGCGTGGCGCCAGGGCGTGGCGGCGGCTGGGGTTGCTTGTGGGGCGGCGCGTAGGCTGCCTTCGCTTCTGGTCCTGGTGCGGTGGGCACCGCTGCCGTTCCGTTGCGCGGTTCGGTCGGTCGCGGCGGCGCGACGGCAGGCATCGACGGCTGCGTCGGTCGCACGGTCGACATCGGCAGGGTGGACGACGGCCGCCGCGCGTCTGCGGGCAGCTTGGGGATGGCGATCTGACCGGTGTGGCCGCGATCCTGGTCGAAGTTGACCAGGCCAATGACGCGCGACCGCAAACTCGGCACGTTGGCGCCCGCGCGCTCGAGCACGCGGCACGCAAGGCACTCGCGCACGCGCAGCAGGCTAGCTAGTACTACCATCGACGTCGTCTCAGCGAGCCCTGCACTTTCGGTCAGCCGGGCGGACTGCCGGTGGATTTCAGCCAGGGCCTCGGCGTTCTCGTCGCGGCTCGGCATGCGTTCGTAGGTGTCGAGCACGACTTGATCGTCGACGCGGGTCTCGACCAGCACGTCGCGCGCTTTGCACTCGACCACGAACATGGCAACGAGGTAGTGGACGCTGTTGGTGGTGCGACCCGATGCCCGCGCAACGATGTCGGCCTGGGCGCGGATGCTGCGGACTTCACGCGATAATCGCTCGCTCATGGATGTCCGTCGGGTGGGGCGTGCGCTAGGCGGGCGGCCGGGGCCCGCGCGCAGTATCGTCGCGATAATCGGGGTGTCAACCGGCGAGCGCTCCCGGCGGTTGTCACGCTCGCGTTGACGGCACCGATCCTTGACGCCCTGCCCGGCACGCGCGACGCTGGGCCGCCCGAGCTGCCGCCTCGCACACGAACCGATGCCCGACGCCACACCCGCGCCGCTTTTGCACGCACCGCCCGACACCAACGACGACGACGCCTTTGGGTTGCTGGTCGAGTGGTTGGCAGGGCGCGGTCTGGTGCTGTACCCGCATCAGGAAGAGGCGATGCTGGAGCTGTTCAGCGGCCGCCACGTCGTGCTGGCGACGCCAACTGGTTCGGGCAAGTCGCTCGTCGCTTTGGCGTTGCACTTTCGGGCACTGTGTCGCGGCGAGCGCAGCGTGTACACGGCGCCCATCAAGGCCCTGGCCAACGAGAAGTTTTTCGAGCTCTGCCACACCTTTGGCGCCGAAAACGTGGGGTTGCTGACCGGCGATGCCAGCGTCAACAAAGACGCGCCGATTCTGTGCTGCACTGCCGAAATCCTGATGCAGATGGCGCTGGAGCCCGTCGCAATCGCGCGGCCGTGGCACCTGGCGATGGACGAGTTCCACTATTACGCCGACCGCGACCGCGGCATGGCCTGGCAGGTGCCGCTACTGCGCATGGAGGCCGCGACTTTCTTGTTGATGTCGGCGACGCTGGGCGATACCACCGATATCGCACGCGACCTGACGACGCGGACGGGCAAGGCGGTGGCCAGCGTGACCACGTCCGAGCGCCCGGTGCCCTTGGAGTACACCTACGCCGAGCAACCGCTGCACGAAGTCGTCGACGCCCTGGTCAAGGCCGGCAAGGCGCCCTGCTATCTCGTGCACTTCAGCCATCGCGACGCCGCCGAAACCGCCGGGGCACTGATGTCGGTCGACGTGTGCAGCAAGGACGAAAAGCGTGCGCTGGCCGACGCACTCAAGGGCGAGCGCTGGCCGAGTCCCTACGGCAAGGCCTTGCAGCGGTTGTTGCGGCATGGCATCGGACTGCACCACGCAGGGCTGTTGCCTCGGTACCGCCGGTTGGTCGAGCGCCTGGCCCAAGCTGGCCAGCTCAAACTCATCTGCGGTACGGACACCCTGGGTATCGGCATCAACGTGCCGCTCAAGACCGTGGTGCTGACGCAGCTGTGCAAATACGATGGCGCCGCGACGCGCATCGTGCAGGTGCGCGAACTGCAACAGATTGCTGGCCGCGCCGGGCGCAAAGGCTTTGACGACCAGGGCTGGGTAGTCGCACTCGCGCCGGAACATGTCGTCGCCAACAAGCGCATGGAGAGCAAGCTCGGCCGCGACGGGCGCAAGGTTAACTTCGTTCGGCAGAAACCGCCCGAGAAGGGCTATGCGCACTGGGACGAGGCGACGTTCTGGCGGCTGGTGCGCGGGCAGCCGGAGACGCTGCAGCCCGTGTTCCAGGTGACGCCCGGGCTGGTGGCGCAGGTGCTGCGCGGCAACGCGGACGATGCGGCACCGGGGCTGCGGACGCTTGTGGACCTCATCGGCCGATGCCACTTGTCCGAAGGGTCAAAGCTGGCGCAGCGGCGCGAACTTGGCCGGGTCTGCCGCAGCCTGCTCGCCGTCGGCGTGCTGGTGCGGTCGGCCGATGACCGCCGCAAGGTGCGCCTGAACGCCGAGTTGCAAGAGGATTTCTCGCTGCACCACGCCCTGTCGCTGTTTCTGGTCCACTGCCTGGAAAAACTCGACCAGACGCACATGGAGCAATTTGGCGATGCCCGCCCCGAAAACGACGACGAGCCTGACCCGACCGACGAACTTTGGGCGGCTGATGTGCTCAGCGCCACGGAGGCCATCCTGGACAACCCGGGGCCGGTGCTGGCCGCGCAAGTGCGCGAGGAAAAGGGCCGCCTGGTCAACGAGCTCAAGGCGCAGGGGGTGCCGTACGAAGAGCGCATGGAGCGCCTGGAGGCCGTTACCTGGCCGAAGCCGCTGGCGGATTGGCTGTATGCCCGTTTGGACGAGTTCGCCGCGGAGCATCCGTGGCTCCAGGCTGATGCGGTGCGGCCCAAGGCGGTGGCCCGCGAGCTGTATGAAAAGTGGTCGACCTTTGACGAGGCCGTGCGCGATTGGGGCATCGAGCCCGCGGAAGGCGTGCTGCTGCGCTACCTGTCCGATGCCTACAAGGCGCTGATGCAAAACGTGCCAGGCCGCTGGCGGTCTCCGGCGGTGTGGCAGGCCATTGGCTATTTGCGCGCGCTGTTGGCCGCGACAGACAGTTCACTCGTTGAGGAGTGGGAAGCGCTGCGGGATGGTCGCGCCTTCCATGAAGCTGCCAATGACCCCGCCGCGCTGCTGCCCCACCGCACAGCGGCCGTCGACCCGACGCGGGATCCCAAGGCACTCAAGGCACGGCTGCGCGGCGAGATGCTGCACCTGAGTAAGGCGCTGCTTGCCAATGACTCCGAGGCTCTGGGCGATGCGGCGCACTGGCCCGCGGATTTCCGGCCCGAAGATGCAATCGCCTGGCGCAAGGTTGAAGGCGCCGAGTTGGTCTGGGACCACCGGATGCGGCTCGCCGAGCATTGCCATGTCCGTCAGAGCGCAGCGCGCCGGTGGGAGGTCGTTCAGGTGCTTTTCGACCGGGCTGGGCCAACGGAAATCCGCATCGCCGCAGATTTTGATGCAGACGCGACCAATGGTAGTGGAGTCCTGCTACGCGTGATCACGAACCCCACCTTTGTTCAGACAGATGAAATAGTAAGGTAATTTGGGTGGCACTGGGTCGGGGACTGGCCTAAAGCGAGGTTTTTTCGGCCCGCCGCGCGGTTTTTCCGGCGCCCAACCGATCACCTGTTCGAGCGCACATCTCGTCGCGCCGGACTTGACCATGACCATCCGCTATTACCACCCTTCGCTCCTGTTCGAAGTCACCACGCGCACCGTTGGCGGGGCGTTTCTCATCGACCCCGTGCAGTACCCCGAATTCGGGCCGGCGTTTCACGCGATTATCGCGCGCGCCCAGCGCAAGTACC
>SXGT01713967.1_pt1 | contig 21778 bp, 11 predicted proteins | sample 3176221 | NCBI WGS metagenome assembly SXGT01 (sample SAMN11356862, study PRJNA531348) | freshwater metagenome | isolation source: freshwater sample F1-120 | place: China: Fuxian Lake, Yuxi | collected 2017-12-25
GACGACACGCTCGCGCCGCCGGGCATGCACATCGACAGCCTGTTCTGCCAGCAATTCGCGCCCGAGCTGCCCGGCGGTCGAAGCTGGGACGATCACCGCTAGGAGGTGGCCGACCTCATCATCGACACCGTCACCGAACACGCGCCCAACTTCAAGGGCGCGGTCGTCGCGCGGCAGATCCACTCGCCGCTCGACCTCGAACGCAAGTTCGGGCTGATCGGCGGCGATATCTTCCACGGCACGATGGGTCTCGACCAGCTGTGGGCGGCGCGCCCGGTGCTAGGCCACGGCGACTACCGCGCGCCGATCCGGGGCCTGTACATGTGCGGCTCGGGAACGCACCCCGGCGGCGGGGTGACGGGCGCGCCGGGGCACAACGCCGCGCATGCGATCCTGAAAGATCGCAGCATGCTGGGTCGGCTTATGCGCCGCTGAGGGCGTCGACCTCGCGCAGGTCCGAACACCCGCTACTCGCGATCAATCGTCCCCTCCCCCGCCGCAGGCCGCAGCCAATACAACGGGACCGCGGTGAGCATCAGCACGATGCTGAGCAGCAGCGCCTCCACCCCCGATCCCCACAGCACCCATGCGCTGAAAGCGAGGCCCACAGCCGCCGCCGGCCGCGCGACCCGCAGAACGATCGCGGCCGCGCAAGCGCCCGCATACAGCCAGACGGTCGCCGCGGTGGTCAGTTGCAGCATGAAGGTCAGCACGCTCCCGAACGCGGGAGTCGCGCTCGACAGCACCAGCAGGCTGGCGAACCCGCTGGAGCACAGGATGGCGACCGTCGGCACGTCGCGCTCGCTGGTGCGGGCCAGAAAACGCGGCACCAGCCCGCTGCGCGCCATGCCCAGCGGCACTTCGCCCTGCATCAACACCCAGCCGTTGAGGCAGCCGATCGCCGCGATCGAAGCGAACGCGGCGATCACTAGACCCGCGCCGCGCCCCCAGAACGCCTCGACGAACATCGCGATCGGCGCATCCGACGCCGCGACCGCCCCCTCCGGCATCGAGAAGACCACGCCCACCGATATGACGACATACAGCAGCCCGGTCAGCGCCGTGCCGAACAGCGTCGCGCGCCAGATGTTGCGCGCCGGATCGCGCACGCGCTCGGCGGCGAGCGACGCCGCTTCGAACCCGACCAGCGGAAAGAAGGTGAGCGTCAGCGCGGTCGTCAGATCGGCCAGCCTGAACGGCGTATGCGGATGGACGGTGAAGCGCTGCGGATCGCCGAACGCCAGCGCGGCGAGGATCAGCACCACCGCGACCAGCGGCAGCAGCTTCAGCAACGTCGTCAGCACCTGAAACCGCCCCGCCCCCTTCGCCCCGCCCAGATTGAGCGCGGTCAGCGCCCAGATCAGCGTCGTCGCCCCGAGCGCCGTGGCGAGCGGCGTAGCGGTCAGCGCGGGGACGAAGCTCGCACCGTAACGCACCGCGGTCAGCGCGATGATTGCATTGGCCGAACAGATGCCGACCCAATAGCTCCACCCGACGAGCAGCCCCGGGAGCGGCCCGAGCGCTTCGCCGACGATCGCGATCGCTCCGGTCGCAGCGGGCCGTGCGGCGGCGAGCCGCGACAGGACGTACGCGAGTATCAGCGCTCCGGGGATCGCCATCGCCCACGCGGCGGTGCCCGTCCAGCCGTACGGCGCGAGCTGCGCAGGCTGGATGAACACGCCCGCGCCGATCATCCCGCCGACAACGAGCGCGGCGGCGGTCCACAGGCCGAACGGGCGTTGCGGCGCAGTCATGGCGTACACTCCCCGGACGGCAGGTGGATCACACATCGCGCGTGCTGGCAAACGGCTTGACCGCCGCGGGTCCCGCGTGGACACCCGCGGGCATGGCGACCGCCCCCACCCGCTACCCGCAACGCCTTCTCGATGCGGCGCTGGCGATGACCGACAACCGGCTGGAGATCGCCGAACCGCTGCTCCGCGATCACCTGAAGCGCGACCCCTTCGACGCGCGCGCAATCCGGATGCTCGCCGAACTCGCCGGGCGGATCGGGCGCTACCGCGATTCCGAGACGCTGCTCCGCCGTGCGCTGGAGCTCGCCCCCGGCTTCACCGCCGCGCGCGCCAACCTCGCGATCGTGCTCTACCGGCTCAACCGGCCCGTCGACGCGCTGGCGGAACTCGACCGCCTGCTCGCCGAGGAGCCCGAGCATCCCGGCCACGCCAACCTCAAGGCCGCAGCGCTCGGCCGCTTGGGCGGGTTCGAGGAAGCGATCGCGCTCTATGAAGGCGTGCTGCGTCAGGCCCCCGAGCAGCCCAAGGTGTGGATGAGCTATGGCCACATGCTCAAGACCGTCGGGCGTCAAACGGACGGAGTCGCCGCCTACCGCCGCGCGCTTGCGCTCAGGCCGGAGCTGGGGGAGGCATGGTGGAGCCTCGCCAACCTCAAGACCGTCAGCTTCGACGATTCCGACATCGCCGCAATGTCGTCCGCATTGACCCGCGACGTGTCCGACGAGGACCGCTTCCACCTCGACTTCGCGCTCGGCAAGGCGTGGGAAGACCGCCGCGATCCGACGCGCGCCTTCGACCATTATGCCGCGGGGAACGCGCTGCGCCGGACCAAGCTGGTCTACGACGCCGACGAGACCGAGCGCTTCGTGTCGGACAGCATCGCCGCCGCCACCCCGGCCTTTTTCGCGACACGCGAAGGCTGGGGTTGCCTCTCCCCCGACCCGATCTTCATCCTCGGTATGCCGCGTGCGGGCTCGACGTTGGTGGAGCAGATCCTCGCCAGCCATCCTCAAGTCGAGGGCACCACCGAACTGCCCGACCTGCCCGCGATCGCACGCCGAGTCGCCGATTACCCGAACGGCCTGGCCGCGCTCACCGCGGATCAGGCGCGCAGCATGGGCGAGGAGTACCTCCGCCGCGCCGCTGTCCAGCGCCGCACCGACCGCCCCTTCTTCATCGACAAGCTGCCCAACAATTGGGCGCACGCGCCGCTAATCCGGCTGATCCTGCCTAACGCCACGATCATCGACGCGCGCCGGGAGCCGCGGGCGTGCTGCTTCTCGAACTTCAAGCAGCATTTCGCGCGCGGTCAGGCGTTCAGCTACGCGCTCGACGACATGGGCCGCTATTATCGCGATTATGTGCGGCTGATGGCGCACGTCGACGCGGTTCAGCCCGGCGCGGTTCACCGCGTCATCCACGAAGCGCTGGTCGACGACGTGGAGGGCGAAGTGCGCCGCCTGCTCGCCGCGTGCCGCCTCCCCTTCGAATCCGCCTGCCTGCGCCCGCACGAGACCGAGCGCGCGGTCCGCACCGCCAGCTCCGAACAGGTCCGCCAACCGATCTTCCGCACCGGCAACGAGGCGTGGAAGCCGTTCGCCGACCGACTCGGGCCGCTCGTCGAGGCGCTCGGCGATGTCGTCGAAGCCTATCCCGTCGTTTCGCACGCGTGACAAAAATGCGACACAAGACCACGAAGTGATGGCGCGACGTGCGCTAGATTGACCTTTGTCACGCGCGCGAACAGCATCGGGTTCACATCGTGTCGTCGATCGGGGGTTCAGATGCACGCTTCTTACGGTCGTCCGCTGCTCGCCGCGCTTCTCGCCTCCGCCGCCTTCGTGTCGGCGCCGGTGCGGGCGCAGGACGCCGGCACCGCCAACGCGCCCACCGACGACACCAGCCGCTCCGCCTTTCAGGACGACATCGTCGTCACCGCGCAAAAGCGGGAGGAGAACGTCCAGGACGTGCCGATCAGCATCCAGGCGATCGGCACCCGACGGCTCGACCAGTTGAACGTCACCACCTTCAACGAATATACCCAGCTTCTCACCTCCGTCGCGTTCCAGACCGCGCAGCCCGGCGTCACCACCGTCTACATGCGCGGCGTCGCGAGCGGCGGCGACGGCAACCATTCGGGATCGCTGCCGTCGGTCGGCACCTATCTCGACGAACAGCCGGTGACGACGATCGGGGGGACGCTGGACGTCCACATCTACGACATTGCGCGGATCGAGAGTCTCGCCGGACCGCAGGGCACGCTTTACGGCGCATCCAGCCAGGCGGGCACGATCCGCATCATCACCAACAAGCCCGACAACGGCGGCTTCTACGGCCGCGTCGACGGCGAGGCGAACACGATCACCGACGGCGGCATGGGCGGCCGCGTGCAGGGCATGATCAACGCGCCGCTGATGGACCGCGTCGCGCTCCGCGTGGTCGGCTTCTACCAGCGCGACGGCGGCTATATCGACAACGTGCCCGGGACGCGCGCCTTCATCGGCGGGCTCACCGTCGACAACGACGATTTCGTCGAGGAGGATTACAACGACACCGAGACGTGGGGCGGCCGCGCCGCGCTCAAGATCGACCTCGACGACAGCTGGACCGCGACCCCCACCGTCATTTACCAGAAGCTCAAGAGCAACGGCAGCTACGCCTTCGACCCGCAGGTCGGCGACCTCGACGTCCAGCGCTTCTATCCCGAATACCGCCGCGACCGCTTCGTTCAGGCGGCGCTGACGATCGAGGGCAAGGTCGGCAATTGGGACCTGACCTATGCGGGCGCGTATCTCGATCGCAAGACCGCGCAATCGTCCGACTACACCGACTATTCGGAAGCGTACGACTCGCTCTACGCCTCGGTCGGCGGGCTCGCGGGCTATTTCTACTATCAGGACGCCGCCGGGAACACGATCGACCCGCGCCAGAACGTCATCGCGTCCGACCATTTCAAGAAGCTGAGCCAGGAGCTCCGCGTCGCCTCTCCGGCCGAAGACCGATTCCGCCTCGTCGCCGGGCTGTTCTACCAGCGGCAGAGCAATATTATTCACCAGGATTACCAGATCCCCAATCTGGGCCCGCAGGTCTCGGTCAACGGCTCGCCGGGCACGCTGTGGCTGACCCAGCAGAAGCGCGTCGACAAGGATTACGCGGCGTTCGGCGAGGCGAGCTTCGATCTCACGCCTCGGCTGACCGCGACCGCGGGCGCGCGCGCCTACATCTTCGACAATTCGCTGATCGGCTTCTTCGGCTTCGGCCGAAATCCGGGGATCGACCCCGCGGACGGCCGCCCGTTCACCGCGACCCCGTTCAACGCCGCTGGATCGTCGCGCACCGGCGTCGCCAGCTGCTTCCTGCGAGACGGCCGGACGCTGCGCGACGCCTTCCTCGGCGGCGGCGACACCGGCGCTTTGCTCCCCGCCTCGGTCGACGGCAGCTTCTGCACCAACCTCGCGACCTTTGCGAGCGGCAGGCTGTTCCCCAAGAAGACCGAAGGGCAAGGCGTCACCTACCGCGCCAATCTGACCTGGAAGCCGACCGACGACATCCTCCTGTACGGCACCTGGTCGCGCGGCTTCAGACCGGGCGGCATCAACCGCCGCGGCGACGTCGGACCCTATGCGGCCGACTTCCTGACCAACTACGAACTCGGCTGGAAGACGACCTTCGCGGACGGACGGCTGCGCGTGAACGGCGCGATCTATCAACAGGCATGGGACGCGTTTCAATTCTCGTTCCTGGGCGAGAACAGCTTCACCGTCATCCAGAACGGCCCCGACGCGCGAATCCGCGGCGTGGAGCTCGACGCCGCGCTGTCGGCCGGGCCGCTGACGCTGACCGCATCAGGCTCCTACACCGACGCCAGGACCCGCGACGACCTGTGCGCGACGCAGGTCTGCATCGGCGACGGCAGCGACATCCTGGCGCCCTCGGGCACCCGGCTGCCGATCACGCCGAAGTTCAAGGCGAGCGGCACCGCGCGCTATTCGGTGCCGATCGGCGCGGCGAAGGGCTTTGCGCAGCTCCTCGTCGCGCACCAGAGCTCCGCCTCTTCCGACATCCGCGTCGCCAAGGCCGCCGTGATCGGCCGCCTTGCCCCCTACACGATCGGCAATCTGTCGGTCGGCGCGGAGCTGACCAACTACACGTTCGAGGTGTTCGTCCAGAACCTGTGGGACGAACGCGCGCAGATCACCCGCTTCCAGCAATGCGGCGCGTGCGACCAGCGGCCGTACATCGTGCCGCTGACTCCCCGGACGATCGGAATACGGGCTGGCGCCAAGTTCTGACTGTCGATTGAGCGATCGGCTTGCAAGTAACGGAATCCATGTTCCCCGGCAGTTCAAGTATCGCGATTGGATCTAGGGGTAGTTACGTCAGCGTTACGCGGGTATAATTAACCATATCTTCCCGCTTCGCCCGACTTCATTGTTGTGCGCCGATCTATCGACGCCCCAAAGTGGCACATCGTCCCGGGCCGCCGCATATCTTTGCCGTTCTTGATTGATGAACAAACTATTAAGCCACCGGCCGTGAGCGGACGATACTCCGCTTGCGAGTTCAAGGGGGCTTTCGAGACATGGCGCTACAACCCGGAGTGCAGAATCCGATCAACGGAACCAACGGCAACGACGTCCTGATCGGAACGGATGCGGACGAACGCCTGATCGGCCGCGGGGGCGACGATTCGGCGAGCGGCCTGGGGGGTGACGACTCGCTCGACGGCGGACCCGGCGACGATATTCTCTACGGCGGGTCCGGCGACGACTGGCTGATCGGACGACGCGGCAGCGATCAGCTCCACGGTGGCAGCGGCGCGGACAGCTTTCGCTTCTATGGCGACGAATATGCCGACGGCGACGTCGACACGATCGCCGATCTGAACTTCGCCGACGGCGACGCGATCGTGCTCGGTCATTTCAGCGCCGGCACCTTTCTGGGCAGCGACATTCCCGGCGAGTTGAACTACACGCCGTCGCTCGGGCTGACCGGCGGCGGAGTGGACATCCTGGGCTGGGCGGGCCTGGTGCAGCTCGTTCTGAGCTCGCCGAACGTCGCGGCGGAGCAAGGCGTCGGCGACACGCTTCTGCTGCGGCTGACGAACGAAGGCGGCGCGATCGTCCAGACGATCGCGATCACCGGCGGCTGGCCCATCTACTCGTCCTACATCAACCAGGCGCCCGAGCCGTCGAACGATTCCGCCGCCGTCAACGAAGACGCAAACGTCCTCGGCAACGTGCTCGCGAACGATGCCGATCCCGACGGCGATACGCTGACGGTCGTCGCCGCAAAGGCGGCGGGCGGATCGGATCAGGCGGTTCCGGCAGACGGCGCGGCCGTCGTGGTCGGCGTGTACGGCACGGTGACGATCGCGGCGGACGGCAGCTACGCGTACACCGCTGACAGCGCCGCGACGCAGGCGCTCGCGGCTGGGGTCACGGTGCAGGAGGTGTTCACCTACACAGTCGTCGACCCGACCGGCGCCGCTGCGACCGCGACTCTCGTGATCGACGTCACCGGCGTTAACGACGCCGCCGTGATCGGCGGCGTGACGACAGGCGCGGTCGCCGAGGACGCGCAGCAGAGCGCGACCGGCACGCTGACCGTCGATGACGTCGACACGGGTGAGGCGAGCTTTCAGGCGGGCGTCACCGCGGGCGCCTACGGATCGCTGAGCCTCACGGCCGACGGCGTGTGGACCTATCAGCTCGACAACGCGGCGGCGCAGTCGCTCAAGGGCGGCGAAGTCGTCAACGACACCTTCACGGTCAAGTCGGCCGACGGCACGACCAAGAGCGTCACGATCGCGGTGACCGGCGCCAACGACGCCGCGTCGATCGCCGGCGGCGCCGCCGGAATGGTGGTGGAGGACGCGCAACAGACCGCGAGCGGCAAGCTGACGGTCGCGGACGCCGACGCGGGCGAGTCGGCGTTCCAGGCGGGCACGCTGGCCGGCAGCTACGGCAGCCTGGCCCTCGCCGCCGACGGCAACTGGACCTACACGCTGGACAACGCGGCGGTGCAGTTCCTGAAGTCCGGAGAGACGCGCGTCGACACGCTGATCGTCAAGAGCGTCGACGGCACCGCCAAATCGGTCGCAATCACGATCAAGGGGACCGCCGAAGCGGCGGTGATCGGCGGCTGCGACACCGGCACGGTCAGCGAGGATTGCGACTTCCTGGCGGCGGGCAAGCTGACGATCACCGACGCGGACGGGCCCGACTGTTTCGACGCGGGCGTCTACCGCGGCGCCTACGGCTATGTCCTGCTCGCCTCTGACGGCGGCTGGCTCTACGTCCTCAACCCGTTCGACAGCGGGCTCGACACGCTGAACGACGGGCAAAAGACGATCGACTCGGTCGTCATCAAGGCCGCGGACGGCACGACCCACGCGATCGACATCACCGTCAACGGGCAGAACGAATGCCCGACGCTCGCCAAGGCGTTCACAGAAACTGGCGATCTCAACGACAAGGACGGGTTCAAGACCGGCGCGGTCGGCTTCTCCTCGCTGTCGTCGAGCGCGCTCGGAAACGCCAACGCCGCGCACGGCACGACCGGCAACGACACGTTCGACGCCAAGGGCGGCAACGACACGCTGTACGGGTGGGCCGGGAACGATTGCCTGACCGGCAACACCGGCCACGACACGCTTTACGGCGGCACCGGCAACGATACGCTGTACGGCGGGGCGGACAACGACACGCTTTTCGGCGGTTCGGGCGCGGACCAGCTGTTCGGCGACGCGGGCAACGACATTCTGGTCGGCGGCTTCGGGGCCGACAGGCTGACCGGCGGCGGCGGAGCCGATACGTTCCGCTTCGTGAGCACGCGCGACACCGGCGACACGATCAGCGATTTCGTCCGCGGAACCGACAAGATCGATCTGTCGGCGTTCAAGGTCAACGGAGCGGATCACGAGTTCGACGCGCCGGTGAACGACGTGCGCTTCAGCGTCGGGCATGACCTGATCTGGTATTATGACGGAGCCAACACGATCGTGCTCGGCAACACGGACCTCGATCCGAACACCGCCGAATTCGTGCTGACGCTTGCCGGCCGGATCGATCTGCGAGCCAGCGACTTCATTCTTTGAACCGGTTTCGGGCGTTTATCGCCGGGGCGAGCGCGCACGGTGCCCCGCCCTCACCTGGCCGATCAGCGCCCGTCCAGCCCATGCCGGGCGGGCGCGTCCGTGAACACGACGGAGCTCCAATTCAGCGGGCCGACGACGGCGCTGCTCCCGCTCAGCGGGCACGGCGCAGGCGCAACTACACGCAAAAGTTATCGGCTGGAAAAATTGGAAATAATGAAAGCTCCAGATTGAACCAGGTGTGTAGACTCGATGCTTAAACACGGGCTAAGTATCTAACTCATTGAAGAACTGCGCTCTACCGGGGAGCAGCGCGGACGTCGTAGGAGTGGCGTACTAAAGACCAATGGGGGTTGCGAACTGCTGCGCAACGAAGGATCGGCGCCGGACGGCTCCGGTTAACGCCCCGTCATGTCTTTATCATCGTTCCATGGCCGCGTTGCCCCCACCATCAGATCTGGGGAGGAATGTATCATGGAAGTTCTCGCGAATCAGACCGAAGTCTCTGACGTTCAGGCGATGATTGTCAGCTCCGTGAACGAAGTTCTTCTCTACGATTCATCGGACAATCTGATCCGCAGCTATGCGACGATCGGCGAAGCCGTCGCGGACGCGGCGGACAACTACACCGTGGTGATCGGTGCGGGCGTCTACGAGGAGCAGGTGGTCGTCGACGGGATCGAGGGCCTGCGGATCGAGGCGGCCGCGGGGGCGGACGTGACGATCAAGGCGCCGTCGGTGGTCGAGGTCACCGGGCAGTCCGCCTATTACGGCGTCGCGGTTCGCGCGGTGGTCACGGTGCTCGGCGGCAGCGTCGATCTGGCGAACGTGACCGTGGACGGCAGCTTCGCGGGCGACACCACGCCGGGGAGCAACGGCGACGAGGTGACCGGCGTCGCCTATCTCGGCGCGGGCGGCGCGGTCGACAACGTCGCGATCAAGAACACCTCCAACAGCCAGGACCCGGCGCTGTTCGGTCTGCAGCACGGTTCGGGCCTGTTCGTCGACGGCACCGGAGCGAGCGGCGCGCCCTCGTTCTCCATGGCGAACAGCACGATCACCGATTTTCAGAAGACGGGTGCGCTGATCGTCGGCGTGACGCTCGACTTCCAGGACAACACCATCACCGGCATCGGCGCGACGGCGCTCACCGCGCAGAACGGGCTGCAGCTCGCGCGGGTCAGCGGCGTGGTCGACGGGAACACGATTAGCGGCATCGGCTATTCCGGCGGCACTTGGTATTCGTCGGCGATGATCGCGTACGAGCCGACCGGGCCGCTCGCGATTACGGGCAACGTCGTCACCGGCACCGGCGCCGCAGGGCATACCGCCGGGCTCGACCTGTCCGACGTGCAGGGCGTGGCGGTCGAGGTGAGCGGCAACAGCTTCGCGGACGTCGACTACGGCATCTACGCCTATACCTATGTCGGCGACGATCTCGGGCTCGACACCGCCCCCGTCTTCTCGGACAACACGTTCAGCGGCATCCTGATCGAAGGCATGCACGTCGCCCCCGAAGAGAGCGTCGGCGACGCGTTCGTGACGAGCAGCCCCTTTGCGGTCACCGGCACCAGCTTCACCGACCATCTTGCCGGATCGGCGGGCGACGACACGCTGAACGGCGGCGGCAGCGCCGACACGCTTGTCGGCAATGGCGGCGACGACACGCTGACCGGCGGGGCCGGCGACGACGCGCTCGACGGCGGCGACGGCGCGGACACCGCAGCCTATTCGGGCGCCGCGGCGATCGCGCAGGTCGCGAGCGGTTGGGAAGTGACCGACTCGGACGGGACCGACACGCTGACCGCGGTCGAGATCGTCGACGATTCGGCGACGGGCAGGACGCTGCTGGTCGGAGCGGGCGGGTTCGCGACCATTCAGGCGGCGATCGACGCCGCCGACCCCGGCGACACGATCCTGCTCGCGTCGGGCGTTTACGATGAGGCGATCGTCATCAACAAGGACGGGCTGACGATCGAGGGCGAGGGCGCGACGTTGCGCGGCGGCGTCTTCGATCTGTACGGGATCAGCGAGGGCGGCCTCTACGAATGGCTCACCGACCCCGCTTCCGGCGCGGGCACCGGCGGCGGAACGGGCGTCACGGTCGCAGCGGACGACGTGACGATCAACGGGCTCAAGATCAGCGGCTTCTACCACGGGTCTGAACTGGCGAACGGGACCGACGACCTGACGCTCAACGACGTCGCGTTCGTGTCGAACGTCAACGGTATGCTGAAGTCGACCAACGCGAGCGTCACCGGGCTCACCATCAACAACGGTGCGTTCGAGGACGGCTATGTCGGTCTTCTGGTCTACAAGACCGTGACGCCGGGCGACAGCGCGGTCGGCAACCTGTCGGACGTGCTGATCGACGGAACCCGCTTCGAGGAGCTCGCGCGCAAGGGCATCTATGCCGAAACGCTGAGCGACGCGCGGATCACCAACATCGTCATGGACACCGTCGGCCAATACGGTTCCGCGGCGGGTCTGGAGGGCGACGGAAACGGGACGTCGGGCGTCGGCATCAACCTCAATCTCAAGAACGGCGTCTATTCGAACATCGAGATCGACAATTTCGAGCTGACCGATGTCGGCGCGTCGAACAAGGAAGGCGCGGCGGCGTCGCACAAGAACGGCGGCGCGATCGTCATCACCGCACGCGACGACGGCGGCACCTACGGCCCGGCTCCGGCGAGCTTCACCGGCGCGGTCAACATCCACGACGGCGTGATACAAGGCGCGCTGTCCAGCGGCATTGTCGTGGGCGAGCCTGGGAGGGCGAACGCCGATCCCGACGTCACCGTCACCAACGTGACGGTCGCGGGCGAGCAGTTCGGCGCGCTGTTCGGCACCGTCGCCAACGAGGCGAACGGCGGCGCCCTCACCTTCAACGGCTCGGGCGCGGCGGACGTGATCGCGGCGAGCGGCAACACCGACGGCGTGGTGATCCTGAACGGGCTGGGCGGCGCCGACACGCTGACCGGCGGCGGCGCGGGCGACACGCTCGACGGCGGCGCGGACAACGACACGCTGACCGGCGGGCTGGGCGCGGACCAGCTGACCGGCGGCAGCGGCACCGATACGGCGGTCTTCTCCGGAGCGCGCAGCGGCTATACGCTGACCGAAACTCGCAACAGCGCGGGCATGGTCACCGCGGTCACCGGGGTGAGCGGCGCCGACGGCGGCGACACGCTGAGCAGCGTGGAGGTGCTGTCCTTCACCGGCGGCACGCTCGACCTCACCGACAAGGTGCAGCTGTTCGATGCAGCCGACACCCTCGTCGGCACCTTCGACACGATCCAGGCCGCGATCAACGCGGCGGATGCGGGCTACACCGTGCGCGCGGCGGCCGGCACCTATGTCGAGAACCTTGCGCTCAACAAGGCGGTGACGCTGGCGGGCGCCAACGTCGGCGTGGCCGGCACCGGCGTGCGCGGCGGCGAAACGATCATTCAGGGCGCGACCATCGTGTCCGCCGCGGCGACGATCGACGGCGTCCAGGTGCTCAACACCAGCGCGCCCAACGTCGGCTTCAACGGCGTCCGGGTGAACGGGCCGAGCGACGTCACGATCAAGAACAGCCTGTTCTACTCCAACGGACCGAACGGAAACGGTTCAACCGGCGACGACAAGGCGATCTATCTCACCGCTTCGGCCAGCGGGCAGATCACTATTACCGACAACCTCATCACCGGCGCAGCCACCGGCCGGTACAGCGACGCGAGCTGGAGCCGCGGCATCTGGTCCGACGGGTCGAGCTCGCCGCTGACGATCACCGGCAACACGATCGGCAACATCCGCAGCGGCATCAACATGGACGGCTACGTCGACGCGCGGGTCGACGTGTCGGGCAACAGCTTCGTGAATGCCGGCACCGGCGTCGCGCTCCAGAGCGCGACCGGCGCGGCGATCACCGGGATCAGCGGCAACACGTTCACCGACGTCGACACCGATTTCAACCTGAACGGGGTCGCGAACGGCGTCACGCTGGATCTCGGCGCGACCGGCAACGTCGGCGGCGGCGCGGGCGCATCGGCGACGCTGGCGGTCACCTCGGGTTCGGGCAACGACACGCTGACCGGCGGCAGCGGGGCCGACGCGCTGGCGGGCAATGTCGGCAACGACACGCTCACCGGCGGCGGCGGGAACGACACGCTGGTCGGCGGCGCGGGAATCGATACCGCCAAGTACGCGGGCGCGGCGACGATCGCCCAGACCGCGACCGGCTGGACCGTGACCGACGCGGGCGGCACCGACACGCTGGCGACGGTCGAGATCGTCGACGACGCGGCGGCGGGCAAGACGCTGCTCGTCGGCAAGGGCGGCTACACCACGATCCAGGCAGCAGTCGACGCCGCCGCCGCGGGCGACACCGTGCTGGTCGCGGGCGGAACCTATCGCGAGCAGGTGACGATCGCGGGCAAGGACGGATTGAAGCTGATCGGCCTGTCCGGCGCGAAGATCGAGGCTCCCGACGAAGGCAGCCTTGTCAACGCGGGCGGGCGCATCGCGCTGGTCAGCGTCACGTCGGACACCGTGACCGTTCAGGGCTTCGTCTTGGACGGGCGCGGCTTCGCGGCGACCAGCGCCAATAACGAAAGCTACAGCGCGGTCCTGTTCGACGGCGCGACCGGCGGCACGATCAGCGGCAACAGCGCTTCAGGCTTTGCGGAAGACGTCGGCAACGGGCTCGCGGCGGGCATCGTGCTCAGCGACTCGACCGGCGTGACGGTCGATGGGAACAACCTGACCGGCTTCGGCGATGATACGGCGAGCACCCCCGGCGTGTCGGACTACGGCCTGTCGATCAGCGGCGGCGGCGGCAACATCGTCACCAACAACAGCTTCACCGGTTTCGACAGCGGCATCGACGAATATGAAGCGGTGACGCAGAATTTCGTCACCAATTCGGGGACCGGCGCGAACACCTACGCCGCGATCAACTTCCAGAACCATTACGTCACCAACTACACGCTGACGACCGACGCGGTGTACTCGGGCACCGAAGGCGCGGACGTCTACGAAACGGGCTCGGGCGACGACACGCTCTCGGGCCTGGGCGGCGACGACTTCCTGATCGGCAACGAGGGCGACGACGTGCTCGACGGCGGCGACGGCGACGACGTGGGCTTCTATTACGGCGAACGCAGCGACGCGACGATCGGCACGACCACGGACGGCGCAGGTCGCGTGACGGGCTTCACCTCCGTCCAGACCGCCGACGGCACGGACACGCTGACGAATGTGGAGCAGGTCTGGTTCGAGGACGTGGAACTCGATTTGGCCGACTCGGTCCAGCTGTTCGAGAACGGCGAGCTGTCCGGCACCTTCGCCACCATTCAGGAAGCGATCAACGCGGCGTCCGACGGCGACACCATCCGCCTGGCCGCGGGCGCCTATGACGAAGACCTTTTGATCGACAAGGCGGTGACCATCCTCGGCGCGCAGACGGACGTCGCGGGCGTGTCCGGTACGCGGGACGCGGCGACGGGTGTCGGCGAGTCGACCATCATCGGCCGTAGCAAGATCACGACTTCGGGCGACGTCACGATCGACGGCGCGCGCTTCCTGAACGACGGCACGACCACCGGCGGCGGGGCGAGCAACCCGACGCTGCAGATCACGAATGCTGGCTCGGGCGGCACCAAGACGATCGAGAACAGCATCTTCTGGTCGACCGTGGCGGGCGGCGGCAGCGATGACCGCGCGCTTTCCACTCAGGTGCTGTCCAACACCGACATCGTCTTCGACGGCAATCTCGTCTCGGGCAGCAGCGTCGGCGGGTTCGGCACCGCGTCCTGGGGTCGGGGCATCTGGTTCGACGGCGGCAACGGCGTCGACCTGACCGTCACCGGCTCGCAGTTCACCAACGTGCGCACGGGCGTGAACTCCGACCTGACCGGCACCGCGACGCTGACGTCGAACAACAACGGCTTCAACACGGCGGGCACCGCGTACAGCATCGGCGTCGACAAGGACGGGTTCACCACCTCGGGCAACACGTTCGTCCAGGTGGGCGACGAGTTCAATCTGCGCACGCTGGGCGGCTTCTCGCTCGACCTGACCGGCGCGGTTACGGCGGCGAGCGGCGCTGCCGGCACCGACTTCGTCCGGGTATACGGCGGCGCGGGCAACGACAGCATCATCGGCTCGCAATTCGCCGACGTGCTCGACGACAACGCCGCGGGCAGCCCCTTCGAAAGCGACGCCACGGCGGACACCGACACTTTGGACGGTCGCGGCGGCAATGACATCCTGGTTGCTGAGAACGGCGACGATACGCTGATCGGCGGCGCGGGCGACGACCAGCTCAGCGGCGGCGCGGGAACGGACACCGCGGTCTTCTCGGGGCTGCGCTCGGAATATAGCTTTGGGGGCTCGACGTCGTCGACGGCGACGGTGACCGACGGCGTGGCGAACCGCGACGGGGTCGACTCGCTCTCGGGCATCGAGCAGGTTCGCTTCGGCGACGGCGCGGTGTTCTCGCTCGACGCGCTGGTGAACAACGTCGCGCCGGTGATCGGCGCGCTGTCCAGCAACACCGTCACCGAGAACGCCGTGAACGGAACCGTCGTGGGCACGGTCAGCGCGGCGGACGCCAACAGCACGGGCGGCGACAGCTTCACCTATTCGCTCAGCGACAATGCCGGCGGCCGTTTCGCGATCAACGCGACGACGGGCGAGATCACGGTCGCCGACGGATCGCTGCTCGACGCCGAGCAGGCGCAGCAGCACAGCGTCACCGTGGTGACGACCGACAGCGGCGGGCTGACCGACACGGAGGTCTTCACGATCAATGTCGGCGACGCGGACGAGTTCAACACCTCGCCCGTGACCGACGCCGACAACGCCGCGAACACGGTGGCGGAGAACGTCGCGGTCGGCACGGCGGTGGGCGTCACCGCCGACGCCTTCGACAGCGATGTGACGACCAGCGGCGTCACCTACAGCCTGGTCTCCAACCCGGGCGGGCTGTTCCAGATCGACTCGAGCACCGGCTTGGTCAGCACCGCGGCCGCGATCAACTTCGAGTCGGTCGGCGCAAGCCGCTCGATCACCGTCCGCGCCACAAGCCAGGATGGTTCGTTCAGCGAACAAGCGTTCACGATCGCGGTCACCAACGTCAACGAGGCCCCGGTCATCAGCTCGAACGGCGGCGGCGCGACCGCCAACGTCTCGGTCGACGAGGATACGCTGGCGGTCACCACCGTTCAGGCGGGCGATGTCGATGCCGGGGCGACGCTGACCTACGCGATCTCGGGCGGCGCGGACGCCGCGAAGTTCACCATCAACGCCGCGACCGGCGCGCTCAGCTTCCGCAACGCGCCGGATTTCGAGGCGCCGACCGACGTCGGCGGCGACAACGTCTACGACGTCGTGGTGCAGGTCAGCGACGGCACGCTCACCGACACGCAGGCGATCGCGGTCAGCGTGGCGGATTTCCGGGAGACGCAGACGATCATCCTCACCAGCGGCGTCGATAACTACACCGCGCCGTCCGACGACAATTACTTCGTCGACGCGCTGGCCGGGAACGACACGGTCACGACGAACGGCGGTCGCGACATCATCCGCGGCAACGCGGGCGACGACGTGATCTCCTCCGGAGCGAACGACGACATCATCACCTACAGCGGCACCAAGGACGGCTTCGACACCGTCGACGGCGGCGCGGGGACCAACGACCGTATCCACGCGCTCGCCAACAACACGATCATCGGGCTGAAGTCGGTGACCGGAGTGGAGACGATCTCGGCCAACGGTTATTCCGGCGTGAAGATCGTCGGCAGCGCCGTCACCGACACGCTCGACTTCTCGGGCGTCGAGCTGCTCAACATCGTGTCGATCGACGGCGCGGCCGGGAACGATACGATCAGGGGCTCGCAGGCCGACGACGTCATCATTGGCGGCGCAGGCGACGACGCGCTGTTCGGCAACGGCGGCAACGACACTTTCGTGCTGGCGTCCAAGTCCGGTCTCGACTCGATCGACGGCGGCGCGGGCGTGAACACGGTCCGCGCGGGCGCCGCCAACGCGGTGCTCACCTGGAGCAACATCGCCAACGTCCAGGCGGTGTCCAACGTCGCCTTCAACAATCCCGCGCTCGCCTATGACAACTTCCGCATCGCCGGCACGGCGCTCGCCGACACCATCAACCTCACCGGCGTCACGCTGACCGGCGTGGCGGCGATCGATGGCGGCTCCGGCGACGACACGATCACTGGATCGGCGGGCAACAACACGATCATCGGCGGCGCCGGCAACGACATGCTGGCGGGCGAAGGCGGCGACGACACCTTCCTGGTCGCGTCCAAGACCGGCAACGACAGCATCGACGGCGGCTCGGGCTATGACATCGTTCGCGCCACCTCCGATAACGTCCTGATCGGCTGGGGCCAGTTCACCGGCGTCGAGGAGCTTTCGGCCGGCGGTTTCGCCGGGGTCCGGCTGCTCGGAACCGCGGGGGCCGACGCGATCAACGTGTCCGGCTTCGTGCTCAACGGCATCGACGCGATCGACGGCGGCGCTGGCGACGACACGATCACGGGCAGCGCCAACAACGACCGGATCATCGGCGGCACGGGCAACGACACGCTGTTCGGAAACGCCGGCGACGACACCTTCCTGTTCGCATCGGGCGCGGGCAGCGACACGATCGACGGCGGGGCGGACTATGACACGATCGAGGTGACCGCGGCGAACGCCACGCTCACCTGGGGCAGCTTCACCAACATCGAGGCGATCTCCTCCGGCGGCTTCGCCAACGCCAAGATCGTCGGCACCGGCCTGAACGACGCCATCGATCTCTCCGCCTACACCCTGACCGGCATCGCATCGATCGACGGCGGCTCGGGGAACGACGTGATCACCGGCACCGACGGGGCGGACACGCTCATCGGCGGCAAGGGCAACGACACGATCGACGGCGGCGACGGCGACGACGTGTTCCTGTTCGCGTCGGGAGCCGGCACGGACACGATCATCGGCGGCGCGGGCATCGACACGGTCCGCGCCAGCGCCGCCAATACCTTGATCACCTGGGGAGCCTTCTCCGGGATCGAGGCGGTCTCGGGCGACAACTTCACGGGCGTGAAGATCGTCGGCACGACCGGCGCAGACACCATCGACCTGACCGGCGTCACCCTGACCAACATCGCCGCGATCGAGGGCGGCAAGGGCAACGACACGATCACCGGATCGGCCGGAGCCGACAGGATCGTGGGCGGCGCAGGGATGGACACGCTGCGCGGCGGCGGCGCTGCGGACGTGTTCGACTTCGACCTGCTGGCGGACAGCTACCGGACGACCATCGACACCGTCGCCGACTTCCAGCGCGGCCTGGACCGGATCGACCTGTCGACGATCGACGCCAACACGCAAGCCGCGGGCGATCAGGCTTTCGCCTTCATCGGCACCGCGGCGTTCAGCGGGGTGGCGGGTCAGCTCCGCTTCGAAGTGATCGCCGGGGGATTGCAGGTGTCGGTCGACGTCGACGGCAACGGCACCGCCGACATGGCGATCAAGCTCTCGGGCCTGGCGACCCTGGACGCGAGCGACTTCATCCTCTGATCGAGGGCGAAGCATGGGACGGGGCGCGCGACCAACCGGTCGTGCGCCCCGAGCCTATTCAGGACGTTCGCGGTCGAGCATCACCGCGCCGCGGCCAGCGCTGGCGCCCGAGCAGCGGCGACGAGCCGATCGCGTTGCGCCGTCGTTGCGACAATCGTTGCGGTTCGGCAGCGATCGGCGGCGATCTGCCCCTTCAGGTCCCAATCGGGCGCGGAACCGCACACCGCGCGGGCGGCCCGCGCGATCCGACGCTCGAGCTTCACGACATCCGCCGCGCGGCCTAGGTCGAGCCCGCGGGCGGACACGATCTGCGACGGGCGGGTCTGCGCGCCCACCGGCGCAACAAGGGCTCCGGCGGCGACCGCCGCCAGCACGATGCGCTTCAACATGGCTGTTCTCCGAAAAAGGCGCCGATGCGGCGGCGCTGAAGAGGCTGATACATCGGCCCGGCTCGGCCGACCCAACAGCGATATTGCGTGACCGTTCTGCAATCGTGCAGAACCCCGGCGTGCTCGATTGGGATGACCTCCGCTATTTCCTCGCGGTCGCCGACACCGGCAGCACCTTGTCCGCGGGTCGCGTCCTTAAAGTGTCGCAGACCACCGCCGCCCGGCGAATCGCTGGGTTGGAGCAGGCGCTCGCGCTGACGCTGTTCGATCGCCGCCCGTCGGGATATGCGCTGACCGCGGCCGGAGAGGCGCTTCTCCCGCAAGCCCGCGCGATGGCCGAGGCGGCCGAGCGGGTCGGCAATCTCGCCGACGCATACCGGCGCGAGGTGACCGGAGTCGTGCGCCTCACGACGGTCGACATCTTCGCGGTCACCATCCTCCAGCCGATCCTGCGCGATCTCCACGCCGCCCACCCGGCGATCGGTTTGGAGCTCGACACGTCCGACGCGCGGCGCGATCTGAGCGCGGAGGCCGATGTCGCGCTCCGGATGTGCGACCGCCCGGAGGGGGCCGGGCTTGTCGCGCGCCGCATCGCCGATGCGCGCTGGAGCGTCTACTGCAGCCGCGCCTACGCCGCCGAACACGGGCGGCCGACACGGCGCGCAGAACTCGGCGCGCACGCCTTCGTCGGCGGCGGCGACGAAGGCGTCTGGGCGGTCTACCGCGCGTGGCTCGCGGCGAACGGCCTGGAGAAGTCGGTGGTGATGCGGCACGGCTCCGCCAGCGGCCTGCTCGCCGCCGCGCGGGCTGGCATGGGGCTGGTCGTGCTGCCGTGCCTTGTGGCGGACCAGGAGCCGGACCTGCTTCGCTGCCTGCCGCCCGCGCGCGAAGCGCCGCACGGGTTGTGGCTGCTCACGCACGAACGGCTGCGCCACGCGCCGCGGATCCGGGTGGTGCTGGACATGCTGGCCGATCGGCTCGGCGCGCTGGCGCGCGCGGCGCCGGATTAGCCGCGGCTCACGCCGTCTTGCGCGCCCATTCCTTGTTGATGGCCAGCGCCGCCAGCGTGCACAGCACGCCCGACAGCAGATACAGGCCGACCGACCACAGGCCGAAGCGGCTCGCCAGAAACAGCGCGACGAGCGGCGCGAACCCGGCTCCCAGGAACCAGGCGGAATTGGCGACGATCGCCGCGCCGGTATAGCGATGATGCGGCTGAAAACGGTCGTTCACCACGCCCGACGACTGGCCGAACGCGAGCCCGAGCAACACGAAGCCCGCGAGCATGTAGACCACCTGCCCCAGCTCGCCCGCGCCCAGCAGCTGCGGCGCAAAGCCGCTGAACGCACCGATCAGAACGGCGGACACGCCGAGTACCGCGCGCCTGCCGACCTTGTCGGCGATCACGCCCGATCCGAGCATCGCGAGCACGCACACCATCGCGCCGAGCAACTCGATGACCAGGAAGCGCAGCGGCGGCTCGCCGGTGAACAACGTCACCCAGGACAACGGAAACACGGTGACCAGGTGGAGCAGAGCGAAGCTGGCGAGCGGTGCGAGCGCCCCCAGCAGGATCGTCCGCCATTCGGAGAACAAGGTCTCGAAGGGGGGTGACGGTTGCAGTTCGCGGGTCTCGAACAGCCGGGTGAACTCCGGCGTCGACACCAGGCGCAGCCGCGCGAACAATGCCACGACGTTGATCGCCAGCGCCACGTAGATCGGCTAGCGCCAGCCCCAGCTGAGGAAATCCTCGCGGCTCAGGATCGACAGGAAATAGGCGAACAGCCCCGCCGCCACGATCAGCCCCAGGGGCGAGCCGAGCTGCGGGATCATCGCATACCACCCCCGCCGCTCCTTGGGCGTGTTCAGCGTCAAGAGCGACGGCAGACCGTCCCACGTTCCGCCCAGCGCCACCCCCTGCCCCGTGCGGAACACCGCCAGCAGCACCGCGGACAAGGCGCCGACCTGCGCGTGCGACGGCAGCAGCGCGATCGCCATGGTCGATCCGCCCAGCAGGAACAGCGCGATCGTCAATTTGACTCCGCGGCCGTAATGGCGGTCGATCCATTGGAACAGCATCGTCCCGAACGGACGCCCCACCCATGCCAGCGGAAACAGCGCAAAGGCATAGAGCGTCGCGGTCAGCGGATCGGCGTAGGGGAACACCAGCGTCGGAAACACCAGCACCGATGCCAGCGCATAGACGAAGAAATCGAAGGACTCGCTCGTCCGCCCGACGATCACGCCGATCGCGATCTCGCCCGGCGCGACCCGGTGCTCGCGCGCGTTGACCAGCCGGGCGTCGCGCTCCAAAGGTGTCGAGGTCGACGCAGCGATGGGTGCCGTCATGCCGTCATGCTCCTGCGGGGCCGATCCCGCCACTTACCACACGATCCCGCCCGCCGCGACGCATGTCGCGCATACCGGCGGGTGTCACGGCTCCTCTGCCCGCAACCTCATGGGCGGGGCATTGGACAAAATGTCCAATGTAGCGCGGCGGCACGTCCGCCTAACGCCACAGACCATGCGTGATCACCTGCTCCCTGCCGGACGCCTCGCCCGCCTCCTTCCGCTCGCCGCCTGCGGGCTGCTCGCCGGGTGCGAGCGCGCGGTGCTCAACCCGGCGGGCGATGTCGCGCTTCAGCAGCGCAACCTGATCTACGCCTCGACCGCGCTGATGCTGCTGATCATCGTGCCGGTGCTGATCCTGATCGTGGTCTTCGCCTGGCATTACCGCAAGGGCAACGAACAGGCGACCTACGACCCGGACTTCGACCATTCCACTTCGCTTGAGCTGGTGATCTGGTCGGCCCCCCTGCTCATCATCATCGCGCTCGGCGCATCTTGCCATTGATGCTGACCTGCCCCTCGGCAATCAGGGCCTCCATCTCACGCCGCGAGCCCACCCCCGACTCCGCCAGCTTTTTGTGCAGGCGTTCGCCTGGCATTGACGCCGTCTTGACGGGTGC
>SXGT01716629.1_pt1 | contig 21778 bp, 20 predicted proteins | sample 3176221 | NCBI WGS metagenome assembly SXGT01 (sample SAMN11356862, study PRJNA531348) | freshwater metagenome | isolation source: freshwater sample F1-120 | place: China: Fuxian Lake, Yuxi | collected 2017-12-25
CCGCCGACGCGACGGCGAGGGAGCCGGCCCGAGCGTCGCTCCTGGGGCGCTCGCCCCGGCAGGCTGCCAGGGCGAGCAGAAAGCCCAGCGCGTGGCAGAGCGAGCGGAGGGCGAGCCCCGGGGCGTCGCCCATCGAGTCACCCGCCTGAATGCCGGCGCAGGAACTCGACTCGCTCGGCTCCCTCATCGGGCCAGGGTTTCACCCGAGCACCGGTTCCGCAAGCCCCGCTCCCGGAGTCCCCTCGTCGCCCATGGGGGCGTTCGTCCGGCTGGCCTCAGGGGCTGAACGTGGGTGGGGGAACCGGTCCCGGCTGGGAGGCGAAGTTGGCGTAGCGCGCAGTTTTTCGAGGTCGGGTCGCGGGTGCTATCGTGCAGTCGTCATGCGAACTTCGCTCGTCTTGCCATGGCTAGTCCTCTTCTCTTCCCTTCCCGCGTGCTCCACGGCCAGCAGCACGGCGGACGCCGGGGCGACGGACGCCGGAGCGACGGACTCCGGCCCTGGTGATGGCGGCCCGGTCCTCGACTCCGGGGACTCCAGCACGACCCCGGACGCGGATACGGGCGCGGACGCGAGCCCCTGCACCGACACCCCCGTCGGCAGGCTGTGCGTGAGAGGCGCAGTGGCGGGCGGGACCGGGAGCGAGGAGCTCACGGCGGGCGGCAAGGTCCTCTTCCAGGTTTTTCCCAAGGGTTGCCACTCGTCCTCGTGCACAGTGGTCCGGGAGGCGAGCTGCGCGGTCAGGAGCGCCTCGGCCAGCGCCATCACCCTGACAGGGAAATTCTGCCTGGCCCCCACCGGCGCGCCGGGCTGCACTCCGGACTGCAGCGGCGGAGGGTTCGCGCGCTGCGAGCAGGCCGGCGTCGCCGCGGGGCAGCACACGGCCAGGCTCGACGCCTTGGAGGTGACCTTCCAGGTGCCCAGCACCCTGCCGGCCGGCGGCGCCTGCGTGGGCTCCCCTTAGGTTTCTCGAGGGCCGGGCGTCCAAGGCCTTTGAGGCGCGTCAGTACCCCGGCGGGAGCACGACGGCGACCAGGCCGTAGCCCTCGGCGACCTTGCCGTCGAGGTACGCCATCTCGAGGTCGTAGTACCCGGAGGGCGGGGCCGCGTCGACGCCAGGGAGGCCGGTGCCTCCCCACGAGTTCTTCACGCGCAAGAACTCGATGGTCGTGTCGGGCGAGAGCGCGCGCTGGAGCAGCGAGCGGTCGGTCACGTCCTCGCCGGCCGTCAGGATCGTGCCGTCCGCGAGCTTGGCCTGGTAGTCGAAGCCCAGGGTCATGTGCCCGCCGGTGCGCCCCTTGCCGCGCGACTCGAGCTGGGCCCTCGAGAACTTGGAGCCGCTCAGGGCGTTGAAGTCCACGTTCCACCAGGTGAGCGCCGGCGCGCGATCGTGCAGGGCCTTCTGGAGACGGATCTGGAAGGTGCGCCGGGCGGCGGCGTCCTCGGGGTACATGACCTCCACCCACACCCTGGAGCCCGAGGGAGCCACGGCGTCCGAGAGGCGGCCCTTGACGTCGACGCCGGGGCTCCTCGGGTTGGGCCAGGCGATGGCGATGTCCGTGGGGCCCAGCACGCCGGCGGCCCTGCGCTTGGTGGCGCCCGCGGCGGTGGCCGAGATCAGGGAGTCCTTGCCGAACACGTCGTCCAGCTTCTTCGTGACCTCGGGGCGGAGGCCGAAGGCCTTGTCGAGCTCGGAGCGCACCAGGACGCGGTTCTTGCGCGCCTCCACGGTCTTCAGGGCGCCGCTCTTGAGCGACTCGGTGAAGGCGCGGACGGCCGAGCCCTGGCGCCCTGACGTGGCGCTGTCGGCCTCCTCCGGGATGAAGTCCTTCTCGAGCATGCTGCCGTAGCGGGCCGCCTCCCAGCGGAACAAGGACCAGGTGCCGCCCGCGGAGAACTCGCCCTTGTCGCTCAGCGCCGTGTCCGGCCAGCTCGTGACCTTGGTGAACCAGTCCCAGTAGGTGGCGTAGCTCTCCGACAGGTTGAGCTCCGTGCCGGTCGCTCGCTTGTTCAGCGACTCGATCCAGCCGACGTGGGCGTACACCCAGCAGTTGCCGATGCTCTGGTTCTTGACCGACGAGTGGACGACGCTCGTGATGTTGTCGGTGGCGATGTCCGCCTCGGGCTCCTCGCCCGCGGGGTCCACCTCGGCGCTGCAGCCCGCGGTGAGGGCTCCCGAGGAGGTGAGCATGGCCATGAGCGCGAAGCGAAGCGGGCGAGCGAGGTCGGTCATGGGAAGGCTCTTTGCGAGAACCGTGCTAGCTTGCCTACATCCGGCTACATGATGCCGGCCCCACGAATTTCAGGGAATAATAAGATATTCTGGAAGGGCGACCAGGGCCGGAGTGGATCGTGCGGGCCTCAAGGGCGGGGTGGTGTTGACCCAGCTCCGCGCGGGGCCGTGCTTGCAAAATCGCTTTGATCTCCTGCGTGCCGGGGGAGGCCTCGGGTTTGACGCGGGCCTCCTCGGCAGTTATCGCTTCCGGGTGCTCGACCCCTACGCCCTCCCCGTGCTGGTGTCCCGGCTCACGTCCTGCGCGAGCGCCTCCGACTCGAGCGAGCCAGGAAAACGCGCGGCGGTCGCGGCCATTCTTCGTCCGGGCCAGGGCGGAGGCAGCGCCGAGCTCCTCCTCGTGCGCAGAGCCGAGCATCCGAGCGATCCATGGTCGGGTCACATGGCGCTCCCTGGAGGCCGCCGCGACGAGGCGGACGCCGATCTCTGCGAGACGGTCGTCCGCGAGACGCGCGAGGAGGTGGGGATCGATCTGCTCGAGCACGGCACTCGCCTGGTGCGCTTGCCCGACCACCCCGCCACCGTGGGTGGGCGGAGGGTGGGGCTGGTGATCGCCCCCTTCGTGTTCGCCCTCCACGGTGATCCCGAGCTCATTCCCGACGACCAGGAGATCGCCGAGGTGGTCTGGACGCCTCTGGGCCCGCTCGCCCGCGGCGAGGGGACAGGCACCTTCGAGTACGAGCACCAGGGGATGCTCTATGAACTTCCCTATCTCGACGTCGGCGGGCGGCGGGTCTGGGGCCTGACCTATCAGATGTTGCAGCAGCTCTTTCACGTGCTGCACTCGTAGAGGCGCGAGCGGGTCTATCCATCCTCGCGCTGGCGTCGCCCATGGATCCGACCTCGAATCGGAAGCGATTCAGTTTCCGCAGGAGATGCCGATGTCGCCGATGTCTACGCCGGTCAGGAGGTAGCCGAGCTCCTTCCCGCTGGCGCTCATTCTCTTGAGCTCGCGAAAGCCCTGGGGGTTGCCAGGACGCCGCGAGAACAGCGATAGGATGTCCCCCCCTGGGAGCACGCAGGGGGTCCTGTCGTCCCGGAGCGAGGCATTGACGGGCGCCTCGTCGGCTCCATCGGCGCTCATGCGCCAGATCTGCTTGCCCTCCGCCTCGCTCTCTCGCTCGAACACCAGGCTCCCGTCGGGAGCGTACGACGCGCTGTGGAGGGTGCTGATCCCCTCGGGCTGGCGCAGCACGCGAAAGCCCGTGCCGTCCACCGCGGCCTCGCAGATGGCGGTGTTCTCGCTCCCGCTCGGATCCTGGCCGCAGTCGAACACCACCCGCCGCGAGTCAGGCGAAAGGCTGGGGCGCTGGTTGAAGTCGAACGGGGACGCGGCGCTCAGGTCGCGGGCGTCGCTCCAGCCGGCCTCGGTCCTGACGATGGAGAACAGCTCCGAGCCGTGCGGCCCCGAGCTCGCCCCGTACACGATCAGGCGGCCCTCGGCGCCGATCGCCAGCGTGCTGGCCCCCACGCGCAGAGGTCGACCGCGCACCCTCACTCGCTCGCCTCTGGACAGGTCGGCCGGGAAGACGGCGACGCAGGGATCGGCCTGGCAGCCGAGGCGGGTGGTCTCGGCCACCAGCCACCTGCCGTCGCGCGACATGGCCATGCGGGTGTCCTCTCCAGGGGAGAGCTCGTCGAGCTCCAGGTGGAGAGCCTCGGGCGCCGATCCAGTGCTGACCTTCAAGCGTCGGAACCTGTGATCCTCGGGGTGGAGGAAGAGGGCGTGCCCGGTGCCCAGAGGCGGGACGGTGACGTAGGGCGGGTGCTCCCAGGGGATGGGGGCCTCTCCCGGCAGGGGCTTTCCGACGTCGAGGTTCTCTCGTGTGGGGCTTCTTGGGAGCTCTCCGCCGTGAGCGATGGAGCCCTCCTCGTCGGATTCGTGACGGAGAGGCTCCGGGGGAGGGCCGATGATGTGGTCACCGCACTGGGCCATGGTCACGATCCCGAGGATCCCTAGCCAGCGAGCTATGGATTGCATGACGTGGATCTCATTTTTCCGCACACACAAGCAAGGCCGGGACCATCGCTTGCGGGCGCTGGTCCCTTGCCTTGCAGAGCGCGTTCGACAGGCCTCCCGGGCGGCTCTGGGCCAGGGTGGCCAGGGAGGGCGCACGGGAGAGTCCGCGCAGGCACGGAAACTCTTGCGCTCACGCGACCTTTTTGCGCCTCGTGGGCGCACCGGATCTCAGGATCCGCAGCGGCGAACCTCCTCGAGCCACGCTGCGGCACGTTTCGCGACGTGCTCGACGCGCTGCCTGTCCCACGGACCCCACGGATATACGAGCTCGCGTCGGAAGTCCTCCCGCTGTGCCGCCTCGTAGTCATACTGATCGAGCGCGGCCCGGCCACGAGCCAGGGCGTCCGCTGGCGCTTCCGTCTTCCCCCGCGACCGGCGCGGGCTCTCCCCGGAGCGCGCGTCGCTACGCGCCAGGCTCAGGCGTCTCCCGCGAGTTCGAACGCTCCCTCGTAGATCGCATCGGCGGCCAACGTGGCCCCGTTGGAGAGCGCCACCGTCCCGCCCGCCTCGATGACGCGATACCGCCAGGAGCCATCGGGCTCGCGCCGATAATGCTCGATCCTCACCGACGCCTGCGCGACGAGGAGGTAGTCGGTGAGGGAGGCGAGGCGCTGGTAGGCCTCCCACTTGTCGCCGCGGTCGTACGCCTGGGTGCTTCGGGACAGCACCTCCACGAGGATGCTCGGGTTCGCGAGCACATCGGTCGTGCCTGGCTCTGTCTCCACGCCGCCGCACACGACCACGGCGTCGGCGTAGACGTAGCGCTCGCCCTCCTTGGCGGAGATGCGCTGGTCGGACGACAGCGCGCGGCATCGCTTGCCGCGCAAGGCCGTATGCAGCTCGACGATCGCAGCCGCCGAGAGACCGTTGTGCCTCGGGCTGCCGCCCGCCATGGCGAACACTTCGCCGAGATGAAACTCGTGCTTCGAAGGCTGGTCGCGCTCCCACGCGAGATAGTCGGCCGCGCTCATGCTCCGGGTCGATGCAGCGTCACCCATCCTCGCGAGCGTAGCCCCGAGGCAAGGTCGCGACCAGCCCGTGCCGAGTCAAGAACCTCGCGCGAAGGAGCCGAAGAGGCTGTCCTTGCCGAAGTTTTGGCCCTTCGCCGAGGGGGACGTGGTTCGATTCACGGGGAGCAGGCGAGCAGCAACGTCGTCGCAAGACAGTGACCTGGTTCGATTCACAGGGAGGAGACGAGCAGGCAACAGCCTCGCCTCCTCTCTCCTCTCCTGTGAGTTACCCCTCGCCTGCTTTAGGGAAGGGCTCAAAACTCGGCAGGACAGCCTCCAAGAGGATGGCCAGACGCACGCCCAGACGCTCTTAGCCGAGCACGTGGACCCGGATGGAGTTGGTGCTCCCGGTCACTCCCACCGGGGCGCCGAAGACCAGGACCACCCGCTCTCCAGGGGAGGCCAGGCCCGAGGCCAGGAGATCGCCCGTGCACCAGTCGACCAGCTTGTCAGGATCGCGCAGGGCGGGGCACTTGCGAGGGATCGTGGCCAAAGGAGAGACATCCAAGCGCGCGATGGGCTAGAGTTTGGGCGTGAATGCGCAAGCGCTGAAGGTCCTGGAAGAAGCCCTCGAGTTGTCGGTCGAGGACCGCGCGTTGCTCGCGGCGGAGCTCGAGGCGAGCGTCGAAGACGCGGCCTGGAGCGAGGAGCTCGAGCATCGCATCGACGAGGTGGTCGAAGGGCGTGTGCAAGCGCGCGACGTCGACGAGGTGCTCGACGAGCTGCGCGCGCGGTACCCTCGTCGATGACGACGAAGGCATGGCACATCCACCCGCGCGCGAACGACGAGCTCGACGCAGCCTCGGCACGCTACGAGCGTAAGCGCGTCGGGCTCGCCGCCGACTTCCTTGACGCCTTCGCGGCGACGCGAGCCGCGCTTCTCCACACGCCGATGATCGGCACGGCGCAGCAGGTGGGCCGGTACACCGTCCGCCAGGCGCTGCTCGACGGCTTCCCCCACGCGATCGTCTTCGCCGAGATAGCCGATGGCTACCTTATCGTGGCCGTAGCTCATGTCCGCCGCCGTCCTCGCTACTGGCGCGGACGTCTTCGCGGCTCCGCGCCGCGATGAGCGTCACAAGGGTGGAAGTCTGGTGATCAGGACCGCACTGGAGGTCGACCCTCGATGAACGCCCTGGGACCGGGCCTTCGCCAGGGGTCGACCTCCACCGAAAACCCGGTGACCGAGGAGGCGCTGGCCCCCAATCCCATTGGAAGTCCGGTGACCAGGCCTTCGCTGGGGGTCGACCTCCAGCGGAAGCCCGGTGAGCAGGTCCGCGCTGGGGGTCGACCCCCAGGGAAAGCCCGGTGACCAGGCCCGCGCTGAGGAGCGACCTCCAACGGAAGTCCAGAGACCAGGCTCTCGCTGAAGGGCGACCTTCAGAGAAAGCCTGGTCACCGGGCTCGCGCTGGGAGTCGAACTCCATCGGAGCCCCCCTGACCGGGCTTTTGGCGCAGATCGAGCGTCGGTGGAGGCCCGGTCCCCGGGTCCTGGCCGAAGGTCACTCCCTGCGGCTCGTCCTCAAGTACGTCGCCTCTCGCTCCTGACTCACGTCACCCACTTGCGTCGTCGGGCGTGCCCTTCGTTCCGGTCGGGTGGCGACCTGACCGAGGGCGAAGAGGCGCCGCCCGGTGGGGAAGACGTAGATGTCGATGAGGTCGGAGAGCGAGCTGTTCGGAGCATCCGCAGTCTCCTGGAGACGGTTGTCTGGAAGAATGTGAGAGGGGCTCAGCCGAGCACGTGGACCCGGATGGAGTTGGTGCTCCCGGTCACTCCCACCGGAGCGCCGAAGACCAGGACCACCCGCTCTCCAGGGGAGGCCAGGCCCGAGGCCAGGAGATCGCCCGTGCACCAGTCGACCAGCTTGTCAGGATCGCGCAGGGCGGGGCACTTGCGAGGGATCGTGGCCCAGAACAAGGACATCCTGCGGCGGGTGCGCTCGTTGGGCGAGAAGGCCACGATGGGCATGGGAGGCCGGGCCAGGCTCACGTTCAGGGCGGAGGTGCCGGACTCGGTGAAGGCCACCAGGAACCTGGCGCCTATCTCCTTGGCGGTGTTCACCGCGCCCCGGGCCACGGCCTCGGGCACGCTGGTGGCGCGGGAGGTGTAAGGTAGATATTCGAAGAAGGGGGAGGACTCGGCCTCCACGGCCAGGCGGCTCATCATGGCGGCGGCCAGGGTCGGGTAGTTGCCGGTGGCCGTCTCCCCCGAGAGCATGATGGCGTCCGTGCCCGCGAAGACGGCGTTGGCCACGTCGCTCGCCTCGGCCCGGGTGGGGCGGGTGGCCACGGTCATCGACTGGAGCATCTCGGTGGCCACGATCACGGGCCGCCTCACCCGCCTGGCCACCATCAGGATCTGGCGCTGGATGACCGGGACACGCTCGGGCGGGAACTCCACGCCCAGATCCCCCCGGGCCACCATGACCCCGTCCGACGCCGCGATGATGCTCTCCAGGTTCTCGATCGCGTCGGGCGTCTCCAGCTTGGCGATGATCGGGGTGGGCTTGTTGTAGGCGTCGCAGATGTCGCGCACCAGCTTGATGTCCTCGGCCCGGCGGACAAACGAGAGGGCGATGTAGTCGACGTTCTGGGAGAGGCCGAAATCGAGGTCGTTCTTGTCCTTCTCGGTGAGCGCGCTGACCCTCATCGTCCTGCTGGGGAGGTGCACGCCCACGTGGTTTCGCATGCCGCCGCCCTGCTCGACCAGGACCTTCACCTTGCCGCCCTCGCTGGCGCCCTCGATGGCCTTGACCAGGAGCTCGATGCGCCCGTCGTCGAACAGGATCTTGTCGCCCACCCTGACGTCGCCCGCGAGCCCCTCGTACTGGATGGGGATGACGGCCTCGTCGGCGCTGAAATCGCCCTCGACCAGCGTCACCTCGGCGTCCGTGGGCAGCGCGAAGGGCGCGCTGAACCTGCCGGTCCGGATCTTGGGGCCGCAAAGATCCTGGAGCGCGGCCACGGACTTCCTCTCGAGCTCGCTCGCCTGACGCAGATGCTCCAGGCGGGCGCGGTGCTCCTCGTGGGTGCCGTGCGAGAAGTTGAAGCGCGCGACGTCCATCCCGGCGTTGATGAGAGCGCGGAGGCCGTCGAGCGACTCGCAGGCGGGCCCGAGCGTACATAGAAGCTTGGCGCGGCGGATGACCATGGGCTGCCAAGGATGCCACCTGCGCCTGGCGTGACGCTCGGTTTTTTTCTGTGGGCCTGCTATTGCGCTCCTCGATGGCGACCACCAGGAACGAGCTGAGCGGAGCGCTGATGCTCGGCGGGGCCAGGCTGTCGGCCCTCGCCAGGGATCCCGCCTTCGGTACGCCGACCTACGTTTACGATCTGGACGCGATCGACGCCGAGGCCGACACCTTGCAAGCGGCGTTCGGGGGCGACGAGCACCTCGTCACCTACGCGGTCAAGGCCAACAGCGCCGCGCCGATCGTGAGGAGCCTGGCCAGGCGCGGCGTGGGCGCGGACGTGGTCAGCGGGGGCGAGCTCCTCTTCGCGCTGGGCGCGGGGGTCCCCGCCGATCACGTGGTCTTCAGCGGCGTCGCCAAGAGCCTGGAGGAGATCGATCTGGCGCTGGGCGCCGGAGGCCGGGGGATCCTGGCGATCCAGCTGGAGAGCGTCGAGGAGATCGAGCGGGTCTGCGCCCGGGCTCGGGCGCTCTCGCTGGGGCGGCAGGCCAGGGTCTCCATCCGGCTGAACCCTGGCCTCGACGTGGACGGGGTGGGCACCCACGCCAGCATCGCGACGGGCCACGACGAGGCCAAGTTCGGCGTGCCGCTCCCCCGCGTGGGGGAGGCGCTAGAGCGAATGGGCGCGAGCTCTGCGCTCTCGCTCGTGGGCCTCGCCAGCCACGTGGGCTCGCAGCTCAGGACCACGGAGTCCTACCTGGCCTCGGCCGGGGTGCTCTACGGCGTGGCGCTCGAGGCGCTACGGAAGGGGATCCACCTCGATTACCTGGATACCGGTGGGGGCTTCGGGATCGACTACGGGGAGGGATGCCCCTCGAGCCCCTCGGATTTCGTGGTCGCCGCTCGCGCCCTCGCCAGGGCCTCGGGCCTCGGCGGTCTGCGCCACCTGATCGAGCCGGGAAGATCGCTGGTGGCCGCGCACGGGGTCCTCCTGGCGCGCGTACTCCAGCGAAAATCCGATCGAGCTCCCTCGGCTCGGGGGGCGGCCGGAGAGCGCCGCTGGCTGATGATCGACGCGGGCATGAACGATCTGATTCGGCCCGCGCTCTACCAGGCCAGGCACAGGGTGGAGCCCCTGGAGCGCCCGGTGCCGCCGGGCGCCTCGCTCTTCCGGGTGGTCGGCCCCGTGTGCGAGAGCTCCGACGACTTCGGGGAGCACCCCCTGCCGGACGAGGACTTCGAGCACGTCGCGCTCCTCGACGCGGGGGCCTACGGTTACAGCATGGCGAGCCGCTACAATGGCCGCCCGCTCGCGGCGGAGGTCTTCCTGCGAGGGGGCCGGGTCGTGGCCACCAGCCCCAGGGCTCCGCTGAGCGCCTGGGCCTCCGAGCGGCTCTCGGTGAGCGAGCTCTGATCTCCGATCCAGGACGGCTGGCCAGAGACACTCGTCTCGATTCGATCACTCCCGCGAGGGAGAGACGATCGAGAGCAGGGCTCTCCCGTATTTCTTGAGGGCAGATGGGCCCATGCCGGCGACCTCGAGGAGCTCGGCCTCGTCGCTGGGGCGCGCCATCGCTATGCCGAGCAAGGTGCGATCCGTGAGGATACGGAACGCGGGGACTCCGCGCTTCCTGGCCTCGGCCTGCCTCCAGGCGCGGAGGGTGCTGGCGAGCGGGGGCTCGTCCTCGCTCGTGATAGGCTCCCTTAGGGCCCGAACGACGCCGGGATCCGCCTTGGTGCGGACCCCGCCCTTGGGGGTCCGGGTGCGCTTGGTCCTGGCGCTCTTGGCGGGGCGAGGGGGGATCACCACGAAGCGCAGATCGGCCGAACAAGCGCCCCTCTTGGCCGAAGGAGTGAGAAAGACACGCTGGAAGGTGATGGTCCCTCCGTCCTTCACGAACTCGTCGGCGACGATCTCGACGTCGCCCGCCCGGACCAGCGCTCCCAGGATGTGCTCGAGAGCCTTGCGGTCGATGGAGCTCCCCTCGAAGAGCTCCCTGTGCATCTGGCCGACCGCCCGGCCGTCCCTGGCCCTGAGCGCCCCCAGGATCTGCTGGGTCGCGCTCTGCTCCTCCGCCGTGGGAGCGCGGAAGAGCTGGGCCATGCAGGAAGAGGGCTTGCAGACGTCGCAGGTGCCGCAGGGGGCGCCGCTGTCGTTCTGGTCGCCGAAGTGGGCGACCAGCTGGAGCATGCGGCAGGTCGGGGTCTCGGCGTAGCGGCGCATCTTCTCCAGCTGCCGGCGCTTGTGCTCCCTCTGCCGCTCGTAGGTCGGCCTCCAGTTGGCCGTCCCCCGGCGGACCGTCTCGTCGGGATCGACCAGGGCGCCCCCGTGTATCCAGAGCTTCTCGAGCGCCTTCTCGCACTCGGGAGGCGGGATGTTGGCTCGCCTGGACAGGTCGGCGATGGCCATGGGCTCCTGGCCAAGGACGGCCTGGAGGCGCCCAAGGACATCGGCCTCGGGGTAGTCGCGATCCAGGAAGAACTCGTGGGTCTTGGTGTCGACGAAGGAGTGGATGAGCACCGCTCGGGAGGGGGCGCCGTCCCGCCCGGCTCGGCCGATCTCCTGGTAATATCCCTCCAGGGTGGCAGGGAGCGCGGTGTGGATCACGGTCCGGACATCCGCCTTGTCGATGCCCATACCGAAGGCCGTGGTCGCCACGATGATGTCGATGGCGCTGCCGAGGAAGGCCGACTGCACCTCGTCGCGCACCCCGGCGCCGAGTCCGGCGTGGTAGGCCTCGGCGCGTAGCCCGGGAGAGAGCGCCCTGGCGATCGCCTCGGAGTCCTTCCTCGTCGGCGCATAGACGATCGCCGGCCTCCGCGCAGGATCGATGAGGAGCTCCCTGACCAGGGTCGCCCGGTCGCTGGGGTTGCGCTCCACCACCTCGACACCGATGTTGGTGCGGCGGAATCCATGGATGAAGCGGACTGGGGAGGGGAGGCGGAGCTCCTGGATGATGTCGTCCTGGACCGCGGGGGTCGCCGTGGCCGTGAGGGCGATGACCGGCGCCGGGCGGAGGAGGGGGAGGCGCTCCCCCAGCATCCGGTAATCGGGCCGGAAATCATGGCCCCACTGGGAGATGAAGTGGGCCTCGTCGATCGCGATCAGCGCGGGTGTCCTCCGGGCGAGCATCTCTGGAAATCCTGGTACGCCCAGCCGCTCCGGTGCCACGAAGAGAAAATCCAGCGCCCCCTCCAGGTAGGCCTTGCACACCGAGCGCGACTCCGGGCGGCCTCGCCCCGAGTGAATACGCTCGGCGGCGAAGCCAAGCTGGACCAGCTTGGCGACCTGGTCCTCCATGAGAGCGATCAGCGGGCTCACCACCAGGGTCGTGCCGCCCCTGGCAAGGCCAGGGAGCTGGTAACAGAGGGATTTCCCTGCGCCGGTGGGCATGACCAAGAGGACGTCCTTGCCCGAGGCCACCTCGCGGCAGACGATCTCCTGGTAAGGCCGGAAGGACGGGAGCTTGAACGCGTCGCGGAGCAGGGTCCCCAGATCGCTGGACCTGGCAGGCCTCGCGGGCCTGGCCGTGACCGCGGCAGCCTGTGAATACGCTCCCGGGGTAACAGAGGGAGGAACCCGAGCCTGTGAATGGGCTCCTTGGGTAACAGAGGGAGGGGAGGGAGTTCGTGAATAGGCTCCTGGGGTAACAGAGGGAGGGGAGGGAGTTCGTGAATAGGCTCCTTGGGTAACCGGGGGAGGAGTCGGTGAATACACCCCCGTGTTGACCGAGGGAGGTGTCGGAGTCCGAACATACGAGCCTTGTGCGATGGCCGAGGGGGAGCGTAGAGGGGCTCCCCCTGCGACGGTCCCGACGACCTGGCGCACGTAGTCCTCGATCTCGCGCATGAAGGCGTCGAGCCGACCCTCGCCCCGCTCGATGCGGGCGAGCTTGGCCTCCCACTCGCCCGTCATCGCGGGGCTCTTCACGTGGGGGTGGACCGCCTCGATGAGGGCGATCCCCTTTGGGGTCGCCTGGAGGACCTTGCCCTCCCGGACGACGTACTGACGGCGAAGGAGCGTCTCCAGGATGGCTGCCCGGGTGGCCGGGGTGCCCAGGCCCTTCTCTCGCATCGCGTCCGAGATCTCCTTCTCGTCCAGCGTCCTGCCCGCCGTCTCCATGGCCGTGAGCAGCGTCCCGTCCGAGAAGCGAGGGGGCGGCCTGGTCCTTCGGGTGACCGGCTTGGCTTCGAGCACCCGCTGGGGCATGCCCCGCTGGAGCCCTCCCGGGAGAGTCGGCTCCTGAGGGGCGCGAGCCCGGTCCCTGGGCTCCTGGCGAGGTTTGGGATCGAGGGCCTTCCAGGCCACCACCTCGATGCTGGTGCCCGAGCTGGCGTAGCGGTCCTTGGCCTCGTCCGTGGTGATGGCCGTGACGACCGTGGTCACCGCGTAGACGTGGTCGCCGTGCCACGACGAAAGGAGCCTCCGGCAGACCAGATCGTGGATCTTGCGCTCGTCGTCGGGGAGGGACTCGGGCGGCTGCGCCTCGGTCGGGAGGATGGCGTGGTGATCGGTGACCTTGGCGTCGTCGACGAAGCGGCGGCCCAGCGGGCGCTCGCCGGTCCCCTCGGCCAGGAGGGGGCGGTAGGGCGCCGAGATCGCCTCCACGATGGCCGGGAGGGTCGCGGCGACCGCGCCGGAGAGGTGGCGGCTGTCGGTGCGTGGATAGCTGATCAGCTTCCAGCGCTCGTACAGGGCCTGCGCGATGTCGAGGGTGCGCTGCGCCGTGAAGCCATAGATCCGGTTGGCGTGGCGCTGGAGCTCGGTGAGATCGTAGAGCAGAGGGGGAGGGAGCCGTCTGGTCTCTCTCTCGACCGACTCGATCTGCGCCGCGCCTCGTCTGGCCCGCTCGACGATCTTGGCGGCCTCCTCGCCGTCGGGGGCCAGCCTCCTGGCCTCGCGCCCCTTCGCCTCCGGACGCGTGTACGTGCCGGTGTAGCTCACGGCGCCGCGCTCCGGGTCCTGCGCGTCCGCCGCGGCTCGAGCCTGGGGCTCCTTGGGGCCTTGCGCGGCGCCAGGTCGGGGCTCGAAGGTGGCGACCACCTCGAGGTAGTCCTCCGGCACGAAGGCCGTGATCTCCTGCTCCCGGGCGACGACCATGGCCAGGGTGGGGGTCTGGACACGCCCCACCGAGAGGTTGTCGTCGTTGAGGAGGCTGTAGGCCCGTGACAGGTTCATGCCGACCAGCCAGTCGGCCCGGCTCCGCCCTCGAGCGGCGTCGGCCAGGGCATCGAAGGCCGAGCCCGCCCTCAGCTTGCGAAAGCCCTCGGCGATGGCGTCGGGGGTCAAGGACGAGATCCAGAGCCGCTGGATGGGCTTTCTGGCCCCGGCCGCCTCGTAGATGTACCGGAAGATCAGCTCTCCTTCGCGCCCCGCGTCGGTCGCGCACACGACGTCCGAGACCTCCCTGGAGACGAGCAGCTTCCTCACAACCTCGAACTGATCCCGGGTGGTCTGGGACACCACGAGCGGCCACGAGGGGGGAAGGAGCGGTAGATCCTGGAGCCGCCACTTCTTCCACGCCGGGTTCATCTCGTGGGGCTCGGCCAGGGTCACCAGGTGGCCTATGGCCCAGGTCACGAGGTGACGGGGCCCGCGGAGGTACCCGTCCTCGCGCCCTCTGGCGCCGAGCACCTGCGCGATGTCGCGCGCAACGCTGGGCTTTTCGGCGATGACGAGGGTGGTCATGGGATGTCACGGCATAGCGAGCGACGTGCCAGCGAGGTGGGTAGGGCGAGAGGCCGAGAGTCGGGGCTGGCGCCTGTCCGGGACGCTCCGGGCCTGGCCCGGGACGGCTCCCTCGGAGCTCGGGGCCAGAAGCCTAGCGCGAGTCGTCCTTCCTTGCGTCACGGGACGAGACGCTATGGCTTCTTGCGGGCCGGCGTTGTCTACTGAGCCGTCATGGCAGGCTCGGGGGCTCCAGGGCAGGTGCGTCGGGAGGGGCGGCCTTCGGTGGTCGGCCATCGGGGCGCGATGGGCTATCGTCCGGAGAACACCCTGGCCTCGTTCGAGCACGCCGCCGAGCTGGGAGCGGACTGGATCGAGCTCGATGTTCACCTCTCTCGCGAGGGAGTGCCCGTGGTGATCCACGACCCCACGCTGGAGAGGACCGCGGGGGGCCGAGGCCCGGTGAGCCGGCGGACCGTGGCGCAGCTCAAGAAGCTGGACGCAGGCCGGTGGTGGGGCGAGGCGTGGACGGGCCAGCAGATCCTCACCCTGGAGGAGGCGCTCCTCTGGGCGAGGGGCGTGGAGCCCATCAGGCTCATGGTCGAGATCAAGAGCGGACCGGTCCTCTACCCCGGGATCGAGGCCGCTGTGGTCCTTGCCCTGGAGCGGAGCGCGATGCTCGAGCGGGCCATGGTGATAAGCTTCGATCATGCCTCCGTCCGGCGGGTCAAGACGCTCGATCCAAGGGTGATGACCGGCGTCCTGTACGTGGGGCGCCCGGTCGACGAGGTGAGCCTCGCCGTGGGCGCTGGCGCCGACGTGCTCCTTCCTCACTGGGCCTTCGTCACCCCCGAGGGCGTCCTGGCGGCGCACCAGGCCGGCCTGGCCGTGGCGGCCTGGGCGTCCTCGGACCGGGCTGTGCTGCGAGGGCTCCTGGCGGCGGGGGTGGACGCCATCACCACCGACCACCCGGACGTCCTGCGACGTCTGGTCAAGGGCGGGCGGCGTCGGCGAGGCTCACCCGCGCGAGGTGCCCATGAACGCTGATGCTCTCTCCACCATGAGCTCCTCCGATACCCTCTTCGACGCCCTCTCCCGTGTCCACTCGGTGCTCGACTCCCACGGGATCTGGCACGTGCTCGCCTACGGGACGCTCCTTGGGGCGATCCGCGAGGGGGACATTCTCCCCTGGGACGACGACTTCGACATGCTCGTCCGCCCGGAGGATCTCCAGGCCCTCGCCGGGTGTGGAGACGATCTGGCCGCCGAGGGCCTCCACCTGGTCCGGATCAGGCGCCCCGCCGACCGCCTCGCCCTCCGTCCACCCCGTATCCGCTCCTTTGACAGCGCCCTGATCAGCGTTTACGCGGGCACCCGGAGGGTGGGGGATCTCTTTCTCTTCTCGCTCTTCTCGGACGGGGTCCTCCGCCGCTACGACTTCAGGAACGAGATCTACTGGTCACCCCACGCCAGCTTTCCTCACTTCTTCGTCGAGGAGCGGGCCGAGGGGACCTTGCGAGGCAAGCCTTTCCCGGTGATCGCCCACGCCGAGTCGTGGCTGGCCTCGGTCTACGGCGAGGACTGGCGCACCCCACGCCGGAGCGTGAACACCGGAGGGGCGCCCCAGGCCGACCGTAACATCTACGGCCAGCGGATCGCCCCCAGGCTGGCCGAGGACATCGCCTGGTGCGAGGCCAGGGGATGGGACAGGTCCCGCTACAAGGGCGCCCACCCCTGGCCTCGCGTCCCGCGAGGCGCCGGCCCGCTGGGCCCCACCGAGCGCACGAAGGACAACAGCCGCTCGCTCTGGTGGCGTGACGTGGAGGAGCTGGTCCAGCATTTCTGAGGCCCCGGATTTTTTCGAACCCACCGATCCAGGGCATCCTGTCGGGCGTACGCTCCGGTCGGAGGTATCCATGTCCAAGAAATCCACCAAATCTACCAAGACTCCCGCGGCGCAGACCCAGCGCCAGAAGGCGCTCAAGGTCAAGATCAAGTCGGCCATCAAGGCGGGGGCCCGCAGCGAGAGCTAGCCAGACGACTCCGCAGGTGGCCGCGCTGCACGGTCTGCGAGGATCGGCGCGCGACTGGTTCCGTCTCGCCCCCCCTCTGCGGCGGGAGCTCCAGCGCTCGGGGACGTCTGCGTCGGCCCTCAGACTCCTCACGCTCCCGGGCCATCGACCCGCGGCCGGACCCCCCGAGCGCGTCGATCGATGGACCTTCCTGGCGCTTCACCGGGAGGTCGAAAGGCAGCTCGATCGGATCGCCGATCTGCGCTGCGTGGTGGGGCACTCGTGGGGGGCCAGGTTCGCGCTCGAGTACGCGGCGGAGCGGCCCGAGCGCAGCCTGGTGGTCGTGCTGATCGCCCCGTATTTCGAGCGTAGCCAGCTCGGGGGCCCGGGCCTCTGGGCTTCCAGCCATCCTCGGGGTGCGGCGGCGCTCCAGTGGGCGCTGGGGCGTCTCCGGCTGCCGTCGCTTCCCCTGGTGCGGTCCGCCCTCTTCGAGGAGTACGAGGCCTACGCCCACGAGGGCCGCCCCGCGCGCGAGTTCCTTGCGGAGGACCAGGAGCGCGCCTCGCCAGGGGTCTTCATGGCCTTCGCCGACACCCCAGATTTTGCCCCTCGCGCCCGGCTCCAGGCCTGCGGTCGCTCCCCGGCGGGCCCTCGCTTCCTGCTGTTCTGGTCCCTCGACGATCGCGTGCTCGCTCCGTGCTCCTACCCGGTCCTCGAGGGCTCTCTCCGCGCCTCGGGCGTGCTGCTCGGCTCGATCGTGTCCCGGGCGGGCGGGCATAACCCCCAGATCCATCGTCCGGAGGAGGTCGCCCGGGGGATCGCGCGCCACCTGTGAAGCGAGTCCAGGCCGGGGTGGGGCTCAGAGCAGGTCGGCCGTGTCCTCCGAGGGGATCACCGGGGCGAAGCCATGGCCGGCGTCCGGTGAGAGGGCGCCCACCAACCCGAGCACTCCCCTGACGACCCGCCGCTTGATGTCGCGCTCCTCCTGCGCCGCGGGGGTGGTCGAGTCGGCCTCGACCGACAGCGAGGGGCTCATGTTGCACTCGATGAGCCAGACCTTCATGCGCCGATCGACCAGCAGATCGAAGCCGAGGAGCTCGAAGGCGGAGCCCCTCGGCCTGGGGAACGCGCGTCCGGACGCCTCGAGCAACAGATCCCGGGCGGCGATCAGGGTGGCCGCGACCAACCTCCGGATCTGTCGCCAGAGCGCCTCGTCGTCGATCCCCGAGCTTCGTAGCCTCGCCCGGTACTGCCCGTGGGTCAGGTTGCGCGAGGAGGTGGCGACCTCCTTGTTGAGGCGCTGGACGTCCGGGTTGGTGAGGTGCACCAGCCGGTCGGCCAGGTGGGCGCGCGAGGTGGTGAAGGGGCGCGAGGTGAGCTTGGCAAAGCCGTCGTCGAACAGGTACACCCGCAGCGGATCGAGCGATGTGACGGCGACGTAGCAGCGCAGGGTGTACTTGAAGCCGTCCAGCAGGTGGGGCGTCGCGATGTAGCGCTGGACCAGGTGGCCCCGGGCGCGAGGCACCCGCTCTGGATCGACCAGCATGCGCACTCCTCGCCCGCACGAGTCGGCGCAGGGTTTGTAGATCCAGAGGGCGCTGGGCGCCCTGGCGGCCGCGGCCAGGAAGGCCTCTCGATCCTCCGGCATCACATGGGTCCGTGGAAAGAACCTGTACACGCTCGCGGCGCCCAGCCTGGCGGCCTCCAGGGTCCAGTAGAGCGCGTCCTTGCGGGTCAGCGCCGGGATGCCTGGAAAATGGTTGACGAGGCGCCCTTCCCGGCAAGCCTTGAAGGTCCTCGAGGGGGGGAGAGCGTTGCTCCACAGGAGATCCCAGGTGGCCTCGTCCTCGGCCTCCCGCCAGCCTTCACCCTCGAGCGCCTCGCTGATCAGCGGGTTCCTGGGAGCGAGGCGGAAGAGCCTTGGCCGCTCACTGCGTTGCGGGCTCACGGGCTCGGCCTCCTGCCATCCTGTCGCAGGTCTCGCAGGCCCTGCAGCCCAGCTCGCAGCCCTTGTCGCAGCCCCTGCCCACCGCCGCCGCGCGCTTCCTGGCCTTCTCGGCCTTCTCCTCGGTCTTCGCGGCGAACGCCAGATCCACGCGCGAGGCCAGCTCCCACTCCATATCCAGATCCCGGTTGGTGTCGCGCCGGGTCCCGCCATCCATGTCCTTGTAGATGGAGGAGCGCTCCATCTCGACCCTGTAGCGGCTCTTCCCCACCGGGATAAACCGTAGGAGCATCTCGTCGTCGTTCATGGCGCCCTTCCTGGGTGCGTGGAGCGTGCCCCCCAGGGTGGGCCTCGCCTCGGGCCTCTCCCAGCCTCGCTCGGACAGGAGGGCCCCCAGCACCTCGAAGGTGTCCGCGAGGGGCGCGCTATACACGTAATTCTTCACCTCCTCGTGCTGGACCTCCCTCTGCACCCCGTGGCTCATGCACTCCTCGCAGGTGCAGTTGCACCCCGGGCCAAAGGCAGGGATGGCGAGGGCCACCAGGCAGACGAAGATCACCCGATGAAGGAGGGGATAGGGGCGGGGCATGGCGGAGAGAGGCTCTTTATGGAGGCAAAGCGCCAGTCCCAGCCTATCCCGAAGAGCTCAAGGAGGGGGGCGATCGACGGCCTGAACGATTCTTTGGCTGCGCTTGTGCAAGGACTTTGCTTCGCTCATTCTTTACCCCTGGAGAGGTGGTCCGATGAAGCACGCAGGGTTCCGGTCCTTGGTGGTGGTCGCCAGCTTGTCGGGGCTCCTGGGGTGCACAGGCACGGGCGAGCCCACCGGCGCGTCCACGGCCGGCGTGGCACCGACGGCCGGCGGCGGAGCAGGGGGCCTCGAGCTCGGGTGTGTTCCGCTGCACGCGGGCGGGCCGCGCTTTCATGGGCCCGGTGCGCCTGGCCGCCCTGATCTCGAGCCTGGCGGACCCCGTGGCGGGGGTGGCGGCCCCACGCCGATCCCCGCGGGCGGGTCTGCGCCGGGGGCGAGTCCCGGGCCCGATCCGAGCGGGCCTGGCGGCTCTCCTGTCCCCGGTGGGCCTCCTGTCCCGGGTGGGCCTCCTGTCCCGGGTGGGCCTCCTGTCCCCGGTGGGCCTCCTGTCCCCGGTGGGCCTCCTGTCCCCGGTGGGCCTCCTGGTCCTGGGATGCCTGGTATGCACGGCCCTGGGCTCTTGCTGTGCACGGTGGTGGGGATGAGGCCACCGGCAGGAGTTCCTGGTGCTCCTCCGGGCATGTCTCCTGGTGTTTCTCCTGGCGCTCCTCCCGGTGCTCCTTCTGGCGCTCCTCCCGGTGCTCCTCCTCGCCCGGACCCCCGCCCGTCTCCTCCGCCTCCCATGTTCGTTTGCGCGGGGCCGCCTGGTCCGCCTCCTCCCCACGGTCCTCCCGGTCCTGGAGCGCCCCCAGGAGGTCCTGGTGGCCCCGGCGCCGGTCCTCCGCCAGGGGCTCCTGGACCGGCTGGAGGCGCTGCAGTTCCCACCGGACCCCACCCTGGCCTGCACCCTGGCCCGCTCCATGGCCCGTTCTGGTGCATGGCCATCCCGGGTCCTCCGCCCGGTCCTCCCCCTCCGCCCCCTGGTGCGAGCGGCCGTCCGCCGTCGCCCGGGGCTCCACCAGGTCCTGGAGCACCGCCTGGCGCCCCGCCAGGTCCAGGAGCACCGCCCGGCGCGGGACCTCCAGGAGGCGCTCCACGTCCCCCGCCCGTAATTCCCTGTATGCCGCGTCCTCCGGGCCTTCCTCCCGGGAGTCCGCCTCCACCTCCACCTGGCCTTCCTCCCGCCGGGGGCCCTCCGGGGGCGCCGCCAGGCATGGGCCCGCACCACCCGCCCATCCACCTATCCTGTGCGATGCCACCCCTCCCGAGCTGACGGGTTGGAGCAGGCGCTCAGCGCTGGAGTGGCTCGCGCGGTGCTACCCTGCGCGCACCCAATGGCGTATGAGAGCTTCACCCTCCAGGACGTGAAAGAGAAGCTGGGCCTCTCCGTGCGGGAGGTCCAGGGCATCTTCGCGGACGCCCCGCCCGCCCAGCCGAGCGCGTGGCTGGAGCAGGCGCTCCGCGAAGGCGCCCCTCTGGCGCTCGCGTTCTCGACCGAGAAGGCGCGCTCCGAGTGGATCATCGCGCCGATCCTCCTGGAGGTGCGCCGCCAGCGCGGGGCCGATCTGTCGCTCTTCTCGGGCGCGAACTTCAACGTCGACGACGCGCGAGGTCTGACGGGGTTCTGCGACTGGATCATCACCCGCTCGCCGGAGATGCTCGCCATCGAGGCGCCGGTCGTCGCCGTGGTGGAGGCCAAGAACGAGGATTTTCGCCGGGGCGTGTCCCAGTGCATCGCAGAGATGTACGCCGCGCAGCTCTTCAACGATCGGCGCGGCGAGCCTCGCGAGTCGACGTACGGCGCCGTGACCACGGGCAACGTGTGGCGCTTCCTGCGGCTGCGAGGCGCGATCGCCGAGGTCGACATGGACGAGCTCCACATGCACCAGATCGATCGGGTGCTTGGCGTGCTGCTGGCCATGGCGGCCTGAGAAACGGACATCGCCCGATGGGCGGCGTGCCGTCTCGGAGCGGCTCGTCCGACGGACCGCGGTGTGAATCCCAGGGGCCACGCCGCCGATCGCGCCAGGGTCACAGGGAGAGGGCTCAGGTCCCGCGCCGGGCGAGCTCGGCCCGTAGCCGCTCGATCTCGGCCTCGGCTCGGGCGGCGCGGGTCTTTTCCTGCTCGACCTCGGCCTCTGCTCGGGTGGCGCGAGCTTTCTCGCGGTGCGCCTCGAGCCGAGCCTGCTCGTCGGCCGTGAGCAGGAGCTCCTTGCCCTCGGGGTCGCGAGAGAGCCTCAGGGCTGCAGGGAGGCTGTTGACCGGATGACGCTCGTCCTCGTAGGGCGCCACCACGAACCACAGCCCCAGCGTCAGGCAAGGAGTCCGTTCCCCCGCCACCACCCGCTCCACCAGATCTCCCTGCACCAGATCCCACGCACGGATCCTGGTGCCAATATCTGCGTCCACGTTGAAGGTGAGCACCTCCGACACCCCCATCGTGTGGAATCTGCGGAGCTTCTCCGGGAGGGTTAGCTTCTCCTCGGTGTCCGAGGGGCTCAAGATCTCGACGCAGAGCTCGGGGGCGCCTTTCTTCCACACCTTCCAGACCTCGAAGAGCTCGGCCGGGACCCCGAGCTTGACGAAGCCGTCGGGCGAGCACTTCTTCTTTGGAGAAGAGGCGTCGTAGTAAACGAACTGGTCGCTTCCGACGCAGGTCTTGCCGTCCACGGCGGCGCAGAGCAGCTGGTAGAGCAGCTCACAGAGCCTCTTGTGCCTCAAGCTCTCGCTCATGTGCCACTCCGGATCGCTCGCAGGGAAGAGCAACGGCCGGATGGGTCGGACATGACGAATGCTGGTGGGGGACCCTGCCATCGTGGTGGAGAGTCTACTCTGCGCCTCGCCTCGCTGCATGAAGAGCGCATTCGCACAGGGTGTGCCGGGTAGGGAGGGCCAAGATACCTGCCCTTGCGGTCGAGAGGAGCTGTCCCGGACGGTCAAAGGGGTGTCCCCGACAGGTCCTGCGAGATCCCTGGGGGGCGGTTTGCGTTCGGCCATGGGGCGAGCAACACTCCCTGTCATGCTGGCTAGACGCTCGCTCCTCCTCGCGACCCTGGGCGGACTCCTCCTC
>SXGT01699346.1_pt1 | contig 21772 bp, 14 predicted proteins | sample 3176221 | NCBI WGS metagenome assembly SXGT01 (sample SAMN11356862, study PRJNA531348) | freshwater metagenome | isolation source: freshwater sample F1-120 | place: China: Fuxian Lake, Yuxi | collected 2017-12-25
ACGAAGCGATCCGGCCCGCCGGCAACGACTTCGTGCACTACAAGGAACTGCCCGGCGACGTCGGCATGGACGAGCGGGCGATCTACGAACTGATCTGGCGGCGCACCGTGGCGAGCCAGATGAAGGACGCGCGCGGCCAGCGCACGACGATGTCGCTCGGCATGCCGACCAAGGCGTCCGGCCAGGCGAAGTTCGTGGCGACCGGCAAGACCATCGAGTTCGCCGGCTATCGCCTCGCCTACGTCGAAGACATCGACGACGCCGACAGCGAACTGGCCGAAGCGGAACGCGTGCTGCCGGACCTCAAGACCGGCCACAAGGCAACGGCGCGCGAACTGAAGCCCGCTGGCCACACCACGCAGCCGCCGCCGCGCGTGACCGAAGCCGGCCTGATCAAAGAACTGGAAGCGCGTGGCATCGGCCGCCCGTCCACCTACGCCGCGATCATCGAGACGATCGTGCGCCGCGAGTACGTGTTCAAACGCGGCACTGCGCTCGTGCCGACGTTCACGGCGTTCGCAGTCGTCGACCTGCTGGCGCAGTACCTCGGTTGGCTCGTGGACTACCAGTTCACCGCCAAGATGGAGGACGATCTCGACGAGATCAGCAACGGCAAGGCCAAGCGCCTCGACTACCTGAAGCAGTTCTTCCTCGGCAACGAGTCCGCGAAGGGCGGCGTACCCGGCCTGCGCGATCGCGTCAGCGGCGTCGAGGAGCACATCGACCCGCGCAAGATCTGCTCGATCCCGCTCGGCACCAATGAGGCCGGCGAACTCGTCGAAGTGCGCGTCGGCCGCTACGGCCCGTTCCTGTCGAGTGGCGACAAGCGCGCACCGGTGCCGGACGAGACGCCGCCCGACGAGATGACGCTCGCCAAAGCCATCGAGTTGCTGCGCAAGGGCGGCGAAGGCCCGAAGAAGCTCGGTGACGATCCGGTCAGCGGCCTGCCGGTGTTCGTGAAGGTCGGTCGCTTCGGTCCCTACTTCCAGCTCGGCGAAGCCAAGGCACCGCCGAAGAAGGGCAAGAAGGAGAAGAAGGAAGACCGGCCGAAGATGGCGTCGTTGCTCGCCGGCATGGACATCGAGACGGTGTCGCTCGACCAGGCGCTGGCGACGCTGGCGCTGCCGCGCACGGTCGGCATCGCGAAGACGACCGACGGCAAGGACGAGCCGATCCTCGCGGCGAACGGGCGTTTCGGTCCCTACCTGAAGTGGGGCACGGACACGCGCAGCATTCCGGCCGGCCACACGCCGCTCAGCGTCGACATCGGCCTCGCCCTGCAGTTGTTCGCGCAGCCCAAGACCGGCGGGCGCGGGCGGCCGGGCGGCGGCGCGATGCAGAAGGCGCGGCGGGAACTCGGCGAGAGCCCGGTGACCAACAAGGTCGTCAAGCTGCTCGACGGTCGTTACGGCACCTACGTCACCGACGGCACTTCGAACGCGACGCTGCCGAAGGACGAGAACCCGGACGAGTTGACGTTGGCGCGCGCGCTCGACCTGCTGGCCGCACGCGCGGCGAAGGGCCCGGCGAAGAAGCGGCCGGCGCGGCGCGGCAAGAAAGCGGCGACGTAGGCGCCGCGAACTCTCGCGGCGCCGGCGGTGCCTTCAGCGGCGTTCGACCAACGGCTTGTTGGCCAGTTCGCCGACGCGGACGACCAGCAGCGTCGCCTGCTCGCCTTCGACGGCGCACGCGATCCACGTCTGCCCTTTGGCGAACGTGGCGGTCTTCGCGATCAACGTGACGGCGCCGACCTTGGCTGCGCCTGCCACGGGTGCTGCCGTGCGCGTGAGGTCGAGCGCCAACGCGACCTGGTCGGCCTGCACCGGCACCATCTCGGCCCGCAGCGCGTAGCGCTGCACCTCCTTCTTGCCGACGCTGCCGCTCACGTTGGCGGCCCACAACGGCGCCAGCTCGAGCTCGGGCAGGTTGAGCAGGGCACCGCCGCCTTGGGCCGTCCGACTCAAGGCGACCACGGTGTCCTGTTCGACGAGAACGACCTTGTCCGGGACCACGCCGTGCTCGGCGGCCACCTTCGCCGGCAGCTTCAACACCGAACACTGCAAGCGCGCATGGATCGGCTCCTCCACCTTCAGTTGCTCGTACGCGCTGTTGAAGACATCCATCTGCGGTTGCGGCAGCCGCGCGAGCAGCAACCCCTGCTGCAGTGTGCGCACGTAGCCTTGCCCGCGCCCCCCCGCTTCGACCGCGAACAGGCGGCACAGGAAGGTGACCAACCGGTCCGCGCCGCGCTTTGGCTCGTCGCCCACTACAGCACTCGTGTCCGGCGTCTTCTTGTCGGCTGCCTCTGGCGAGTCCAGCACGTCGTAGCGTTGCAGCGGCTGTGCCGAAAACGGTCGCGCCACCAGCGGGGCCTTCGGCGCCACCGGCGCGGGGGCTTCCTGCTGCTGGGCCGCGAGGGAGACACCCATGGCGGCGAGAACGACGAAGGCTGTTCGACTTCGCATGGGCTGCACGATACCCGAGCCAGCGTCAGCGCGCCGGACGGCGTGCGTCGCGAGTGCCCGGAGGCATCGCTCTACGCCCCCTGGCCACGCGCGCGCCGCGGCGCCCGTTCCCGCTTCGCCGGGCCACTGCGCTGCGCATCGCGGCGCGGCGGCTCGAGATCGATCAACTCGCCCGACGCGGTGCGGCAGACGATGCGCGGCACCCCGTCGATCGGCAGCGGCCGCAGCACGAGCCCGCGGAACAGCAGTTCGCGCACCTGTTCCTTCGTGAAAGTGACCGCGCGCCACGTCTTCGGCAACCGGAACGCGCAGTCCTCGCGCCAGCGCGAACAGCCATACGCCTCGCGCCCCTCGACCACCTCGGCGCGGCAGCGCGGACAGGTTCCGAGCCCGGCGTGTTCGTTGCGCGGCGACAGCCCACTCGCGATGAGCGCGTCGATGCGGTCGCGGATCTCCTGCAGGAACGTCGCGCGCGCGCAGCGGCCACGCTCCATCTCGCCGAGCTTCCACTCCCACTCGCCGGTCAGCTCCGCCGACTTCAGCATCGGGTCGGCGATGATCGCGATCAGGTAGCGACCGAGGTCGGTGCAGCGCAGCGCCTTCTTGTCGCGCCGGATGTAGCCGCGACCGAGCAGCGTCTCGACGATCGACGCGCGCGTCGCCGGCGTGCCGAGCCCACGCCCGCGCATCGCCTCGCGCAACTGTTCGTCGTCGATCGCGCGCCCCGCCGTCTCCATCGCTGCCAGCAGCGTGTTCTCGGTGAACGGTCGCGGCGGTTTGGTCTGGCCCTCGTGCAGCTCCGGCTGGTGCGGCCCGCTCTCGCCTTCGACCAAGACCGGCAAGCGCTGCGCGTCGTCGTCGCCCTCGTCGTCGTCGCCCTCGGCGCCCTTCTGCTTGCCGCGCTTCTTCTTCGGCGACTCGGGCTCGAGCGCGCTCCAGCCCGCGTCGGTGACGACGACCCCGCGCGCGCGGAACGGCACGCCGTTGCTCTGCGCGTGCGCCGTGGTCACGTCCTGCACGCGGTCGCCGAGGAAGGCCTGCACGAAGCGGGTCGCGACGGCATCGAACACCTGCTGCAGTTCGCCCGCCAACGCCTCGACGCGGCCGGTCGGCACGATCGCGTGGTGGTCGCTGACCTTGGCGTCGTCGAATACGCGCTTGCTCTTCGCCTTCGGCCCGCGTTCGCCCTCGGCGGCGCCACTGATCCACTGCTGCAGTACCGCGAGCTTGCCGGCGTCCCAGGCGCGCAGCGCGGCCAGCGTCGTGCGCACCGGATCGACCATGTCGAGCGACAGGTGCCGGCTGTCGGTGCGCGGATACGTCAGCAGCTTCTTCTCGTAGAGCTCCTGCGCCACTTCCAGCGTGCGTTGCGCCGACAGCCCGTGCCGCAGGTTCATGTCGCGCTGCAAGGTGGTCAGGTCGTAGAGCAGCGGCGGCGGCAACGACTCGGTGCGGCGCTCGAGCTTCTCGATGACGAACGGCTGGTCGATGACCTTCGCCAGCAGCTCCTGCGCCGGCGTGGGTTCGCGGAAGCGTTCGCCGGCGAAGCGGAAGCGGGCCCCGCGGTACTTCGTGCGCAGTTCCCAGAACGGCCGCGGATCGAACACGCGGATCTCGTCGTCGCGCTGCGCGATCATCGCCAGCACCGGCGTCTGCACCCGACCGACGCTCCACAACACGCTGCCGCCGCCGTAACGGACCGTGTAGGCGCGCGTCGCGTTGAGGCCGACGACCCAGTCCGCTTCGCTGCGGCTGCGCGCTGCGGCATGCAGGTCCTCGTAGGCACTGCCCGGCTTCTTCGCCGCGAACGCCTGCGTGATCGCCTGCTCGGTCAGCGAACTCAACCACAGCCGCGTGTGCGGGCGCTCGGCACAACCGGCCCAGTCGAGGATGTAGCGGAAGATCAGCTCGCCCTCGCGGCCGGCGTCCGTCGCACACACGAGTTCTTCGGCCTCGCGGCAGAGGCGCGCAACGATCTCGAGTTGTTGTCGGGTCGAGTCGCTGCTCGGTCGCAGCTCGAACTTCGCCGGCACGAACGGCAACCGATCCATCGACCAGCGCTTAAGCGCCGGGTCGTACTCGTCCGGCGTCTTCAACTGCACGAGGTGGCCGATCGCCCAGGTCACCGTCCAGCCATTGCCTTCGAGAAACCCATCCGCGCGCCGCGTGGCGCCGAGCACGCGAGCGAGGTCGCGGGCAACGGACGGTTTCTCGGCGACGACGACGCGCATGGCTGTGCCCACACGCTACCGGCTGCGGCGGGCTGCGGCCACGCCACGCACAATCGTCAGCGGGACAGTTGCTCGACGGTTTCGCCGCCTTGCATCAAGGCGAACTCACACGACGCCACGACACCGGCGCGCCGCCAGGTCGCGCGCCAACGACCAACCGGCAGCTGGAACGAACGCGACGCTGGTTGCACACCGTCGGCGCGCACGTCGAGGTCGTCGCGGATGCGGCACAGCTCCAGCGCTTCCAGTTCGCCCTCGGCTTCGAGGCGCAGATGGCCCGGTGCGGGCAGCGTGATAGTCCCGAGATCGGCGACGCCGAGGCCGTCGATCCAATGCTGGCCGAGTTCGAGGAACCCGCTGCCCGGAGTTCCCACCTCGACGCGGTAGAAACCCGAAGCCAGCCCAGAAACGTGCCAGCGCCCGTCGGCGCGCTTCTCGAACGCCGCCCCGCGGCCGGTCTGCACCTGCCACAGCCGCGCTTCGAGATCCTCAGCCACGGCACCGTCCGCATGGTGCACGACCAACTGCACGCTGCCGAGCGGCGCGCCGCGTTTGGCGAGGTCGAAACGCACGAGGCCACTTTCGGGCAAGACGTTGGTTTCCTCGGCGATCGGCAGCTTCTCGCCGCGCACGCCCCACAGCAGCAGTCGACCGAACCCAGCCGGCAGGTTGGCAAAGGCGAACTGGCCGGCGGGGCCAACCTCGGCGAAGTCGCTCACAGTGCCGTCAGCGGCCTGGTACTCGACGCGCGCGCCGGCCAGCGGACTGCCCTTCGCATCCGCGGCGGAACCGCGCAGCGTGCGGCCCGTCGCCAGCATGAGGTCCTGGCGCATCGGACTGTTCGCCGTGACTTCGACCATGCGGGTCACGAAGCCCTCGGCGCCGCCGCCGGCGCGCACTTCGTAGGTGCCAACCCCGAGGTCGCGCACTTCGAACCGGCCGTCGAGCACCGTGCGCACGAGGTGGGTGAAGCCGCGGTCGGGGACGCGCTGCACGGAGACGCGCACGCCTTGCACGGGTTGGCCGTCGGCGCCGAACACGGTGCCTTCGAGCGTGGCACCGATGACATGTCCGGCGGGCTTGGGGCGGTACTCGCTGTGAGCAAGAAACAGTGAGGTCGTAGCGAACTCGTCGATCTGGAGACTCGTCCCAGCACCCGTGGGCGGAGCCTCCGGCAGCAGGCAGCGTTCGCCAAACTGGGCGAACGGCTGCAATCCCGCGGCGAACGAGCCGCGCACCTCGAAGACGTCAGGGCCGTTGGTCGGTGCGTGGCACTGACGACAATCGACCGGCGCCTTGGAGCACTCAGGAACGTCGACCACCTGCTCGCCGCGTTCGTTGACGCGCACCTGGAACGGCGGTGGGGCGGTGCCGACGACGAACCCCAGATTCCCTTCCTGGCCCGCCGTCAGGCGAACCTGCTGCAGCGACGAGCGGCTGCCGGCAGCGACGCCAACCGCCATCATCATCTCGCGAACGCGGCCATGCCAATGCAGCGTCACGAGGCCGTGTTCATCGGTTGCCTGCGACCAGAGTGCGAGGGAGCACTGCGGCGGTGCGAACGCGATCTGCACACCGGCGACCGGCAAGCCTTCGGGATCGGCGACGAAGCAACGCAGTCGGAAGAGGAAGGGCAACTCGGTCGCGGGCGACACGGGGGCTCCGCCCGAGCTCGCGACGACCTCGCGCGCAGCGGCATCCTCGATGCCACCCGTAGTTGCTGGCAACGTCGGGTCCGCTGGCGCTGGCGATGCGTGCGGAGCGACCGGCGCAACCTCCGGTCCCGACCACGACCACCACGACCACGCCACCATCGAGACGACCGCGCATGCGGCCACGGACTTGCCTAGCATCGACATCGAGACCACCGAGATGGGAAGCAGCCACGGACCGGGTGCAGCGAGGCCGAACGCCGGCAGCAGCGCGGCGCGCCAGTCGCGGCCATCGCGACGCGCCATCTGCGCGCGAAGCATGTCGAGGCCACGTTGCAACCGGCTCTTCACGGTCGGCAGCGGCGTTCCCGTGCGCGCGGCGATCTGGGCAGGGCTCTGGTCCTGGAAGTAGCGCATCATGAGCGTGCCCTGGTACGGCTCGGGCAACGACCACAGCGCTTCGGTGACGGCGCGCACGCTGTCGCGCTGGATCGCCAGTTCGGACGCCGAAGGCGCACCGCTGCTACCGCTGCCGGCAGCCTCGCGACGTTCGCGCCGCTGCCGACCGCGTCGTCCGTTCGCCGCCAGGTTGCGCATGACCGTCGCGAGCCAGCCGAACAAGCCGCCGGCGGTCGTCGGCCGCGCCTGCAACGCCCGCACCGCCGTGTCCTGCACGAGGTCCTCGGCGTCGATCCCACCGACCAGATCCTGGGCCAGGCGCCGCAGCGACGCGCTGTGCTGCGCCAGTTCGTTGCCGACGCTCGGAGGCTCGTTGATGTCCGTCACGCAGGGCAACACTCCGCGGCGGCGCGATCGGATGCACGAAATTGCCGCCGACGCCATGTCACCGCTTCGGCACCCAGATATACTCGATCACGTTGTCCGGGTGTTCGCGCCGGACGATGCGGACCGACGCCATGCCGCCGTCCGGCGTGCGCACGAAGAAGCGGTCGGCGTTGGCCTCGCGATTGTCGCTGGCGAAGTGCTCGCCGTAGCCGAGCTTCGCCGCTGCCGCGAAATCGCCGAACGTGACCTCGCCGGCCCCCGCCATGCCTGCCTTGGCCTGGAAGCCGAGATACGACGCCCCGCCGGCGCTGTTGACGATCGCCAGATCGGGGCCGTCGCTCATCTTCGTCAGTTCGCCGGTCGCGAACGTGATGCCGTTGTCGCTGCCGATGGTCGCTTGGGCAAAGCGGGCTGCGGGACCGTGCGTGTGCAGCACCGTGCGCGCCGCCGACGACAACTCGCCGTCGGCGCCGATCGCCTGCACGCCACATTCGAACACCGCGCAGCTGGCGAGGCCCTTCAGCACACACGCGGTGTCGGCGCCCTCGAAGACGATCTTGTCGCCGATCTGCACTCGATGCCGCAGCCCCTGCTCGCCTTGCCACGCGAGGCGGATGCCGTCGGCGATGCTGCCCCACGTGAGTTCGCGCGGCGGCGCCAGCAGCCTGCGCCGGCCGTCGGGAAGGAACACGAAATGCACACGCATGCCACTGCGCACGTCAGCGCCCTTCGCCGGTTCGAGCCAGACCTTGCCGAACCGGCCATCGGCGGTGCGGATGGCGAGCACGTCGTGGTCGTCGAGACGGCCGTAGGTCGGCGGGTAGGCTCCGCCCGGCAGTTCGTGCAGGGCGGCGAACACGCGTTCCCCCTCGCCCATCTTGCGCACGCCGCCGCCGGGCACCGTCACGCCGTAGAGGTAGAACACGACTTCCGCATCGATGGTCACCGGTGCGCCGGTGCTCAGCTTCAGGCCGCCGACATCGTCGTACCACCGGTCCGAGTACTCGGCGACGCCACGCACCGGCACCTGCCGCGGCCCGTGCTGCACGACGTCCGCGGGCATCGTCACGGTGCCCTCGGCGGCGACTCCGCGCACGACGATGTGGTGGCGTGCCGTCGGCGCGAGACCGGGAATCGACGCGCGCTTCGCTTCCACCAGGACCTTCGTGGTGGCGCCGGCGGTCGTGACTTCGACGAGCCACCGCGGTTCGTCGCCTTGCCAGGTGACTTCGAGCGTGTCGCCCTTCCACGTCGACTGCAGGTCCGTGGGCGCCGGCAGGAACAGCGGCGACTTCGGCGGCACCACCACCCATCGCAGCGAGGCGGACGCCGTGGCGTACGGATCCGCGACCATCAACTCGACGCGCGCCATGCCGCGGTCGGTGCGCGCGAACAGCACCAGGGCGCCATCGTCGTGGCGTGCAATGCGGACCCGCTCGGTCGACAGCTCGTCCGGCGGCGACACCGCATCGCTGCGCGTGCGCGCCCCACCCGCCAACGGTTCGAGGAAGAACCCGGCGCCGTCGCGGCCGAAATGCAGGTCGGCCTTGTCCTTGCGGAACGTGCGCGACGGCAACAACAGGCCGGTGTCGAGATCGATGAAGGCACCGGGCGGCACGATTTGGACGTGTTCCGTCGGCAGCCCGTCGCCTTCCTGGGCCATGACGGCGCCAGCGACGACGGCGAGTGCGAACGGGACGACAACAGCACGAAGCGGTTTCATTGCGACTCCAGGATGCGGAACGCGAACGTGGCGGCGTCCTCGTCCTTGGCCAGCACGTGCACGAGCACGAGGTCGCTGCGCTCGGACTCGACGGTGCGCAGCAGATAACAGTGTCCGACGACGACGAAAGCCGAATCGTCGACGTTGTTCACCGTCGCGGTGACCGCCTCCGCGTCGCTGATCGCGAACGAACCATCGACTCGCGTCGGGCGCCACGCCCGCAACCACCGCGCTTGCTGTTCGTTCCCGCCCTCACCCACGATGCCGACCGCGGCGTCGCGCAAGGCGACCGCGCCGAGGTCGACGACGAAACCGCACTGCACGCGGAGCGTGCCGCCATTCAAGCAGATCTCGTGGGCATTCCAGTCGTGCGACCGCTTCGCGAACGAATAGCCGCTCGCGCCACAGCGTTCCGTGGTGAGCGCATCGAAGCGGCCGAGTTCGAGCACGCGACACAGTCCGTTCGCCGGATCGAGCAACCAGTCGGCATGCGCCGTCTGCACCGGTGCCGCCACGGCGAGCAGGCGCGACTGCGCCACCCCGCGCACCCGCCGCAGCGTCGCCAGCAGGGCCTCGACGTCGCGGCCCGTCAGCCATTCCGGCACTTCGCCGTCGGGGCGAGCCGGCAGCCGCGCCGGTGGCACCTCGCCGCGCGCGAACACTGCCAGTTCGCGGAACACCAGCGTGTGGCCGAACGTGTCGGTGTCGACCACGCGGAACGCGAACAACGCGTCGCGCTCTCCGGCCGCACTGCGGCGCAGCATGTACGTCGTGTCGGCCGTCGCCCGCCGATCGGCATCGAGGCCCTGCTTCTGCACACTCGCGAGCCATCCCGCGTCGACCTCGCCATCGCGTTGCGACGGTTGCCACAGCAGTTCGTAGGCCTCGATGTTCCCGGCGAACGCCGCCGGCGCCGCCGCGGCGACGTCGGCCAGCGGCACGTTGCCGATCGGCAGCAGCCACGAGCGTCCGCGATGCGGCCCGTACTGTCCTTGTTCGAGGCTCAGCTCGGTCTGGTCGTCGTACGAGTGGCTGCGCTGCACGAACGACCAGTACGAGCCGCCCTCGCGCACTCCGACCGCGTCGTTGCTCTCGAAGTGCGCCCACTCCCGTCGCAGCAGGCGCGTGGCCCCTCCGGCGCCGCGGCTGGCGAACGACGCAAGTTCGGGCCCGACGATCTCGGCGGCCGGCACCAGCAGGCGCTGGCGCAGCAGATGCTGGATCCACGCGACCACGCGCCGTACTTCCGGCAACGGCATCACTGCGAAATCCGGATCCGGCAACAACACCACCGCTGGCTCGGCCGCGACGGGAATGCGCTCGCCGGCACCGTCTCGCGACGGCGCGTCGGTTGGCGTCGAATCGGCATCCGGTCCCTTCACGTCCGCGGCGGCATTCGCCAGGGTTGTCCCGACGACGGGAACCTCCGGCACGGGCGATGACCAGAACGACACCGAGGCGACCACTGCCGCGGCGGCAACGAACGCGACGCCAACCCACACGACGGCGCCGACGGCAACCGTTTCGCCGCCACCCGCCAGCATCGTCACGCCCGGCAACCAGGCGGCGCGCCCGCGCGGGTCCTGGCGGTCCAACCGCTCGCGCAGATCGGCCAGGGCTCGACTGATGCGCGAACGCACGGTGCCAGCCGGCACACCCAATCGCTGCGCGATCGCTTGCGCGGTCAACCCTTCGAAGTAGTGCAGCAGCAGGGTGGTGCGCTGCGGCTCGTCGAGTGCCAGCACGGCCGCCACGACGCGCTGCTGGATTTCGAGCCGTTCGACGGCGTCGGAGTCGACGACGTCGCGCGCGCGCGCAACGACGTCTTCCCGGACGGCTCGCCGCGTCGCTTCGCGGTGGCGGTTGCGGGCCCGGTTCTGCACCACTTGCGCGAGCCAGCCCCGCACCGCACCGGCCAGGCGCGGCGGCCGCCGCAAGAAGGTGAGCCAGGTGTCCTGCGCAACGTCTTCGGCGGCATGCGGATCCCGCACCAGGCTGCGAGCCAGGGACCGCACGAAGTCCTGGTGTTCGTGCAGGCTGGCGAAGGTGACTTCGTGGATTGTGGTCATGCCGGTGGAGACACCGCCGATGGCTGCGCTGCTGCAAGACGACCCGGAATTTCTGGGCGCAGGCCCCGACCGGGCGAAGTGGTCAGGTTACTCCATGCCGGGTCATGGCTATTGTCCGGCAGCCGCTCTCTCACTGCATTCCGTCCATCCAAACGGACCCCCCATGCAGTTGTTCCCTTCGCTGCTGACCGCAACCACCCTGTCGGTCACCCTCGCTGCCCAAGTCAACCCGTTCGTCTTCTACCCGCAGGATCCGGAACGGCAGACGCTGACCTGCACGTCCTACGTCGGGCGGCCCGACGTGGCCAACGCGGGAGAAGCGCTGATGGAGATCAGCGTCGAGCACTTCCGCGGGGTCGGCGATGCGAACGGCATCATCCGGATGTTCGGCATCTACCACTGGCTCGCCGACGAGAAGCTGTCGACCACGGAGACCTACGACCTCGTGGTGCGCCGAGGCACGGCGGCGAACGGTCCCGACATGTCCGCGGCCGCCGAGTACCTGCGCGTCAGCGGCCTCACCTCGCCGCCGTCGACGAACCCGCTGCGCGGCACGTGGATCCTCTACGAAGGCTTCAACATCACCGGCGGCCTCGTGGTCTACGACGTGAACACCACGGTCGGCGCCGGCATCCCGGATCGCTTCTATGTCGGCATCGGCCTGCCCGCGAACCCGTTGTGGCCTGCCACGGACGGCCACTCCCTGTTCCGCGCCGACATGATCGGGGCCAACACCGCGGCGACGCTCGGCGACAACGAACGCGCTGGCGCACCACACCCGACCTGGGCCGGCAAGCAAGGCGTGCCGTCGTTCACGACGCCGTGGACGTACGTGCTCGGCCCGTTCGTCACGAGCCCGAACCTGCACATCGGCGGCGTCGATCCGCTCAGCACGCGACTCGGTGCCGCGGGCGCCAACTTCGGCATGAACGGGCTCTACCCGGATATCGGCGGCCAACCGCGCCGCGACGGCCTGATCGTGCGCGTGACCGACAACCTGGCGCCGTTCAGCGTGGTCGTTCTCGGCGGCTCGGTCGGCTTCAAGCCGGCGTCGTACTGGGGCTTTCCCGGCTTCCCACCGTTCACGAGCCTGATCGGCCACAGCTTCATCGGTGACCCAGGCTGGAGCGCGGACGTGCCGACGTTGCTCGCGGCCGGCGTGCTCAGCAACGGTGTGCGCGAGTTCACCCTCGCCCTGCCGAACACGCTGTCGACGGCGGTGATCGGCAACGACCTCGCCTTCCAGGCGATCGTCTGGGACGTCAACAACGGCATTGCCGAGTGGACCAACGCGCAGGAAACCCACCTGTGAACACGTCCGCTCACTTCGGAGGAATCGCAGCCGGCGCCGCAGTGGCCATGGGCCTCGGTGTCTGGCTGTTCGCGGGGTCCGTGCAGGCGGACGCTCCCGCAATCGTCGCAGATGGGGCCGCAGTCGCCCCGCAGCCCGCCGGCATCGCAGTACCTTCGCAGGGTGCCGTGATGCCGGCGGCGAAGCTGGAGCAACCGGCGACGACGACAACCTCGCGCGAACTCCAACTGCCCGACGGCTCGGCCGTGCCAGCGCTCAACGGCGCCACCGATCCAGCCCCCCTCGCGCAGTTCTGGGGCAACTTCCCGTGGAGCCCGATCGTCGGCACGCAGCGCAGCGACGGTATCGACTGGTACCAGCACGCCGATGGTTCGTTCAGCACCACGATGATGGTGTTCGCGCACGGACTCGGCCGCGAGATCTGCATGACGCGCGTCGCCCACCCGGGCCCGGCCCCGGCCGTCGCCTCCGCCCAGCGCTGAAGGAATCGGCGGCGGCGCTGCCCCCGGTCCCCCCACTTGTGAAGGGGACCCCGTGCAACCGAGCCATGACCAACTGTTCCACTTCGTGCTGCGCCATCGCGAGCTGGCGGCGTCGTGGATCCGTTCGCTGCTGCCGCCCGCCGAAGCCGACCTGATCGATTGGCACACCTGCGCGCCCGTGCAGGAGCGCATTCCCGGCATCCGCCTGCGCACGCACGTGGCCGACCTCGTGTTCGTGGCCAGGCGCCTCGATTGCGACGAGTACGTGTGGTTCGTGATCGAACACAAGAGTGATGTGGCGCCGGATTGGCGCGAGCAACTGTTGCGCTACTGCGTGCACCTGCGGCGATTAGTGCAGCGAACGCGCACCCACTTGCCCGACATCGTGATGGTGCTGTTCCACCACGGCGTTCCCGTGGTGCCGCTTGCCAATGCCGCGGACGAGCACGATCCGTTCGCGCGGTTCGCCCCGCACCTGCCGGTGGTAGTGGTGGATCTGGCAGTGCAATCGCCGGAGTCCTTGCCGTTGGACCTGCCGCCGCTGGTGCAACTGCTCTTCCGTTGCCAACACGCGATCCTGCGCTGCACCGACGACGAGCTGCTCGCCGCCATCGACAGTTGGCGTGATCTCCTGCAGGCCCTCGAACGCAGCCCCGGGCCGCCACTGCCCGAGGACGCACTGGACGCGATCGGCTGGTATCTTGTCGAGCACAGCGACCTCACCGAAACGCAGGTGCTCATGGCCTTGTCGAAGAACCTCCGCGAACCCCAAGGACTGAAGATGACAACAGGACAACGCATCCGCATGGAGAGCCGGGCCCAGGGACATGCCGACGGCGTGGCTCAAGGTGTGGCTCAAGGTGTGGCTCAAGGTGTGGCTCAAGGCACCCTGCGCGGCCGCGCTGAAGCCTTGCAACGCCTGCTGGACAAGCGCTTCGGTCCCCTTCCACCCGACGTCCGGGCCCGCCTCGAAACCGCCGCACTTCCCGAAATCGACTTGTGGACCGACCGCATCCTCGACGCGGGCTCCCTGGCCGACGTGTTCGGCGCCTGAACGCGACCGCGCGCCGCGCGCGTCACTCCGCCAGGTAGACCTTGCGATCGTCGCGCCGCGCGAACAACCGCTGGAACGGGGCGCGCACGATGCCTTGCGCATCGACCAGCACCTCGGGCCGATCGGAAGGCCGCCGTTGCTGCTGCCAACGCCGATCGATCGCGACGCCGAACGCCGCCGCGACCTTGGCCTCCGCCAGGAAGTCGTAGCGCTCGAGATCGGCATCGTAGGCAGCCAACGTGCGCAACGAACGCGCCGCTGCGAAGCGCACCACGTAGTACGGATCGTCGAGCAACCGGCCGAGGTACGGCGCCATCCACTCGTCCGCCGCAGTCTGCTGCGCCGGCCGCCACCCGTAGCTCCACGCCGCCAACAACCGCAGGCCCGCATCGCCGGTGAGCAGCCAACGCACTCCGGCCGCAACGGTGCGCTGGTCCTCGTCGAGCGCAGGCGCGGCGGTGCCCCAATGGGTCGCCAACGCGGTCGCCGTCCACTCCAGGGTCTTGTCGAGGTGGCAGAGGTTGCAGGCGTTCGGCCGCCCGGTGGCCAGCTCACTCTGCACCGACGGACTCGTGATCTGGTGGCTGCGCGAAGCCTTCATCAAGCCGATCGAGGTGTGCGGCATGTGGCAGTCCATGCAGGAACTGCCGATCGAATCCGGCGCATGGTGCGTGTGCGCCGCCAACTGGGCGGGCTCGACGAACTGCGAATGGCACTGCGTGCACGCTGCGTTGCCGGTCGCCATCGGCAGCAACTGGTCGTTGCGCCACGCCGCCGGCGCGCTGCCGTCCGCGGTGTGCATCGCATGGCATGACGCGCAGTCGATCTGCTTCTGCACATCGCCGTGCGTGTAGCACGGGGACTGCTTCAGACCGCTGAACTCGCGCCCCGACAACCGCACTTCGCCATCGGACCAGAACGAACTGCGGAAGAAGTGCGGGTTCTTCTGCAGCTCGCGCACCAGCTCCGGGGCGTCGCCGTCGTTGGTGCCGATGGTCAGATGCGTCGACTGCAGGTCGCGGCCGGGCCGGAACGGCGACCCGCTCTCGCGCCACGCATCGAAATACTGCTCGCGCAGGATCGACACCGAATGGCAGTGCCCGCACACCTCGGCGGAACGCACGGGCGGCAGCGCCCCCGGATCCACCACGCTGGCGTCCTTGCCGTCGAGGCGATGTGCATACCGCGCCATCGGCGAGTGGTTGGCAACGACGTGATTGTGGCCGGGACCGTGGCACGCTTCGCAGGCGATGCCGAGTTCGGACACGTGGGTGTCGGTGCGATCGAAGTCGACGCGCGGTTGCGGCGCCGTCGAATGGCACATCAGGCAACTGCGATTCCAGGCGCCTGGTTCCGGCACGTCGCGAAACTCCGGCGGCAACACGAACACCGTCGTCAGCGGAATCCAGATCCGCTCCTCGATCTTGAAGCACATCGGCAACGGCGCCAGTTCGCGCTCGACGCCAGTCGAGTACCACAGCACCTGCAGATGGTGTGAGCCGGTGAGTTGTTCGACCGGACGCTCCACCGGCCCCGGCCGCGCCCCCGTTCGCGTGAAGCGGACCCACAGTTGCTCGCCACGCCAGGAGAGGTGAACGGGCTGCCCGAACCAATCGAGGTCGAGCTCTTCGAAACGATCGACGACCGTCGCCCGCGTCGCCACCTGCGTCATCGTGCGATGGAACGATCCGTGCCACGACGCGTGTTCGGCCGGATGGCAGGATCGGCAGGCCCCCGACCCCACGTAGCCGTCGGCTGGCACGACGAGCGGTCGCTCCGAAGGCAGCGAGTCCGGGGCGCACAGCAGCACATTGGCGGTCACAACGACCAGCACCGCCGCGACAGCCCACCAAGTCTGCATCAGCAGCGAATCTACCGCGTGCCGCAAGCCCCACGCCATGGGCGTTTTCCGACCACGCGGCGACGCCCGGAAGCGGCGCCAGCGGCGCCAGCCGTAGCCCCCTTCCGAAACCGTCGCGAAGTCGTTGGCCATCGCTCCAACAACATCGCTTGGTACGACATAGTGTTTCCACTCCCGATGCACCCCATGCGACCGCACCGTTTCCTCCTTCCCGCCGCCACCTTGCTCGCCGCCGCGACGACCCTCAACGCCCAATGGCTGCAGAAGGCCCCCGCCACGTCGCCAACCGCGCGCTCGGGCGCGGCGATGACCTACGACCCGAACTCGAACGGCCTCGTGTTGTTCGGCGGCAGCGCGCCGGGACTCAACAGCCAGACCTGGACCTATGACGGCATCGACTGGACGCAGCAGACGCCAGCGACGTCGCCGTCCGCCCGCTTTGGCGCGCAACTGGTGCACGATGCGACGCGCGGCGTGTCGGTGCTCTACGGCGGCATGGCCAGCGCCATCAGCATCCCGCCGCCCAACAGCGACACCTGGGAATGGAACGGCACGACGTGGACGCAGATCACCACCCCGACGACCGCAGGTCCTCGTTACTGGTACGGCGCGTGCTTTGACTCGGTGCGGTCACGCACCGTGATCTTCGGCGGCGCCACCACCCAGCTGATCTCGCCGCCGAGCAGCCAGACGTGGGAGTACAACGGCACTACGTGGACCCAGATCACGTCGGCCGGCACGCCCGGGCCGCGCAATCGCCCGGCGATGTGCTTCCACCTCGGGCTCGCCAAGGCGGTGCTGTTCGGCGGCCACGACGGCGGCAACTTCACCGACAGCACCTGGACCTACAACGGCACCACGTGGACGCAAGTCACGATTGCGGGCAGCAAGCCTTCGCCGCGCAGTTCGGCGTCGATGGTCTACGACCTGGCGCGCAACGTCTGCGTGCTGCACGGCGGCCAAAACGCATCGGGCCCACTCGCCGACACCTGGACGTTCGACGGCAGCACCTGGACGCAGCAGCCCTTCACGACCCAGGCGGGACGTGACGAAGCGCTCGCGTACTTCCCGACGATCGGCCAGACGATCCGCTTCGGCGGCTTCGTCTCGGCGCCAAACGTGCTGTCGAACCAGACCTGGGAGTTCGGCTCGGGCATCTACGGCAGCGGCTGCGTCGGCAGCAACGGCGTGCCGGCGCTGGTCGCAACTGGCGCTCCGCAGAACGGCCAGAACTACACGTTGAACCTGACCAACCTGAACCCGGCCCTCAGCCTCGGTTTTCTCGCGTTCGGGTTCACGCAGCTGCCAGGCATCGACCTCGGCGCGATCCTCGGCATGCCGGGCTGCGCCGCGTTCGCTTCGCCGGACGTGCTGCTGACCGTGTCTGGCGCTGCCGGCAGCGCGAACTTCGTGTGGGCGCCGGTCTCCGGCCCGATCGGCGCGGCGTTCTTCTGCCAGTGCATCTGCCTGGATCCAGGTGCAAACGCCGCCGGGTTGACGATCTCGAACGCGACCTTCGCGACGATCGCGAACTGATGCGAGCGGCTCGATGCCATCGGGTCGGCCGCAGGGCCCTTTGCTTTGCACTGCAAAGCGTGTAGAGTGTGGCAATGGAAGTCGATCGCGATCCGTCGCTGCTCCACACCCTCGATCGCGTGCTGCGCGGCACGTTCCTGCAGAACGAGAGCCTGGCGCGCGGCCAGATCGACGCGCCGGTGCGACGACTGGTGGCGCTTGGCCTCCTGCTCGGTGCGGTGTATGGCCTTGCGCTCGGTTGTTTCGCCGCGTTCCGTGGTGCCGACCAGGCCCTGCTGCAGGTCCTGGCCAGCGCCGCCAAGGTGCCCCTGCTGTTCCTGCTCACGCTGGTGGTGACGTTCCCGTCGCTCTACGTGTTTGCGGCGCTGCAGCGGTTGCCGCTCGACTTCGGCAGCACCCTGCGCCTGCTGCTGATCGCGATCCTCGTCAACCTGGCGGTCATCGCGAGCCTCGGACCGGTGTTCGCGTTCTTCGCGGCCAGCACGAAGAGCTACGCGTTCATGCTGCTGCTCAACGTCGCCTTCTTCGCCCTGGGTGGCGTGCTCGGCTTCATGGTGCTGCGCCGCGCGACCCGCTCCATGTTCGCAAACCTGCCGACCGTGACCGTGGTCCCTGGAACGACGGTTGCGACGAACCCGGATGCCGCCGCCGAAGCGACAGCGCCGCCCCTGCCGTCACCGAACCGCGCCGCCCAATTCGCTGCGAACGACCAGGCCCGCCGCGTGCTGCGCACGTGGTGTCTCGTCTATGGCGTCGTCGGGGCGCAGATGGGCTGGCTGCTCCGCCCCTTCCTCGGTTCGCCGGACCTACCCTTCACGCTGTTCCGGCCCCGCGAAGACAACTTCTTCCTCGGTGTGATGCGCGCCCTGCGCCAGTTGTTCGCGGGATGATGCCCCTGGCCGCAGAACGGCTCCTGCGTGGCGAAGTGGCAGAGGCGCCGTCGCCGCGCATGTGCGCGGCGATCGCCGCCATCGGTGCTGCCGTCGCCGGCATGGCCCTCGGCGGCGCGTCCGGCGAATGGCGCCTCGCGATCTACGCCGCGATCAAGGTGCCACTGCTGCTGGCAATGGCCACGGCGCTGTGCCTGCCGAGCTTCTTCGTCGTCAACACGATCCTCGGCCTGCGCGACGACTTCCCGGCCGCGGTGCGCGCGCTGCTCGCGGCACAGGCGGTGCTGGGAATCGGGCTTGCGGCACAGGCGCCGGTGTCGGTGTTCCTGTCGGCTTCGATCGCCGACCCGTACGCGCTGACGCTGCTCGACGCCGTGTTGTTTGCCACGGCGACATGGGCCGGTCACCAGGTGCTCACCCGCCACTATCGACTGCTGATCGCGCGCGATGCCCGCCACCGTTTCGCGCTGCGCGGCTGGCTCGTGCTCTACGCATTCGCCGGCGTGCAGATGGCGTGGACCTTGCGCCCCTTCCGCGGCACGGCCGGCTTCGCGGTGCAGTTCCTGCGACCCGAAGCGCTCGAACAGAACGCCTACGTGGTGCTGTTCGAGCACGTGACGCGGCTGCTCCGTTGAGCGCGGGCCGGCGACATCGCCGGTGCCCGACAGTCATCCACTGGTAGCGCCTTCGTCGAGCCCGCGCCGCACCGGCACTTCTCCACACCGATCGCGATACCAGGGGCGCAGGGCCAGGCACAGTTGCCTCGCGAGCTCGTAGTCACTGGCGTCGATCGCCTCGATCATCTTCATGATGATGCGCGCATCCGCCCGGTCGCCGGCAGCGTGGGCTTCACAGGCGAAGGTCCACAAGGACCGCTGGAAAGGGGTTTGGTGCACGGTTTTCGAGGCGACACCGCCAGGGCAAGGGCGGAGCGCATGGACTTGTAGGCATGAACACCTGCGGGGCCGGATTCTGGCCAGCGCGACAGACTCGGTACAGCGCGCCAGAAGCAACTTGTGCGCGTCATCGCCCGCCTTGGGCCACCTGCACAGATCGCTACGCAGTCGCGCGTGGGGAAATCCGATCCGGGTGCACCGGGCATTCTCTGGGAGTGCTCGCGGCCCGACCAGTCCCTCTTCATGGCTGGTCGAGCCGACTCTCATGCCCGCGTTGCAGCCGCAACCGGACGGCGCGGGGCGCAAGCACCACGCCCGAGGCGGCGAGGCGCGAGCACACGAAGGCAACCAACCGTCGCCCGCGACGGTTTCGGCACTCACGCACAAAGGTCTCCGCCCGGCCCCACGACAGCTTGAAAAGACATGGACAGCCCTCCGGGGCCGGGCGGGGGCCCATTTTCCGGGTTGGCCCGAATGACTCGACGGTGACACACCGTCCGCAACCGAGACCTAGGGTGCCGCGCGTTCTCGCCGCCGAACGCGGCTCGCGCACCCTATGCGACTCCCCTACTTCACCCCGTGCCTCTGCCTCGCAGCGGCGTCCCTTCCCGCCCAGAACTACCTGACGCTGCCCGCCACGGCGGCGCCCGCGTTCGAACTCGGCGCCTACAGCGTGCTGCCGTTCATGCAGCCGAACGCGCGCGTGCAGATGTTCTACGACGCGCTGGAAGTGGCATCCGGACCAGTCGTGCTCGACCGGCTCGAGCTGCGGTTCGATGGCCCGATCCCCGCGGTCGGCGCGCCGGGACCGTTCCAGATCAGTCGACTGCAGATCCGTGTTGGCGTGTCCACGGTGGCCGCACCCACGGCAGTCTTCGCCAGCAACCTGACGACGCCCCTGGTCACCGTGTTCGACGGCCCCTGGACCTACCTGCCGGACAGCGGCTCGGCGGCTCCGCACCCGTGGGGCGGCACCGGCGGCACGATGACGTTCCCGTTCACCACGCAGGTGCCGTTGGCGCTGGCGACCGGGGAATGGCTGGTGATCGAACTGGTGATGGAAGGCAACAACATCCAGAACTTCGGCTTCGCGCACGCGATCCTCGACGGCGCCTCGACCAGCGGCGGCTTCGCCAACGGCAGCACCACGAACTACGGCCAGGGCTGCAGCGCGGCGCCGAGCGCACCTTTGGCGACCGCGTCGGTTTCGGGCCTCTACGGCCCCGGCGGCGTGCACCATCTCGCCGGCGCCAACCTCGGCGCCAACGCGGCCGCGATCGCGATCTTCGGCCTCAGCAACACCAATGCCTCGGTGCCGCTGCCGTTCACGCTGCCGGGCACCGCGTGCACGCTGCTGGCGAGCACCGACGTGACGACGCTGGTGCTGGCCGATGCCAACGGAGCCGCGGCGGGTGCACAGGCGGTGCCGTTGGCGCTGGCGGCGAACCCCGCGTTCTCGGGCCTCGTGATCTACGAACAGTTCGCGTCGCTGGTCCCGGCGGCGAACCCGTGGGGCATCGTGCTCAGCGATGCCGTCGGCGTGACGCTCGGCAGCTGGACGCCGCCCGGCCGCGGCACCTTCACCGTCGCGCACGACACCAATGCGAACGCGCAGCACGCCAATACGCTGCGATCCTTCGGCTACGCGGTGCGTTTGCGTACGCTGTGACCCCGTGACGGGTCCCCGCAGTTCACTCGCCTTCGCCCTGGTGCTCGGGCTCTCGTTCGCCCTGCTGCTCTGGTGGACGATCTTCCAGTTGCTGGCCAGCGCCGAACTGGAAGCTGCGGGAATCCGGCTCGCCGCCGGCGACGTGCACGGCGCCGCCCAGGCACTCGGCGCCGAGTCGGTGCCGGACCTGCACGCGATCGCCGCGCGACGGCACTTCATGTTCGCCAGCGAAGGCGCCTTCTTCGCCCTCGTGCTGGTCGCGCTGACCTGGCTCTACGTCGCCTCGGTGCGGCGCGAGGCTGCGGTTCGCGCGATGCAGGATCGCTTCCTCACCGGCGCCACCCACGAACTGAAGACGCCGCTGGCGACGATGCGCCTGTTGCTCGAATCGCTGCGCGACGGGCGCGTGCCGGAAGAGAAGCGCGAGAAGTGGCTGGCCACCGGCCTGCAGGAGGCCGAACGCCTCGAACGCGGCCTCGACAACGTGCTCACCGCCGCGGGGCTGCGGGCGACGCGACCGGTGCCACGCCTCGACGACGGCGACCTCGCGGCCGACGTGCACGCCGCCGCCGAAGCGATGCGCGCCCGCGCCCTGGCGGGCGACGTCACCCTCGACGTGCAAGCCAAGGGCCCACTGCCCTGGCGACGCGACAACACATCGATGCAGCTGGTGCTGCGCAACCTGCTCGACAACGCGATCAAGTTCTCGCCGGCGGGCAGCGCCGTGTGCATCCGCGCAACCCAGCTCGCCGAACGCATGCAGGTCGAGGTGAGCGACCACGGCCGCGGCCTCGACGCGACCGAACGCGCGCATGCGTTCGAGCCGTTCTGGCGCGGCTCCGAAGACGCCGGCGGCGGCACCGGGCTCGGCTTGCATCTGGTGCGTCAGCTGGTGCAAGCGCACGGCGGCACCGTCGCCGTGCACAGCGATGGGCGCGACCGCGGCTGCACGCTCACGATTTCGCTGCCGTTGGGAGCGTCCACATGAGCCGCTGGATCCTGGTTGCCGAAGATGAACGCGCACTCGGCGAGATGCTGTGCGACAACCTTGGCCTCGAGTCGTGGCACGCCGACCACGTCCTGACCGGACCCCGCGCGCGCGAGCGCATGCTGGAGGGCGGCATCGACCTGCTGATCCTCGACGTG
>SXGT01925359.1_pt1 | contig 21757 bp, 16 predicted proteins | sample 3176221 | NCBI WGS metagenome assembly SXGT01 (sample SAMN11356862, study PRJNA531348) | freshwater metagenome | isolation source: freshwater sample F1-120 | place: China: Fuxian Lake, Yuxi | collected 2017-12-25
GACCTCTTTGATCGGCTCCAGTCGGCTGCGGATGGCCCACGAGTACCAGCCCTGGAAGAACTCGCGAGCGGCGGCGGGGGGCGCGTGATGCCACAGGTCACGAAGATGTTCTTTGAGAACCCAGGCGCGGCCGGTCTTCAAGAGTTGGACGGGCAGCGATTGCAGTTGCTCGCGGCGTGAGTCGGACAGGTTCTCTTGATTGGTGAGCCAGACGTACTTGGTCCCCGTGAGTTGGCCATCCCCTGCTTGAAGGAGTTGACGATGCTCGGCCTTGCGAACGTCATCGACGGCCTCGGTCGCGTGCTGCATGATGTGGAAGCGATCGAAGACAATCTTGTCGGCGGCCAGCGGCAAGGCTTCCAGCGTAGCGTTCACATACGGCTGCCACATGTCCATCGACACGACCTCGATGGCGGCGAGCTGATCTGGCGTCAAAGAATCGAAATACCTGCGGAAACTCGCGGTCGTGCGACCTTCCGAGACGTGCTCGACGGTGCCGCGATCAATGTCGCAGACGACCGTGACGTAATCCTGTCCACGACGAAACGCCTTCTCGTCCACGCCGATCCGTTCGACCGGAGTGGCCGGCTTGCGAGCCTGGCCCCGCGTGACGGCGCGTTCCATGACCGCTCGCGCTTGATCCCAACTGATCCGCAAAATCTCACAAGCTCCTTTGACGGTTTGGCAATGCCTCAAGATGTCGATGGCCAGCCGCTCAAACAGCATCGTGAACCGTCCACGCGGCTCTGCCCACGGAACCAACACTTGCACCACACCATGCTCAGGACAATCCACACGCGGAACTCGCGCCCGCAACTGTGTCACGAACTGGCAAGTGTCGAGATGCCGCCATGTCCGCTCCTGGGTGTGATCGTGACAACCCAGTTCTCGATCGCACTGAGGGCAGCGCCACTTGGCCCGCGAGTCGTGCTCCACAAACACGTCCACACGCTGCTCCTCGACGTTCAGCTCCACTCGACCCACCACCCACGGCGAAGCCAAGCCCAACACCTGCTGATAAAGCTCTTTGTCTTGCACCGATCCGCCCTTCGGGCGAACCTTCTATCCATTCAGACACCCACACCGAAGTCCGATGGACCTGAATTTCTTGCAGCAGGCGGCTTTTGCCGACGCCTGTCACTCCGGAGACGAGACAGCATCGTCCCTGGCTCGTGGCAACGTCGTTCAACGCCTTATTCAATTGGCGAACCTGCTCGTCGCGGCCAACAAGATCGGCCAGACGAAGGTAAGCTCGACGCGATTCGAGATCGGACTTCTGAACGAAGTCAGTCAGTTTTGAAAGCTCCAGCAGCACATCTTCGGCACTGGCTGATCGATCTGAGTCAACCGACGACATCATTGCCAGAATGAGCTCGTCTAGCACGGCGGGAACTTGATCGTTCAATGACGAAACACGTGGACGCGCCGCGCCTTCATGCAGTGCCAGTAGCTCGCGCATGTTGTGATGGCGAAAGGGACGTTGTCCGGTCAGCATTTCAAACGCCGCGAGTCCCAGCGAATACAAGTCGGTTCGCGGGTCCAACGAACGCCCCTGGATCACTTCGGGGGCCATGTAAGCTGGCGTTCCCGCAATCTGTTTGGCCGAGGTCAAGCCGATTCGCTCCATCAGGCCAAAATCCAGCAGGACGAGATGCTCGCCACCATCGCCAGGCATGACCAAGACATTCGACGGCTTGATGTCCCGATGAAGAAAACCCCTCTCGTGAATGAAACTCAGGGCGCGCAGGAATTGCACGATCAAATTGAAGAACCGACGCAGTGGGAATGGTTCGCCAGTGGCCAATGGACTTCCCTGGACCAGTTCCATGACGAGATAGGGGGACGAGCCATCCGTAAATCCGTAATCAACGACCTGTGGAAGATTCACATGCCGAAGGGATGCCATCGCCAAGAATTCTTGCCGAAATCGCAGCCGCCCCGACTCATCGTCATATTGTTTTGGATGAGCCAACTTGAGTGCTCGTTGCGAGCCGTCCAACTCGTCGTGGACACGGTAAACCGTCCCCATGCCGCCGGATCCCAGGCGATCCAGTACCGTATACCGCCCCGCAACGATGCTGCCTTTGGGCTTTGTTTCCGATTCATTCGCCGAATCGAGTCCCTTCTGAAACCATAGAATCGTCGAATCAAAGGCAGCCGATATTCGCGAGAAATGGGTTGTCCGATGCCGGCTTTTCAGGATCGACGCCGTTGGCGTCGGAGCGTCCAGGCGAGGACTGCGGTTGCCGCGGTTCAGAAGCCATCATAGTTCCATCGAATTACGAACGCAGATTAATAGCCAATGAGCCATAACCACAAAGAGCTCCAATGGATTCCAAAACCTACGTCGTGACATCGGAAGGGTCACGCTCAGAAACTAAGGATAAGGTATTGATCGGCGGAGCAAGAGACGACCGCCATTGCCGAGCTTCTCCTGCAATCGATACCTACTATTGATCAGCTCATCGCTCACGGTCTGTACTCACTGCGAGGAATCGACGGGAACTGTGAATCGAGCTTGTTTGTGAATCTACGGTGCATCCTCAAAAACCGTCAATCATCGAATAGCGTTACCCGCGGCCGATGATGTAGCGCTGCGGATCGACTTCGTTCCGCAGAATCTCCAGTGCGGTTTGGTCCGGAGCCGGTGTCGATTCGAGCGGGTCGCGCACGAGCAGCTCAAAGCCGGTGCGGTCGCGGACCTCTTGCAGAGTGACGCCCGGATGCAACGACTCGACCTGCATCCGTTTCGTAGCGTCATCAAAGCCGAGCACCGCCAAATCGGTGATGACCTTGTATGGCCCGGTTCCCGGCGGCAGTCCGGCCGCCTCGCGTGCTCCGGGGCCAGTGAGATATCCGGGAGTCGTCACGAAGTCGCAGCGATCCACGAAGCGTCGCTTGTCGTGCGGCGTCAGGACGAGCACTCGCCAGCAGAACGACGCCAAATCGTTCGCGCCGCCGCTGCCGGGCAAGCGCACTTTCGGTTTCTGATAGTCGTCACCAATCTGCGTCGAGTTCAAATTGCCGAAGCGGTCGATTTGTGCTCCGCCGAGAAACGTGTACTCGACCATGCCGCGCTGGCAGGTCTCCATGATGTCGGCCATGCTGGTCGCCATCAGGCCGCGATAGAACGTGCGCGAGTCTCCCACGCTGATCGGCATCCGTGGCAACAGAGGACCGACGCCACCCGCCTCGAACAGCAGCGTGAGATTCGGCGCAGTCGTCTTCTGAGCCAGCATCGCCGCCGCACACGGAGCACCGGTGCCGACGACAACCATCGCGCCGTCTTCCAGCCAGCGCGCGGCCGAGCAGATCATCAATTCCATACGGGTGTAGTCGGGCATTGGGTTCTCCGATTCGTCGAATCCGTGGCGTGGCCGTCGATGATACACGCCACACCGCGGCGCGGCTCTCCAAGGCCGCATGATCAGGCTTGTCCCGGCGGGGCCATGGCCGGAACTCACTTTAACATGCGAGGATTGTTTTCCCCTGAGTTCTCTTCGCGATCTTTGCGACCTTCTGTTCCAATTTTTGTTTTGAACAGAAGGGCGCAAAGAGCGCGAAGTGGGACAAAGCATTGCAGAACAACCGGTGAAACGGTCTAAAGGACACAATTGCCACGCCAGATTTTTCGCTACCTTGATGGAAGGAAAACGCCATGCAACGCACACGGATCGGCCTCACGATGCTCCTGCTGTTGGTTGGGGCTCAATTGCCTCTCGCGGCCGAAGGGCCGATCGACATTGGCTCGCGGCGCGAGCTGTTTGTCGACGGGCACTTGATTGAATCGCTCAAGGACGCGCGGCGGCAGTTGCAGCATCCGACACCGCGCGAGGTGGCCATCGTCCATGATGCTCCGTGGGAAGGGGCCGGCAGCGGGTATCACTCGATTATTCACGACGGCGATCGGTATCGGCTGTATTACCGAGGCTCGGCGCTGGGTGTCGAGAAGGGGACGCTCAAGACCGGGCGTGAAGTCTACTGCTACGCCGAGAGTCGCGATGGCATCACCTTCACCAAACCGGAACTCGGACTGCATGAGATCGACGGCTCAAAGCAGAACAACGTCATCTGGACCGGAGTCGGCACGCACAACTTCGCTCCGTTCCTCGATACGCGAGCCGACTGCCCCAAGGAGTCCCGATTCAAAGCGTTGGGCGGAACCGCGGATCAAGGCGGACTGTTCGCGTTTCACTCCGCTGACGGCATTCATTGGTCGCTGATGCGCGAGCAGCCGGTCGTCACCGAGGGAGCGTTCGATTCGCAGAATCTTGGTTTCTGGGACGGGACGGCCGGTGTCTATCGAGCTTACTTCCGCACGTTCACCGGCGGCATCACCACCGGCAAAGTTTGGAAGCCCGAAGGCTTTCGAGCGATTCGCACGGCCACCTCGCGCGACTTCCTGAAGTGGGAACACGAAGCCGATCTCACCTACAAAGACTCGCCCGCCGAGCACCTCTACACGAACCAGATCGCGCCGTACTTCCGCGCTCCGCACCTGTTGATCGGGTTCCCAACGCGGTATGTCGATCGCGGCTGGTCGGACTCCATGCGAGCCTTGCCAGAACTGGAACGTCGCGAGCAACGAGCGACCGCGAACATGCGATATGGCACCGCTCTGACCGAAGGTTTGTTGATGGCCAGTCGCAACGGAGTTCATTTCGAGCGCTGGAACGAAGCCTTTCTGAGACCCGGTCCCGAGCGGCCCGCGACGTGGCTCTACGGGCATCAATTCATCGCGTCGCAGGCCGTTGAAACAGTGCCCTCACTGCCGGGAGCACCGCGCGAGATGTCGATTTACGCCGCCGAAGGTTCGTGGCACGGGAAAGGGAATTCACTGCGTCGCTACACGCTGCGGTTGGACGGCTTCGTTTCCATCAACGCCCCGTTGAGCGGCGGAGAACTCCTCACCAAGCCGCTGACCTTCACCGGCGACAAGCTGACGCTGAACTTCGCGACGAGCGCGGCCGGCGACATCCGTGTCGAACTTCAAGACGCGGCCGGCACGCCGCAGCCTGGCTTCACGCTGGAAGACTGCTCGCCTCTCTTCGGCGACACGCTCAACCGCACCGTCATCTGGAAGAGCGGCAGCGATGTCAGCTCTCTTGTCGGAAAGACCGTCCGCCTGCGATTCGTCCTGCGCGATGCGGACCTCTACGCCATGCAGTTCGTCGGGCACCGATCGCCGCAATGATTCCCCACGCGGTCATCGCTGAGAGGATTGCCGTACCGCGACCGTTAGGGAGCGGCCAACGCGGGCCGCTCCCTAACGGTCGCGGTACGGATTTCGTCGGCCTCAAAAAGTCTCGCTGATGATCACGCGAGGATTACCGCAGCGGTCGTGAAGCGGAGTTGTCCAATCGCAGCACATGCACGTGGCTGTATTGGCCAACGGCCCAGACCAATTTGCGGTTCGGGTCGTACATCAAGCCCATCGAGTTGTTGAACGATCGCCCAACCGTGCCTTTGCCGATGGGATCGTCTCCCGGCAACTCGATCCCGCGCCATGCGTTGTTGGCGCAGTCGTAGATCAGCCAGTGGAGTTTGTCTTCAACGGCCGCTCGCGCTCCCAGCAACACGGCGTCTGCTTCCGGCAGGTAGACCGTCTCGCGCGAGGGGACTGCCGCGAAGTCCTTTCCCGTGGCATTCAACCAACGAGCTTCACCGGACGAAAACTCGTAGGCCGCGACGTCCCCCTTGTTCTTGTCGGACCCGGAGAAGAACAGCAGGCGGTCACGCTTAGAGTCGTAGGCCATTCCATGTTGATCCGGCGACTTCGACGGCAACGAACCGCGCAAGTCGAGCGGTCGCCATACGCGCTCCTGACCATCGAGCCGCCACAAGCCGGCTCCGCCGCCGGCTCGTTTGTCCCCCCACGCCACGGCTCCTTGCGGCGTCGAGCAGATCGTCACGTTGTAGAAGTCGGCGCGATACGGATTCCGTTCCGGCCCGCGCGTCCAACGACCGGTCGACGAATCAAAGAAGTAGAGAAACTCATGCGGCGCGAACACCAGGCAGCGCAGTCGCGAGTCATAGCCGGTCGATTTGTAGGTGTGCCCCGTCATCCAGGGGTTGCCGCCGAAGCTCCATTCGCCGCGCACCTGATCGTTGCTGTAGACGAACTCCAGCGGCATCTCCGGCGCGAACGGCAGCGAGTAGCGATCGGTCTTCACGTCGTAGACTTGCGGAGCCGTCCCGCTGTACGCCGAATGCCCGCCGGAGAAGCGGAGGATCTGATCCAACTCCGGCGCGAAGACCGCCGAGCCCCAGTCCATATTCATGCCCGGCCGCTTCGGAGTCGGTCGCAGCACCCAGCGATTTGCCGGCAAGTCGCGAAGCTCGGCCGCCACGCGATCCGGTTCGGCGGGCGGAACGTCTTGCTGATACCACGCTGGATCGTAAGAACCGGTACGTCGCTCGGTCGCCTTCGGAGACGCACCGAATTGGTGAGTCGCCTGCTCGTCCCCCTTCGCTTCCAACGCGCATTGCCAAGTGCCGTCGGCGAGGACCGTGACGAGATCGTGAGTCGAGCCGGCCTGCACCGCCGCGCTCAGAAAGAAATTCGACGGACCGCGCGGCGACTCGTTCGGCTCCCATCGTCGCACAAGCTGCCAAGAATTCGCTCCGGTATCGAACAGCCACGCTTCCAGAGGTAGCGTTCGATAAAGCGAAGCGACGTACTCCGTCGTTGATGAGTAACCATAGCCGCCCAGCAGCAGGACTCGCTTGGACGTTGGCAGCCACATCAGCGCATGACCGGCTCGCGGCGACGGGCTGACGGTCGGCTGACATGCCTCCCAGCGATCGTTGACGACGTCGAACGTCCAAGTGTCGTTGATCAGTTGCTGAAGCTGATCGCCGCCGAAGAGCACGATCTTCTTCGCCACCGGATCGAACGCCAGTCGCGAGTTGGCCCGCGGCGGTGGTTGTCGATCGAGTGGCAATTGGCTCCAAGTGTTTTCCTTCGGCGAGTAAACCCAAGTCCCTGGATCGCCACGCTCGGTTGGGATGTTGCCGCCGCCGAAGAGCACGAAGCGCTGCCGGTGCGAGTCGTAGCACATCGAACTCCACAACAAGATGCCGCCAAGTTCGCTGGTGGGACTCGTGGGCGGATTCAGATCGGCCCAGGTCCGTTCGGCTGGGTCGTAGGAAAACGTTTTGCCGTGAGCGTGGAAGTAAAACTTCTTCGTGTCGGGATCGAAGTCGTATTTCTGTCCGAGCGAGAAGGTGCCATAGACCGTCCAGTTCGGCCGCGTGTTTCCTTCAACGTCACGGAAATGAAAGTACTCGTCCTTCCAAACCGGCGCGTTCGCGAGTCCGCGCGGCGGTCCCCAATCTCTGCCGAGCGGGAATTGATTCTCCCACGCGCTGTTCGCGGCATCCCAAGCGAGTACGTCATACGGACGCGGCTTCTTGTACTCGGCCCACGACGTGCGGCCACCGAGCACCAGCAGCGGACCGCCCGGCCCGGCGACGCCCAACGGAATATCCCAGCGCTGCCCGGCAATGGGAGGCGCGACCTTCGTCCAGACGTTGGCCGTTGTCGGCTCGGCAGCGGACAACGGGAATGCGACAACAAAAACCAAGAGTGGCAACAGTCTCATGGCGATCCCTTCCTCTTCCACGTTTGACCTGGTTTGCTGGTTCGACTCTCTCCAAGAGATCTGACACGCGAGGTGAATTGAGAGCTTTGGCGAGCCGGGCGGCATTAGCCCCCGGACGCTTCGAGGCCGTATCCAGTCCGGGGGCTAACGCCGCCCGGCTCGCCAAAAACATCTCATTTTGGGCCGAGTGAGATACCTTCGGGAAGTATCAAGTCGGCACGTTCGCGGCACCCATCGGCCAAGATCTCCAGGGAATTGAGTCGATCGTTTGTCAGCGCGCGATGGCGGGCCTCGTCTTCGGTTTGCGAAATCCCACACGCCACATGTCGCAACGTCAGTCGCTCGGTTGCGGAGTCGAGATCGCAATCGAGAAAGACGCGCAGATCAAACAGGCGCTCCAACTGCCAATCGCGCATCAGGACGTAAATGCCCTCGACGATGATGATCGGCACCAAAGGGGTGACTCGAATCATGTCGGGCTTGGGATCCTTCTCGGCATGATCGAACGTGGGGAACGATCCCGAACGTGTTTGCTTCAAGCGTTCCAGATCGGAACGGCAGCTCGCAGCATCAAACGTGTATTGAGCGCCGCGACGTCGCATCCCCTCGGCATCAAGCTGGCATCGAGGCAGATGGTAGCCATCCATCGGCACGACCACGGCGTCTGGCTGAAGGCTCTTGAGCACATCGCACAGCGTCGTCTTGCCGGAACCGGGGATGCCGGCAATCGCGATCAAATAAGCATCCGGACGTTGCCGCAGCGATTCGAGAATCGCGTCCGCGCGAATCGTGGCGGCGGCAACGGGTTCTGAAGGATCAACTTGTGCCATAGTTTGTTCTTTTGATGTGATCACAGATGGCTCACAGAAAAATGGGGTCAAAAAAAAGCGAGTGATCTCTTTCGTGCCGAGACTCCAACGTTCGGAGATTTCCCGTTTTTCTGCCCCCATTTTTCTGTCAGTCCACGGCTTCCTCGAAAACGACCCTGTCGACTTCGGCTACGACGAACGGTGCCGAATCTTGTCGAGCAACACTGCTCCGAGAATCACCAGCCCCAGTACGACCTTTTGCGTGTAGCTCTCAACGTTCGTCAGATTCATTCCATTTTGGATGACGGCGATCGTGAAGGCACCGATCAACGTGCCGAACATTTTCCCTTCGCCGCCGTTGAGGCTCGTTCCGCCGACGACGACCGCCGCGATGACATACAGTTCGTACATGTTGCCATAAGTCGCCGAGCCACTTTTGAGCTGCGAGGCCATGATCACTCCGCCAAGTCCCGCCAGCAGGGCGCTCGCGATGTACGCGAACATCAGCACGCGCCACACCGGGACGCCGGACAGCCGCGCCGCCTCGCGATTGCCGCCGACGGCATACAGATGCCGGCCGAGCCGCATTCGCGACATCAGCACGTGCGCGGCAACGTACAGAACGATCATCAGCAACACGGCGTTCGGAATCTTCCACAACCCTTCGCCTCGGCCGAGCCACACGAATGAATCGGGAAGCTGATAGATCGACTGACCCGCCGCGAGGAGGTATGCCAGTCCGGTTCCCACCAGCATCATGGCCAACGTGCCGATGAAAGGGGGGATGCCGAAGACCGTGATCATCCCGCCGGAAAACGCGCCGATCAGTCCGCAGATCAGGACAGCCGCAATGCCGGCCAGCGTCATGCCGAGCGCCGAAGCTTGCTCCGCTCCGGCGTAATCGCGGATGAACTTGGCGGCCAACACTGCCGACAGCGCGATCAAGCTACCGACCGAAAGGTCGATCCCACCGGTGATGATCACCATCGTCATCCCGATGGCGATGATTGCGATCACCGCAATCTGATTGGCGATGTTGACGAGATTCTCTGACTTCAAAAAGTTCGGCCATTTCTCTGTTCGTGGCTGTACCAACTGCGGATCGCCGAGCATCGGGAAGTCGGCTTTCAAATCCGCAAAGACCAACCACGCCGCCGTCGCTCGCGTGCCGGCGATCGCGTCGAGCGACTGCCCCTCCGCGACGATTTTCAGAAGGGCCGCACGAGCGTCCTTCGGCTCCCCTTTCACGACCGCCAACACGTTCGCGCCGCTAGTCGACAAGGCCGCTTCGAGCTTGCTGGCAAACAACGCTTCGTCCGCTTGATCGCGAGCGACAATCAACACGCGCGGAGTCTTGCCGAACTGCACATCGAGTGTCTTCGCGACTTGCCGAGCCGCCGCTTCGCCGGTTGGAGATTGCTCGCTGTAGGTCGCGACGCTGAAGAACGCGCACAGCAACGCCAGCACGAAGATCATGCCGTAGTCGGTCAGTAGTCGAGACAGCGTGCGATTCATGGGCATCATCCGTAATGTGACGTTTTGTTAAACAGGGTGGCTGGGCCGCATCCGAAACACTCAGTGCAAAGTGCAGAGTGACGAGTGCAAAGTGAAGAGTGACAATTCGCCGTGTCCGACATTTTGCACTTTGCATTCTTCACTCTGCACTTTGTGAAGTCCTCTCAAATGCGCGCAGCCCAACAAGAAACCGAGAACGGGTCGTTTAAGAGAGTCACGCAATCGCGAGTTTCATAATCTGTTCCTGCGTCGCACTTCGAGCATCCGCGATCTCGCCGGTCACGCGGCCTTCGTGCAGAACCAGGATTCGGTCGGCCATGCCTAGCACCTCCGGCAATTCAGAACTGATCATGAGGATCGCCTTCCCTTGCGCGGCCAATTCGTTCATCAGCAGGTAGATCTCGTACTTCGCTCCCACGTCGATGCCGCGCGACGGCTCGTCGAAGATCAGCACGTCGCAATTGCGAGCCAGCCATTTTGCCAGCACGACCTTTTGTTGATTCCCTCCCGACAGAGTCCCCGCTCGCTGCTCGCTGCTGGAGGCTTTGATCCGCAACTTCGCGACATACTGCGCGAATTCGTCCCGCTCGCGACGAAGCTGCACAAAGCCGGCGCGAGTCAGCCAATTCAAATTCGGCAGTCCAAAGTTCTCGCGCACGGAATGACCGAGCACGAGTCCTTGCAGCTTGCGATCCTCTGTGAGCAACCCGATCCCAGCGGCGATCGCATCGCGCGGCGAGCGAATCGCCAGCAAGCGCCCGTCGAGCCGGATCTCTCCCGCTTCGCGCGGGTCGGCTCCGAAGATCAGCCGCACGGTTTCCGTGCGACCCGCTCCAACCAATCCGGTCAGAGCCACAATCTCACCGCGCCGCACCGAGAGCGATACGTCGCGCACCGAGCGACCGCGCCGCAGGCCGGTGACCTCCAATCGCGGCGGGCCGATTGCGGTTGAACGCTTGGGAAACTCATCGCTCAATTCACGGCCGACCATCAGCTCAATCAACTCTTGCCGAGTGACTTGGGCAATCGGCCGTTCGCCGACGTTCATACCGTCGCGCAGCACGGTCACTCGGTCGGCCACTGTGAAGATTTCATCCAGGCGATGACTGATGTAGACGACGCCGATTCCTTGCCGCTTCAACTCCTCAATAATCGCGAACAACCGGCTGACCTCGTGTGAAGTGAGCGCGGCGCTCGGTTCGTCCATGACGATGATGCGCGCTTGAAACGCGAGCGCCTTCGCAATCTCGACGAGCTGTTGCTGCGCTGTCGTCAGCCGCCGGCACGGAGCATCGAGATCGACTTCGACTCCCAGCCGTCGAAACAACTCGGCCGCCTGCTGGCGTTCCTGGGCCTGCGCGACGAAGCCGAGCCGAGCCGGCTCTTGTCCCAGAAAGATGTTCTCGCACGCCGTCAGGCCGGGCACGAGATTGAACTCTTGATAGATAACAGCCACTCCGGCGCGGCGTGAGTCCTGCGGCGAGCTGAAATGTTGAGCGACTCCGTCGATCTTGATCGCACCCGCGTCGGCGTGAAATGCTCCACCGAGCACTTTCATCAACGTGATCTTGCCGGCTCCGTTCTCCCCCAACAGCGATAAGACTTCGCCGGCTTGCAGCGAGAAGTTGACGCCGCGTAGCGCCTGCACTCCGGGAAACGACTTCACGATGCCGCGCATTTCCAGAAGCGGCGCGGATGCAGTCATCGTCGTCACCCCAAAGTAGACGAGTCACTCCGTGACTCGAAAGTTCCGGTCACGGAGTGACCGGTCTACGATCACAGTCCCAGTGCCTGTTCCAAAGCTCGCCGCATCACCGTCGCGTCCGGTTCGATGCCGGTCCAATACTGCACGCCGACGATTCCTTGATTGACCAGCATTCCCAAGCCGTCGAGCGCCGTACAGCCACGCTCGGCCGCGTCACGAATCAACCGCGTGTGCGGCGGATTGCCGATGACGTCCGCGACCACCATCCCGGACTTCAACGAAGCGACGTCCAAATTCAGTCGAGCGTTTCCATCGTACAATCCAATCGACGTCGCGTTGATCACGACATCGGTCCCGGCGGGAACGGAAAACTCTCCGCTCCAGACAACTAGCTCGGCCTTGAGATTTAGCTTGCCGCGCAATAGTTCGACCAATTCGGCACCGCGCGATTCGGAGCGATTCACCACTGTGATCTGCCGGATGCCGGCCAGTCCCAACTCAACGGCGATCGCTCGCGCGGCACCGCCTGCTCCGAACATCACCACCGATTTTCCGCGCGGATCGGTGGCTGACTTCAATGACTTGAGAAATCCTTTTCCATCGGTGTTCTCGCCGATCAGTTTGTCGCCGCGACGGACTACGCAATTGACGGCTCCCATCACGGCCGCCGATTCACCGAGTCCATCCAGGTGCGAAATGACCGTCACCTTGTGCGGCAGACTGCAATTGAACCCGCGAAAGCCCAGCGCGCGAGCTCCTCGCACGGCCGCTCCCAAATCTTCGGGCGTCACCTCCATGTTGATGTACCGCCAGTGCAACCCGTGATGAGCAAACGCCGCTTCGATCATCGCCACTGTCGGATTCCCAGCGGCTCCCTGTGACATCGAGCCGACGAGTTCATGCAAAAAGTTCTGTGGATCGCTCATGGGATCTGTCTCTGAACAAAAGAAAAAGCCGCGAAAAAACTAACGCACTGATCGCGTCCAATTCCCTTCGCGTCCTTTGCGACCTTCTGTTCAAAATGAATTGCGTTCAAACAGAAGGTCGCAAAGGACGCTAAGAGTTAGAAGTCAATGAACTACTTGAGATCTGGGTCCGCCTCGGCGTCCGCTTTGCGATACAGGCTAGTCGGGATCAACATCTGCGGTGGGAGTTCCTCTCCCTTCGAGTGCTTCACGATCGCCGCGACGATTTCGACTCCCATCTTGTCTGGAAACTGAATCGGGTCGGCGTAGATCTTCCCTTCTTTGATCGCTTGCTTCCCTTCGGGTTGACCGTCGAAGCCGACGATCAAGACTTGATCCGCTTTGCCGGCCTTCTCCAGCGCGGCTCGCGCGCCGAGCGCGGCGGGGTCGTTGATCGCGAAGATGCCTCGCAGATCGGCGTGCGCTTGCAGCGAATCTTCGGCCGCTTTGTAGCCCATGTCCTTCGCTCCGCCACTTTCGAGTTCGGTCACGAGATCAATCTTCGACTTGGCCGACTTGTTGTGCTCGTCGATGACCTCGCGAAATCCCTTCACGCGGAGCAGGCAGGACTCCGCCTGCTTGAAGTGAAGGATCGCGACCTTGCCTCCGGCCTCGCCGAGTGCCTCGATCATCGCGTGCCCCGCTTCTTTGCCGCCGCCGTAGTTGTCGGTCGCGACTTGCGTGGCGATCTTCACGCCCGGTTCGTTGCAGGGGATGTCGACGGTAAAGACCGGAATCCCTGCTTCGTTCGCTTCTTGAATGACGGGAATGATCGACTTCGAATCGCACGGGCTGAGCACGATCGCGCTCACCTTCTTGACGATGAAGTCTTTGATCTGATTGCTCTGCTTGGCAACGTCTTTGTCGCCGCTGACGACGATCGTTTCGTAACCGAGTCTCTTTCCCTCGGAAATGATGTTGTCGCCGATGACCTTGAAGAACGGGTTATCAAGCGTCAGCAGCGAAACGCCGATGGTTCCCTTCGATGCCGAGGGAGTGACCGCTGGTGGCGGCGAGCCTGCTGGCTTGACGGCTTCTTCCGACTTGCCGCATCCGAGCGCGCAGAGCAACGTGCTTGTGAGCAGAAACCAAAGTTTGTTTTTCATGGTTGTTCCGTCGTGAGGAAGGTAAGGGGACAGTGTGGTGCGACGCTCCGCGTCGCAACTCACGACGCGGAGCGTCGTGCCACACTTACAGCTTTCCGGATTTCAAAAACTCGTGTCGTACTGGCGCGGTGACTCGCTGACCGGTCGTTGAAACAAACGTGACTTGTCCTGGAGCAAACTCCAGCGTCTTCACCATTTCGAACCCTTCGGGAATTTTGACCGCACCTTGGATGTAATTCACTGTCGTCGGTTGCGATGCCTTCAGTTCGATCGAGGTGGAGATTCCCTCTTTGCTCAGAATGTTCTCGCGCATCGAAGCCGCCAAGCCGTCGGCAAAGTGAGCGGTGACATCCTCCAGGCCGAGGCAATTGTTGCGGCCGTTCCAGGGATGTCCGTGGCGGCCGTGGTTCTCGATCCAGAAGACCGTGCTGCTGAGTACGGCCGGATCTTTCAGGGAGAACCACAGGTATCCGGCTTCGGAAAAAGTAGCGGTCATCCAAGCGGGGCCATTCGTTTTCTCCCACGGTTCATTCACGAGCTGAATCAGATCCGCATGCCCCTGCCGAGCCGGCAACTTGGTGAGATCTGCATCCGGTTCTCCTTTCCAAGCGACCGGGACTTTGGTCAGCGTCGTCCATTTCGCGCCCGGCAACAGCGATTGATACTCGCGCTGCTTCGGATCACTGAAGGTGCCGGGATACGTCATGCCGAAACGAAACGGACTGGCCGCAAGCCGCACGGTCCCCTCTTTGTCGGGCATCGCGAGCGTCGCGTGATGTCCCAGCGGTACGCGACCGGCGAAGCCCTCAATCGTGTGTCGCGAGTAGATCACGTTCTGAGCCTCGATCAGCGAGAGTTCCTTGGTGACTCGGCCGCGACGCACTTGCGTGTCGATCGACATCGTGAGTGTCGTCACGTCCCCCGACTTCTTCGTGCCGACATGCTTCCATTTCGCGCCGACGATTTCGCCATGCGGCGGATGTTTTTCACCGGCAACTTCATCCGAGTTCCCTCCAAACGGCATGCAGAAGAAATCGCCACGCAATGGCACCAGCACCGGAGCCGGCATGGCCAACGGCTTCTCGTCCTGCCACGGGCTGACGTAATAAGGCCGCACCGGCTTGTCCGAGTCACGGAAGAACGTGACCGGAGCCAAATGTCCGCCCAATTCGGTGACGGCCAGCTCCACCTGCTTTGTCGAGACGACATAGCTCGGTTGTGCGTGGATCGTGCGGACGGTGGCGTCATCGGCGAAACAAGCGGACGCAGTGATAACGATCAGCAGAGTCAAAATGTGGCGACAGGTCAGCAGCCATTTCATGGAAGGTCTCCTCAAGAGGACACACCGAGGGTCTGGGAACTCAAGCACGCAAGGCGGTCTGCACTTTGCCAGCGGACAGATTCATCGCCGCAAATACGCTGGAGCACGATCATGATTTCGCGAGCGCAATGCAACCGAGAGGGAAAGAGCGCTCGTTGGCGACATCCCAAACAGACCGACAGACAGTTTCAAAACCAGCACGACGCGCGAGCGAGTGGTTGATTTTCTGACGATTTGACCACTCGCTTGCGCGTCGTGCCAAGTTTTGCAACCGTCCCTAGTAGTTCACTCGGTAGACTTCCACCGATCCGGGAAATGAGATGCCGGTGAGCACGAATTCGAACTCCGCGTTGGGCGTCGCGTTTTCTTTCACCGAATCCGAAACCAAGATTTCGTAGCCTTCGGCGGTGTCTTCGCCGAGCTTGCTGGCGACGTTGACTTGCGGCCCTGCCAGGCGAACGTTGTCAATCTTCAGTGTGTGACCATAGCCGATTCCCAAGCACAGCAAGATTTGATCGGCGGGTTTGCGATCAACGTTGTATTGCTGACACGCTCTTTGCATAACCACCGAGCAGTTGATCGAATCGTCGATGTTGTCAAACCACAGCAACATGCTGTCGCCGACGATTTCGATGACAATTCCGTGGTGCTCGTCGATGATGGGCCGCAGCAGCCGTTGCGAGCGGTACACGATTTCCAAAAAATGCGTGACCCCGAATTCTTTCGACCGGCGAGTAAAGCCCGCGAGGTCGGTAAAGACGATGGCTCCCTCGACTCCGAACGACGACCAAATCTGCTGATCGACTGCCACCTTGTCGGAAGCATCGTTGGCTCGCACTTCGATCAGTTTCCAGAGCGTATGTTGATTGGTCGGAAAAAACTGGAATGACATGGTATTCCTCGTTGTTCGGGCCGGCTGCGACCGTGAGGAGTCTATCCGGCGCAGGTGAGAAAGCCACTTTTAGAATTTGGCTCGATCGAGTCGAACCGTCTCGAACTAGTGCGTTGTCAGAGCAAAGAATTGGGGTTGGACACATCAGCCGCAGGGTGCGAGCCCTGGTTCGAGCGAGATAAATAAACCGGGGCTAGCGTCCTACGGCTAATTTCGTAAGCCCCAATTCTTAGTCGTGACACAGCACTAGGCTTTGTCAGAAAACCCATCAGTCGTACTAAAAGGTCGAGCTTCTGTTGACTCGCCGCATGTCATCGGTCAAGCGGTTCACAGCCGGACCATCAGCGGCGAACTCGAAGTCAATCGTACGTCGCCTTGACTAGATACAGCCCCTGTGGCGGCACCGTTTCTCCTGCGAGCGTGCGGTCCTGTTGCTTGATGATGCGGCGGATGTCGCTCGGCTCCCAGTAGCCGCGGCCGACTCGAATCAAGGTGCCGACGATGGTTCGCACCATGTTGTAGAGGAACCCGTTGGCAACCAGATCGATCCACAGGAACTCGCCGCCAATCGGCTCAGCGGGTGCTGACCTCGCGCGCGGTGAAGCATACGGCTGAGAAAACGTCGGCTGGGGATATGTGAAGATGGGCCAACCGGTCTGCCGAGTTACCGCCGCATGCAGGATGGTCCGGACGCTGGTGGCCTTGTTGGGCCATCGAGTCTCGAAGCAGCGGAAGTCGTGCGTCCCCAGCAACTCTTGAGCGGCGGCATGCATTACGTCGGAATCCAACGCGACGTGATAGTGATAGGCGTAACGCTGCGCGAACGGGTTCGGATATTTCGAATTCAAGATCACATAGCGGTAATGCTTGCACTTGGCCGAGAACGTCGCATGAAAGTCGAGCGGCACTTCCTCAACCTCGCGCACCAGGATGTCATCCGGCAGGATGTTTTGCAGTGCGTCCCGAAATCCGTGGCACGGAATCCGGCTGTTCGTGCGGAAGCTGCAAACCTGTCCGAGCGCATGCACGCCGGAATCGGTCCGCCCCGCAACGAGCAATTTCACTTCTTCTCCGGTCAGCCGCGAGAGACAACGTTCCAGGACTTCTTGAATCGCTTGGCCGTTGGACTGGATTTGCCATCCGACGTATTTGGTGCCGTCGTAGGCGAGCGTGAGTTTCAGATTCCGCATGGCGCTGACTGGACCCTCTTTCGAACCAATCGTAGGCCGGTCGCTCCGTGACCGGAACGTTCGAGTCACGGAGTGACTCGTCTACGTTGAGACCCTGCGATGGACAATACCCTTTTCGCAAAGCCGGCAATACCATTCGCCTTTTGATCCGCTCGGAAACGCACCGGAAATCTTCTGACATGTCTGCGAATACGACGTCGGCGAAACACGCCGCGACCCCGATTGGAGCGACCGTTGACGAGCAAGTTCTGGTGCTCGATTTCGGTTCGCAAACCGCTCAGCTCATCGCGCGTCGTGTGCGCGAAAACCATGTCTTCTGCCAACTCGTGCGACACGACTTGCCCGCGTCGCGCATCCGCCAGATCGCTCCGAAGGGGCTGATCCTGTCGGGTGGGCCAGCCAGTGTTTATGGCAAAGGCTCACCGCAACCCGATCCAGAAATCTTCAACCTCGGCATTCCGATTCTCGGCATCTGCTATGGGATGCAGGTGACGTGTCACACGCAAGGTGGCGAAGTCACACCGGGCCAGACACGCGAGTTCGGTCATGCCCCTTGCCGAGTCCTCTCCTCCAGCGGTTTGTTCGACGGTGTGCCGCAAGAGTTCCAAGTCTGGATGAGTCACGGCGACCAAGTCCGTGACCTCCCATCCGACTTCGAGCCGATCGCGGCCACCGAGACCTGTCCGCACGCCGCCGCGAAGCATCGCACGAAACCGATCTTCGGTCTGCAATTTCACCCAGAGGTCACGCACACCGAACATGGCGGTCAATTGCTCTCAAACTTCGTGAAGAAGGTCTGCGGCTGCCGAGGCTCCTGGCGCATCAGCGATTTCATCGAAAGCGAGATCACCGGCATTCGTCAGCGAGTCGGCAACAACCGCGTGATCTGCGGCCTGTCCGGCGGAGTCGATTCATCAGTCGTCGCCGCGCTATTGGCAAAGTCGATCGGCGATCAAGCCTCGTGCATCTTCGTGGACAACGGCCTGCTGCGACTCGGCGAGGCCGAGGAAGTTCGCGACCGATTCTCGCAGCACTTCAAAACGGACCTGCATGTCGTCGACGCAGGTCAGCGATTCCTCGACGAACTGGCCGGCGTGAAAGACCCACAACAAAAACGAAAAATCATCGGCCGAGTCTTCATCGAAGTCTTTCGTCACGAAGCCAAGTCGATCCCGAACGCCAAGTATCTGGCTCAGGGAACGCTCTACCCGGACGTGATCGAATCCGGCGGAAGCCCCGACGGCCCAGCCGCGACGATCAAGACGCACCACAACGTTGGCGGGTTGCCCGAAGAACTCGGATTCGAGCTGATCGAACCGCTGCGAGATCTCTTCAAAGACGAAGTCCGACAGATGGGCCTGGAACTCGGCTTGCCAGAGCATCTGATCTGGCGACATCCCTTCCCTGGCCCCGGCCTCGCGGTGCGGTGTCTCGGTGAAATCACCGAGAAGAAACTGACTACGCTGCGCCAAGCCGATGCCATCGTCATCGAAGAACTGCACCGAGCCGGCTTGTACCGCCAGATACAACAAGCCTTCGCCGTGTTGCTGCCCGTTCAATCGGTCGGCGTGATGGGAGACGACCGCACCTACGAAGACGCCGTCGCTGTCCGAGCCGTGCAGACCGACGACTTCATGACCGCCGATTGGTTTCACCTGCCGTACGATCTGCTGCAACGTATCTCGACGCGCATCACCAACAGCGTCCGCGGCGTGAACCGCGTCGTCTACGACATCAGCAGCAAGCCCCCCAGCACGATCGAGTGGGAATAACGGGATCGCAATCAGTTCCGTAGCCGAAGTCGTGAGACTTTGGTGCCAAGTGGCACAATTCAGGTTCGTTCCCAGAGGACAACGAACAGTCTGGGGGCTAATGCCCTCCGGCTCGCCTGCTTTAGTGCAATAGAAACCCAGCATTCATGACCAACATATCCGCTACGAGTTCGCCGTCTTCGTTCGGTCGTTGGCGGATTGTGGTTTTGCTCATGGGCTACGCGGCGTTGGCGCACTTCAACCGCGAAGGATTAGCGGTCGCTGGCACGGAAGTCTTCATGAATCAGCTTGGCATCTCTGAAGTCCAAATGGGTTGGGTCTACACGTCGTTTGGGATTGTCTACACGACCCTCATGTTGCCCGGAGGTTGGCTGGTCGACCGATTCGGATCGGCGCGAGTTTTGATGTGGCTCGGTCTGACCATGGGGACGGTCGTCGCGCTGACCGGCGCACTGACCTGGCTGAGCAGCATCCCGGCGAGTCTGTTGATTGGCCTGCTTTTGCTGCGCGGCTTCACCGGTGCTTGCAGCGCTCCACTGCATCCGGGAGCCGCACACGTCGCGTCTGATGTCGTCCCTGATCAGCATCGAGCGACCGCGAACGGCCTGCGCACGGCCGGAGCCTTGATTGGGATCGCCTTCAGTTATCCGGTCTTCGGCTGGCTGATGGATACGCTCGGCTGGCCGTGGGCGTTTGTCGCGAGCGGTGGTGTGTTGTTCGGGTTCGGAGTGCTGTGGAAGGTCGCGGCGTCGCCGTCACTGCCGGCACCGCAACCGTCGGGCACCCCAACAACGGCCGAAGCCGATTCCCGCGCGGCGTGGATGCTGCTGGGAGAAAGCAGCCTCTGGCTGCTGTCGCTCAGTTATGCCGCCTATAGCTATCTCCAATACCTCTTCTTTTATTGGCTGGATTACTACTTCAAGTCTGAGCTGCATGTCTCGAACGCCGACTCGCGGCGGGCTTCGTTCTACATCTTCTTGGCGATGGGAGCGGGCATGGTGATCGGCGGCCTCGGCACCGGAGCTATGTGCAAGCGATTCGGAACAAATGGCGGTCGGCGTAGCATCGTCATGACGGGCCTGCTCCTGGGCGCGCTGTTCGCTCGGCTCGGCGTGCGGATGGATGACTACTTCAACGTCACCGTCTGCCTCGCGATGTCGATGGCGTTGCTGGGTATGTGCGAAGGTGTCTTCTGGACGACGGCGACCGACATCGGCGGCGAGGCTCGCGGTTTCGCCGGAGCGTTCCTGAACACCATTGGCAACATCGGCGGATTTATCGCCCCGGTGCTCACGCCGATGATGGCCCAATCGATGGGCTGGCCCAACGCGATCTCCGTGGCCTGCGTCATCGCCGGTGTCGGCGGACTGATTTGGTTCGTGATCAAGCCGCCAGAGAAGTCCTCAAGCAATCATCTCGTTTAACGGCAAGCCGAAGGCGTGCGCGTCTGGTGCTGATTCGGCCCCTGCTTAATTCAATCGCCGACCTCTCCGGCTTGCCGTTAAACGAGGAAGCGAGTTTTCCAACCCATGTCCAAACACGATTTCACCGCCGAAGAATTCGCCTCTCGCCGATCACGCGCTCGCGAGGCGATCGCCAACGCTGGCCTCGATTGGATGTTGGTCATTCATCCGGTCTCGATCCGCTGGCTCACAGGCTCGGATGCAAAGAGCTATCAAGAGTTTCAATGTCTGCTGATCTCGGCCAAGCCGGGACCGATCAGCGTGCTGACTCGTTCTGGCGAGCGAAACGAATTTCGAGACGACGCGCTGGTCGATCAGCTTTACACCTACGGCGGTGGCGAACCGGAAGACCCGATCGCGGCGCTGGCACGCATCGCCGAATTGCTTGGCATCCCTGGTACGCGCGTCGGCATGGAGGTGCCGGGGTTCTATCTGCACCCGCATCACTACGTGCGGATCAAGCAACACTTTGGCGACTCGCTCGTGGCCGAGACGACGAACTTGATTCACGACCTGACGCTCGTGAAGTCGGCGACTGAGTTGGCCTACATCCGCGAAGCCAATCGCATTGCCGACGTGGCCATGACTCGGTTCGCGGAAACGCTGGCCGAGGGCCGCAGCGAACTGGAACTCGCGGGCGAGGTCTATCACGCTCTGTTGACCGCCGGCAGCGGTTTAGCGGCCAGCCCGATCAATCTCGTCACCGGCGATCGCTCTTGCTTCAGTCATGGAGCACCGACTGATCGGCGTTTGCGTCGTGGCGACTTCGGCAGCATCGAATACGGAGCAACGTTCAAGCGCTACACCGCTACGATCGGCCGCCAATTCTGTTTGGGCCAACCGACCGCTCGGATGCTCGAGCTTTACGAACTCGTCTGCCGCGCGTCCGACGCCTGTATCGCGGAGATCCGCGCCGGAGTTCCCGCGATCGTCCCGCACGAAGCGGCGAAGCGAGTGATCGCTGAGGCCGGACTCGATTCCGCTCGCGTTCATTTGAGCGGATACGGTCTCGCCCCCGGTTCGCCACCGACCTGGGCCGAACCGATCTACCTCTTCGACGGCAGCACCTACACGCTGCAAGCCGGCATGGTCGTCACGGTCGAGCCACCGGTGTTTCTCGGTGACGAACGACTCGGCGCGCGGATCATCGACAATGTGCTCGTCACGCAAGACGGATGCGAATTGTTGTCACGCTTCAGCCGAGACCTGATCGTGGTCGCCTGACGGACTTGCGGACTTCGTTGTTCCGCGCAAAAGGGACATTGACGCATACCCCACCGAGCTTGCGTCATTGGTATCTACACAACTATCCGCACTTGAGGATGGGGAATGGTAACGAGACGTCACGAACGAGTTGTTTGAGGTCACTGAGATCATGGTGTTCGAGATATTCCAGCATCGTCAACACAACGCAC
>SXGT01612382.1_pt1 | contig 21751 bp, 13 predicted proteins | sample 3176221 | NCBI WGS metagenome assembly SXGT01 (sample SAMN11356862, study PRJNA531348) | freshwater metagenome | isolation source: freshwater sample F1-120 | place: China: Fuxian Lake, Yuxi | collected 2017-12-25
AGGCGCGGCGCATGGCAAGCCCTTGCCATCTGGTGTTGCTCGCTCTGGTTGCGGCACTCGCGGCTCAAGACCAGCCGGCGGCAGCCTCGCTGGAGGCGCGTGAAGCGCTGAAGACCTTCACGCTGGAGCCTGGCTGGCGCGCCGCGCTGTGGGCCTCGGAGCCGCTGCTCGCGAACCCGGTGGTGTTCAGCGTCGAGCATCCGGGCAGCATTCTGGTGTGCGAGACCTGGCGGCAGGCGGACAAAGGGGTGCCCGACAACCGCGACCACCCGCAGTGGTTGAACGACGACTTGAGCGCGCAGACGGTCCATGACCGCGAGGCGTACTACGTGAAGCACTACCCCGCGGTCGCGAAGACTTGGGCGGAGCACGAGGACCGCATCGTGCGCGTGGAGGATCGCGACGGTGACGGTCTTGCCGAACACACACGTGTGTTCGCTGGCGGCTTTCGCGCGCTCGCCGATGGCACTGGCAGCGGCGTCCTGAATCTCCGTGGCCGCGTGCTGTACACCTGCATTCCGCATTTGTGGTCGCTGCGGGATAGCGACGGCGATGGTGTCGCAGAGCAACGCGAATCTCTCGGCTACGGATTCGGAGTGCGCACCGCACTGCGTGGGCACGACATGCACGGGCTCGCGCTCGGGCCTGAGGGGCGCGTCTACTGGTCCATCGGCGACCGCGGCTCCAACGTGCGCCTCTCGGACGGGCGCACGCTTGTCAATCCAGGCAGTGGCGCTGTGTTCCGCTGCTTCCCCGATGGCTCGGGCATGGAGGTGGTTGCGACAGGGCTACGGAACCCGCAGGAACTCGCCTTCGATGATCGCTTCGATCTCTTCACCGTGGACAACAACTCCGACCACGAGGACAAGGCGCGCATCGTGCAGATCGTGGAGGGCGGCGAGACCGGCTGGCGCATGAACTTCCAGACCCTCGGCGATCGTGGACCGTGGGTGAGAGAAGGCTGGTGGAAGCCGCGCTTTGAAGGGCAGGCCGCCTTTCTCATTCCGACCATCGCGAATCTCGGCAGCGGGCCTTCGGGGCTGAGCATTTCACCCGGGCCGTCGTTCGGCACGCGCCACGAAGGTGTGTTTCTCCTCGCGGACTTTCTGGGCGGCCGTTCGCACTCGGGCATTCGCGCGTTCCGGCTCGTGCCGGATGGAGCGACCTGGAAGCTCGGTGAGGACTGGCATCTCGTGAAGGGCGTGCTCGCGACGGATGTCGAATACGGGCCGGATGGTGCGGTGTGGGTTTCCGATTGGGTGGATGGCTGGGTGGGCACAGCCAAGGGCCGCGTCTATCGGCTGACACCGGAGGATGCGGGGCTTGAGAGAACGCGACGCGATCTCTCTGTGCTCATGGCGCGCGACTTGGAGACCGCCGCGACTGTGGAATTGGAGTTGCTGCTCGCGCATACGGATCGCCGCGTGCGTCAACGTGCGCAGTTCGCGCTGGCGGCGCGCGGCGCGGTGGAAGAGCTGGTGCGTGCCGCACGCGCCGGGCCGACACGCTTCGCACGGTTGCATGGCCTCTTCGGGCTCTGGCAGTGCGCGCTCGGGCTCGCAGCCACCGACACCGGCGCGAACGCGACAGACGCGGGCTCGGCTGAAGCCGCGGCGAAAAACGCTGCGGGCGGCGCCGCCATTTCGCGTGATGCACTCGCGGATGTCCTCAACGCGCTCGCGAGCGATGCCGATGCGGAAGTTCGCCGCGCCGTGGCACGGGTTGCTGGTGAGTTGCGCTTGAGTGCGTGTGCGTCGGCCATGTGCAAGCAGCTCGAGGATACGGAACCGCGTGTGCAGTGCGCGGCGGCGCTTGCGCTGGGGCGCATGGGCACAGGCGGCCGAGGCGACAGCACAGGAGCGCGTGCGGGATTGGGTGGTGCGGGTGCGGCGGACGTCGGCCAAGCCGCGGCCACTGGTGACGCGCGTGCCTTGCCTGCTGGCGATGCAGCGACGATGAACGCGCTGCTCACCCTCGCCGTGCGGAACAACGACAAGGATGCGCTGGTGCGCCATGGTGTGCGTATGGGCCTCGCGGGCTCGGTCAACGCGAAGCAACTCGCAGCATTTGCGAACAATGCCCACGCAAGTGTCCGCCGTGCCGCCGTTGTCGCTCTTCGAACGCAGCGCGCGCCCGAGTTGGCCGTGTTTCTCGCTGATTCTGATGCCTCCATCCGCCTCGAGGCCGCCTGTGCCATATACGACCTGCCAGTGTGGAGCGCCTACGACGCGCTGGCCGCGCTGTTGGCGAAACCCGCGAACAACACTGACTCTCCACGCTTGCTGCTGCGCGCTCTGGGTGCCGCTGCACATTTCGGCAGCGCCGAAGATATCCAGCACATCGCGCAATTGGTGGCGAGCAATGTGACGCCGGAGCTTCGTCGCGCCGCGTTGGCCGAGCTCGTGAACTTCGACAACCCGCCGCTGCCTGAGCGGGTGTTGAATGAGGTGCGCGGGCGGTTGCAACGCACAATGGGCGCGGCGGAGGCGGCGCTGGTGAATGTTGCGCTGGTTGCCGCGCTCACTCCCAATGTCGTGGATCTCTCGGCCAATGACGCGCAACTCTTCGCCGATGCCGCCCGCGCGGCGAAGGAGCACTGGGCGCCAGCGCTCGCGCCGTTGCTCACCGATCTGGCGCGCGACCCGCTTGCGTCTGTGGATGCGCGGCTTCCCGCACTGCAAGCGTTGGCTGCACACGACGCCATCGCTGCGAAAGATCTGCGTGCCTTCCTCGCCGCAGCGCATCCGAAGCTGCGCGCGGGTGCCGCAGCTTTGCTCGCGCGCGCAGAGCCGCTGACAGCGCTGCCTCTCCTGGGTGACGCCCTCCTCTCGCGTCGCGTGCCGGAGGTCCAGGCCGCAATCGCTGCGCTGGCATCGGTGCCGGGCGCATTGAGCGATCACATGTTCACTCAGGCCTTTGCGGCTGCGCGTGAGGGCGGCATTCCGCGCGGAGCTTGGCTCGATCTCGTTGAAGCTGGGCGTGCACGCAATGCGCGCTTTGCTCCCGCGGCGGATGCGCTCGAAGCACAAGCCGCGGCCGCGGTGCTGAAGGGGTTGGATGCGCTCTGCCTCGAAGGCGGGGATGCGAATGAGGGCCGCCGCATCTTCCTCGAGAAGAACGAGGTCACCTGCACGCGCTGCCATCTCATCGACGGCCTGATGAAGGCCGAAGGTTTCCGTGCGGGGCCCGAACTCACGCACATCGCCGCGCAGCGCACGCGCGAGCAACTGCTCCAGTCCATTCTCGAGCCCAGTGCCGTGCTCACCGAAGGCTGGACCACCATCAGTCTCGAAACCCGCGATGACGGCGTGATCACGGGCCGGCTCATGAAGGACAGCGCCGACGCCTACGAGCTCGAATGCGCCGACACCGGCGTGCCCATCAAGACCACCGTCGCCAAGTCCAATGTCCTCTCCCGCTTCGGCGACAGCTCCGCCATGCCCTCCGACCTCCCCAAAAAGCTCACCCGCCGCGAACTCCGCGACCTCCTCGAGTTCCTTGCCTCACGCAAGTAGCCGCGACACGCGTCAATCGCTGGTGATGACCCAGCACTCCTCGCGGATGGAGGTGAGGCCGCGGTCGCGGAAACGGGGTTCGGAGGAGATGAGTTCGCGGGAGGTGAGGGTGCGCGGGGTGGCGGGGGGCGGGAAGCACTCGTGAACGACGGCGGCATCCACATTGAAGGGTGGGCCGGACATGCGTGAGGTGTCGCAGCTGAAGGCGATGACGGAGTCATCATTGACCGGTTCATGAAGGACACCGCCGACGCCTACGAGCTCGAATGCGCCGATACCGGCGTCCAATCAAGACCACCGTCACCAAGTCCAATGCCCTCTCTCGCTTCGGCGATGGCTCCGCCATGCCTTCCGACCTCCCCAAGAAGCTCACCCCCCGCGAACTCCGCGACCGCCTCGAGTTCCTTGCCACGCGCCTTGCTACGAAAACGATACCGCCCCACAGCCCAAGGGGAGCCCTGACCAGCCATCGCTCCGGGGCTTGCCACAACCACACAGAGGACTTCTGCTGCGCGCTCCCACCACCAAAAGCCCTTGCCCAGAGTCGTAAGGCACCTCTCTGTGTCCTCTCTTTCCATCCACACACCTATTGCAACACAAGACGACGTAACACCGCTTGAGCCGCAGGCTGCCACATTTCACCATCCAAGCCACGCTCTGAGCGGTAGGCGGGAGAGCATGATCGCAATTGAACCACACTTCATCCCAACACTCACCACCGTATGATACTTTGGATACACCCAACGCGAATTATGGGTGAGCGCGTTTGCGATGTACAGAGGGCTGCTTGGACCCAGTTCGCGAGCCAGCTTTTGCCTGAGCACTTCAGGAAGATCGGACGATCGGCCCTCACAAAGGGGGATTCCAAGATGACCCGCTATCCTCTCGTACATGATCTCGTCTAGTTCCTCACGTGCGCGCCGAACGATCGTTAGGTAGACAACTTGCGGAACGAAGAATGTCACAACTCCGCACGTAAACAGGAATGCGCAGAAGAGAGCACCCAGCCAGTCCAAGTCGTTTTGCAACAGCAACACGAACAAGCTAGCGCCCACACACCACGCAGCACTCGTAGCAGCGTACACAGTCGCTGTATTCTCAAATCGCCGCTTGATCAAGGAAGGCAGAGGCAGTACTGGCTGCCTTATCAGGGCAACAAGGAATAATGGCATGAGTACCATGCAGCGGAGGCCTGTCCCAAACATGATAGTCGCTGGGATGACAAGCCCGAGCAGGATCGCTACCTTTACGACTCTGTCCGAGCCGTCATACCATCCATGAACCCGCAGTTGCTCGAGACTTAGTACTTTGAGCCCTAGAGCTTCGGACCATTGGTCCGCCGTGGCAGGGAAGCCGACTGTAAGCACAACGAGCGCGACGCTCATGAACGCAGGAATGCAAACCGCGCTGCCAATCGACTTTGCGGATCCGTAACTCTCGTATGCCGCCTCCGTCCGAGCGAGCCAGTCCTGCCGAGTCGTGTGGAAACAGTACTGCAGTGATTTGTACGCAGCGCGTATCCTGTTGGTCCACCAATTCGTAACAAGAATAGTGAGCAATGACCCTGCAACATAGAGATAGGTGGCGGGCGTTCTCAGGTAGTCGGCGTGAAATCCAATTGCCCAAGCTCCTCCGAGTCCGGCTATCCATGGAGCCAGTGCGACACTCAACGCTTGGCACACACGTCCGCCAGGGACCCGTCTAAGGAGTTGAAACGTACATATTATCTCCACGGCATTTCCATCCACTGCAGTGGGTACTGGTTTCCTGCTTCTCACACTTCGGAACTTCCCGACTGGACCGATGAGGGGCGCCGTCTATCAGCGGCCCCACGTACTCGGCGCGCTGTCCTCCGGAACAGTGGGCTTGTGGGTTGCCGAGTACTAGCGCCACTGGATGCGCATGTCACTGATCCGCGTCTCTCACCCAGTCTTCGTCAGGGTTCTTGAACTGAACGTCGCCTTCATAATTCAGGCCGAGGATTAGCCCCAGTTTCTCAGCCTCGTGCCTCTTCTGCTCGGCCAATTTCAGCACCCTTGCGCTCCCTGTATGCATATGCAAATCCAACAGGTCGTCGTACTCCTTTAGTTTCCTCGCATGTAGTAGCACCAGATCATCCGTTCCATCTTTCCCCAGCGATTCCAGCTCGGCCGATTTTGCCCGATACTTGGCCGCGCGCCAGTCATTACAGCACGACGGCGAGCAGAAATGGCGCGTCTCGTCGACATCCTCATAGACGTGATCCGTGGCCCCAAAAATGCCGCCGATCTTCTCGTTGCACCGTGCACAAACGATTCTTGCCATGTCGTCTTCCTTGTCAGCCGTGCTGGTGGCATAGCCGGCTGTGGATCACCGCGCCAAGACACAAGTGCGGGAACAACGCGCGATGTGCGCCTTGTGGGTTCCGCATTTCGCCCCCAGCCTTGACGCGGCTATGGTCACTTTCCGCCGACCCCGATACAGAAGCTTCCCCCGCCACTGGAGGTGCCTCCAACGCCCGTGCACTGCCCATCACAACCACTGCACGCCGCGGCGAATCCGAGTACAAGCGCAATACACATCAGTTTCATCATGGTCGCGTTCTTCTTTCTTCATTGGGTGGAATGCAATATCGCATCCTGAATTAGGATGTGTCTTCTGCTACCGTTTCATGCAACGGGATTTGGAGAATCCTAGTCTGGCGTGTAGTCGGACATGGCGTGCGGCAGGAGAACGCGAGGCTAGCTATCAGAGATCTCGGTTCATGAATTGCTGGAGCATCAATCGGGGATCCTTGCTTCTGATCGCGCTCGGTATTGAGCGGCCACGATTTTTCGCTGCCCAGCAGCCCGTTGGCCTCATGAATGAAAGGCCCGCGTGGATCCTGCGCCAGCAATTCGCATCGTGGCATTCCTGGATGATCAAACGCTTGCGAGGCTATGAATCATGGCTGTGCGACCACCCAGCACTCCTCGCGGATGGAGGTGAGGCCGCGGTCGCGGAAACGGGGTTCGGAGGAGATGAGTTCGCGGGAAGTGAGGAGGCGCGGGGTGGCAGGGGGCGGGAAGCACTCGTGAACGACGGCGGCATCCACACTGAAGGGTGGGCCGGACATGCGCGCGGTGTCGTAGCTGAAGGCGATGAGGAGGATGGGAGAGCCGGGCCGGAGCACGGAATCGAGGTGCGCGAGGTAGGCGGAGCGGCGTGACGGGTCCATGGCCACGAGGGCGGCGCGGTCATAGGCCGCGTCGCAAGGAGGAATGGCACCGGCAGGGAGCGTGAAGATGTCGCCCTCGATGATGCGGAGCGCGGCCAAGGCGGGACGCGCCTCAGCAACGGTTGTGTTGGGCTCCGTTGCGGCTGGGCGCGCGGACGCTGAGTCAACGTAATGCGCGGAGGGCTCAAACGTGGGCGCACCATCTGCAGGCACGAGGAACTCCCTCCAGCCAGCGTGCTCGCGGACTTCCGGAACCAGTCCTGATTCGGCGAAGAAGGCCGCTGTTGCGAGAGGCGAGAGCTCGGTGCCGATGACTTCATCGAAGCCAGCGCTACGCAGAAAATGGAGATCGAGCGACTTGCCGCAAAGTGGCACGTACACGCGACGCGTCGGCCCGGGCCGCAACGCGCCAACATGCTCCACGAGCAGCGCATTCGGGCGTGCGGCGTGAAAGCCGGTTTGTCCCTGCTGCCACTTTTCCAGCCAGAATGCTGCGTCCATCGGGGCTCCTGACTCAGGCGGACTTGCTCACGCCTTCAGAACCGCCGACGCGGGGCATTGATGTAGCGGCAGTCGGCGCAGCGGAGGGCTTCGGCTCCGAGGACGCGGGCGCCGGAAGGGGCGCGGCGCACGGTGAGCGTCGCCCCGCTCTTCAGCTGCTGCAGCGCAGGATCGTTGTCGGCGGCAAGGATGGCTGGGCCGCGCACGATCTCGACGCCGATGACTTCGCTCTCGCCCACCACGAGATGCGCTTGGCTGTCGGTGCAGTTGTTGCAGGCGATGCCGATGCCGGTGCGGATCGTGACGCCCGTGATGGAGCGGAAGTAGGCGCTGCTGCCGAAGGGCGTGGCAATGACAAGGCCGTCACCGATGATCTCGTCCGTCACGCGCTGGCCATCGAGGCTGACGCGGAACCGCACCGCCGCGCGAAGGTCCGCGTTGCGCACCATCACGTCATTGACTGCGCGCAAGGTGGTGTCGCCGGTGCGCGCTTCGAGCATCATCAGCGTGGTCTCGGTGAGGCGCCCCTGCACAAGCTGCGTGAGCATTTCCGCATCGGTATGCCGCGCACACTTGAGGCAGCTCTCGTCGGAGCGAATCCCCAGCTTCGGAACACCAGGGAAACTGCGCTCGGCGCCGATGAACGCGCCGTCGCCACCGACACTCACCACCACGTCGGGGCGCTCGTCGCAGAGCTGCGGCCCTGCCGCGCGCACCGCGGCAACGAATCGCTCATCAGGCTTGCCGGCAAGGAGGATGCGCATGGCCATCGGACCACATTTTTACCCGCTTTCGGGCCCGCGGCCAGCAGGCGCCTGCGACCCTTGACCGCCCCGGCGCGACATCCAAGAAGCTGCGCCTTTGTGCTGGGTGGCCATTCCGGCGTTACTTACGAGACCGTCACCAAGGAACGAGCCATCAACCCGCGGCTCGATTGGCTGGAACGCTAATCCAATATGGGGTTGGCTGGCTTCGCGGCGTGAACGACCGCTTGCGCGACCCTCGCGGGCATCCAGGTAGCGAGCTCGCCGATCGTGGTGATACCGATGCTGGCAAGAACAGCTGCATCTGCCGCCGGCAGCGCTTGGAGTGCGGTCACCGGCGCCGACTGCAACTGCGCCCACGATTGCGCTTGCCAGGCCGCCGTCACCATTCCCGCCTTGGCGATGGGAACTCCGCCTGACAGCCCCACCCAGAACGCCTGCTCCGCGGGCGACATGTTGACAAAGTTGTCGCGAACGAAGTCTGTCAGTTCGACCACCATCTTGGGTAGCCCATATCCCGGCACCTGGAGCATGTCTTTCCAGATGAGGCGTCCGCTCGATCCCTCCGGCGTTGCGTCGAGCACGGCTCGCGCGGAGTACACAGCCTTGAGCAAAGCATCCAGCGGATCAAGGCCGGTGCTATCGAGAAAGATGAACCCTTTGTCGATCGAGCCATCAGGCGGATTCGGCTGAAGCCCGAGCACCTGAACTGAACACCTGAATCCCGCGAAACCGGTGCTCGGCTCATTGAACACCTCCGGCTTCCCGACAAGCATGTTGACTGTTGTGACGACGCCGTTGTCATCGGTTCGGCTGAGCTCTCGCATCACGAGAACTTCGTTGATTCTTGTGTGTGCCATGATCCTCCCTGCTCAGATCGCCGCCAGCACGACGGCTCCTCCGGGTCCCGTGGTCACAATCAGAACAACTCCGCCGATGACAACGAGAGTTCCCACCGTGACTCCGGGGTGGTTTGCAATCCAGTCGGCGCAGGCCGCTCCGAGGTCAAACAGTGCGACGCAAGCGCTCTCGATGCCGTTCGCGGCGACGCAGGCCATGTATTCTGCTTGGCACAAGACGCTGCAGCAGTGCGCGTACCATGACCTCCTGCCACCGGGCCACCACCCTGGGATGTTGTCCGTCCAGTATTCACGACAACCGCGTTGTATTCCGCAGAACAGTTGACTTGAGGCACGTGGATCCGATCCTACTTGAGACACGCCCGAGGCCCTCTTGCCGCTTCCGTGGACATCGCGACGCAGGTCATGGAGCAGTAGCATCTTGCGAGCCTCCGTGTTCTTCAGGAACACCTGAGCAAGCACATGACCTCGCCTGATCGCGCCATCGCTCGCACAGCAACTACGGCCGCCCCACATCTCATAGGTCGGCTCCGCGCGGAGCCGGGCGATTTTCGCGTGGACGAATGCCCGCTCTATGAACTCTCGGGCGAAGGCGAGCACACCTTCCTCCGTGTCGAGAAGACGGGCTTCACCACGGCGGCCATGGTGGAGCGTGTGGCACGGGCCCTCGGCGCAAACCCGCGCGACGTCGGCACTGCGGGCATGAAGGACCGCCATGCGGTGACCACGCAGTGGCTGAGTCTCACGCGCGTGACACCGGAAGCGGCCCTCGCGCTCGATCTCCCCGGCATCCGCGTGCTCGAAGCCAAGCACCACGGCAACAAGCTCCGCACCGGACACCTCGCGGGCAACTGCTTCGACATTCTGGTGCGCGGTGCGGATGTGGCGCTGCTCCCGCAGGTGCAAGAGGAGCTCTTGAACCTCGAGCGCTCTGGTCTGCCGAACTTTCATGGGCCCCAGCGCTACGGCGTCCGCGGTGACAACGCCGCTCTCGGGCGCGCCATCGCCTTTGGCGATGCTGCCGTCGCTCTCGCACTACTCTCGACAGCGCTGCCTGAGCGCGAGACCCCGCGTGTGTGCGATGCCCGCGCGGCGCTGGCCGCCCGCGACGCAGAACGTGCCCTCGACCTCTTCCCGCGCGAGTTCGGCATCGAACGCCACTTCGCACAATGCTGGCGCCGCGGCATGGACGATGCGCGCGCGCTTGCGACTGCACCAGATGCTGCGGCCCTGTTCCTCATGAACGCATGGCAGTCGTCGCTCTTCGATGCGGTGCTCGCGGCGCGGCTCGCGGAAGCCCCGGCACTCATCGCCGGTGACGTGGCCATGAAGCTCGCGAATGGTGCGTGCTTCATCGTGGAAGACCTCGCAGCGGAGGCGGCGCGCGCGGCAAGCCTCGAGATCACGCCCGCCGGGCCTTTGCCGGGAGCCAAGATGTTGAGGCCCACAGGATCCGCGCGTGCGATTGAAGACCGTGTGCTCGCGGCGAATGGCCTTGACCCCGAGGCCATGGTGAAACTCCCGCTCCCCGGTGCACGCCGCGCGCTGCGCGTGCTGCTTCGCGATGCCAGCGCCGTCGCCGACGCGAATGGCATCCGCTTCCGCTTCCGCCTGCCCGCGGGGTCCTTCGCCACCACGCTCCTTGCGCACTTCGGTGTGAGCGAGGGCCACGGACCGTGAGACACGCCATGCCCGTTCCGCTTCGTCTTGCATTCGCGGCAGCGCAGCTCGCGCACGTTGGCGTGCGAGAAGGACCCGCAACGTGAGACGCGCGACGTCCGTGCCGCTTCGGCTCGCGTTTGTGACGGCGCTCGTCATGCTCGGGGCCGGATTGGCGCTGGTGAGCGCGCTCGTGCCCGGGGATGAAGGCCCGCATCAAACCCTCGCCATTGCGCGTTTGCAAACCGCGCTCTCCATGGCGTGGCACATCGTGATCGCGTGCTTCGGCGTGGGCCTGCCGCCGCTGCTGCTGCTCGCCGATCGTGCTGCGCGCCGGGGCGACGCTGTCGCGGCCGCACTCGCCGCCCGCTGGACGCACGCCTTTGCCGTCCTCTTTGCCGTGGGCGCGGTCTCCGGCACGACACTCGCGTTCACGCTCGGCATGCTCTGGCCGGGGCTGTTCCTCAAGTTCGGCGACGCCTTCGGCATTCCCTTCGCGTTCGAATCCCTCGCCTTCTTCACTGAAGCCATCGCCATGGGCTTCTGGATCTACGGCCGCGGGCGCATCAGTGCACGGGCACACTTCGCATCGGGCATTGTCGTCGCCATCAGCGGGCTTGCCTCGGCGGTGTTCGTGGTTTGCGCAAATGGCTGGATGAACACGCCGCAGGGCTTCGCGATGGCGGACGGGCGCATCACAGATGTCGACGCGCTCGCGATTTTCATGAACCCAGCCGCGCTGTCCGAGGTGTTGCACATGGTGCTTGCGGCGCTGCTCGTCGCCGGATTTGCATTGGCAGGTGCGCATGCCTTCGCGTTGCTGCGTCATGGTGAATCCGCGCTCCACCGCCGCGGCCTGAACCTCGCACTCGGTTTCGCGGCCATCGTCATGCCGCTGCAACTGCTTGCGGGCGACTTTGCTGTCCGTTTCATCGCGCGCGAAGAGCCGGTGAAGTTCGCGGCGGCGGAAGCGCTCTTCCGCACCCAGTCCGCGGCGCCCTTCGTCATCGGCGGTGTCGTGGTGGACAATGAACTGCGCGGTGCCATCGAAATCCCCGGCGGGCTCTCGCTGCTCCTGCATGGCGACCGCAATGCCGTGGTCGATGGGCTCGATCAGATTCCTTCGGAGGAGCGGCCCCACGTGGGCGCGGTGCATCTCGCTTTCCAAGGCATGCTCGCGGCCGCGGCTTTCCTCGCGCTGGTCGCGACAGCCCACGGGCTCCGCTGCTGGCGTCGCCGGAATGCCGGGCGCGGCGCTCTCATGCTCATCGTCTGCGCGTCACCCGCCGCCGTCATCGCTCTCGAATGCGGCTGGTTGGTGACCGAGCTCGGTCGCCAACCATGGGTCATCCACGGGTGGCTGCGCACGTCGAGTGCCGTCACGCATGAGACCGGACTGCTGCCCGGCCTCTACGTCGTATTGCTCGTCTTCTCGCTCTTGAGCGGCGCCTTCGTGCACACCATCCACACGCTCACTCACGCGGAGCCCGCGCCATGATGGAGTTTGTGGCTGTCGGCATCTTCGTGGTGCTCTCGTTCCACACCGTGCTCGGCGGAGCGGATTTCGGCGCCGGCATGTGGCAGCTTCTCTCGCGCTCCGGCGAACGTGGCCGCAGCGAACGAGCCCTCATCGCGCGCAGCATGGGCCCGGTGTGGGAGGCGAATCACGTCTGGCTGATCCTTGCGGCAGTGCTGCTCTGGACCGGTTTCCCGCGCGCGTTCGCACCGGTGATCTCCGGCCTCTGGATCGCGTTCGGAATTGCCGGCATCGGCCTCATCCTGCGCGGCGCGGCCTTTGCCTTCCGCCACGCCTCGCATCACGACACGGAGCAGCGTTGGCATGGGCATGTGTTCGCCTGGTCCTCGGTGCTCACGCCCTTCGCGCTCGGCGCCATCGCCGGATGTGTTGCCGCGGGGCGCGTGCCCGGACTCGCGCCCATGAGCCCCCTCGCGGCGTTGCTGCATCCACTGCCGCTGCTTTCCGGTGCGTTTGCGGTTCTGCTTGCACTGCACACATCCGCGGTGTTCCTCACCAACGATGCGGAAGCTTCGGGTGAGCCGGAACTTGCGCTGCGCTTCCGTCGCCGCGGCATTGTCACGGCGCTGTTGGTGGGCGCCGCAGCTGCCGCAGCATTCCCGCTCTACGCCGAATCCGCTCCCGGTTTCCACGCGCAGTTGATTGAGCGTGCACTGCCTGTCTACCTCGCAGCTTCCGTGGCAGGATTGACCACACTTCAATTGCTGTTCACGCGCTTCGCTGCGTATGCCCGTTGGACCGCCGCGCTCATGAGCGGCATTCTCGTCACGGGCTGGGGGCTTGCTCATGCACCCGACGTCATTCCCGGGAAGCTCACACTTGCGGAGGCCGCCGCGCCTGCCGGGACCATGCAGGTCCTTGCCATCGTGCTGGTGCTCGCTGTGTTGATTCTCGCCCCTACCCTTTGGTTGCTCTTTCGCACATTCCGGCAAGGGCGGCACGTCGTGAGTGATAATGATGCGCATGTCCTTGGCAGGCCTCCGATCGAGTGAATCCTCACATCGCCTGCCGACAAGGCCGAGGCAATGAGGGTGGGCAAGAACCGGATTTTGATCACGGCAGCCATCGTTGCTGCGCTGCTGCTCGCCTTCTGGCTGTTGCAAGATGACGCCGATTCCGGCACGCGAGGAGAACGACCTTCCGCAACCCCGTCGGAATCACCGGGCAGCGCGCCCGCGGAGGTTTCGCAGCCGCACCCGCGCGCCGCGGTGCAACCCATCGTGGCGCAGCCCTTCAGCGAAGCCGCTCTCGAAATTCCGGTCGAGGAGCTCACCACGGGACGGCGACTCACCGTGCGAGATCAGAAATCGGGGGCACTCGTGCCCGGCGCGACCGTTCATGTCTACGACGCAGCCGTCATTGACCACGATCGCTTGCAGGCGGCGGCGCTGGATCGCATCGATTTCGAGTCCGCGCTCCGCATGCGTCCGCGCCGCTTCAAGACCGATGCCTATGGTGCAACGCTCATCCCCGACGGGTCCAGCACAAACAACGCGTTCTTCGTGACCGCCTTCACACCGGCGCGTTGGGGCTTCGCGATGTTCGCGCCCCAGGCAGCGCAACCGCTCGAGATCTGTGTGGGTCCGGATTGCGCCGTGGACCTCCGTGTCGAGCATGAGGATGGGACTCCGGCGCCCGGGCTTGTGGTGGCCGCACACGCCGCGGGGATTCCGAATTCGGTGCAACAGTGGCTGAGCGATGACCATGGCCGCGTGCACATCGCGAGCATCGGTCCGGTGTGGCGTTCGGCAGGCATGAAACCGCTCCTGTTCTCGCTTGCTGGTGTGAAGGGCAGCGTGAGCACACCGTGCGATCCCTTGCTCGGTTCACATCATGAATTGCGCCTCGTCGTGCCTGCCACGGCGCCGTTGCGCATCCGCATCACCGGCACCGACGCTCTGCCGGAATCCGCGCGCGCCGCACTCCGCGTGAGAGTGCACACCGAGGGCGCGGATCAGGACGACTGGCTCGCTACGCGGTTGGTCTCCGGTATCGCGCTCACTCCCCCGCTGCCTCTCGGAGGACGTGTGCTGGTTTGCTGCCAGACACCGCTGCTGGAGCTCGAAAACACGACGGTGACCGTGGACGGGCCGGCAGGCCGCGATGACGTTCGCGTGGTGGATGTCCCGCTCCCGCCACTGCACGAGCTCTTCATCGCCAAGCTTGTCGACGCCGCGGGCCAACCACTCGCCAGCACGCGCATCCAGCTCAAGTGCCTCGGCGAGGTCGCGCATGAGCTCGCGCGCGCAGACCTTGCGACGAACGCGGACGGTCTCCTTTGCGGCACCTTCAGACGCAAGGAGCATCCGAAGCCGGGAAAGAAGCTCGGGCCCCCTGAGCCGCCGAATCCCCAGCGCCTCCTCATCATGACTTCTGGCGGCACCGACGCGGAGGCCCTTGGAGTCGAGGTCGCGCTGCCTCCTCTCGCCCGCGGCCTGAACGATCTCGGCACGCTCACGCTCATCCAACCGCCGCTGTTGGTGGCCGGCATTGTTCTTGATGAAGAACGCGAACCCTTCCCGCGTGCGCTTGTTGCTGCGACGATCGTTCGCCGTGCCGAGGATGGGAGGAATCTCGGGCCGGAGGCCGAGTACCACGCCCTCAGTGGCGCGGACGGCCGCTTCATCATCCGCCGCTTCACACCCTGTCGCGAAGTGACCGTGGTGTGCGTGGAGGAGCTCTCGCTGCCGCCCCGCGCGCATGTCGTCGCCGTCGGTGCAACGAATCTCGAATTCGTGCTGGTGCGCGGAGGCCAACTGGCCGGACAGGTCCTGATGCCTGAGGGCATTCCGGCAAATGCACTGCGCGTGCGCGTCGTGCCCTCGAACACAGCCGCGCCCTGGAATCGCGAATACCGGCCAGCGCCTCTCGGTGCTGATGGCCGCTTCCGGACGGACTTGCTCCCGCCTGGACCCGCGGAGGTGCACATCGAGGACGTCGACATGCTGAGTACGCCGCTCGCCACGGTGCACGCGGTGGAAGTGTTCCATGGCTCGATCACGCGCGACGCACGCCTTGATCCCCTCGACCTCTCGGCATGCAGAAACACGCTCGCCATCACGGTGAAGAACAACGGGGGCATTCCCTTGCGTGGTGCGCGCGTGTTTGCGGGCGACGATATCCATCGCGGCGGTCATCGCTGCGATGAATCCGGCGTGGCGACCTTCTTCGTACCGCGCTTGCCGCAGGACCTCGTGGTCACGGCGCCGGGCCAACGTGACTTGTTCCTGCCGGGCGTCGCAGGTCCGCGCGAGGTGCGTCTTCGCCCGAGCATCCTTGTCGATCTTCAACTCGCCACCATCCCCGCGACGACATTCACTCAGCGTGATCTGGAGAAGCCGATCGAGTGGGTCGCAACATTGCTCGATCCGCAAGCCCGCGGCAGCACCACTGCCGGGCAATCAGGCGGAACGACCCTCAGCCCGCGCATGCTCTTTCCCGCGCCGGGCCTGTGGCAATTGAGCGCGCGAATCCCCGTGAAATCTGGTGGCCGCACCTCGCACACGGTCATCCCGCTGCACGACGCCGGGGTCATCAAGGTCCCCGACGAAGACGGCCCGCATCGCATCGCTGTGACCATGAGCGAGGATGTTCTGCAGTACACCCTCCGCAAGAAGTGATTCTCCAAGAGAAAGCCGTTGCTGGTACTCCTTTGGACGTACAGGCTCCCGAAGGACCGATGACACGCCGTGGCCGGCGATTCCGGCAGGAGTGGCAGTCGATGGTGCATAATGTGACACATGACCATGGCAGGCCACCGGTCGGCTGATTCATCAATCCGCTTGTCGGCGAGGGGGCGGCAATGAACACGCGCAAGAACCGCTTTTCACTCACAGCAGCAATCGTTGTTGCACTGCTGCTCGTCATTTGGCTGCTGCAGGAAGTCAGTGGACCCGATGCTGCAGGCAACAACGGTTCTGCGCGCGCGGCAGAATCGCCGGGCAACGCACCTGGGGAAACTCCGGAACCACTCCCGCGCGCCGCGGTGAACCCCATCGTGGCGCAGCCATTCAGCGAAGCGCGTCTCGATGTCCCGGTGGAAGAGCTCACGACAGGGCGGCGCCTCATGGTCCGGGATCGCACGAGCGGCGCTCCCGTCGCGGGTGCCATGGTCCATGTGTATGACCGTTCGCTTGTCGACCATGACCGCGTTCAGGCGTCGCTGCTTGATCGCGTCGATTTCGAATCATCCATTCGCACACGACCTCGGCGCTTCCGGGCTGATGCGTCGGGCGTAGCCATCATCCCCCACGGCACTCACGGCGAGGCAACGCTTACCGTGACCGCGTTCACCCCCACGCGCTGGGGCGTCGCGTTTTTCCAGCCCGATCTGGATCAAGGCCTCGAAGTTCTCGTGGATCCCGATTGCGCCGTCGATCTTGCGGTTGTGCATGAGGATGGCACGCCAGCTCCCGGCATTGCGGTGACCGCACGCGGCGAGCGTGGCAGCGTATGCAGACACCAGTGGATGAGCGATGAACGTGGCCGTGTGCACATTGCGAGCATCGGCCCCGTGTGGCCTTCCCTGGGCTTGAAGCCGTTCGTGTTCACGCTTGCGGGCATGACCGGCATCGACAGCGACCCATGTGACCCCGCTCGTGGCGCTCCCGTCGACCTGCGCATCGTGGTGCCCACCACGGCTCCGCTGCGCATTCGCGTCACGGGCCTGGAGGCCCTGCCGGAATCCTCGCGCGGGGAACTTCGTGTACTTGTGCATGCCGAAAAGGCCAACCAGTACGACTGGCTCGCCACCCGCTTCGCTTCCGGCCTCGCGATCACTCCGCCGCTACCCCTCGGCCTGCGCATGCGTGTCCGTTTCCAGTCGCCGCGCCAGGAGCTCGAAGACGTCGAGGTCACCGTGGACGGCCCGACCAGTCGCGATGACCTCCGCGTGGTGGATATTCCGCTGCCGCCTGTCCGCGAACTCCTCGTGGCAAGACTTGTGGATGTTCGGGGTCAGCCGCTCTGCAACGCGCGCATCCAGCTGACGTGTATCGGCGAGAGCCCATTTGAACTCGCGCGCAGGGATGTCGCGACGGACGCGGAAGGTGTCCTTCGTTGCACGCTGAAGCGCCAAGAACCGACGGCGCCCGACCAGTACGGCTATCGTTTCCCTTATCCCGGCGGGCCACGACTGCTTTTCATGGCACCGGGCAGCAATGATGCCAGCGCCGTGGGTGTGGAAGTACCGCTCTCTCCCACTTTCGCACGCGGCGTGAACGACCTCGGCACCCTGACACTCATTGAGCCGCCACACATCGTGTCGGGCATTGTGTTGAACGAACGTCGTGAGCCGGTTCCGCATGTGCTCGTGGTCGGCACCCTGATGGTTCTCGCGCCGGACGGGAAGACCATGTGGCCGGAGGCGGGAGAAGGCATGCTCACGGGGGCAGACGGGCGCTTCCTCATGCGGCAATTCACGCGCGGCACCGAGGTTGAGGTCCAGTGTCGCGATGGGTTCGCGCAGTCGGCACCACCGCAGACCGTCCCCGTCGGGACTGTGAATCTCGAATTCGTACGCGCTCGCGGCGGCCAGCTTGCCGGTCGTGTGATCCTGCCCGAAGGCATCCCGACCAACGCCATGCGCGTGCGTGTCATCCCCACGCGCCCGCCGCCGCAATGGACCGATCCCGAATACGGCGCGTCGCTTCATCCTGATGGGCGACTCATGAGTGGTGTTCTCCCACCGGGCACGGCGGATGTCCTCATTCAAGACGTGCAGATGCTGGCTCCGCCCGTCGCCATGGTGACGGCGGTGCAGATTCTCGCCGGTGTCATCACGCGCGACCCGCGTCTCGACCCGCTCGATCTCACCAAGGGAGGGAACACGCTCACCATCACGGTCAAGGACCGGGCCGGTGCTCCGCTGGGTGACGCGCACGTGAGCTTCCCCGATGACCGCACGCAGGAAGGTCGTCCCTGCAATGCAGCAGGGGTCGTCGCCTTCTTCGTGCCGCGCCTGCCGCAGGATCTCGTGATCAAGGCGCCCGGGCATTGCGACGCCGTGCTCATGAGCGTCGGCTCATCGCGCGAGGTCGTGCTGCGCCCAAGCATCGTCGTGGAGATACGGGTGGCCTCCATACCGCCATGCACATTCACGGAGTTGGGCCTCGAGCGCACCCTCACGTGGGAAGCCACGCTGCAGGATCAGCGAGCACGATTCAACACTCCTGTCGGATCATCCGGCGGCGACCGCCTCAGCCAGTGCTTCCTGTTCCCCTCCGCAGGTCTCTGGAAACTGAGCGCGTGCTACCCCATCGACAATAACGGGCAACGTCAGAGGTACGGGGTTCCTCTGGAGGGTGACGGCATCATCCGGGTCCCCGACGGAGACGGCCCGCACACGATCGAGATCGCCATCAGCGCCGAATACCTGCGCAATTTCAAACCCAAGAAGTGATCCTTGCGAGACAATCTCGCTGTTGGCAGGAGGCAGAACGTATTTGCTTCCGGAAACAAGATGACACGCCGCGAATTCACTGCTCTGTTCATTGCTGCGCTTGCGGTGGGCGCATTCCTCCTTTGGTGGCTGCTGTCTACTGACCGCGCCGCGCCTGCTACCGAGTCTGGCGAAGACAACCCGTCGGTTGCCGCGATGGCGGCGACCAGCACCGACGCCACCACACCCGCTGCCGACCCGCAGATCGTCCCCTCACCCTTCGTCGATCCTTCCGCCGAACCACCTGTGGAGGTGCTCACCAGCGGGCGTCGGCTCTTCGTGCAGGACCTGAATACGAGAATCCCCGTTCCGAACGCGCTTGTCTTCGTGTTTGACAAAGCTGAGCTTGATGATGAAACAAGGGACTGGCAGCAGCTGATTCACCGGTTTCAGGAGTTCAGTGAGTTCGAGGCATGGTTCACTTCTCACGCACGGCGCTTCAAAACAGATTCGCAGGGCATGACCATCGTCCCGTTCATGGATGAGGACGGCTCTCCCACCGTGGTGGCGATGACACCAACGTGCATTGGCATCGGGCGGTACGCGGGCATGGAACACGAACCGATTGTGGTGCATACCGGACCCGACCGCGCCGTGGATGTCCTGGTTGTGCACGAGGACGGAACCCCGGTTCCCGGGATTGCGGTGACGATGATGGAAGGCTGGGATATCAACCGCATCCCGCCGTGGATCACTGACGCGAATGGTCGTGTGCGCGTCACAACGCTTCTCGGTGCGGGCCTGTGGGGCAAGCGGGTCTTTCATCTCCCCGGACTGCCGGGCAGTTCGCGGGTGCCTTTTGATGTCGGCTCGTCGGACACCGAGGTGCGACTTGTCGCCCCGGCAACCGCAAGACTCCGCGTCCGCGTCGGTGGCCTTGAGGCCCTTCCCGCCTCGTCACGGCCGCTGCTGCGTGTCCTCGTCCGCGTTGAAGGCGCTTCGAAGTCGAAGCATTGGTTCAACGCGCCGCTTGTGAACGGATTCGCGCTCACCCCGCGGCTCCCGTTGGGTTGCCGGTTGCAGTTGTGCTGCCACAGCCTGCTGGATGAGCTCGAGGTGGTGGAGGTGCCGGTAGCCGGGCCCACGCAACGCGATGAGATCCTGGATGTGAGCATCCCCCTCCCGCCAACTCGCGAACTGTTCACAGTGAAACTCGTTGACGCCGCGGGCGCGCCTCTGCGCAACCGACGCATTCGCTTGCCCGATGTGGGGCGCGACTCGTTCATTCTCAATGCAGCTTCAGCAACGGATGCCGACGGCATCTTGCGCGGGAGCCTGGTTGGCTGGCGCGCGCATGAGGAGGGGGCCGATCAGCAGCATGACACTGAGGATCGGCACGAGCGATGCACCACCGTTGCAGCCGCCCATGGGCCGGACCCGCAAGGACTTGTCGGGAAGTTGCGCCAGCCGAATCCGCTGGTGCGTGGTGTGAATGACCTTGGCACTGTCTCGCTCTTCACACGCGCATTTCTTGTGAGCGGTGTGGTGCTGGACGAGCGTCACATCCCCGTTGCGCGCGCGCTCGTCAACGGCATCGTCTCTTGGCGCAATGAGGACAGGGAAGAGACAAGGAGCAGCTGGAGCGCCGTGAGCGATGCGGATGGGCGCTTCACCATGCGCGGCAATGCACAGGGCGATAGCTTGCGCCTCACATGCAGCCGGGACATGTTTTTCCCGTCGCAGTCGATCGATGTTCCCGTTGGAACCGATGATGCGGAGGTCGTCCTCACCCGCGGCGGCGCCTTGGAAGGCCGTATCGTGCTTCCTGCCGGCCTGTCCCCCTATGCCCTGCGTGTGAAGATCATTTCGGGAAGCGCGGACAAGGATCTTCTCAAGGACTACGAGCGTCGGGCGAAGCGTTGGAGAGACGAGCCGCCATGGCTGAATTGGAGTGACGTCCCGCTGGTCACCCAACTCTCCCACGACGGCCGGTTCTGCACGGACACACTGCCTCCGGGCCCGGTGACCGTGCTTGTTGTGGATGCGGACGCGCCCATCGCTCCTTTCGCGACGGTGCAGGGCGTGGACATCCAACCGGGCAGCGTCACGCGTGACCCCCGGCTCGATCCCGTGGACGTCTCGCGTGAGTTCTCGGTGCTCTCGATCACCGTCCACGACGAGCGCGGAGATGGCTTGTATGACGCGCGCGTGATCACTGCGGACGACACCACGAATACTGGCCGTGATTGCGATGTTGAGTACGCGGCGACATTTCTGGTGCCATCACTGCCTCAAGATCTGGTGGTTGTCAGGAAGGACTACCGTGACCTCGTTCTGCTTGGTGTGGACGGCGCACGGGAGGTCCAACTCCGACCAGGAATCGAAGTCGAGCTGCCGATCGGTCCCATCCCGGCGGGCTTCGCGATTCCGGATGAATTCGAAAGCAAGGTGATCTGGAAGGCTCGTGCCGAGGACACCTCTCGCCGTGGTTCACACTTCATCACGGAGCAGAATCGCGCCACCCTGACTCAATCGATGTTCTTCCCGCATCCCGGTCGGTGGCGAGTGTCCGCGACCATCCACGCTTCGTGGGGCGAGTTCAACGGACCGGTCCCGATCCCGTTGCTCAATGATGGCCTCATCACTGTTCCCGATGGAGACGGTCCCTATCAGATCCCGCTCACCGCGGCGCCGGGCTTCTTCGAGAAACACCTGCTGAGGAAATGACGCGCGGCGCCGGATGAAGCAAACGGTGGTGAACGCCACCCCCGGCCGTCAGCGGAGCTTCAGCGTAGCGAGGCTGATCAGCGCGAAGAGGAAGGCGATGATCCAGAAGCGGACCACGACCTTCGTTTCGGCGACGCCCATGGCCTGGAATTGATGATGGGCCGGTGCGCGCAGGAATAACCGGCGGCCGAGGCGCTTGATGCCAAGGTAATCCTGCAACAGGACCGAGAGGAACTCGTAGACAAAGATGCCTCCGAGAAGGATGAAGAGGAGTTCCGCCTTGGTGATGATGGCGAGAGCCGCCATGGTGCCACCGATGGCCATGCTGCCCGTGTCGCCCATGAAGACTTGCGCGGGATAAGAGTTGAACCAGAGGAAGCCCACCGCCGCGCCGAGGAAGGCCGCTGCGAAGACTGCCGCCTCCGTCATGCTTGGAATGTGAGCGAAGCGCGCGGTTGCCGCGAGAGCCTCGTGGCTGAACATGTACGCGAAGATGCCGAGCACCAGCACCACGAACGCGCTGGGCACAATCGCAAGGCCATCGAGGCCGTCGGTGAGATTGATGGCGTTGCCGATGCCGAGGAACGCGATCACCACGAGGCCAAAGTAGAGC
>SXGT01136188.1_pt1 | contig 21750 bp, 23 predicted proteins | sample 3176221 | NCBI WGS metagenome assembly SXGT01 (sample SAMN11356862, study PRJNA531348) | freshwater metagenome | isolation source: freshwater sample F1-120 | place: China: Fuxian Lake, Yuxi | collected 2017-12-25
GATGGTCGTCAGCGTCACCCACGGCGGCTACGTCAAGCGCGTGGCCCTGAACGCCTATCGGACCCAGCATCGCGGCGGCAAGGGCCGTTCGGGCGTGTCCATGAAGGACGACGACGCCGTGGTCGGCGTGTTCTCGGCTTCGACCCACACGCCGGTGCTGTTTTTCGCCACCAACGGCAAGGCCTACAAGCTCAAGACCTGGCGTCTGCCCCTGGGCGGGCCGACCTCGCGCGGCAAGGCGTTCGTGAACCTGCTGCCCATCGAGCCGGGCGACTCCATCATGAACGTGCTGCCCCTGCCCGAGGACGAGGCGGACTGGGCCAACTACGACATCATGTTCGCCACCAAGTCCGGCGACGTGCGCCGCAACAAGCTGTCGGACTTCGCGACGGTCAATCGCGCGGGCAAGATCGCCATGAAGCTGGAGGACGGCGATCACATGGTCGGCGTCGCCCTGTGCACGGCCGAGGACGACATCCTGCTGACCACGGCCCTGGGCCGCGCCATACGCTTCAAGGCCGACGACGTGCGCGTGTTCAAGGGCCGGGACTCCACCGGCGTGCGCGGCGTCCGTCTGCAGGACGAGGACGAGGTCATCTCCATGGCCGTGCTGGGCCGCGTGGACGCCACGCCGGAAGAGCGGGCCGCCTACGTCAAGCACGCCAACGCCATGCGCCGGGCCGCGGGCGACGAGGATGAAGCGACCGTTCCGGACGCCGATGACGAGACGGTGGCCGAGGCCGCGCTGTCGGTCGAGCGCATCGCCGAGCTGGGGGCTGCCGAGCAGTTCATCCTGACGGTCACCGACACCGGCTTCGGCAAGCGGTCCTCGGCCTATGAGTATCGCCGCACCGGCCGGGGCGGGCAGGGGCTGACGGCCCACGGCCTGGGCGGCCGCGCGGGCGCCCGCCTGACCGCCGCCTTCCCGGTGGAGGACAGCGACGAACTGCTGATGGTCACCTCGCGCGGTCAGATGATCCGCACGCGCGTCGATCAGGTCCGCATCGTCGGCCGGTCCAGCCAGGGGGTCACCATCTTCCGCACCGCCGACGGCGAGAAGGTCGTTTCGGTCGAGCGCCTGGCGGAAGTGTCGGGTGATGACGGCGTCGAGGACGGCGACGAGGGCGGCGCCGAGGAATGATCCCGGGCGAGGCATGCTGACCCTTCTCGTCAACGGGGCGCCGGCCGGGCAGGACGATCTGCTGCATATGGCGCTGGTGAACTACGGCGCCTTCACCTCCATGCAGGCGGAGCAGGGCGCCGACGGCGTGTGGGGCGTGCGGGGGCTGGATCTGCATCTGGCCCGGCTGCGCGAGGGCGGGCTGGAGCTGTTCGGCCAGGCGCTGGACGAGGGCGAGATGCGCCGCTGGATCGGTCAGGCCTTGCGGGACCAGTCCGGCGCCGCCTCGGTGCGGGTCAGTCTGTTCAACCGGATGATCAGTGTTCGCAATCCGTCGGCGCGGGGGACGCCCGACGTGATGGTCATGGCCGGGCCGCCCGCCGCGGACCCGACGGAAGCGCTGAAACTCAGGGTCTCCCGCTACGTCCGCGAGGCCCCGCACCTGAAGCATGTGGCGACCTTCGGCCTGATCCGCGAGCGGCGCGAGGCCATGGCGGCGGGGGATGACGACGTGCTGTTCGCCGACGACAACGGCCGGGTCACCGAGGGCAGCATCTGGAACATCGGCTTTCTGAAAGGCGACACGGTGGTCTGGCCCCAGGGCCCGATGCTGGCGGGGACGGGGCAGGCCCTGATCCAGCGCGGGCTGGAGGCCGTGGACGTCGCCACCGAGCAGCGCTGGGTCGGCCTGCCCGAGCTGCCCGACTTCGACGCCGCCTTCATCGTCAATGCGGCCATGATCGGGGTTCCGGTCGCGGCTATCGGGGCGGTGCGGTATGCCGAGCGGCCGGACCTGACCATGCTGGTGAAGAACGCCTGGCGATCAAACCCGTGTCAGCCGCTCTAGGTTCGACGGCGCGCGGATGCTAAACCGGGGCGAACGTGGGGGAGATCAGGGCCTTATGCGCATCGGACTGTATCCGGGCACCTTCGATCCGGTGACCAACGGGCACATGGACATCATCGGCCGGGCCGTGAAGCTGGTGGACCGGCTGGTCATCGGCGTGGCCCAGAACGACGACAAGGGCCCGCTGTTCACCACGGCGGAGCGTGTCGAGCTGCTGCGGGCCGAGGTGGCGCCCCTGAACGCCGACATCGTGGTGGAGCCGTTCTCGACCCTGCTGATGCATTTCGCCGAACAGCTGAACGCCAACGTCATCGTGCGGGGCCTGCGCGCCGTCGCGGACTTCGAGTACGAGTTCCAGATGACGGCCATGAACCAGCGTCTGAACGCCGACATCGAGACCGTCTTCCTGATGGCCGATCCGCGTCACCAGGCCATCGCGTCCCGTCTGGTCAAGGAGATCGCCCGGCTGGACGGCGCGATCGAGAGTTTCGTCAGTCCCCGGGTCGCCGAGCGCGTCCGGGCCAAGGTCCAACACGCATGAAGTTTCCGACCAGCCTTCTGGCCGCCGCCGTCCTGGCGACCGCCGTGTCCCCCGCCGTGGCCCAGGAGGCCGAGATCTGGCGCGACATAGCGCCCGAGAACCTGTGGGTCATCGACACCTCCAAGGGCCGCGTGCTGGTGGAGCTGGCGCCGGATATGGCGCCGCAGGCGGTCGAGCGGATCCAGACGCTGACGCGGCAGGGATTCTACCAGAACCATGCCTTTCACCGGGTGATCCGGAACTTCATGGCCCAGACCGGCGATCCCACAGGCACCGGCGCGGGCAACAGCGAGCTGCCGGACGTGCCCGGCGAGTTCACCTTCCGCCGCAGCCGCCGTCCCGCCTTCATCGAGACGCCGACGGGCCGTGCGGACCGCGCCGTGTTCGGCCTTTATGGCTCCATGCCCGTGCGCACCCAGCCGGACGCCCAGATGTTCGTGACCGCCGACAACCGGGTGGACGGCATGGGCTATTTCTGTCCCGGCGTGGCGGGCATGGCGCGTTCGGCGAGCCCGGACAGCGCCAACAGCCAGTTCTTCCTGATGACCGCCTACCGCGCCAACCTCAACGGCGACTACACGCCGTTCGGCCGGGTGCTGGAGGGGCTGGACGTGGTCGAGTCGCTGAAGGCCGGATCCGATGCAGAGGACGGCGTGGTCACCAATCCGGACAGGATGCTGAACGCGCGTCTGGCCGCCGACATGCCCGAGGGCGAACGGCCCAGGGCCCAGGTGCTGGACGCCCGCTCGCCTCGCATGGCGGAGATCGTTCAGGCCGCCGTGACCGAGCGCGGCGACCGCCTCACCGTCTGCGACGTGGTCCCGCCCGTCCGCATCGAAGGTTGATCCAGAGGAGAGGCCCCATGCGCCTGTCGATCATCGCCGCCGCCGTCCTGTTCGCGGCCACGCCCGTCATGGCCCAGGACGCGACGCCCGCCCCGGCCGCCGCCGCTTCGCCGCCGGAGTCCGACTGGCGTACGGTGGCGCCGGAGAACCTGCTGGTCATCGACACCAATCGGGGCCGCATCCTGGTGGAGATGTCGCCCCTGGCCGCGCCGGGCCATGTGGAGCGCATGCGGCTTCTGGCGCGCAACGGTTTCTATGACGGGCTGGTCTGGCACCGGGTGATCGACTGGTTCATGGCCCAGACCGGCGACCCGCTGGGCACCGGGGAGGGGCAGAGCGCTTATCCGGACCTGACCGCCGAGCTGACCTTCCGCCGGGGCGCGGAAATGCCGTTCACGCCGGTGGCCGACCCCATGGGTGCGCCGGTGGGCTTCGTGGGCTCGCTGCCGATCCAGACCCAGCCTCAAGAGCTGATGGCCCGCACCGCCGACGGCATGGTGCACGCCTGGGGGGTCTATTGCCCCGGGGTGGCGGGCATGGCGCGGGGCGAGGCGCAGGACAGCGCCAACAGCCAGTTCTTCCTGATGCGGCAGGCCTATCCGTCGCTGGACAAGCGCTACACCGCCTGGGGCCGGGTGATCTCGGGGCTGGACGTGGTGCGGGCGATCAAGACGGGCGAGGAGCCGTCCGGGACGGTGGCGACGCCCCAGGACGTCATGACCTCGGTGCGCGTGGCCGCCGACATTCCCGCCGCCCAGCGGCCGGTGGCGCGGGTGCTGAACACGGCGTCCCCGACCTTCGGTGCCATGATCGAACGGACGCGGGCGGCGCGTGGGGCGGACTTCTCCATCTGCGACCTGGAGCCGCCGGTGGATGTGATCGAGCCCGCGGCCTAGACCGATCCGTCTCTAGCGTCGGCGACGACGGCGGCCGCCGGTGCGGCGGCCTTCGCGCATGGCGGTGAGCAGCAGGCCCTCGCGCAGGCCCCGGTCGGCGACGCGGACGCGGGCGCAGGGCCAGGCCCGCTGGACGGCCTCAAGGATCGCGGCCCCCGCCAGCACCAGATCCGCCCGTTCTGCGCCGATGCAGGCCTCGGTCGCGCGCCCTGCCGGCGTCAGGCTTCTCAAGCGGTCCGCGGCGCGGGTGCAGTCGTCGCGGGTCATCCACAGGCCGTCGACCCGGTTTCGGTCATAGCGGGTCAGGTTCAGGTGCACGCCCGCCAGGCTGGTGATGGCGCCAGAGGTGCCCACCAGATGGGCGTGGCCGTCGTCGAAGACGGGCCGGAGCGACCGGGCGCCGTCATGGGCGTCAAGACGCGCCTTCATGTCGTCGACCATGGCTTCATACCACTCGGGCGTCGGCGGATCGGGCTCGGGATGGCGCTCGGCCAGGGTGACGACGCCCAGCGGGGCGGACATCCAGCTGACGGTCTCGAAGCGGGCCTGGCCGTTGTCGCCGACGCGACGAAGCCAGGACACCTCGGTCGAGCCGCCGCCCACGTCCACCACCACAATGGCGCGCGCCGCGGAGTCGAACAGGTTGAGGCAGCCCTGGACCGACAGGTTCGCCTCTTCTTCGGGCGGGATGATGCGCAGGGTCAGACCGGTGCCCTTGCCGACGCGGTCCAGGAACTCGGCCCCGTTGTCGGCCGAGCGACAGGCCTGGGTGGCCACGGCGCGGACCCGGTCGCCCTTGATTTCACGGCGGGCGATGCGTTCGGCGCAGATGTTGAGGGCGTCATAGGCCCGATCCATGGCGCCCGGGTCGAGCCGGCCGGTGCGGGTCAGACCTTCGCCCAGACGGACGATGCGGGAGAAGGAATCCACCACGCGGAAGCCGTCACGCGAGGGACGCGCGATCAGCAGTCGGCAATTGTTGGTCCCCAGATCGAGCGCAGCGTACAGCGGCGCCTCGCGACCTGAAGGGGACCGGGCGCCGCGCTTGCCGCGCGCGCCGTCCGCCTCTGGCATGGCCAACCTTTCGTGGGCGCGTGACGGCGCCCGTTCAACGCAAGGTTAGGCGCATCCGGGCAGGAGAGCCAAGCGCTTCCTGTCACAAAGATGAACGGAGAGGCGGGCATCCCGCTCAGGTGCGGGGGCGTATTCTCTGAGGCATGTCCATTGAACGCACAGCCCGTTTCGGCCTCGGCCAGATCGTTCGCCACCGCGAACAGCCCCTCGAGGGCGTGATCGTGGACGTGGACGCGGTCTGCGCCGTGCCCTTTGACGACATCCGTGCGGATCAGCCGTTCTATCAGGTGTTCGCCTATGGCGATGACGGCGGTTTCATCGCCTATGTGCCCGAGGACGCCCTGATGGCGAATCGGGAGCTGAAGCCGCTGAGCGCCGCCGAACAGGCCCAGTGGTTCACCACGGATCGCCACGGCCGACACGCGCCGCGTTCGCAACCGATCCACTGACGCACGTATTCCTTCATGACCAAGGACAGACTAGATTCGTCCTGATCATGAGGAGGCCGCATGTCTGATTTCACCCACGTCCATGAAACCCCGCCCGAAGGCGCGGCCGAGGACTGGACCATTCCCCAGGCATGGGAGTCCTACACCGACGTCGAGCATCAGACCTGGGTGACGCTGTACGAGCGCCAGATGAAGATCCTGCCCGGACGGGCGGCGGACGTGTTCCTGAAGGGGCTGGAGGCTCTGGACCTGCACGGCTCGGGCATTCCCGATTTCCGCGAGATGAACCAGAAGCTTGAGGCCCTGACCGGCTGGACGGTGGTGTGCGTGCCGGGACTGGTGCCGGACGAGGTGTTCTTCGACCACCTGGCCAACCGCCGCTTTCCGTCGGGCCAGTTCATCCGCAAGCCGGATCAACTGGACTATCTGCAGGAGCCGGACATCTTCCACGATGTGTTCGGCCATGTGCCGATGCTGACGGACCCCACCTTCGCCGACTACATGGAAGCCTACGGCAAGGGCGGCCAGCGCGCGGCCAGCCTCGGCATGCTGCCCAATCTGGCGCGGCTGTACTGGTACACGGTGGAATTCGGCCTGATGGAGACGCCCGAGGGGCTGCGCATCTACGGCGCCGGCATCGTGTCCTCGTCCACCGAGAGCAAATTCAGCCTCGAGGATCCGTCGCCGAACCGGCTGGGCTTTGATCTGGAGCGGGTGATGCGGACCCTGTACCGCATCGACGACTTCCAGCAGGTCTATTTCGTCATTCCGTCCATCGAGCAGCTGCGCGAGGTGACGCTGCAGGACTTCGGTCCGGTGTACGAGAACCTGAAGGGGGCCGAGGACCTGCCCATCGACGCGGTCCTGCCGTCGGACAAGGTCTTCACCCGCGGCACCCAGGCCTATGCCGCCAGGGGCGGACGGTTCGCCAAGGCGGGCTAGGCCGCGCCGACCGCGGCTGAGGCGCGTTCCAGCAGGGACGCCGGGCTTTCGCCGGGCTGAAGTTCAGCGGATCCCACCTCGAACTCCACCACGAAGGGCGGGCGTTCCGGCCCGGCGTCGAAGGCGGTGCAGCCGATGACGGCGGCGATGCGTTCGGCGGTCAGGCGGGCTGCCGCGCCGCGCGTGGCGGGCAGGGCCAGGGCGAAGACCTCGGGGGCCAGGCGCGCGGCGGTGTCCTCGGCCCGGACGAGACGCGAGACCATGGCTCCGATCTGGGGCATGGCGCGGTCCAGCCAGCCGCCTTCGCGGGCCAGGGCGACCTCGCGGCCATAGACCACGCGCAGGACGCAGACCGACAGGGGCCGGCTTCGCTCGCGGGCGCCCTCGGCGACGCGCGCCAAGTGGGCGGCGAACAATTCGCGGGTGAACAGGCCGGTGTCGGCGTCCATCAGACCCGAGCCGCGCGCGGCCTCCAGCGCCTTGCGGATGGACTTCTGGCGGCGATAGTCCCGCGCCAGGGCCAGGATGCGTGCGGCGGTCTCGTCCTCGGGGGTGTCGGGGGACGCCACGTCGGCGAAGCCGCGATTGTAGAGCTCCGACAGGTTGAGGTCGGCGACGTGGCGCAGATAGAGCACCAGCGGAATGTGGAACAGGCGCGTGTTGCGCTTCATGCCCGCGGCGATGGACAGGGCGGGCGCATGGTCCTCGCCCCCCCACAGGACCGCCGCGTCAAAGGCGCTTTCGTGCAGGTAGTCGAAGGCGGTGTAGGGCGTAGGCGCCGCTACAGCCTCGGCGCCGCCGGCCGACAGGGCGTTGGACAGGGCCAGAAAGCGGCGATCCGCCACCCCCGCCGCCAGGACGCGCAGGGGTTTTTCGGACGGATCCGGGGCCTCCAGCGTCGCGCCCCCGGCCGCGAAGGTGGCCTGCCGCAGGGCGAACTCCTCCTCGGCCACGGCGCCGCGCACCAGCTGCTCGAGCCGCAGGGCCAGCTGGGCCGGGTGAGGGGGGCCGGTCATCACCAGATCGGCGCCGGGCGCGTCCCGGCCCGGTTTCGACAGGGCCAGAACCGGCAGGATGCGGGGCAGGGCGCGCGCCTTGAGGACGGCGGCGGCTTCCGGCGCCGCGTCCGCGATCAGGGCCGCTTCGAAGGCCAGATCCTCCATGGCGGCCGCGCCGCCGTCCAGCGTGCGGGCCGTCAGGGTGCGCCAGCCGAGGGCGTCCAGCCCGGCGCACAGCGGCCCGGCCAGATCGTCGTCGGCCGCCACGACCAGTACGCGCGGATCGGGTCCCAAACTCAGAATCTCCGTCTCGCGCACCGGATCGGCCGCGTCCCCCCTGAATTGCCGGGACCATAGCGAGCCGGTCCCCTGCCATGCAACGGCCCCGGGATTGGACATCGGAGCGCAAGGGACTTATCCACCGCCGCGATCTGGGCTAAACCCAGTTAACCGTGACGCGGGGGAGCACGTTTGACCCAATCGACGGACTTCACCTCGCTGGCCTTCTGGGGTCGGCTGGCGGGGCGCGCCTTCCCGCGCAGCTGGGGCCGCGACGTCATGCTCTACACGGGCGGCGTCTCGTTCTTCGCGCTTCTGGCCGTGTTTCCGGCCATCGCCATCCTGATCGGCTTCTACAAGATCGTTCTGTCCAGCGGCCAGGCGACCGAACAGGCCGCCGCCCTGACCGAGATGCTGCCGGCTGCGGCCCGGGGCATCTTCATCGGCGAGGTGGAGCGCATGACGGGGCTGTCGGCCCGGTCCATCTCGACCCAGAGCGCCATCGCCCTGGTCATCGGCGCCTACGCCGCGCACCGGGGGTTCAAGGCCTTGCTGGCCGGGCTGAACCTGATTCACGACGAGCCGGACCCCCACGGCTTCTTCCGCTTCAACCTGCTGGCCCTGGTGGTGGCGATCCTCGCCTTCACCCTGTTCACCGTGGTGTCGGGCGCGGTGGTGACCTCGCGCATCCTGAGCCATGCGTCGGAGACGGGAAGTTCGCTGTGGCTGGACGGGGTCTGGTCCACGGCCGGGTTGTTCATCGGCCTGACCTGTCTGTACCGCTACGCCATGGTGCACTCGAGCCGGGTCGCGTGGCGCGCGGCCATCGCGGGCGGGCTGGTGGCCACGGTTCTGTCGGCCACCGTGTCCTGGCTGTGCGTGGTCTATGTGGAGCAGATCGTGGAGCTGGGCGCGACCTACGGCTCGGTGGGCGCGGTGGTGGTGCTGCTGATCTGGCTGTCCTGGAACGTCAACGCCATCTTCTACGGCGGCGGTTTCGTCACCGAGATGGAGATCGTGCTGCGCCGTCAGGACGAGCCGCCGACCGAGGACGCGCCCGAGGTGGACACCGATTCCCGAATCGTCAGCCTTCAGAGTCGGCGCCGCGCTCAACCGTAATCGCCAGCCAGCCGGCTTCCTCGCGCACCTCGATCATCCGCCCGCCCAGCTCCTGCATCAGGTGCGGGACGTCGATCCGCGCCATGGGGTCGGTAGCCAGCAGGACCAGCCGCGCGCCCGGCGCCGCGATCTCCAGCGCCTTGCGCAGCCGCAGGCTCGGCACGGGACAGCGATGGCCGCGCGCGTCGACGATGATGGGGACAGGACTGACCACGGGCTCTCCGCAGGGGACGAATCCGGTCAGGGTGTGACGCATGGTGCGTCTTTCGTCCAGTTTGCCGGCGGTTCTGATCGCCCTCTGCGCCCTGGCCGCGCCCGGTCAGGCCCAGACGCCGCGCGTTTCGCCGGACTATCACGCCCGGGTCTGGGTGGCCGGGTTCGAAACCCCAGTGGAGATTCGCCAGTCGGGCCTGCGTCGGCGCATCGAGGTGGCCCAAGGCGGCCTCGTCCAGACCTATATCGCCGACCGGGTGCGGGGATCGCTGACGGTGATGACGGCGGGCGGGCAGGGCCGGGTGGCCTTTGTCTTCCCCCTGCCGCGCGAGGAGCAGATGTCGCCCCTGCCGCTGGATCTGCTGGTGATCGAGCGCGGCGCGGCGCGCCTGACCCGCGTCGGGGCGTCGAACATCGCCGGGCGCTCGTGCCAGCGGTTCCGCTATTCCGGCTATATGGGACGGGCGGGGTCGGTTTGCGCCACGCGGGAAGGCATCGTGCTGGAGCTGCACCCGGACGGGCGCCGACGGCCGCTGTACCAGGTGCTGAGCCTGACCCCGGCGCGTCAGGCGGCCAGCTGGTTCGCGCCGACGCCGGACTATCAGCTGGCGGTGCTGCCGGGGATCGGGGGCACGGTGGGGACGCCGGCTGCGCCGGCTACGCCAGCATCTCCGCCATCATCCTGAGCGCGGTGCGGACGGATTCCAGCCGCACGCTGTCGCGGCCGATGTCGCCGAAGCGCTCCTCGCGGTGGATCAGACGTCCGTCCTGATGGGCCACGGCGAAGTGGACCAGGCCCACGGGCTTTTCCACCGTGCCGCCGGTGGGTCCGGCGATGCCGGTGACCGAGGCCGCCAGTCCGGCGCCCGATGTCTCCAGCGCCCCTTTCGCCATGGCTTCGGCCACCGAGCGGGACACCGCGCCGTGCAGATCGATCAGCTCGGGGTCCACCCCCAGCATCTGGGCCTTGGCGGCGGTGGAATAGGTGACGACGCCGCGGTCCACCGCCTTGGCCGAGCCGGACACGGTGGTCAGGGCCGCCACCAGCAGACCGGCGGTGCAGCTTTCGGCCGTGGCCAGCATGATCCCGGCGTCGGAGGCGCGGTCGGTGATGGTCTTGGCCAGGGGTTCGATGTCGGCGGGAAACATGGCGTTCTCATCAGCTGTCGAGTCGCGGTAACGTCGAAGAGAACGCCCCGTTTCATCCGGGCGCGCAAGCCGGGGGCGTAATGACCGACAACACCACCGAGGCCGAGCCCGTTCGTCCGCGCCTGCGCGACCTGAACGATCCGCTGACTCCGGCCCTGTTCGCCCTGGCGGTGTTCGTCAGCGCGGCGCTGGTGTTCGTGGTCCAGCCCATGGTGACCAAGCTGGTGCTGCCCTCGCTGGGCGGCTCGCCGGCGGTGTGGAACACGGCCATGGTGTTCTTTCAGGGGGCGCTGCTGGCGGGCTACGCCTACGCCCATGTGCTGCAGCGCATCCGGTCGATCCGGGGGCAGGTGATCACCCATCTGGTGCTGCTGGCGGCCGCGGCGCTGTTCCTGCCGCTGAGGATCAACGGGCTGCTGGGGGACCCGGACCCGTCCGCGCCCATCACCTGGCTGTTGCTGACCCTGGCGGTGTCCATCGGCGCGCCGTTCGCGGTGCTGTCGGCCACCGCGCCCCTGATGCAGGCCTGGTACGCGCGGGTGCGAGCCCACGAGCCGGACGGCAAGAACCCCTATGTGTTGTACGCCGCCAGCAATCTGGGCAGCTTCCTGGCCCTGCTGTCCTATCCGGTGGTGATCGAGCCGATCCTGACCCTGACGGGTCAGCGGATCAGCTGGAGCGTGGGCTATGGCCTGTTCACGGCGCTGGTGCTGGGGCTGGCGTTCGTGGTCTGGCGCCGCCGGACCCAGGCCGCGCCGCCCGAGCCGCTGGCGCCGACCGCGCCGATCCCGTGGCGGACCAAGGGGCTGTGGGTGCTGCTGGCGGCCGCGCCGTCCAGCCTGATGCTGGGCGTCACCGCGCACCTGTCCACCGACGTGGCCTCGGCGCCGTTCCTGTGGGTCATCCCGCTGGCGCTGTACCTGCTGACCTTCATCATCGCCTTCCAGGCGCGGCCATGGATTCCCCTGCCGGTGACCTTCCTGGTGCAGGCGGCGCTGGTGGCCTCGCTGATCGGCATGCTGCCGTTCCAGAGCGGCGAGTGGGCCTTCATGTTCCTGGTCCACATCGCGGCGTTCTTCTTCACCGCCCTGATGTGCCACCAGCTGCTGGCGGCGCGGCGGCCGCCGCCGGACCGGCTGACCGAGTTCTATCTGCTGCTGTCGCTGGGCGGGGTGCTGGGCGGGATCTTCAGCGCCCTGATCGCGCCGGTGGTGTTCGAGGTGGTGCGGGAATATCCGCTGGTGCTGATCCTGACGGCCCTGTTCCGGCCGTGGGGGCGGGGACGGATCACCATCCCGGAGTGGGTCTGGCTGGCCGCGGTGGTTCCGCTGACCCTCGCGCCGCCCGCCATCTATCTGGCGCTGAGGCTGAATCCGGAGCTGCTGGCGGCGGTGGGCTGGGATTCGGCCATGGCCGTGTCCCGGTTCGCCTTCCTGCTGGCGGCCATCAGCGCGTTCATGATCCGCGACCGGGCGCCGCTGTTCGCCGCCGCCCTGGTGATGATCAGCCTGTCGGCGCACCATGTGGCGGGCCGTTACGACTGGCAGCATTCGGAGCGCAGCTTCTTCGGCGTCATGCGGGTGGCCGAGTTCAATGATCCGGGCATGGGCGGGCCGGTGCGCATGCTGATGCACGGCACCACCCTGCACGGGGCCCAGGCCACTGATCCGGTAGAGGCGTGTCTGCCTTCACTCTACTACGCCCCGTCCACCCCGATCGGGCAGGTGACCGACGCGCTGCAGATCGCCCGCCCGGCTGTCTCCATCGGGGTGGTTGGGCTGGGGACGGGGGCCATGGCCGCCTATCGCCGCCCGGCGGACGATCTGACCTTCTTCGAGATCGATCCCATGGTGGACCGCATCGCGCGCGATCCCGAATGGTTCACCTATATCAGCGACTGCGCCCAGGGGCCGGTTGAGACGGTGCTGGGCGACGCGCGTCTGACCCTGGCCTATCAGCCGGACGACCAGTTCGACCTGCTGCTGATCGACGCCTTCTCTTCGGACTCGATCCCGACGCATCTGCTGACCCGCGAGGCCATCGCCGACTATCTGCGGGTGGTGAAGGACGACGGGGTCGTGGTCCTGCACCTGTCCAACCGGCATCTGGAGCTGGCCATGCCGACGGTCAACGCCGCGCGGCTGGCGGGCGCCCACGACCGGCACCAGATCTATGTGGAGCGCGAGGGCCTGCCGGTCATGGCGGAGGCGTCGACCGAGGCCCTGATCCTGTCACCGACCGAAGAGGGCCTGGCCCTGTTCGCCGACGATCCGCGCTGGAAGACCATCGCGCCCAACGACGTGCGGGCCTGGACCGACGACTATGTGAACGTGGTCGGCGCCCTGACGCGGCAGATCAGGTTCGAGCGGGGAGGGTGATCGAGACCACCGCCTGGGCGGCCAGGCCTTCCTGACGCCCGGTGAAGCCGAGGCCCTCGCTGGTGGTGGCCTTGACGCTGACGGCGTCCAGCGGGACGTCCAGCAGCGCCGCGAGCCGCTCGCGCATGGCCAGCCGGTGCGGCTTGATCTTCGGCTGCTCGCAGATCAGCGTCACGTCCACATTGACGATGCGGCCGCCGCGCGCGTGCATGCGCTCCAGAGCGTGGATCAGGAACTGGTCGGAGGCCGCGCCCCTCCATCGGGGGTCGCTGGGCGGGAAGTGGTCGCCGATGTCGCCGTCGCCCATGGCGCCGAGGATGGCGTCGGTCAGGGCGTGCAGCCCGGCGTCGGCGTCGGAATGGCCCACCAGGGCGTGGTCGTGGGGAATGGGCACGCCGCACAGCCAGGCCGTGTCGCCCGGCCCCCAGCGGTGCACGTCGTAACCCTGCCCGATGCGGGTCTCGCGCGCGATCATCTGTTCAGCCAGGGCGAAATCCTCCGGATAGGTCAGCTTCATCAGGCGCGGGTCGCCGGGGACCAGCCGCACGGTTCCGCCCGCACGCTCCACCACCGCCGCGTCGTCGGTGGGGCTCTCGCCGGCCGGCCAGACGGCCCAGGCGTCGCGGAAGGTCTTCAGGCGCGCCGCCTGCGGCGTCTGGGCCCGCCACAGGCCCTCGCGCGGCTCGGTCGCGGCCACGAGGCCGTCGGCGCCCTCGCGTTTCAGGGTGTCGGGGACGGGCAGGGCCAGCAGGGCGGCGTCCGCGTCCGTCAGCGTGTCCAGCAGGCGGGCGACGTGATCCGCCGTCAGGAAGGGCCGCGCCGCGTCGTGGATCAGCACGGGCGTATCGTCCCTCGCGGACAGGGCGGCCAGTCCCGCCTGTACGGACTCCGCTCGCGTGGCGCCGCCGGCCACGGCGCGCCAGCCTGACAGGCCGGTCAGGGCCTCGGCGGCCTGATCCTCGGCGCCGCCCGGCACAACCACCACGACCTCATCGGCGCCCGCATCCAGAAGCGCGCCCACCGACCACGCCAGCAACGGCCGTCCGCCCAGAGCGCGCCATTGCTTGGGGCCGCCCGCGCGCGAGCCCGAACCCGCCGCCACCACGATCGCTGAGAAACTCATGACGGCCTTCTAGCCCAAATGCGGGTCGGAACAATCGATCACGTCGTTCGCTTTCTGTGATGAAAGAGGGAGTCCGCCATGATCCGTCCGTTCGTCGTCGTCGCGTCCGCCGCCGCCTTGCTGGTGGCCGCCTGCGCCAGCCTGTCGCCCTATGGGCCGCAGATGGGCGGCTCGGGCCAGGGCTATTCGGAGCAGCGCATCGAAAGCGACCGCTGGCGCGTCACCTATCGCGGCGTCGGCGATCCCGGTCCGGTCGCGGACTACGCCCTGCTGCGCGCGGCCGAACTGACGCTTCAGAACGGCGACGAGTGGTTCGAGGTGACCCAGCGATGGATCGACGGGCGCCCCAGCCAGGGCGGCGTCCGGCCCAGCGTCTCCATCGGCGCCGGATCGGGCAGCTACGGCGGCTATCGCACCTCGGGCGTCGGCGTCGGCCTTGGCCTGAACATCTCGGGCGACCAGCCGACCTCGACGGTGATGGAGATTCGCACCGGCGACGGCCCCCGCCCGGACCGTCCCGAGGTCTATGACGCCCGCAGCGTGCGGGACTCGCTGGGCGCGCGCTACTAGACCCTACCCCGCGTCAGGTTGCGGTATTCCACCAGGCGCTCCTTGTCGCGGCGGACCTGGTCGGCCACGGCGTTGTCCACGTCCAGCGAGGCGTAGCGGACCCAGCCCTCGATGCCGAGCTTGTCCTGAATGGCGCCCACCGGCGTCTGCCACAGGAAGTAGGACATCCACGACACCCCGGCGCCCAGCACGATGGCCAGACCCTGCAGGATGCGGAATTCCATCTCGTTCACGCCGGGCACGGGCTCCAGCACGGCCAGCCAGAGCCACAGCAGGAACACCAGCGGCGTCATGAAGCGGCTGAACCAGCGCATCCAGTAGCGTTCGCGCCGCACACGCCACAGCTCCATCTGGACGAACTTCTCCAGATACTCCATGCGCGCGCCCAGCCACATGGTCAGGCGGGTCAGGTACATGGCGCGCTGGCCCCAGCCCTTGCCGTCGGTCTGGAACTGGGTCTCGGCCTGGTCCGCGACGGCGCGGGCGTTGGTGAACAGGTTCTGCAGCTCCCGCGTCCGCTGCACGATCTCTCGCGACAGCTCGTAGGAGTCGTTTTCAAGCCGGAAGCGGTACTGGGTGAACAGGATGGCGTTCAGGCCCCAGTACAGGGCCACGGTCAGCACCATGGCGATGGCCGCCATGGCGACCCCGGCGGTGGTCGTCCCGGTCCAGTCGGTGAACCAGGTCGGGCCCAGCGTGGCCAGCAGGGTGAAGGCGATCAGGGCCAGGGCCTGATTCATGCGCTTGATGGCCACATGGGTGCACAGACGCCGGAACACCGAGCGCCCGTAGCGATGGATGCGCCCGCGCATGTCGGACTCGACCGGAAAACGTTCCTGGATCTGGCGATGGAACAGGACGTGGAAACGGTCCGGCTTTCCGTCGCTCTCCCAGAAGGGAAAGATGTCCAGGGGCTGGTTGAAATACTCGTCGATGTGATCCGAGATGTGCTGGATCGCCTCGGGATCGTTGGAGAAATACTCGCTTTCCTGAATCGGCCGGTCGATGCCGTCGCGCGAGCGGGTGTGGCGGGCGTCGGGGTCGCGAACGGGAGCGGGCGCGTCGCGGTCAGGCCGGTCGGCCGCCCCCGGCGGGGGCGGGGTCGCCACGGCGCCCATCACCGGCGCAGGCTGATGCAGGGGATGGGCCATGGGCTCCACGGTCGGCTCCGGCACAGGCGGCGCCACCGTCGGCTCATGCGAATCCTGTTGCGACATGCCTGTTCCCCAAACCTTGTTCCGCAAGGGTTCTACGATGAAAGTCGGGGCCGAGCCATCCAGCTTCGCCTTGGGCGCGAACCAAGCTTAACCCTATCGGCGAACCGCCCGGGGGCAAATGAACTTTGAGAAAGTTCAGAACGGCCAACGGGCCATGGCGGCGGCGAAGGCCAGCAGGGGCACGAGCAGAAGCGCTTCGACGCCCAGCCAGAGGCGGACCCTGGCCACATCGGCGGGTTCCGGCTGGAAGGCGGGATCGGCCTTGCGGGCGCGGCGCCAGGCGATGAACCGGAGCGTGGGAATGATCGAGGCGGCTGCGATCAGGCCGAACACGGCGAGCTTGGCCCAGAAGAAGGGGTTGGCCTCATAGAACAGCCAGCCCTTGCCGCCCCAGATCACCCGGCAGACCCCGACGATGAGCACCATGGCCGCCGCGCCGCCGACGCCGGCGTCCAGACGGGCCAGCCGGTCCACGTCGAGCGGCGCCGCGCGCAGCAGGACCCGCTCGCCCATGATCATGGCCACGAGGCCGAAGACCAGGATGTGGTGCAGGACGGCGAGGGTCAGGTCCAGCATGGGAAAGCGCCTTCACGGGCGAGTCGGAAACAGCGTAGGTTGGCATCATGACACGATTTCTGTTGGTGGCGGCGGGCGGCGCGGCGGGGGCCATGGCGCGCTACGCCCTGGGGCTGGCGGCCGGGCGGCTGGCGCCGGGTCTGGCGTGGCCTGCGGGGACCTTCACGACCAATGTGGTGGGCGGGCTGCTGATGGGGCTGCTGGCGGGATGGCTGGCGCTGAAAGCCGGGTCGGGCGTGGATCACGAGCGCCTGCGCCTGCTGCTGGGGGTGGGGCTGCTGGGCGGCTTCACCACCTACTCCGCCTTCTCGCTGGAGACCGCCCTGATGATCGAGCGGCGGCAGCTGGGGCTGGCGGCGGGCTATGTGAGCCTGTCGGTGGTGCTGTCGGTGGCGGCCCTGTTCGCGGGGCTGATGATCGCCCGGCGCCTCTGGTAGCCAGGATGGCGCCGCGCGCGTGACGGCCTATAAGGCGGCCATGAGCCGTGAAGTGAAAACCCTGTATGTGGCCGAGGCCGAGGACGGCATCCGTCTGGACCGCTGGTTCCGGCGGCGCTGGCCGCACCTGTCCCATGTGCAGGTGCAGAAGATGGCCCGGTCGGGCCAGATCCGCGTGGACGGATCGCGCGCCAAGCCGGAGGACCGGCTGACCGCGGGCGCCGCCGTGCGGGTGCCGCCGATCCCCGATCCGGTGGAGAAGACCCCGGGCGAGCGGCCGACCCTGAGCGACCGGGACGTGGCCTATGCCCGCTCGCTGGTGCTGTTCGAGGACGACATGGTGATCGCCCTGAACAAGCCCGCCGGGCTGGCGGTGCAGGGCGGGACCAAGACCACCAAGCACGTGGACCGGCTGCTGTCGGCCTGGGGCGAGGGGCTGGAGCGGCCGCGTCTGGTGCACCGGCTGGACCGGGACACCTCGGGGGTGCTGCTGCTGGGCAAGGGGCCGGAAGCGGCCAAGCGGCTGGCGGGGGCCTTCGCCCGGCGTCAGGCCAAGAAGACCTACTGGGCCATTGTCATGGGCGCGCCCAAGCCGGGGGCCGGGCAGATCGATCTGGCGCTGAAGAAGTCGGGCATCAACGATTTCGAGATCATGCGGCCCGCCGATCCGAAGGAGCACGGCGCAGAGCCGGCGGAGACCGCCTTCGCCACCATCAGCCGGGCGGCGCACCGGGCCAGCTGGATGGCGTTGCGGCCCTTCACAGGCCGGACCCACCAGCTGCGGGCGCACATGAAGGCGATGGGGCATCCCATCCTCGGCGATCCCAAATACGGGGACGAGGCGTCGAACGAACTGTCGGGTCCGCTGAAGCTGCAGCTGCATGCGCGGCGCATCGAGCTGGATCATCCGGGCGGCGGCAAGCTGATCGTCGAGGCGCCGCTGAGCCCCGAGATGAAGGCCGGCTTCGCCCATTTCGGCTTCTCCGAGGACGAGGCGGAGCAGGACCCCTTCGCCGGGGTCAAGCGCATCCGATGACGCCGGATCAGGCCATGCGGGCGCAGCAGGCCGCGGCCCTGCTCAACCAGCGGCGTTTCGCCGAGGCCCGTGATCTGCTCGCGCCGCTGGCCTCGACGCTGCCGGGCGAGGCGGACATCCGTCACCTGTACGGCGCGGCGCTGGCGGGGGCAGGGGACGCGGCAGGGGCGGAACGGGCGCTGCGCGCCGCCCTGACAATCAATGCCGCCCATGTGCACGCCGCGGTCGATCTGGCCCGGCTGCTGGCGGTCCAGGAACGGCATGAGGACCTGCTGGCCGCCACCGAGGCCGCGGCGGCGGTGGAGCGCCCCCGTCTGGCCTTGCTGGATTTGCGGGCCCAGGCTCTGCAGGCGCTGGACCGGGCGGCGGAGGCCCTGGCGGTGCGCGAGCGGCAGGTGGGGCTGGCGCCGGACAATCCGGTGGTCCACCACAATCTGGCGGCGCTGCTGGGGGACATGGGTCATGCGGACCGGGCCGAGGCGGCGGCGCGCACAGCCTTCGCCAAAGGCGGCGACGCGCCCGAGACCTGGCTGGCCCTGGCCCGCGCCCTGCAGAAACAGGCTCGCTACGACGAGGCGGACGCGGCCTTCGCCGAGGTGCTGACGCGGCGCCCGCTGGCCCTGGACGCCCTGCGGGATCAGGCCCAGCTGGTGTGGATGCGGACGGGGGATGCGGCGGCGGCGTGCGCGCGCATCGACCGGATGATTGTCGAACACCCGGACGTCAGTCCGCTGCGGGCGCTCAAGGCCAAGGTGCTGACCTATGCGGGCGATCCGCGCGGGGCCTATGAGGCCATGACGGCCGGGCCGCTGAGCGATGCGGCGGGCCATCTGGCGGCGTCGCGGGCGGCGGTGGCCTTTGATGCGGACAAGGCCCTTGAGCATGCACGGACCGCCGTGGGCATGGCGCCGGAGCAGGAGGACGCCCGGCGCGGACTGGTGGAGGCCCTGCTGGCCGTGGGGGCGGCGGAGGAAGCGGCGTCGATGGTGGAGGCCATGTTGCGCGACCGGCCGCTGGATCAGTACCTGCTGGCCTTTCAGGCGACCCTTTGGCGGCTGCTGGACGATCCGCGCCTGTCCGAGTTGTGCGACTATGAGGCGGTGGTGCGGGGCTGGCGCATCGACACGCCGGACGGCTGGCCGGATCTGGACAGCTATCTGGCCGAGCTGGCCGAAACGCTTCGGGGTCTGCATCGGCTGAAGACCCACCCGCTGGACCAGTCGCTGAGACACGGCACCCAGACCAGCATGGACCTGCTGGTCAGCGAGGAGCCGACGGTGCGGGCCTTCTTCAAGGCCATCGACGGCCCCATCCGGCGGCACATGGCGCTGCTGGGGCAGGGGGACGATCCCCTGCGCCGCCGCAACACCGGCGCCTATCGCATCAAGGGGGCCTGGTCGGTCCAGCTGCAGCCCGACGGGTTTCATGCGGACCATCTGCATCCTGACGGCTGGCTGTCGTCGGCCTGCTATATCGCCCTGCCGGACGCGGTCGAGGGGGCGGGGCGCGAGGGCTGGATCCAGTTCGGGCGGCCCGGCATTCCCACGGCGCCGTCGCTGGAGGCGCAGCATTTCATCAAGCCGGAGCCGGGGCTGCTGGCGCTGTTCCCCTCCTGCATGTGGCATGGGACCGTGCCGTTCTCGGGGGACCAGACCCGGCTGACCATCGCCTTCGACGTGGTCCCCGCATGAGCCGCGCAGCCGACGCGCCGCTGGCGGTGTTCGACATCGACGGGACCCTGGTGGACAGCCGGGCGGCGATCCTTGAGGCGGCGATGACGGCGGCGCGGACCGTGGGGCTGGCTGAGCCGGGCTATGAGGCGGTGCGCCAGATCGTGGGGCTGTCGCTGCACGAGGCGCTGCGCCAGCTGGCGCCCGAGCTGACCGACGCCGAGCTGGCCGAGTTCGTGGCGGCCTATCAGGGCGCGTTCCGGAGCATGCATGAGCGGCCGGGGTTCGAGGAGCCGCTGTATGCGGGGGCCATGGACCTGCTGGACCGGCTGAGGCGGGACGGCTGGCGGCTGTCGCTGGCCACGGGCCAGTCGCGGCGGGGGGTGGAGCGGAACCTGGCGCGAGCGGGCTGGTCGGACCTGTTCCTGAGCAGCCACTGCGCCGAGGACGGGCCGGGCAAGCCGGACCCGGCCATGCTGGTCTGCGCCATGGATGTGTGCGGCGGGGCGCCGGAGCGGACGGTGATGATCGGCGACACCAGCCACGACATGCGCATGGCCCTCAACGCGGGAGTCCGGCCGCAGGGGGTGGCCTGGGGCTTCCATACGGCGGACGAGGTGCTGGCGTCCGGGGCGGTTCATGTGGCCGAGGATTTTCCGGCGCTGGAACAGGTGCTTAATGTATTTGCGGGCACACGCCGGGCGGCGTGACGATTCCCACAACCAAGTCCTTGGAAATGCGTTACATCCCCATGATGAAAACCTTGAGCGTTTCCGTGATCTGCCTGTCGGCCCTGGCCCTGAACGCCTGCACGGCGGCCCGTTCGGCGGGGGACGGGGTGGGGACGGTGCGCGACGGATTCGCCGATGCCGCCACCGCCCCGCTGGAAGACCTGAACCTGCGCCGTGACGCCATTCCGACGGTGCTGCTGCAGGCCCAGGCGGCGCCCTATGACATGCGCAATCTGGAGCGCTGCCCGGCCATCGCGGCCGAGGTGCGGCGGCTGGACGACGCCCTGGGACCGGACCTGGACGAGCCCACGCCCCAGGACGGCTCGCTGAACAGCGAGATCGCGGCGGACGCGGCGGCGTCGGCGACGCTGGATGCGATCCGCGACACGGCCACCGACTTCATCCCCCTGCGCAGCTGGGTGCGGCGGCTGAGCGGGGCGGAGCAGCACAGCCAGCAGGTGCAGTCCGCCATCCAGGCCGGACGGCAGCGCCGGGCCTTCCTGAAGGGCATGGGCATGCAGCGCAACTGCGCCCCGCCCGCCGCGCCGAGCTGGTTCACGCCCCGTCGGGGGTGAAGTCTCAAGCTTGACCGAGCCTGATTGATCCTCCAACCGAGAGACGGGGGTAGCGATGGCCACACACAAAGCACTGAAGGCGCTCGTGAGCTTTGATGGGCGCACACGTCGACGGGACTGGTGGTTGATCTGGATTGGTCTTGCCGTCATTCAGACGTCGCTTTGGGCTCTGCTCAGCAAGATGATCTTCGGCGCATGGCCGTCGCCATTTGATCCGAGCCTTTCGCAAGGTGAGGCCGCGCTCAGTCTTGGTGTGCTCTTGGTCTTTCTTTGGCCTTTGACAGCATTGTCGATGAGGCGTGCGCATGACCGCGACAAGAGCGGCTGGCTGGTGCTTGTGTCAGCGCTCTTGGCTATTGCCGATGGGATCGCCATGCTCATCGCGCCGGATTTGATGATGTCGCCGATGGCGCCTCCGTTCTCCACCCTGGATATCGCCAAGCATGTCTTCACTTCGGTGTACCTCATCATCGGATTTTGGCTTCTGGTCACCCTCGGCTTCCTCGACGGCACGCCCGGGCCCAACCGATATGGCCCGTCCCCCAAGGGCATTGGTCAGAAGGACTAGGTTTCCCCCCGCGTCGATTGACTCTCCGTCGGCCCGAACACCCGCTCGAAGCTCGCCTTCAGGGCCGCGTCGGCGTCGTCCATGGTCGCGATCAGGCCCAGGTCGGCGAGGCTGGTGACGCCGTGCTCGCGGATGCCGCAGGGGACGATGCCGTCGAAGTGGGTCAGGTCCGGCTCCACGTTCAGGCTGATGCCGTGGAAGCTGACCCAGCGGCGCACCTTGACCCCGATGGCGGCGATCTTGTCCTCTCGGCTCCGGGCCGAGCCGTCGTCGCCGACGAAGCGGCGCTCGACCCAGACGCCGACGCGGCCGTCGCGCACGTCGGCCTCCACGGTGAAGGCGGCCAGGGCGCCGATGATCCATTGCTCGAGCCCGCGTACGAAAGCGCGCACGTCGC
>SXGT01519706.1_pt1 | contig 21750 bp, 13 predicted proteins | sample 3176221 | NCBI WGS metagenome assembly SXGT01 (sample SAMN11356862, study PRJNA531348) | freshwater metagenome | isolation source: freshwater sample F1-120 | place: China: Fuxian Lake, Yuxi | collected 2017-12-25
CGACGTTGAAGTCGCCGTCGGTGGCGAGCACGACGCGGTTGACGCCGTCGCTCACGAAGTTCGCCCGGGCGAGCGCGTAGGCCGTCTCGATGCCGGCCGCCCCCGCCGTCGAGCCGCCGGCGCCGAGCTTGTCGATGGCGGCGGTGATGGTGGCGAGGTCGGAGCCCGGCGTCGGCTGAAGCACCACGCCGGCCTCGCCCGCATAGGTGACGATGGCGATGCGGTCGCGCTCGGAGAGCCGGCCGGCGAGCATCTTCAGGCTTGCCTTGACGAGCGGCAGCTTGTCGGGGGCGTCCATCGAGCCGGAGACGTCGACGAGGAACACGAGGTTCGCCGCTGGCCGCTCCGCCGGCACCACGTCGTAGCCCTTGATGCCGATGTGGACGATGCGCGTGTCGGCGTTCCACGGCGTCGGGTAGACGGCCACCGTCGGCTGGAACGGTTCGTCGCGGCTCAGGGGCAGCGGGTAGGCGTAGGGAAAGTAGTTGATCAGCTCCTCGACACGCACCGAGTCCGGCGCGGGCAGGGCGCCCTGCGCAAGCGACCGTCGCACCCAGGCGTAGGAGGCGGTGTCGGCGTCGATCGAGAAGGTCGATACCGGCGCCTCCGCCGTCACCTTGACGCCATTCGGATCGGCCGGCTCGAAGCGGTCGCGTGCGGGAGCCTGCTGCGACGCGGCGTCGAAGGCGGCCGGGGTGCTCATCTGCGCCGCGAGCTTGCGCTCCAGCCGGGCCGGTGCGGCGGCGCCGAGCGGGGAGGGGGGGAGCGGCCCGGCGTGGCTTTCTGCCGCCTCCGGTGTGGGTTCTGGAGCCACCGCGATGTCCGCCTCGCCGTCGCGGCCCGGGACAATCGGCAGGTCCGCATAGCCGTCCTGCGGCATCGCGAGGTCGGCCGGCGCCTCACCGAGGGAAGGCGCGGCCTCGGTCATCGCCGGGTCGACGCTGCGTCCGCGCGTCTCCGCCGGCACGCTCGTTCCCGCCTGCTGCCGCGGTGGCAGGGCGTCGAGCACCGGCGGCGGCGCCGGCATGAAAGCGCCGCGCTCCACCACCAGGGCGGCGACCAGCGGGAAGGCGATGACGCCCGCCGCGATGCCGCCGAGTGCGATCCTGTTCTGCATGATCCGTCTCCAGGCCGATTGGCCAGCCCCGGAGATGAGACGGCGGCGCGAAGCCGCTCCTTGGGTCGTCCCGTTCGAATAGTTCCGGGCCCCCTGCGCATCGAAGGCGGCCGTCGCGGCGGCGAGTGCGCGCGCCGTGGCGTCGTCGGACGCCGCCGGTACCGGCGTCCGGCGCAACCGGTCGAGCGCGCGATCGAGATCGTCGTCGGCCATCACGAGGCCCTCGCAAGCAAGGTCTTCAACTGGCGACGCGCCGTGAACAGGTGCCACGACACCGTCGTCTCCGCGCAGCCGAGCACCTCGGCCGCCTGGCGGTGCGTCAGGCCCTCGACGTGGACGAGCATCACCGCGTCGCGCTGGCGTGGCGGCAGGGTTCGCACCGCCTGCCACAGCGCCTCGTCGTCGCCAGCGCTCTCCGGCTCCGCCGCGTCGATCAGCGCCGCCATCGCGGCGCCCTGCAGCACCGCCGTCCGTCGCGCCCGGGCGCGGCCGGCGTCGCGGGCGGCGTTGAGCGTGATGCCGTAGAGCCAGCTCGAAACCGACGACCGCCCCTCGAAGCCGGCGAGCCCGCGGGCGACGCGCACGCACACCTCCTGGGCGATGTCCTCGGCTTCCGTCCGGTCCCCGCAGCAGCGCCAGGCGAGCCGGTGGATCATCGGATAGTGGCGCGTCACCAGCGCCGCGAAGGCGCTTCGGTCGCCGGCGCGGGCGCGCGCCACGAGTTGGTCGTCGCTGTCCGCCGGCCCTGCCGCCGTGGCTTGTCTGGCCGCTGCCGTCACGCCGCCCATCCGCACGCCGCACCCGTCCTGCGCCGCCCGTCAGGGCACCGGACCGCCGGTCCGGCAGTCCGTTTCGGGCGCTGTCTGGGAGTTGGACGCGCGGAAGCGGGCGTTCCTTGGGTGCGGGGCAGGAATTTTTTGGCGGCGGATCACCGGGCCTCGCCGCGACGGCGGCAACACCGGCAGGCTACGGCGCGCGGCCGCCCACCATGGCGCCGCCCCCGGCGCAAGCTCGCCATCACCAAAGCCGCGACGACCGGGCTTTACCTGATTTTCTAAGCGCTGGCGCGCGGCGGAGGGGCAAGTGGTGCCAGGGGCGGCATCGAATCTGCTTGTTAAGCCTCTGAAAAAATGGATGAAATAGAACGGATGGGGCGACCTGTACCCCCAATAGTACCCCCAATCGACGCCGCTTCGATTGACTCGGCGCGTTAGACGGTCGCGTCAGCGCGCCTTCCGGGTGCCGCCGATTCTCTCGGCTAGCTGCGCCCGCATGTCCTTTCCGTCGACGGTCTTGCCTATGACGACTAACAGGCCTTTGCCGCCACTTTCCCGTTCCCACAGCCGGCCTATGGTGCGTTTCTCGGCCGTGTCGAGCCCTCGGCGAGGTGGGCGGCCTTATGCTCGACCACGAGAAGGCGCCCGTCGTCCAACTCGGCGAAGAAGTTCGAGAAGAAGCGGTCGGTGGCCGTCGGCAGCCAGAGCGAATTCAGGTGCCTCGGCACGTTCCTGATCCAGAACCGGACGCCGGCGTGGCTATCCAGCGACTGCCCACATTGCAGTTCTTCGCCGTCCGCGGCGCCGTCGAAGGCGGGCATCTGGTCCGGGCCGAGGAAATGCCGGCGCGGCTTCGAGGCGCCCCGATACCGGCGCTGGTCCCGATGACTCCCATCGCCGGAGGCGAATGCGGTGTCGAACGACACGGCGACCTTCGCCTCCGGAGGGCGAGGGCTCTGACTTTTCCGCTCTTTCCAGAGCGCGCCGGAAAGCCATAAATCACTGAAAAAACTAGCAGTGTCATTTCCTGTGATGCCTGAGGAGGGCTGCTGTTGCCCCGGCGGTGGCTATTCGGCCTTCGTGAATAGCCACCGCGCGCGGACGACGGGAGTGACCTCCGGACGCCGACGGTCAAGCTAACGAAGCGGGCAATCGATGCGATCCCGCCGACGGGAAAGCGAGCCATCTGGTTCGGTAGCGACCTCAAGGGCTTCGAGTTCAAGATCGAGCCGACGGGCGTGAAGACCTGGATCGTTGAATACCGGCAGTCGGTGGTGGGCGCGCCGCGGCGAAGCGGCGTCTCACCGTGGGCAAGCCCGGCGCAGTGGCCCCCGGACAGGCTCGAGGGCTGGCGAAGGACATCCTCGCGCGTGTCCATTCCGGCGACGATCCGTCGCTCGACAGGGCGGAAGCCAAGACCGTGAAGACCGTCGCCGAGTTTTGCGACCTCTATCTCGCCGAGGCGGAGGCTGGCACGTCGTCAGCCGGCGCGGCGCCCCCAAGAAGGCCTCGACTCTCACCACGGCATAAACTTCAGTGCTGGCGCCTACTGTCCCCCTCAATAACGCACTTCGACAAAGTCAGGGAGTGCTGATGCGATGGATGATAGCGCTTGCCCGAAGCGGCTTGATGGGTCCCTAAGCGTAATCACGAGCGTGTCGATCGGACGCGTGACCGGAATCATGCACCAACGCCACGCCATTGCGGCTGGGTCGCCTTCGCCCATGCCACCCTGCGAGGCTTCGTCACGCTTTGCTATCCAGATCTCGTCGAGGCCATCGAGGACGGTGGTCCATCCCTCGAGCCCCCGGCAGGATTCATATTGGATGATGCGGAATGAGTTGATGGAGCGTGGGAAGTTCCGGCGCACCTTCTCGTCTACCCCGTCCCAAACCTCCCACCCTCGCGATAGGAAAGCCTGGCCCAGCAGGCTTTCCCGGCCTGCTTCGCGCTGCTCGACGGTGGATGGAGGGACGCAATGCAACATATCGATGGGCATGTTGCCTGCCGTGATTGCGTCCGCCAGAAGTTCGCGTTGCAACTCCAATAACTCGTTATAGGGCCGATGGAGGAGCAATACCCTCCCCCCAGCGGCCTTGTCGTTCACCCCAACCTGCCATGCGATGCCCGCATCGGCTGCAAGCGCGTTTGCAAACGCGCAAAGGTTTGCCTTCATTCTCAGACCACCGTCTAGGTGCCTGTTGCCAATCTTCGGCAATCCAGCGACCGAGTTTTTCCAATCAGTCGCCCGGCCACGCACGAGCTGCGCAACTCCATCGGCAAGGGCGATGGCGCTTCCGCCGTACAGGCGCGCAAGCAGGTCGGCTTCCGCCTGTGGCCAATCCTGTGCCTCGTCCACCAATATGGCGTCGAAGGTAAAATCCATGGGATTCCCGGCTTTGATTTCCTCGACGTCCGCGGGCGAAAGGACACCCTTGTCAAGGTACTCAAGCGCCTCCTGGCACTTTGGAACGTAGTCGCCGAAGGCAAGCTCGCCGACTTCGACAAGGCCCAGCCTTGCCAACCATGAATACATGAACGACATGACGGTGCGGACGGTAATGCCACCGCCATCGCCATCGCTCGGGATGGCCATTAGAGAGAGTGTGCGTTGGATGTCGGCCGCGAGTGCCGTGTTGTAGGTCAGGACAAGCGAGCGCTTGCCTTGCTGGACGAAGGCCTCGTAGGCCGTTTGCAGCAACAAGATCGTCTTGCCGGTACCTCCATGCCCCCGGAGGTGCACGCGGTGTTCGCCTAAGAGCGATGCAAGCTCCCTTGCCTCCGCGGGCCGGGCTGCGATCCGAAGCATCTTACTTTGGTCAAGGGCCGACGGCACGATGGGCAGGAACAGCGCGTCCTCGAGTACGCGCTCCATCGTGCCCTGGTCCCCGGAGCCGATGAATGCCTCCGCGCCATGCTTCCGGATTCCATTGACGGCCGCCATGGCGATGAGGAGGCTCGCTGCATCGAAGCCTGATGCCACGGCGCCTGCCGTTGGTTGCTGCTGCCCTCGGTGCTTGGGCAATTCGGGGATGCCCTGCAACAAGACGCACCGGAACACCCAAGGGTTGGTGCCCGTGCTCTCCCGCATATAGTGGGATAGCGCGTATTTTTGGTCGTCGTTCTGCTGGGTCGCGCTCTTCCAGCCATCCTTATATTTTACGCTGACACCGCCCGCCTCGATCAGCAGCCCCTTCTCGCCGTGGGCTTTCACCTCGATGGCGGCCACGAAGGAGCGGACCCTGACGGGTTTTCCAACTAGGCTGTTTCCATCGACGTCCCGCGCGTGCATTTTCGGAATAATGACCCGCTTGGTCCTGAAGATGCCCGCAACGACAATATCGATGTCGCTTACCTTGTGCCCAGATAGTTTTAGGCCAGCTGCGATCTTGACGTGGTCCTCCGTGGCCGGACATTCCTCTAGGCCAGGAAATGCCCTTGCGAGCGCAGACTTGATAGCCAAGGCGGCATCATGCTCTGCGGTGCCTTCCTGCCCGATGACCTCGATCACGACTGCAGCCGGAGGTAATAGGTTGCAGGCCGCGACGCGAAGTCACGCGCGTCCACGAATATCGTCTGTATTCCTTGCAGGCGAAGCTGGTCACGGGCTTCGACTTGCTGGCGTTGCAAGTATCCATCCTGCACGTGCCAAAGTGGATGGCCAAGCACAATGGCCATGTTGCCCTGAGTGATAGTCGCAAGGCCCGGGCCGGAAAATACGGCGTGCACGTCCATTTCGGCATCGCGGCAGAAGCGCGTAAACGCATCGACGGACGGTTCTTCCGCACCGTCGATCCAGCGTCCTAGTGGCAGTTCATTGCCGAGGACAAGGTCCGCGACATCCAGGGCAAGCCGCCAGTCAAGGATGCCGTGGGTGAACCTATTGGCATAGTTGCGAAGGCAATCCGGACATGAGCGGTCGCAATCACGCGCGTGGCTGGCTGCCTGCCATTTCGGCGCAACTGCCTCGTAGTAGGCAGTCAGTGCGGAGCGCATGTTGGCAGGGTTGGAGGCCCACCTTGAATAGCCTGCGCCATTTTCGAGGGAATCCGCGATGAACACCTGCTCAGTCTCACATCCATCCTTCTTGAGGACTTGTCGCCCCACCCTGAATTCGGCAGGGTCCACGTCGAGGGCCGTTGCAAGCGCTAGCTTCGCGAACTCAGCGAAGGAGGCCATCGCTGCCCGGGCCGAAGGCTGGTTGCGCGTGTCGAGCAACCCTTGCCTGCCAATCCCCGCGCCTCCGTCGATGTAGAAGCTGAGCACATCCGTCGTGAAGATCGCACCGATGGCGCCCGTGTCAAACGGCTGCGACGCCGGGGCAGTCTCCCACGGCGATTCATCGCGATACAGCGATGGGTCGCGAACGGAGACGATTTCGTACGGCTCTTGGTGGAATTCAAAATAGCGGCCACCGTTATTGTTGATCACAGCGACGGCGCCTGATCCGTGCGCCATCTTCATGGCGCCGCATCCCTCGTTGCCAAACACCTGCTCAAACGCGCGGACGGGTGGCGGCAAGGCCCGGCCTCGTTGCCGTTGGCCGTCGTAGTCCTTTCGCTTCCACCAGGACAGGAAGCCCTTTGGCTGGTAGAGTGGGAACGGAGCCGAGGCTCCCCCGCACATGCTGCACGTCGTGCTGGCGTCCGCACCGATCGTCCCGCATGCATCGTCGCAGCAGCGCGTGTACATGAGCGGCTGGCCAAGCGGTTCGCGCTCGTTGAACACGCCGTTCGGCCCGTCTCGGCGCAACACGAAGCCCGACACAGTGTTCAGGCGCTTGTCCTTTGGTATTTCGGACCCGGGCGAGAATGCCCAGATGGCGTGGTCGAGGGGACGATCGCTGATCGCCACCTCCTCGAGTCTTGATGCGCGCTTGTCTTGGAACAGGCTCCGGACTTGGGTAGGGAACCCGAACATGGGTAGGATGCCCGCGACCGCGAGCCTGTGGCTCAATTCCCGCTGTATGAACCGCGGGCTTGCCACGGCCGCATCGATGTCGCCGACAACGCCAATGCGGGCATAATCGACCAACCTAGCCTGCTGCATGGCGAGGGGGGTGTGCGCCACGAGGCGCGCGACGACGTGCTCGACTTCGGCCGCATTCGAAAGCCATGCGGCGATGGGCGTGCGATAGGTGGATGTCCACTCAAGCACGCGGCCGAACGTGCCGTGCAAGCTCTCTTCGTTCCTGTCTGGTCCTGTATCAAGCTGCGCGAAGGCACGCCGCAGGCATTCGGCGGCTACAACGCGGCGAACAATTTCCGGACGCGAGAGGTCCAGCTTCGGCTGAGGCGGCAGGTCGCCTGTCATGCGCTCAGGGTTATTGAAATAATAGTCATCATGCGCCGCGCCGCGAGAAATGGTGACCGCATACGAGAAGGCCTGCCCTGCACGGCCAGCTCGGCCGACGCGCTGCTGGTAGTTAAAGCGCTGCGGTGGCATGTTCGCCATCATCACGAGCTTCAAGGAACCAATGTCGACGCCGACCTCCATCGTCGTCGTCACCGACAGTGCATCAAGGCCACGCACGAGCGGCGACTCGCCGTCAAGGAACGCGGTACCCTTGAAAAGGCGCTGCCTATTCCTCTGCTCGGAGATTGGCTTCGTCTGCCCGGTGAGTTCTGCCGCAGCCAAGCGGTGGGGTGGCTCCTTGGACACCCACGCGTAGTAGTCCTCGCCCGGGTTGTCCACGACGCTGAATGACGTCGAATTGCAATGCGGTGTCGTGCAGGCAGGGATCTCGATTGAAAGGGTTCGCCTCGAGCACCCTTCGCAGCGATAGAGGCGTCGCTCGCCACGTGGCACGACAACAAGCGGCAGCGTTGCCTCCTTCTCGACATGCAACAGCCAGTTCTGGTTGATAACGCCGCGGTCGTTCAGGTATCCGCCAATGGCTGGCCCAAGCTCCGCGGGATCGCGATTGAGATGCGCCGCCACGCGGTCGACGTAGCCGCGCAGCACCCTTGGAACTCCGGTGGAACTCCGCGTCTTTTCCCCGACCATATATTGGGCAAGCCCGAGGATCCGGACAACGTTGGAGAGGATGCAATTGGCCTTCGCGTCATCCATGCCCAGTTGCTTGCCATGCTTGCCATCGACCTCGATGGTTGCGACGCTCATAGATTCCATGTCGCGGCCAGCACGGTCCAACAGTGACTTCGCCACATAGATCGAGAACTCTGCCATGAACCGTGGGCGGTTGGCAGCGACGACCGCGGGCGCAACCATCTCCCATTCGCCATCCACCGGTGGATCGAAGAACCTCCACCACGGCGTGCCATCCTCCTTGCCGTTGTCGGTAGCCATGCTTGCGGACGGACCTGCCGGATTCTGGCCGATAGCCACCAGCTGGTTCTTCATTTCCTGAAGGAGCGTCGGCCAGCCAACCTTGTCGCTGGCGGCCGCCGCGTCATGGCGGGCGATGAGGGCGAGGTCTTGTTGCGATGCTGCCCCGAAATAGCGGAGCTTGACTGCATTGAAGATGCCGGGCGAAAGTCTTTCTGCCGCCGCATGGATTGGAGCAAAGCCCGTCTCCTGCGGATCGGTGGTGATATGGTTCGCCAACAGCGCGCTCGTCGCGATGTCCTTCGGTTGCAGGCTTGAGTAGATCAGTTGCCGCGTAAGATCGCGGAAGTGGTTCAACTCAAGGCCCGCAGCGAGATCGGCGGCGTCATCACGGCTATCTGTGAAGGCAATCATCTTCTCCGCGACGATGCCATCGCCAGCCGAGAACATGGCCCTGTCCGCCACCAACTGTGTCGTGACGTTGAGACCAGTCCGCAGGCCTCGTACTGGACTACTCACTACGGCCCGGAAGAATTGCCTCTTGTTCTTGGCCAGCCCGTTGATGCTGCGCTTGCTGCTGTGGCAACAGGGGCACGCCTCCGGTAGCGCGGCAATGCGCTCCGTTGGGCCAAGGCTTCCTGAATACGTGAGAGTAACGCCGGTCGCATCAGTAGTCCCCTCTCCAAGGAGCCCGGAGAAGTGGTTCAGCGTTCCACGCTGGAAGCGGAACGTGATCGTCTTGCCCGACGGCGAGGCATGGGTCCAGCTGTTGTCCGTACCCGTCAGCGTGCCTCCTGGCCAATACCAGCGGTATTCTTCATAAGCGCGCTCGTTCACGGCGCTAGTCTTGTCGATTCCTCCCGAAGGCTGGGTTGCCTCGATGAAGGTCAGTCCCGTGGGCTGGTCGCTCTGGGCTGGGATGACGTACCCGCCTAGGAAGCCCTCGCCGCAGTCATAGCAGTAGAGCAACTCAAGCACCTGACCGCCACAACCACACTTCATCGCCGGGGACTTGAAGAGGCGTCCGAACTTGCGCCTGCCTGACCTAAAACGCTCGCCGAGTTCGCTGCATTCTGGATTCGAGCAAGCCCAGATTCCTTGCACTTGGCGCATGAACATGTGCGACCTGAAGCTCGGCTTGGGCTCTTCCCAACTTCCCTTGTCCTCCAGTTTCGCGGCAACGAAGAGGGCCGCTAGCTCATCTCCCACGCCCTCCACGCCGAAGAGGGCGTGGGAGAGCTTTTCTAGGCTGGCGGGGCGCACGACTTCCTTGTGCTTGCCAGTCGATGGGTCGAGGACGGTGGCCTTGCCAGCAGTCGCACAAGCCGTCGCCAGGGCCTCTCGGGGCGAGAAACGAGCCGCGACCTGCGCAAGGGCCGCCTTCGCGGCCTCCTCGTCGCCCTCGAGTAGTTGCTGGATAGGAATTAGGCCGGGGTCCACCGGCAGCGGGACGGAGAACGACCGCGGCTCACCGGGGAAAATGGAGAAGCTCGAACGGCTGACCCCGAAGAATTGCTCGAGGTATTCCTTGCCTGCCTCGCCATCGAGCGATGCACTGGTGGCGATGCAGCGAAGCTGCTTGGAGGATGGCTGGAGCCCAAGCCGGTCAAGCATGTTGCGCACGACAAGGGCCACCTCGGTGCCTTGCGTGCCGCGATAGCTATGCAATTCATCGACCACGAGCGTAAATGTGTTTGCCTCGCTTGCATCCAGCCATTCGCGCGTTTGCTCGAAGATTGACGCCTCGACGTCTCGCATCAGCATGATGTTGAGCATGCTGGTGTTGGTGATCATGATGTCTGGAGCGGCAGCGATCATGTCCCAGCGCGTGAGCATCTCGCCGATCGAGGGATCTTGGAACTGGCTGCATGTCTCTAGGATGCGTGCCGCGTCCTTGCCAGTGGCGGCCATTTGCCTCCGGATGTTGGCAACATCCCGCTCGATGGCGAGCACCTCGCGGCCGACCTCGTTGATGCGCGTGCGAGCGGAACTATTCAACTTCGCCGGGGGTACGAACGTCGAACCAATTGTGGCGCCAGTGTAGCGGCCAAAGTAGAATAGCGGCTTGCCAAAGATGTCCCGGGCCCGCGCCGCAGCTTGCCTAAGGCGAGAAATCTGATCCTCCACAAGCGCATTCGTCGGGTAGAGGACAAGGGCGCGCACCGCTGGCGCGAAGGCAGTGCTAAGGCTCGCGCGCGAGTGCGACCATGTGGTGTCGTTGCTCCCCAGTTCCCTCGACCACCAACGGTTTAAGCTGCAGTCGCCGACGCCCGTTGAGCGCTCTTGCAACAAACTCGCGATGAGCGGGAGGAGGAAGCTCTCGGTCTTGCCAGAGCCGGTGCCAGACGTAACTACCACGTTCCGGTGCCCGTTGCTGCCTTTGGTTGCAACCTCGAGCGATTGAGCTTGGTGCTTCCTTAGCCTGACCGATTGTGCGCTGCCAAAGATGACGTTGCCCAAGTGCTTGGCCACGAAATCGGAGAGGCCAGCCCGCTTGCAAGCATCCTTGATGGGGTCGGTTGAAGGGTATTGCGGCACCGCCTCGATGAGGGGATCACGCGACATGACGCCGTCGGACAAGAGGATTTCCCGGCGCTCGGCCATGACCGCTGGATCCCGCATCCAGAAGGCGCTGTCGTAGTACCGAAGGTATGCATCGCGAATATAGTCGATGACGCTGGCTGGATTAGCCTCGGTAGTTCTCATAACGCGTCCTCATCATATAATGCGGCAAGTACACAGGAAGCCACGTCCGGGGGGACATCGCCATAGGATAGTATTCCCCGTGATACGGTGGGGAGATTGCCGGAGCAAGCAACGAGGGCGCGCGCGAGCAGGCCGGGTGGCTCGCAGCCCAGCGTGCACGAAAACGCATGGTTTTCCTTGTCGTAGGCATGGAGGCGCATGCCGGCCGCCCTTGCTGCAAGGAGCTTGATGACGTTGTGAGGTCCGCAATGCGCGGCGCCGCTGTCGCCGACAAATGCGTAACATTGCACGCCCTCGTTCCAACGATAGGCGCCCGGAGGCGAGGCAGCCGCGGCCTCGCTCCACGTGGCCGTGCTTGGATCAAAGCGTTGCAGGTTGCTTGGCTTCCCAACGGATGCTGGCGCGAGGGCGCCGCGAAAGCCTCCAAGGGATAGGCACGCACGGGCAAGCGCTGGCCCCGCATCGGCGATCACGCCAACCATGCGGCCATGCGGATCACGTATGTCGGCAAATGCTTCACCAGCAGCCTTATTGTCCAAGCCCTCGATCCACGCGGAGGCCGGACGACCTGCCTGGGGCGCCTCGACCATCCGTCCCCCAGCTGCACTCGCTGCCTCGCGCAGGCTTGCGACGAGGCTTGCCGAACGAAAGCCGGAAAGGAACGCGCGCCTTTTGCTGGCAAAAATAATCGCGGGAGGCGTCACGCACCACGATTTGATGGCGTTGGTGCCTTGCCGGAGCTCGAGGTCGATGAAGCCCAAGAGGAACAGGTCGTGTGCAACTTGGCGCGCGAGGTAAGGTGCAGCCTCCCCGAGTTGGAGCAAGGACTCAAACCGTCCCCACGTCCCGTGGCCCACGAATCCAAGGGCATCAAGCAGCAAGTCGTGGTCCACCGATGGCACGCCTGTCGGCCTGCCTGGAACCTGCATGGGCGGCAGGGGCCTGCGTGTAGGCATGGCAGTCGTCGCTTGGCGCAGCTTCCGGCGATACAGGATGACGAGTTCCTGGCTGCAATTCGTGCACCGCCCATGGAAGGGAGTCCCGCTTGGCGTGTCGTCAGGCACCATGGGAAATCGCCAGATGTGGTATCCGCGCTCGATGCATCCTTGTTTCGCCGCGTGCGTCGCAAGGCCATCGGCAAGCGCGACTTCCTGCGCATCCTCGTCGCCGCCCTGGGGCAGGCTGAGCGAGGTTAGCTTGTTCGCTAGCTCGCATGCAGCGAAGGTTCCTTCTGCAAGGAATCCGACGACATTTGGCCTGGCTCCAGAGTCACGCGGGCCCGCGGAAACGATCGATGTATAAGCGAGCATGCCCCTGCCATCGCGTGCGAGGGGCAGTGGATTGCCTGCGTCGCGGAAGTAAACCTCACGTGTATCCACCAACCTGCCTGCACGGTAGCCGCGGACCTCGACGCCCGACGGCGGAGGCAGCGCAGCCGCATCGATGGTGAGCCGTACCTCGTGTCCTTCGCTTGACGCCGAGGCCAGGACGGTTTCGGCGGCAGGAAGGGGTAGGCATGCAAGGGTTGCGGGACCAGGCGGAGCGATAAGCGTGATCATTGGCATGGAGCGGGCATGGTAGAACTCCCTCCACAGCTGCAAGCGTGCAGACACCTCCAAGACGCCTTGCTCGCCAACGGGGACGAGGCAATCAAGGTCATGCTTCGATGGATTCACATCGTTGCGTCCTACCTGAACGTCGGTATAGAGGACCCAACCCGCGGGCAGGCCGGCCAGCGTGGCAGCCGTTGCGATCGTTGGTTCCTTGATGGCGGCCTGCATGAGGTAGGCCTCGACATCGCGCGCCAGATTCTGCGTGTCGCGGACAAGAACGGCGTGAGGCACGCCAAACGAGATGCGCGGCACCTCCATCCAGAGCGAGCCACGGCGCGAAAGCGGCATGACGAGGCGCGGCCGCCATTCCAACCCTTGCCCGCCCCCAACGCGCTCGAACGCGTGCGGTTGGCCGAGGTAGGCATTTCGCGCCCCGAAGGGCGGCGGGCTGATCGTCGCAAAATCACCGAAAAGGTCATTGGCAATAGTGAAGCCAGTGCCGCTCCCGTTGAGGTCGGCTTGTCCCACAACGTCCCCGGAATGACCTAGGTGCAGTTCCAGGACGGGCTTGGGGAACCGCGGGACGATGCTCGCCATGAGCGAAAGGCGAATGGGGCGAGACTGGCCACCCGCCGCGTGCAGCGTTGCCGTCTTCGCATTCCAGCTGGCGAACTCGGCGAGCGCTGCCTCAGCCACCCGCCCTTGGAGCGCCGTGTTGCGCCATGCATTTCGCAATCGCGCGTTTGGCCTGCTGGTGAGCATCCACGTGGCTAGGTATCGCTCCATGTCATGCGGCGACAACGCCTCGCTCCCGAAGAAGCCGAAGCGCTGGAACATGTCGTGGAATAGCTCGCGGTCGCTGGCACGTACGATCGCTTGCGAGATCGACCACCCGACGTAGCGCCACGTGTTGCTCATAGGACGTGCCGTTGGCCGCCCAAGCATGTGGTTCTTGGCCACGAGCCAATCGTTGAGGGCCTTCCACATCAGCTCCATCGAGCCGCGGTGCCGCGCCAGGACCTCGCGCTGGAGGCCTGTCACCTGCGAAAGCCGATGGTAGTAGTTGTTGCTCGCGAAGCTCCCTTCCGCCGCCATCAAGGTCGCGGCATGGGCAAGCATGAAGAGGACGGCTGAAAATGGTGGGGGCTCCGAAGCTCCTTGCCTCCGCCATGCGCGGCTGTCGAGGAGGAACCGCTCGTAGGGGTCGCCGAACCTGCGGAGCGATCCCGAGACGCACTCGCAGACCTCGTCCTCCACCGTCTCCGGTTCTACACCGAGCCTTGTTGAAAGCTCGCTCCGCGCGTCTGCGTCAAGCGTAAGGTAGACGGGTCGCCCTGCATGACGCCCATCGAAGAATACATCGTTGATGGCGTCGTTGACTGACTGGTACAGTGATTCCGTGGCCATGCTCCCCCCCAGGGGACGTTTGGCCAGCAGGCGAGAAAAGTCTAGCGGAAAGTCCATGCCGGGTCGGGGGGGCGTGCGCCTAGGACCTTATGGAACGCTCGATCCGGTCGATCGTAGCTTCCATGTTGCGATGCGAAAGCTCGCATTCCCAGGCCACCTCGACCCGCCATCCCATCTCTTCGAGCTGAAGCAGGGCACGGGCGTCACGCTCCACGTTCTTATCGAACTTTTGCTGCCAAAAGCCGCTGTTTGACTTTGGCATGGTGGCAACCTTGCAGCCCTCGTGCCGGTGCCAGAAGCATCCATGTACGAACACTGCAACACGTTGGCGCCGGAACACGAGGTCCGGCTTGCCAGGCAAGTCCTTGTTCCCCAGCGTATATCGCAGGCCACGACGGTGGAGCGCGCGCCGGAGTATGAGTTCGGGCGACGTGTTAGCCGACCTGATCAGGGACATTCGTCTGGAGCGTTCTTGTGGCGTGAGGGTATCGACCATGACTAGGATATAGCGCCTGGCCTAGTTAAAGACATGTACATCGGCGGGCGGGAATAGCGCGTCGAAGTCGCGCGGATTGATCTTGAATAAGTAGCCGTGGTCCCGGACCGACTTTGGCCCCTTTTGCGACATGAGGTAGTCTACCGAGATCAAGCCGCCCTCCAGCAAGGCGACGAAGTTTCGCACCTTGGGCTGCCTTGTGTGCTGGACTTGGACATAATGGAATTCCTCGGCGTCGCGTCCGCCACGCACCTTGGCCCCGACCCAGAATGTCTGGCGATGCTTCTCTGAAAGGCGCGTACGAAGCGTTTCAAGCTCCCACGTGGTGACGTGCTCACCCTTCTTCAAATTGGTGATGCCTGGCTCGAGGTGGTTCTGCTTAAGCCAATCCTTCGCGGCATCCACCTCCAGATAGAAACCAAGCGAGTTTGGCGCCTTCGCGTTGATCTCATGGTTCAAGCGCAGCTTAGCGTCTCGCGTGTAGCCATAGGCTGATAGGAGGTTCCATGCTGTACCGATTGGGCTAAGCGACCAATTGGGGACCTGCGAGAACAACGTAACGCGGCTGGTTGTACGGGCACCGAGGCGCTTCGCCTTGATCTCGATACCTTTGTAGTCTGGTGTCTTCTTGGCGTTGGCGCTAATGCCAAGCATGGTTTCGAGCGTCACCCCGATTCCGGTGTCACCTAGACGGAGCGTGGGGACAAAGCCCTTCCGTGCAATTTCGCCGATCATGTCAAGCAGTTCGACGACGGCCGGATTGATTGCAGGCCTACGCTTGACGGCGAGCGAGCCAAGTGGTGTCGTGGGATTATGAAGCGTATCGAGTAACCCCGGGATGCTGCAGTTGATGATATATACGTGTCCCTCATCAATGAGCACTGCAAGCAAGTTGAAGGGGGACGCATAGCGCTTGAGACTGGTAAGCCAGATGCGAGGATCGCCATCCTTCGTCTTGGGGCGATAAAGCGAGGCGGTTGCCTCATCCAACCTGTCTGGCCAGACGTAGAATGCCGGCCGCTCCACGCCATGTTCGCTCGCGCCCTTCCCTTGGGTGGTGTAGTCATGGAACTTGGTGTCGAGGAGGTAATCCCGCAGGGATGCCGTGGCGTCCATGATGGACTTGTCGAGCCCGTTCGGGGTTGGGACGAGAAAACCCACATCGATGTCGAAGGCGTTGAATGCCTTCAGCACGTTACCAATGTTTGTGTCACTCTTTTCAAGCATTTCCACCCAACGCGGTATCGAGTATCTTCTTGAAGTGTTCCCCAACCTTTTGGGCCAGCCCCACGGGGACGGCGTTGCCGATCTGGGTGTACTTCGGCACTTCGCGGTCAAAGTTACCTTCAAGCGGGTTGCCAGCGCGGCGCAGCCCCCCCGTCGTCCGCTTGCCCGCGAACTGGTACCAGTCGGGGAAAAGTTGCAGGCGCGCCCACTCGCGCACCGTTAGGATGCGCGGCTGCGAGAAGTGCACGTAGTCGTCAGGGAGCGACGTTGCGGTGATGTTTGGGCCACCACTGCCCCAACGCGGCTTGAGGGCGCGTTGCGAAAATTTCTTCGTCTGGAAGTGTTCGGGGATCTCGCCGTCGTTGGCTAGCATGTGGTCAAATTTCGCAACGACGTCAACCTTGTGCTTGCTGTATTCCTGTTCCGTCAACCGGGTCTTGGCGCCGGTACCGGGCTTGGGAGCTCGGAGCTTGCGCTGCACGGCCGTCGTGGCAGGCTTCGGATAAGCCGTCGTTTCAAAGGTCCCGCTGGGAAAGTTCCCGGAGCGCAAACGCTTCGCCACCTCGTCATCCACGAGGTCTCCAAGAAGATCAATGAGGTCAGGATATTTTCCGGGCTCACCTGCGGGCAGGAAGCCGCACTTGACAGCATCCTCTGGGTCGACGCCGGGCGAAAGCCACTTACACGCCCCAAGGATGTCCTTGCGAATGCCAACGAGCAACACACGCGGCCTGTTCTGCGGGACGCCGTAGTCCTTCGCATACACAAGCGACCAGCGAACTTCATATCCCTTGATGCTGCGAAATTCTGCCTTCACATCCGGGAATATGAAGTCGCCGTCGCCGCCGCGCGTCCAGCGCGAAATGAGCAAGCCGCGGACATTTTCGAACAGGAAGATACGCGGGCGCACGCGCCTGATGATGTTGGCCATCCGCACGTAGAGGCGGTTTGAGGGAAGCTCCTTCTTGTCAACAGCGTAGGAGCGACGGATCCCGATTCCGGAATAGCCTTGGCAAGGGGGGCCACCGGCGATGATGTCGAGCGAGCTTCCAGCTCCGCTTGCGGGGCTTGCGCGTAAGTCAAAGCGGAGGTCGACCTCGGGGATCGAGGAGAGGTCCTCGACAAGCTGGTCAAGCCGCTTGCCGGTGAGCTCCTGCGCGTCGCGGGTGTGGAGCTGCGGGTTCTGGGCGAACTCCATGCCGCCGAGGTTGTGGTGGCGGTTGGCCAAGTAGGTCTCCCGGGCATGGTCATCCAGCTCGTTCACGAACACCGGCGTGAAGCCAGCATTCTCGAATCCCGAGGAAAGCCCTCCGCAGCCAGCAAACAGGTCAACCATGCTGTAGAGGCGGCGGCTTGCACCGGCATCCGTGCTGGCTTCGAATTCCGTGTTTCCGGGTAGTCTGTTGGTCGTTCTGAGAAGCATGCCGTCACCTTGGGATTAGACAGAAGCCTAGTGCATTCCGGCAGCCGAATCCAGGGGATTCTAGCGCCTACCCAGAACTAGCAGTTGTTTGCCATATCAATGGCCGTCCCAAGGGCCCGGCCCAAGGGGTCGGGCTCGCCCCTTCCCAGAGGCCGGAAACCAAGCGGCATCTCCACGCCCACGCCCATGCAACCGCCGCAAGCTGTGACCTCGATCGCAAGAACAAAGAACGAGGCCATTCTAAAGGGCTTCAAGCATCGCAAGGGACTGGAACCGGGGCGTAAGCGCCCATCCGGGAACACCTTGATCATTGGAATTGCTTGTGTTTCGACGGTGGCCTCCGATAGAAGCGACGGCATAGGCGAGTTGGTCGTGCACGGAGTCCCGCGACTAGCGGGCATTGGCCTTGGCCTCCACCAGGATCGGTGCCCGCGGCTGGGCGGCGCGCCCGGCGCATGCGCACGCTCAGGCCCTCATCTCGATAGAGCCTGTAGACGCGGTTCTCGCCCGAAGGTTCGTGTGTCTGGCGTATCAGCACGAACAGCCTTCGATACCCTCCGGATCGGCGGGTAGAGTAATCACACGGTCCGCGCCCGATCAATCGTTCGTCGCCCACCGAGGCATCGCCTGCGCGCGAGGATTGCGTCGATCGCATCGAGCGGGTCTTCGTTGTCGGGAGCATTGACCGCCGCCATGCGCCCCAGAACCGCGCCTTGCCGGTGCGGGTCGATATGGCCGTAGGACGTGAGGGTGGTGGCGATGTTGTCGTGACCGAGGTTCTGGCTCCAAGCCTTCAACTCCTCGCCTGTCCGGCACATTGTGTGCGCGAGGTGGCCGAGGGTGTGGCGGAAGGCATGCGGCGGGAAGGTGGGCAGACCGGCGGCGGTGAACGCCTTACCGCAGGCGTCGCGCACGGGCGAAGCATTGCTCCAGGGGGCACGGTCGATGCCCTCGGCGGCGAACATGCCGTCGCCCGCCACCGCAACGCGGGTGCGCGGGAAAAGCGGGTCGGTGGGGCCGGAGAGGTGAACGCGCCGCAGCTCGTCGACCCACTCCGACACGATGGCGACGAAGTCGTCTCCGACGGGGAAGAAGAAGGTAACGATCGCCTTGGCGAACTTGGTGTCGATGCGGTTCGGGTCCTGCCGCACCACCGGCGGGTTCTTCGTCAAGTCGACGTCGCCGAGAGTGAGCGACACTAGCGCGCCGTCGCGGATGCCGGTGAGGATGAGGAAGGCGAGCAGCGCGCGGGTACGCCGGTTCAGCACCGTGTCCGTTGGCACGGCGGCGATGGCGGCGCGCACCTGTTCGAGGCTCGGGAAGTCGCGGTGCTTCGGCGCCTTCGCCCGCGCCGCGTCCCGGCGGGAGGGGGTGAGATAGTCGACGTCGGCCCGGCCGATCTTCGACTTGAAGCCCGGCTGCCAGGCGAGCCACACGAAGAAGTCTCGCAGCGCCGTCAGGGTGGCCGTTTGCGTCGCGGCGCTGAGGGGCTCGCCGGTGCGGTGCGCATCTGTCTCGGCGAGCCGCTCCTTGAAGCTGACCGCCTGTTCGCGTCGGAAGGTGGCGAAGTCCTTCGCGCCAGTGCTCGCCTCAAAGCGCGCGAGCGCCTTCCGCGTGGCGTCGAGGCTCGCGTCGCTCTTGCCTTTCGCCTCCTTCAGCCAGCGCAGATAGTCGCGCTTGGTGCGCTCGTTCTTCGGGTTCAGCTTCGCCATTGTCCGGGTCCTTCTCGGAGTCACGATCTGCGGGGGGGGCGGAACAATCACTCAGTCGTTCCGGTGCCGGCGTGTGCAGGTCGAGGGTGGCAGCGAGGGCGGGCAGGTCCGACCGTCGCACCGCCTTGTGCATGGCGGTGCCGCAACACCCGCACAGCGCCGTCAGCTTCGCGACCTTGGCCGAGTGCGGGCGGACGTCCGCCGTCTCGCCCCACGGGGCGCGCGGCTCGCGGCAGCGGAAGCAATAGAACTCGGCCGGGCGGCAGGTCCGCCGACGGCGCTTGCGGCGATCGGCGAGGAAGGCCTTCAGCGCGGCGCCGTGGATGAGCAGCGGCCGCCGGTCGTCGAGGGCGGCGAGCCCCGCCTTCAGCCACTGGCGGACGGTGTTGCGGTGGACGCCTATGAGCTTGGCGACTTCCGCCACCTCATAGGTCGCGCCCTCCTTGATCCGCCGGTAGCTCGGCGGACCCCGGCGGGCCTTCCGGCCGCGCGCCATCGCCCGTCAGCTCCGGCGCGCCGTGGCGATGCGCTCGGCGATCCAGGCGTCGATTTCCGCCTCGATCCACGCGACGCACCGTTCGGTGATGGCGACGGGGGCGGGAAAGCGACCCTCCCGCATGTAGGCATAAATGGTGCTGCGGCTGAGGCAGGTCCGGGCCTTCACCGCCTCCAGGCGGATGAGGCGGGGGCGGTGTGAAGTCTCGGTGGCGGTCATCGGCGCTATCCGTGCTCGGTTGGACATGCCGAGAGGATGGCGGCGAGGGCGGCGCCGAGATAGCCGGGTGGATTTGAAAAAACCTATGCCGGTCAGAGGTTTGGAAGAGACGAGGGTTCGGCCGAAACCCTCAGAAAGGAAAGTCGTCGTCCAGGTCGGCTATTTGCGAACTATGAGGAGGCTTCTCGGGAACCTGGGGTGGGGTTTTCCCAAACCCTAGGGATAGTTCCGGCTGAACCTGAGGGAGGGTTGCGGCTGCAGGTGTCGCCGGAGCGCCGCCGGTCGGCTTCCAATTGGCAACCTTGGCGACTTCCTCGATGCCGGTCGTGTTGGGTGTTCCGTCCTTGTTGACGAGCCCGTAGGTCGTGGCGTTCTCGCGCAGCCAAGCTTCCAGCGCCTTCTTCGGCGACTTCCCCCGCCAGCGCGTCGGATCGGCCGTCACGGCTTTCCAGGCGTCGACGGCGGCGGCGAGCTTCGGGGCGTAGAAGGGGCCGGATGGGGTGGTGAAGTCTTCAACGCTCGAGATTCGGTGGTGGAAGAGGGTGCCCGTGATGCCCCGGCTTGTGAGCCACTCCCGAAAATCCGATACAGAAATCAGAGTGTCGCCCCAGTCAATTCCGCCGCTGTCGTGCAGAATCTGGACAGAAGGCATGATAATGCCAGAAATTACTGCGTTCTTGATCGCCACAATATGGACAGTCGTGGCCGATTTTGCTGACTTAGACCAGTTTCCAGCATAGTTTTGTTCGAAGTCCGAGGGATCATAAAAAGCCATCAGCAAAGACAGCTGATAGACATTCAAGGCATTTGCCGTCGTCCAGTAATCTAGTGCGTGCATCTTCGCTCGCGAATCGGTGGGCACCGTTTCACGGTGATCATCGGGCGACGAAGAAGCGACGTCTAGCCTCCCGACGGATCCGGGCGATGTTGTCCTCAGAGCAGCTAAAACGCTTGCTGCCGTCGAAGTCCCTCAAGCGTGTCTGCCCACCACGTCATCATCCGCACCCGCTCCTCCCAATGCTCCCCCCTGGCATAGGCGCGGCGCACGTCGTTGCCTTCAATGTGGGCGAGCTGGCGCTCGATCGCGTCAGCATTCCAGAGCCCGCTTTCATTGAGCAGCGTCGAGGCCGTCGCGCGGAAGCCATGCGCGGTCACCTCGTCCTGTGTGTAGCCAAGCCGGCGGATCGCGGCGTTGAGGGTGTTCTCTGAAATCGGCCGCTGAGCCGACCGGACGCATGGGAACATCAGCCTGCCGTCGCCGGTGTGCTGTTTCAGGTCCTTGAGGATAGCCAGCGCCTGTGTCGGCAGCGGCACACGATGCGGGCGGCGCATCTTTGTGCGAACGGCGGGGACCGTCCAGATCGCGGCATCCAGATCGAACTCATGCCACTCCGCAGCCCGCAGCTCCCCCGGCCTGGGAAACAGGAGCGGCGTCAGCATTAGGGCCGCCCGCGTCGAAGGCTGGCCGTCGAAGGCGTCGAGGGCGCGAAGGAACTCGCCGAGCTTCTTGGCGTCCGTGATCGCGGCACGATGCTTGACGGTACGGGCAGTGAGTGCGCGCTGGAGGGCGGTCGTCGGGTCGTTCTCCGCCCGCGCAGTTGCGATGGCGTACCGGAAGACGGAGCCAATCGTAGAACGGAGGCGGTGCGCGGATTCATGCTTCCCCCGCGCCTCCACAAGCCGAAGGACGCTCAGGACCTCCGCAGCTGTGACCTCGGCGACCGGCCGGCTGCCAAGCTTGGGGTATGCGATCGACAAGAGCCATTCGGTCTTCGCCATAGTCGTCGGTGCGCGACCTTCGCGACGCATCTTGGCGAGCAACTCCTCAGCGACCACTCGAAACGAATGGGACCGTGCTGCGTCAGCTGTCCGGCTCGCTTCTCGCTTATGGTCAGAAGGGTCGACACCCTCGGCAAGCAGGGCCTTCGCTGCGTCGCGCTTCTCGCGCGCCTTGCCGAGGGTGACCGCGGGATAGGCGCCAATCGCAAGGAGCTTCTCTCGGCCCTCGACGCGGTACTTCAACCGCCACAGCCGCGAGCCGTTCGGGTTGACGAGCACAAAGAGGCCGCCGCCGTCCGCAAGCTTGTAGGGTTTGGCTGCCGGCTTGGCACTGCGGATGGCTGTGTCAGACAAGGGCATTGGGGGTATCGCCTCCGAGGGCGCCAACTCGATACCCCGAATCATACCCCCAGATAGGCCGGATGCAACTGGATGCCTCCGGCTGCCCTTGGACCATTTAAGGTGCCAAAGTCTAGGAAAGCCGGGGGATTTTGGAACTTCTCGGATGTCTCTGGAAGGGGAAATGGTGCCCAGGGGCGGATTCGAACCAC
>SXGT01925539.1_pt1 | contig 21747 bp, 18 predicted proteins | sample 3176221 | NCBI WGS metagenome assembly SXGT01 (sample SAMN11356862, study PRJNA531348) | freshwater metagenome | isolation source: freshwater sample F1-120 | place: China: Fuxian Lake, Yuxi | collected 2017-12-25
GCCGCTTCCGACAACCTGGCATTCACGACCCCGGGCTCAATGACCGCCCGCCGATCGACGGGATCGATGGACAAGATCCGGTTGAGCCGGGTCAGCGGAATCAGCACGGCATTGGAGCCGGCCAGGGCGCCACCCGACAACCCGGTGCCGGCGCCGCGGGCCACCCACGGGACCTGCCGCTCTGCCAACAGACGAACCACCGCGATGACCTCGTCCTTGGAGCCGGGTAGCACGACGAGCATCGGGACCGAGGCATGGGTCGGGAGGCCGTCGCCTTCGTAAGTCCGCCGCTCGGCGTCCCGGACTTTCACCCACCGGGGGCCGACGATGGCGGCGAGGCTCGCCTCGAGTCCGGGGTCCCGGGGGTGATCCATCAGGTGTGGGGTCCGCGGCCGTTCTGGCGGGCCCCGGCATGGATGGCGGCCCGGGCCTCGAGGTCTTCGACCAACGGGGGCATCGCCTTGAGCAGGCGGGTCACCCGCTCCCGGTCCGAACGGATGGCCAGAAACCCCTGCTTGGTTTCAAAATCCCATTCGAGGAGGGCGGCCACCTGGAAGCTCAGTTTACCGGGGTCGTTCGAGAACTCGGACTCGGCGGGCTCGTCGGCCATCGACTTGAGAGCAGCCGCGTATCGCTCGCCGAGTTGCCGCAGCGCGTGGAAAGCCTCGGGGCTGCTGGGTGTGGCGTCGGGTTGGTCCGGGAGACCGGACGTCTCGCCGAGCAGGTACGGAGTGTCGGAGGCCAGAATCCCGACGAGGATCACTCGCGCTTCTCCCGACACGACGAGGTTCGATCGGCCGTCGGGCAGGGGCTGAATCGCCCGGATCCGGGCCACCGTGCCGACCGTGCCGGGTTCTGGGACTCCGCCACCCGCTCCCGGCGGGAGGATCACGAATCGGTGGTCCCCCTCGGCGGCGTCCGATACCAGGCGGCGGTAACGGGGTTCGAAGATGTGAAGGGGGGTCAGCGCCCCGGGAAAGAGTACCAGGGTCAACGGAAAGAGCGGCAGGCCGGCCATGACGGTAATCTAGTGAGGCACGAGAGGGCGGGCGGGCCGGACCCAATCCTCTCGTGACCCGCCGACCGGGGGACTACGCGAGCGGGACGGCGTGCTGCAGGTATTTCACTTCGTGGGAGTTCCGGAGCTTCTCAAAAGCCCGCTCGCGGATCTGCCGCACCCGTTCGCGGGTGACGCCCAGCAGCGCGCCGATCCCCTCGAGCGTGAGGGCTTCCGACCCCTCGTCGAGTCCGTAATAGAGCGACAGGATCCGGCGCTCCCGGGGTGTCAGGTACTGTTCGAACAGCTTGCCGAGGAACTGCTTCTGCAGGCCGGCATCGACGAACTCCTCGATCTCGCCGCCGGCCTGTCCGGAGACCCGTTCGCCGAAGGTGGCGGAGCCGGAGTCACCCTTCTCGACCGGGGCGTCGAGGGAGATCTCGACCGTTGAGACCAGGCGGGAGGAGCGGATCGTGTCGACCGACTCGTCGAGGACCCGGGCCGTTTCCGCATCGGTTGGCGACCGGCCCAGTTCCTGGCTCAGCAGGCTCTCGACCTTGGCCATCCGGAGCAGGGCGGCATTCTGATTGAGCGGAATCCGCACGGTCCGAGTCTGCTCGGCCAGGGCCTTGAGCACGCATTGCCGGACCCACCATACCGCGTAGCTGATGAATTTGACGCCGTGGGCCGGGTCGAACTTCTTCACGGCCTTGAGCAATCCTTCGTTGCCAATCGCGACGAGTTCGCCGAGGTCGAGTCCGTGCCCCTGGAACCGCTTCACATATGAAATGACGAACCGGAGGTTGGCGGTGACGAGCCGGTCCATCGCCTCGGGATCGCCTTTTTGCGCCCGTTTGGCGAGCCGAACCTCCTCCTTCGGATCGGTGATCATCGGCAACTTACGGATGTCCAAGAGGTACTGATCGAACGAACTGCCGGGAGCCGACCGGCCCGCTAGACGCGGGCGGCGTTCGCGCTGGGTACGCATTCTACCTCGACCTTGAGTGACGCTCTTCGTTTTTGTTCATTGGGTGCTCGCCGGAACGAGCGGAGGGTGTCGGCGACTGAGCCAACGGCAACAATCTAGGAAACTGTTAGGCTGGGAGTCAATAGCGTTAGGCCGTCAACATGACGACTTCGTTAGGCGACAACGACTTGCGCCGTTTGTCTACGTGACGTGGACAACCGCCGAACGGCCAATGTGGACATGGGCAGCAACCGATTCACGGACAACGACTTACGATACCGGCGGTGTGGATACCGTGTGGATATCGGGGTCGGCGGTTTCGCGGCGATGGTTGCCTAACGCTTGCCTAACGATATCGTCCGGCACTTCGGTGGTCCATTGGGCTGATTGCGCCAGTCGTCCCGGCTCCCGGGGAAGCGCCAACCGGAACGAGCCGTGCCGGACCTTCTTGTCCCGGCGCATGGCGTCGAGTAACTCGTCGTCCCGCGCGGCGTCGGGAAGACCGAGCGGGACCCCGGTGCGGGCCAGGCGGTCGGCCAGTTCGGCGGCCAGCGATGCCGGCGCCAGGCCCAGCAACGCGGCGATCCTCGCCTCGATGACCAAACCCAGCCCGACCGCATCGCCATGGGGCAGCCGGTAGCCGGACAGCCATTCCAGGGCATGGCCGACCGTATGGCCGGCGTTCAGAATCGCCCGTCGGCCCTGCTCGTGCTCGTCGCCGGCGACGATGGCGGCCTTGATCTCGACGCTTTGGCGAACCAGTTGGCCGATGACGACCGGGTCGCGGGCCAACAACGCCGGGAGGTGATCCTCGATCCAGGCCCAATACGCCGGGTCGGCCACGAGCCCGTGTTTGATCGCTTCCACCACGCCGCCCCGGACGTGGGCCGAGCGGAGGGTGCGGACCGCGCCGGGATCGATCAACACGCCCACGGGCGGATGGAAGGCGCCGACCAGGTTCTTGCCGTGGTGGGTGTTGAGGCCGGTCTTCCCGCCGACCGACGCGTCGACCATGGCCAGCAATGAGGTCGGAACTTGGAGGTAGGGAATGCCGCGGTGGAAGGTGGCGGCCACGAACCCGGTCAGGTCACCGACCACCCCGCCGCCCACCGCGACGAGGCCGGCATCGCGACCAAAGCCCAAGTCCAGGAGTTGGTCCGTCAGATCGCTCCAGCGGCGCCGGGACTTCGAGCCTTCGCCGGGCGGGACGACCAGAACCGGTGCCTTCAGGTCGTGGGTGATCACCCGCGCCACGTTGCGGTCCGTGATCACCGCGAGGTGCCGTCCCGGGAGGGATTCCGCCGCGAACGCGGCGAGGGAGCCCAACGCGCCGGGCTCGATCACCACCGGGTAGCTCCCGGTGGCGTGGTGGACCGTTACCACGTGATGTCGCCGCGCCCCGCCCGGTGGTTGGCCAGCCGGGCCAACGTAAACAGCAGGTCGCTCAGGCGGTTCAGGTAGACCACGAACAGCTCGGGCACGACGACCTCGTCACTCAGCGCGACGACGTGCCGCTCGGCCCGGCGGCACACCGTCCGGGCGACATGGAGGGCGGCGGCCTTCGGGGTGCCGGCGGGGAGCACGAAGGCCCGGAGCGGCGGCAGTTCCTGGTCGGCCTGGTCCATGACCGTTTCGAACTCGGTGACCCGGTCCGGCGACAACTGGGCCTTCTCCAACGCAGCCCGGACTTTGTCGGGGTCAGGCGTGGCCAGATGACCCCCGATCGAGAAGAGGTCGCGTTGCACCGTGGCGAACAGCTCGTCGAAGAACTCCTCCGGCGGCTCGGAGCGGACCACCCCGATGACGGAGTTGAGTTCATCGATGTCGCCATAGGCCGCGACGCGGGGGTGGTGCTTCGGCACCCGGCCGCCGCCGAACAGGCCGGTCGTGCCTTCGTCACCGGTACGGGTGTAGATCTTCATGGCCGCTTCGAGGTCGGGTTACCCATAGTATAGACGACTCAGCGACCCGCCGTGCAACGACCGAGATCGCCGATGGCGACCACGACACTGTCGATCGCCCGGATCATGGCCCGCCCGCCCAGGGTGTGGTGGTTGGCCTGGATGCTGAAGGTCCGGCACGGTGTCGGGCCCGGTGACTCCCGTTCGAGATACCCGGACAGCGAATTGACCTGGCCGATGCTTCCGGTTTTGGCGCGGATCCGGCCTTCGAGGGGGCCCTGCCGAAACCGATTCCGGAGGGTGCCGGTCCGGCCGCTTTGGGGGAGGCCGGCGGCGAGAGCCTCGAACTCCGGGTGGAGGCGCATGAAGGCCAGGAGCTGGGCAAAGGCCAGCGGTGAAATCGCGTTCTTGGCGGACAGCCCGGATCCGTCGTGGATCATGAACTGGGTGGAATCGAGGCCGACCTCGTCGATCAGGAACCGGCGCTCGACGCCGATGCCCTCTCTCCAGGACCCGGCCAACCCGAATTGGCGCCCCAGTTGCTTGATCAGCATCTCGGCGACCCAGTTCTGACTGACATTGAGGATCGGAAAGATCCAATCGGCCAGTGGCCGTGACCCGACCTCGGCGAGCGGGAGCGCCTGCCGGTGGATCGCGGTGGCGGTCGAATCGGTGGTGCTCCGGACGCCGCCGAGCACGGCGATGCCGGAGTCCTTCAGCACGGCGGCGAGCGCAAGGGCGGTGAACCGGTTGGGATCGGCGACGGCGAGTTCGTACCGCTCCGGTCCGTCGCTCCCTCGGAGCGTCCCGGTTACCACGGCGATCGCCTGGCCCTCGGGCCGCCGCCATTGAATTCGGGTCGTGCCCGTGTCGCTGGTGACGACTTGATTGTCGATGGAGAGCCCGCCCACATCGGGCCAAATCCGGAGCGAGGCCGGTTGGCCGTCCGGGCTCGGTTCGAGCGTGACCGTCACCACGTTTTCGTTGAACCCGAGCCCGGACACCGGGGCCCCGTAGCCCCACACGATGTCGTCGTTTTCCCAGGTCGGGTTAACCAAGAGTGGCTCGAACGCGCTGCCGTCCCCGACGACGGCCCCCGCGATCTGGCGAATCCCCCGGGCCTTGAGCGCGGCCGCCACCGGCCGGAGCCGGGCAAACGGATCGGTTTCGCAACTGGCCGTGGACGTGGTGTCGTTCCCGAAGCACCTGGCGCTCCACGTCGGGTCGCCTTGTCCATACAGGACGAGATCTCCGGCCAAGGTCCCGCCAACGATCGGCCCGCCGCCGTACACCGGGGTCCGAACGCTCCAGCCGCGGCCGAGCATGGCGAGGGCGGTCGCGGAGACGACGAGCTTGGTGTTGCTGGCCGGCATGAAGAGGCGGTCGGCATTCCGGCCGAAGACCAAGCGGCCGCGGGGATCGAGGACCGCGACGCCCCAGTGGTGGCGGTCGAGCGGTGCTTGGTCGAGGGCGATCGTTAGGCGGGCTTTGGCGCTCTGACCGGCCGCCGAATCGACCGCCCAACCCAGCGCGGCCAAGATTGACCAAGCGGCCTGGCGTAGTGTCATGGAGCTAGTCACCTCGAACGATCGGCCGATCACGGGTCCTTGACGAATGACAAAAAATGGCCGCCAGGACCGACTCCACCGGGTGGTAGTGGCGTAACGTCAACAGGCTACTACATTTAGGGTGTGAGGTCAACTCAGCGAATAGGGGCGACTACGGTCGGATCGACCCGGCATCTGTTTTGGAATTTGGCAGTGAGGCTCCGGGGCCTTGGCGTGGGTTTGACTCTGGCCGCGATCCTGACGGCCGGCGGGGTCGGGTCGCTGGCTGCCCAGGAGTCGGGGTTGCTGATCCGCCGGCTCACCTTTGAGGGGAATCGGTCGATCGCGACCCTGGTGCTCGAGGCCGCTATTTCCACCACGAAGTCGAGTTGGTTCGTGCGGTCGGGAGCGGTTCGGTGGCTCGGCCTCGGTGAAAAGCGGTTTCTGAACGAACGGGAATTCCGGACCGATGCGGCCCGGATTCGGTTGTTCTACCAGTTGAGCGGGTTCTTGGACGCCCGCGTCGACACCGTGGTGGTGCGGACCATTGGTGAAGCCCATATCACCTTCCGGATTACCGAGGGCGAACCGGTTCGGGTTCGAAGCTTCGTGGTGGCCGGTCTGGATTCGTTCCCCGACCGGCGCCGGTTGGTCGAGGACTTGCCGCTCCGGGTCGGGGCCCCTTACAACCGGTACTTGGTGGTCGCGACGGCGGACACGATTCAAAACCGACTCTGGAATCGCGGGTACCCGACGGCCTCGGTGTTGGTCGGGAAGCGGGCCGTCGACCGGGCGGCGCGGACGGCCGATCTGGAGTTGTTTGCGGACCCGGGCATGCCGGCGACGATTGGTTCGATTCGAATCCAGGGCACGGCAGCGGTGGACTCGTCGTTCGTGCGGTCGCTCCTGGCGACTCGGACCGGGCGCCCGTTTCGCTATGTCGATCTCTACCGGAGCCAGCTCAATCTGTATCAGTCGGGATTGTTCCGATTCGCGACCGTTGGGAACGACACCACGCTGTTCACGCTCGGGGATCCGACGGTGCCTCTGACGGTGGAGGTTCAGGAAGGACTCCTGCACCGGGCCCGTTCGGGTCTGGGCGTCGGAAGCAACGACTGCGTCCGGGCTAATGCCGGGTGGACGGCGCGGAACGTCGGCGGCCGCGGCCGGCAGATCGACATCGCGGGCGAGGTGTCGAAGATCGGCGTAGGGACAACCCCGTTTCGTTCGACGATCTGCCGAGGGCTCCAGGATGACACGCTGGGGTCGCGGAAGCTGAACTACGGTCTCTCGGTCTCCTTGCGCCGCCCGGTATTTCTCTCCCCCTCGAACGCTCTGACCGGAACGTTGTTTGCCGAGCGGCGGTCGGAAACCCGGGTGTATCGCCGGGAGGAGGTCGGCACCAGCGTGACGTTTTCGCGGGACGCGGGCCTCGGATTCCCGGTCTCGCTGACCTACCGGCTCGGATACGGAACGACCCAGGCGGGGGCGGTCAGTTTCTGCGCCTTCTTCCTGGCCTGCCGGTCGGATGACGTGAAACAACTCCGGGACCGGCGATTCGCGGCCATGCTCACCGGTACGGCCAGCCGCCAACGCGTCAACAATCTGCTCGATCCGACCCGGGGATCGGTGCTGAGTTTCGAGGCCACCTTCAGTTCACCCCTGATCGGCTCGACCCGGTTCTCGGAGTTCACCCGATTGGTGGCCGAAGGGTCGTGGTACCGACCGTTAGGCAGCTCCGTGGTGGTAGCCGCACGGGTCAAGGGCGGACTGATCTTCTCTCCCCGGCTCCGCTTGGTCGCGGGCGCGGCCAACTTCGTGCCGCCGGAACAGCGATTTTATGCCGGCGGCGCGAACGACGTCCGGGGTTTCGACCGGAACGAACTCGGCCCCGTGGTCTACGTAACCCCCGTCGGCAACGTGGGGCCCGGTGGAACCGTCACGACCGCGGATTCGGTCCAGGTCGCGCCGATCGGAGGGAACACGCTGGTGCTCGGGAATCTCGAGCTCCGGCTGCCGTCGCCATTCTTGAATGGCCGGCTCCGGTGGGTTGCGTTCGTCGACGGTGGAGGGGTCTGGGAGCGGGGGAGCACTTTGGGGGCCGGCGTGCGGGTGACCCCGGGCGCCGGGATTCGGTTCACCACCCCGCTTGGGCCGATGCGGCTCGATGTGGCCTACAACGGATCGGCCCTCCCGGAAGGCGCTCTGTATTCGGTCCAAGATGAGGCCCTGACGCTGGTGCGGAGCGATTACCGCAAGGGCGTGAGCCGGAAGCTCAATTTCCAGGTGTCGGTTGGGCAGGCGTTCTAGATGAAGCGCCTCCTGGCCCGGTCCGTGTTCGTCGTGCTGATGGCGTTGGCGGCATCCGCGCTCGGGACGGTGACGGCCATGATCCGGACCCCGCCGGGGCGGGATCTGCTGGCCCGGTTGCTCTCGGAGGAGTCCAACCGTTTGGTGCGGGGGTCGATCACGATTGGCCGGATCAGTGGCGACTTCACCTCGACGCTCACGCTCGATTCGGTGGTGATTCGCGACACGACCGGTGCGTTGCTCGCGGATGTCGGCCAACTCGACCTCCGATTTCGGCTGGGCAACTTGCTCGGCAAGCGGTTCCTGTTCGACCGGGTCCGTGCTGTTGCCCCGCGACTCGAGGTCACCAAGCACCGCGGTGGCCGGATGAACTACCAGGAAATCTTGAAGCTCGACGAGGGTCCGCCGGGAACCGGCCCCGGTACGCTGCTACAACTCGATCGGCTGGAGATCGTGGACGGTCAGGTGACGATCCGGACCCCATGGAACCCCGACGGCCGGCTGACGACGGCGGCCCAAATTGACTCGGCCCTGGCGGCGGAACGGGCGCGGGCGGGGCGGATCATCGAAGCGGGTGCGCTGCCGTCGGACAGTCTGATGCTGGTCCGGGTCATCAGCCGACTTCATGGCCGGTTCCCGTCGATGCGAATTTCGTCGCCGGACCGCCGCCCGTTTTCGACGACCATCGACTCGTTGGCGGCGGCCGTCAGCGATCCGGGCCTCACGATCCGGGATCTCAAGGGGGAGATCACCCAGGGGGGAGACAGCCTGCTCTTCCGGTTGACCCGGGCGGCGTTGCCGGCGACGGTCGTCAGCGGGGCGGGCCGGCTTGATTGGCCGAAGGACACGGTGCTCTACCAGTTCGCCCTGTCGGCCACGGCCGTTGACTTGGTCGATCTTCGGTGGGTGTCGCCCGAGTTTCCGGCGCTCGCGGGAGTCGGTGAGGTCGTGGCTGCCTCGCTGGCGGGAAGCCGGACCGAGTACGATATCACCGGGCTCGACCTCAGGGGCGGGGGCAGCCGGGTTCGCGGCGACATGGTGGCCATCCTCGACACCTATCGTGGGCTCGGGTTTCGAGGACTCTCGCTCGCGCTCCAGAATCTCGACCTGGAAACCGTCCGGCCCTATCTCGACACCCTGCCGTTCGCCGGGCGGATCACCGGTCCCCTCAAGGCTGCGGGGTTCTTCGACCGGATGACGGTCGAGGCGGATTGGCAGTTCTCCGACGGCCAAGTGGAGGGGGGCGCCACGAACCGGGTCGCGTTCGCCGGCGATCTGAGCTTCGGCGGGGCCGAGGGAATTTTCTTCCATGAGACCGCCCTCCGCCGGTCTGACTTTGATCTCCGAACGGTGCGGATGGTGACGCCCGCGGTTCGGCTCGACGGGCGCCTCGTGCTCGACGGATCGCTGGCGGGGCCGTGGCGGAATGTGGTGTTCGACGGCCGGGTGGAGCACCGCGACGGGGATCGTCCGATGAGCGCGCTCACCGGACGCACCCGGCTCGACACCCGCGGGGCCCTGCTCGGTCTTGATGCAGTCCTCACGGTCGACACCCTGGCGTTTGACGGGATCCGCCGGAGCTTCCCGACCACGCCGATGCAAGGATCGATTCGGGGCTCGCTGCGCATGGCGGGCTTCATGGATTCCGTGAAGATCGAGGCCGATCTGGCCGGCGCCATTGGGCGCTACCGGCTCGCGGGAGAGGTGGGCCTCCTTCCGCCTCGCTGGGAAGCCCGGGGCCTTCGAGTCGACTTCACCAATTCCGACCTGGCGATGTTGGGTGGCCGGGGACCGACGACCCGGCTGACCGGCCGGCTCGATCTCTCGGGCCGGATCGACAGTTTGGTGGCGCCGGAGGCCGGTCTGGAGCTCCGCCTTCAGGCGGGAAGGATCTCAGAGCTCGCGATCGACTCGGGTTCAGCCAGGCTCTCGATCCACGATAGCCTGTTGACCGTCGATACCGCGGCGGTTCACTGGTTGGGCGGCGGGGTGTTCAGTCGGGGTACCCTGGGCTGGTTCGCGCCCCATCAAGGGACCCTGACGGTCGAGTCGGTGGCGTTGAGTCTGGCACCGTTTGATTCGGTGCTGGCCTCCCTCGCGAGTCTCGCCCGGGGCCAGGTCAGCGAGGAAGACCTGCTGAGTGGCCGGGGACGCTTGGCGGCCACGATCATTGGGTCGCTCGACCGTTTCGTCCTGGCCGGGTCGGCCCGGATCGACTCGGTTGGGTGGTTTGATTCCCGGCTCCGGCTGGGGAGCGGCACGCTTACGGCGAATGGCGGCCGGCTCGATTCCCTTCGGTTTCGCACCGGGTTCACGATCGACACGGTGGTCCGGGGCCGGATGGTGTTCAGTGACCTCGGTTTCCTGGCCGATGGGTCGCCGGCGGACTTGCGATGGTCGGTCGGCGGCGGCGGCCGGGGCGGAAGCCGTCTGACGGCGTCGGGGGCGTGGTTCGACCCGGCGGCCGGGCCCCGGGTGGTCAAGGTCGATTCGCTGGCCATGGCGGTCGGGGGGCGCCGATGGGTCCTCCAAAACCCGGCGGCGGTGGTGCTTGATTCGGTGGCCGCTCTCGACCCCATGGTGCTCCTGACCGACGATGGTTCGGGATTGATCGAGTTGTCAGGGAGCTTGCCGGGCCGCGACCCGGGCCGGGCCGAGGTTCGGGGATTGGGCGTGGCGTTAGGCGATCTCTATGCGCTGGCCCAGCGCGACACGACCGGCCTCCGCGGACTGGTCGCGATCGATGCGAGGATCTCGGGCACTCAGAAAGCCCCGATGTTCCGGGGGTCAGCGACCGTGACGGGACCGGTCGTGGGGGATGTGGTCGCTCCGTTGGTCCGGACGGTGTTCAACTATGAAGACCGGGTGCTCCAGGCCAACCTCACGTTCTGGCGGACCGGCCGGCCGGTGCTCGACGTCGACGCGGTGCTGCCGCTTGACCTGGCCATCGCGGCAGTGTCCCGGCGCCAACTGCCGGGGCCGATCGCGATCCGGGGCCGGGCCGACAGCGTCGATCTGGGCGTGATCGAGGCTTTCACTCCCAATCTCCGGAAAGTGCTGGGAACGCTCGCCGTCGACGCCACGGTGGGCGGGACCTGGGATACCCCTCGGCTCGGCGGCTATGTCGAGGTCCGAAATGGAGCGGCCTATGTGCCGGGGCTCCGGGTCACCTACGGTCCCATCAATGGCCGGATCCGGATGTCCGGCGACTCGCTGATCGTCGACTCGGTCTTGGTCCGAAGCGGCATTGGGTCGGCCGCCATCAGCGGAGGCATCCGACTCGAACGGCTGACCCATCCTTTGCTTGGGCTCACCCTCTCGGCAGCTGACTTCGACCTGATCGATGTGCCCGACTACCTCACTCTTCGGGCCACGGGCGATGTGGTCCTGACCGGCCCGATCGAACGGCCGGTCATGACCGGGAGCGCCCGGGCGACCTCGACGGTGCTCTATTTTTCGGATCTGATCACCAAGGACATCGTCAATCTGGAAGACCCGGCCAACGCCGACCTGGTCGATACGACGGCCCTCCGGGCCCAGAATATCCGGGCCCAATTCCAGAGCCGCTTCCTCGATTCGCTGGCGATCCGCGACCTCCGGTTCCGGATCGGGCAGAACGTGTGGCTTCGGTCCAACGAGGCCAACATCCAACTCGAAGGCCAGGTCACGGTCAACAAGGAGCGGCGCCAAAGCCGCCGGAGCGAGTATCGGGTGAGCGGGCAGTTGACCACGCCGCGGGGGGCGTACACGCTGAAGCTGGGCCCGGTATTCCGCACCTTCACCGTCGACCGGGGAACGGTTCAGTACTTCAATACCTCGGACCTGAACGCCCAACTGGATGTGTCGGCGAAGCACGTCGTGCGAACCGGCGCGGGCGGCGGACAGGACGATTACCCGGTGATCGCCCGGATCACCGGCACGCTGTTGGTTCCGAGGCTCAACTTGGCGAGCGAACCCGGCCGGGCCCCGCTGTCGGAGCGGGACCTGCTGTCGTTGTTGGTGACGGGCAGTAACTCGAGCGGCCTCCTTGCCCGGAGCGGCGAGGTGTTCAATCCCCAGTTGATTGCCTCCCTGGCTTCGTCGGCGTTTCTCTCGGAGATCGAGCGGGCTCTGATTTCGTCGCCCAATGCCGCCTTCGACCTGATCGAGATCCGCCCGGGCGTGGCCCAGGGCAACACGCTGTTTTCGAACGGCGGGAGTGTGACCCAGTTATCGTTAGGACGGCAACTGGGACGCCGGTTGTTTGCGACGCTCAATTTGGGTGGCTGTCTCCAGCGATTCGAGTTTGCCCGCCAGTACTTCGGGGCGACGCTCGAGTATCGCCTCAATCCCTCACTCAAGTTTCAGATCGCGGGGGAGCCGGTCCAGTCCTGCCTGGCTCAGTCGGCAACGCCGCTGACGCGGTCGAACCGGTACCAGTTCGGTGCCGATCTCAAATGGGACCGGGATTACTGATGGCGCGCGCCGTTCTGATCTCCAATCCGGTGGCCTCCCGGACCACGGCGGAACTTGCCGACACCGTGCGGAGGACCTTCCGGGCCGGGGGCTGGGGGGTCGACTGGCTCGAGACCGCCGGCCCCCGCGATGCCCGGCGGTTCGCCGAGGCGGCGGTCCAGTCCGGGGCTGACGTCGTGGCGGTGCTCGGGGGTGACGGGACGACCATGCAAGCGGCCGCCGGCCTGGTGGGAACCGGGGTGCCGTTGGGCCTCGTCCCGGGCGGGACCGGCAACGTGCTGGCCGGGAATCTCCGGGTACCGGCCGGCCCGATCCAAGCCACCGAACTGATTCTCCGGGGCCGAACCCGGCTCATCGATCTCGGTCGGATCGACCGGCCCGACGGGGTCCACTACTTCGGGGTGGCGTGCGGGGCCGGTGCCGACGCCCGGATCATGGGCGGCACGGCGCCGGACCTCAAACGGACGTTGGGCATTGGCGGCTACTTCAGCACCGTCATGGAGCAACTCCCCGCGATCCGGTCGGTTCCGTTTCGGATCACGATCGACGGTGAAACGACCGAAAGCCGGGCGGCGGTCGTGCTGGTGCTCAACTGCGGGGAGATCATTCCCCCCTTCATCCGCGTCAGCCGGATGGCCGCGCCCGATGACGGCTTGTTCGACGTGCTCGCCTTCGAGATGGACTCGCCCTGGCAAGGGGTCCGCGGCCTGCTCCGCGTGCTCGCCAACGTGGCGCTCGACACCGGCGAGACTGGATTTCTCAGCTACGGCCGGGGTCGCGAAGTGACGATCGACGCGGATTCGGCCGAGCCGGTACAGTTTGATGGCGACCTGGCCGGTGTCACGCCGGTTACCGCCATCATGCAGGCCAATGCGATTCACGTGATAGCGCCCGAATCCTGAACAGGTTACGCATTCCTACCCAGGTGAGACGATGACCGACTCGATTTTGCTGGTACACGACGATCCTTCAGTCCTCCGCGCGATCGGGGCCCGGTTTGAAGAAACCGGCCAAGAGGTCATTCGCGAGTTGTCGATTGAGGCCGGCGTCGCGACGCTGGCCCGGCTAACCCCCGATGCCGTGCTGCTCTCCACCAGTCTCGGCGCCGTTCCCGGCGCCATTGGAACGCTCGGGGTCGGCGAGGTGCCGGTCGTTCTGTTCGGTGACGGACCGGATCCGGCTGTGGCCGCCCAGTTGATCGAGGCCGGAGCGTGCCAGGTCGTCGATACGTCGGCCAACCCTGGAGTGTTGCTCAAGGTGGCCTCCGTCGTCGCTCGGACGACCCGAAGCCGGCGGGTGATCCGAACGATGATGGAACGATCCGCGCCGCCTCACGGACTCGATTCGCTGGGAACGTCGGCCGGGATGAAACAGTTGGCCCATCAGATTTCCCTCTTGGCGCAAAGCGACCGAACCACGTTGATGCTCACCGGAGAGTCCGGTGTCGGGAAGGCCTGGGCCGCCCGGCTGATCCACGACCTGGGGGCCCGAGCCGGCAAGCCGTTTCTCGAAGTCCGATGCACCGGGGCCAATCCGGCCTACCTCGAGTCCTTGCTGTTCGGCCATGAGCGCGGCGCCTTCATGGAGGCAACCGGGCGGCGCCGCGGGTTGCTGGAAATCGCGGACGGGGGCACGCTCCTGCTTCGCGAGATCGGCGACTTCCCCGCGGAAATCCAGCCGAAACTCCTCCGGGTCCTCGAAACCAGGTCCTTTCGGCGCCTCGGCGGCAATGATGATATCAGCGTCGACACCCGGCTGATCGTGACCACCCGCCGCAATCTGTCGGCGGATGTCGAGGCCCACCGGTTTCGAGAGGACCTCTTCTACCGTTTGAGCGTGATGCCGCTGCCGATGCCGCCGATCCGGGACCGAAGCCAGGAAGACCGCCTCGGATTGGTTACGCTGTTGCATGAGGACCTCAAGACCCTGATGCCCGACGGGCCCCAGTCGCTTGCTGTCGACGCGCACGAACGCTGCTTGGCCTATTCCTGGCCCGGGAATATCCGGGAAATGCAGAATGTGCTTGAACGGGCCATGCTGGTGGCCAAGGGGCAAGTGACCATCAACGTCGAACACCTGCCGGGCGAGTTCCGGGCCCGGACCGGGATCGGCGACCGCCGCCACACGCCAATGACGTTGGAGGCGCTCGAGCATCAGCACATTGACCGGACGCTTCGGTATCATGGCGCCAACCGGACTCGTGCGGCGAAGGAGTTGGGTATCTCCCGGGCCACGCTGATCAACAAGATCAAGCTCTACCAGATCGTCGACTGAGGAGGCCGCCATGCCGGGTGAGAAGAAGGCGCCGACCGATTCCATGACCTGCCGGGCCTGCGGCCGAGAAGAGCGGGCGTCGGAGGGATATCCCTGCGATGGCTGCGGCACGTTCATCTGTTTGATCTGCATGTTCCGCGGCGTGGTCCGGTGTACGGCTTGCCAACAGAACGAGGGCCAGACTCCGGCGGCACCGGCGTGATCCGCCGACTGGTGTTGTTCGATATCGACGGGACGTTGCTCTTGTCCGGCGGCGCCGGCCGCCGGGCAATCCTGGCCGCGATCGCGGATGACGCCGGGATCGGACCGGAGCAGGTCGAGCAGGTCCGGTTCGACGGCAAGACCGACCCTCAGATCGTCACCGAGTTGTTCGAGGCTGCCGGCCACCCGGAACGGCCGGATCAGGCCCGGATCGGGCGGGTCCTCGACCGGTATCTCGGCTACCTCGAACAGGCTTTGGCCCAGTTTGTCAGCCGGTCGACCGTCATGCCCGGCGTCGGACCGTTGCTCGATTCGTTAGGCAGTGACGACCGAATCGTGCTTGGGCTGCTGACCGGGAACGTGACCCGGGGCGCCATGCTCAAGCTTCAGGCCGTCAACATCCGAACCGAGCAGTTCCAGGTCGGGGCCTACGGTTCCGACCACCATGTCCGGGCCGAGCTCCCGGCCATTGCGGTCGACCGGGCCCGCGCCGTGTTCGGCCGGCGTCCGGAAGGCGGGGAGGTCGTCATCATCGGCGATACCCCGGCCGATGTGACCTGCGGCCGGGGTGTCGGCGCTCGCTCGATTGGAGTGGCGACGGGGAGTTTCTCCACCGATCACCTCGCCGGGGCGGGCGCCGACCATGTCTTCGTCGACCTCTCCGAGACCGCGGCCGTGCACGCGACGATTCTCGGGGCCCTCTGAATGGTGGAGCGGGAACTCAAGGCCGTGGTCGCCGATCCTCGGGCGATCAAGGCCAGGCTCGCCGCCGCCGATGCGCTGGTCCAGTTCCACGGGCACATGAACGATCGCCGGCTCGACCGGGCCGGGGAGTTGGGGGGCCGGGATGAGGTGCTTCGGATCCGCGAGTATCGGGGGGCCGACGGATCGGTCCGGCATCAGGTGGCCTGGAAGGGACCGACCACCGTCGAGGCCGGCTACAAGCTCCGCGAAGAACACGAGTTCATGGCCGCTGAAGCCCAGGGGTTGATCAATGTCATGGCGGCGCTCGGATATCGGCAGGTCCATGCGATCGACCGGTACGTCGAATGCTACGGTGTGGCCGAAGCAGTCGTCCGGCTGGAGTGGTACCCCAGGATGGATGTCTTGATGGAAGTCGAAGGCACCGCGGAGGCCATCGAGCGAGCCGTGGCCGTGTTGGGGGTGGATCTCGGGACGCATCGGGCCGACGCGTTGGCGGCGTTCGTCGGCCGCTTTGAGGCTCGAACCGGTCAACGGGCGGCACTGTCGCTTGCCGAACTCGGGACCGACCGGCCGAGTTGAGAGGCGCTTCGGTGATCGACGAGATTCCCGAGATCGGGCCGTACCTTGGCCGGCTCGCGGATGCGGTCCGGCGGTTTTCCGATCCCGAAGTGGGGCTCGACGGCGTTCGGCTTCAACTGGTGACCGACCTCTTCGAGCGAACCCAGTCAGCTCGAGAATTCTTGCTCACCGGTGATGGGGGGGGAGCCCGGGCCGCGCTCGACCGCGGTGCCTGGCTTGAACTCTGGCGCCGCGCCGCGCATCAAGCCGCTTCCAAGACGAGTGATCTCGTTTCAGCGCGCCTCACCGCGGCGGCGAGACGGTCCGGCTATCCGGCGCGCCGTCTCACCGGGTTACAGCCAACCGCCGAAACCCGGGCGATCCTGGTCGCAAAGGCCGAGGCGGCTGGGATCCCGCTCGAGAACCGGCTGGCGATCGGGTTTCCCGCCGGGTCCGGCTGGTGGGATGCGGCCCGCCAGACCGCCGTGGCCCTGGAGGATTCGTGGGAGGATCTTGAGCGGGTCATCGAGACGGAACTGGCGGCCGCCGAGCCGGTCGTTCTGCGGGTCGCGGGTTGGAAGCCCTCGCCGACGCCTTGGTTTGTCGCCCTCGGCGTTGGACTGGTCCTTTCTGGGTGGCTCGGTCTGGTGTTGGGGGGGTACTTGCCGCGACCCGGCTGGCTCGATCCCGTCAACGATTGGTTCTGGAGCTTGCCATGGCCGTGATTGGGCTCGGTGTTGACGTCGTTGACATTGCCCGGGCGGCCGCGATGTTGGCGGACCACCGGAAGAGGGTCCTCGATCGGTTGCTGACTGCCGATGAGGTGGCGTACGTCATGAGTATGCCCCATCCCCCCCGCCACCTTGCGGTTCGCCTTGCCGCCAAAGAAGCGGTGTATAAGGCATTGCAGTCACTGCCGGACTCTCGGGCGGTCGGGTGGCGGGAGATCGAGGTGGTGCGGGGCGAGTTCGGCCGCCCGAGTATCCGCCTCCATGGTTTGGCCGCCCGTCTGGTGGCCCTGCGGGCCGGCGGGAAGATCCATGTGTCGCTGACCCACTCCGACCTTTCCGCGGTGGCGACGGCGATTCTCGAAGACTGACTCCTTCCAATTCCGACCACCGCGCTCTAGTTTATTGGGCGATGCATCGAAATCACTTGAAACTCATTCTCATCTTTGCGGCCGCGACTGGGATTGCGATTCCTGGTCCGGCCGCTTCGCAGGCCGTACCCCGGCCGGACTCGGCGCAGGTTCTTCGGCGGGTAGCCACCACCGCCCGGCTCGCCGCCGAAGAGTATGGCCTCGGGGTGCGCGATGGCGTGGTGGTACTGGCGCCCGAAGTTGACGAGGCCAAGTTGTTTTTGGCGGAAGCCCGCAAAGCCGCCGAGTCTCTCCCGTCCCTCCACTCCGGACCAACCGTCGACGTCCTGTCGCGGATCATCGCCCTCGTCGAACGAACCGGGTCGCCGGACTCGGTCCAACGCGAGGTCGAGACCCTCGTTCAAGGACTCGCTCAGGCGATGCAGGTTACGATCGACGAAGTGCCGGTGACGGCACCGTCGTTGGCCCGGGGTGAGGCGGTCTACCGAGGCCAGTGCGCCGCTTGTCACGGCCTGACCGGCGGCGCGGACGGGCCGGCGGCCGTTGGCCTGAGTCCGGCGCCAAGCCGATTGGCCGATTCGGCGTTCTTCCGCGAAGCAAGCCCGCTCGATTTCTACCGGCGGATCACGATTGGGGTGGCCGGAACGGCGATGGCCAGTTTCGAAACCAAGTTGTCGGTGGCGGACCGCTGGGCCGTGGCCCTCTATGCCAGCACGCTTCGGTTGCCGCCGGCCCGGGGCGGGGTGCCGGCCGGTTTGGTCGACTTTTCGAAGACGGCGGTTCTCGGCGATGCGGCCCTGCTCGACTCTCTTGGGAGCACGTCGTTAGCCCGAGTGGCGGCCATTCGAAGCGCTGTGGGCGGACCTGCGCGGGACGTCGGGCTGGTGTTCGCGACCGTCCGGGCCCAGGTGGATTCGGTGTTCGAGTTGGCCGCGGCCGGCCGGCCTGATGCCGCCCGGAGCGCCGCCATCGGGGCCTATATGGCCTTCGAGGCCGTGGAGCGGGAACTCCGACTCAAAGATCCCGAGTTGGTGGTCCGGGCGGAGCGGGCTTTTGCCGGGCTTCGGGAGCCGGTGGATCGGGCCAAACAAGCGGCGGTTCGCGAGGAACTGATTCGGGTTCTCGAGCGGTCCGAACGGACGCTTGGGACGTCGTTGACCCCGATCTCGCTCTTCATTCAGTCGTTCCTGATCCTGATTCGCGAGGGGCTTGAAGCCATCCTGGTCATTGGAGCGTTGATTGCGTTCCTGGGGAAGGTCGGTGCCAGCGACCGACGGCGTGACATTCACCTCGGTGTCGCGGCGGCTCTCGTGCTCAGCGTGATCACGGCGGTCGTCATCGAGACCATCTTCCGGATCAAGCCGGCCCACCAGGAGGCGCTCGAAGGTCTCACGATGGTCGTCGCCACGGTCATGCTCTTCTCGGTGAGCTATTGGCTGCTGTCGAAGATGGAGGTGGCCAAGTGGAACCAGTTCGTGAAGAGCAAGCTGTCGGCGGCGCTGACGAAACGCTCGATGTTCGCCTTGGCGTCGGTGGCCTTCTTGGCGGTGTACCGGGAGGGTTTCGAGACGGTGCTCTTCTACAAGGCTCTGGCGGTCTCCGGAGGTACCAGTGAGACGGCCGCTCCAATCGCGCTGGGCTTCCTGGTGGCCGCGGCGGCGCTCGGGGTGGTGTACGTCGCGATCAATCGGTTCGGGGTTCGGCTCCCGCTCCGGCCGTTCTTCGGCGTCACCAGTGGCTTGTTGTACGTCATGGCGTTCATTTTCGCCGGCACCGCGGTGGCGGAACTCCAGGAGGGCGGCTTCCTCAGCCTGACCCCGATCAGCTGGATGTTTCGCGCCCCGACGTTCGGGATTTATCCGACCATCGAGTCGCTGGTTGCCCAAGGGGTGCTGATTGTATTGGCGGTGACCGCGTTGGTGTGGACGTTCATCGTCGCGCCCCGCCGGGAACAGGCTCCGGCCGAGCCGTCAGCTACGACGGCACCTTCGTCAGATAGGCGCCCGGCGCCGGGTTCGCGGCGCGGGCGAGCCGGTTCACGACAACGAGCCCGGTAATCACGAGGAAGACGCTGGTGGCCTGCGCGAGGGTGAACAGGCCCAAGACCCGGTCGTCTTTGGCGCGCAGAACCTCAACCAGGAACCGTTCGGCCCCCGCGAACATCAGGTAAGCCCCGAAGAGCCAGCCGAGTGGCCGGGTTCCGAGCCGCCAGCGCCACAGCACCATGAACACGCCAAGCATGATCGCGATCTCGTACAGCTGAGTCGGATGAACGGCCATGACGGTGGCTGGGTCGGTTCCCGGAGGGACGGGGATTCCGAACTGATTCGCCAGGTTACCCGCGGTCGACGGAGGCAGGCCCTGGGGAAACTTGACCCCCCACGGGAGGTTGGTCGGCCGCCCATAGTCATCGCCCACGACGAAGCAGCCGAGCCGTCCGATGGCGTAAGCTCCCGCGAGCGCCGGGGCCGAGAGTTCAGCGGTGATCCGGATCGGCACTCCGCGCCGCCAGCCGTTCAGCACCACGGCGGCGACCCCGCCGAGAAACCCCCCGTACCAGACCAGTCCGCCGCGGGACAACAGGGCACCCGTGTCCTGCGTCAAGGCGACGTACCAGAGCTTGGCCCCCAGAACCCCGCCAATGACCGCCGCCACGATCATGTCGGCACCGTATTCCTCATTCCACCGCCGGCGCCGCAGTTCCAGGGCAATCAGCCAACCGCCGACGACGAACCCCAGCATCATCGCGATGCCGAAGCCGGTGATCTCGAAGCTGCCGATCCGAAAGACGAGCGGGTACACCGTTGTCATGAGGAAGTCTTTGCCAGGTGAAGGTCGGCCGGCAGGACCAAGCCCGGCATCGGTTGCCAATCGAAGGGTTCGAGTTCCGGGCCGCTCCGCTCGCCGCGGGCCAAGCGCCACGCGCCGGCGGCCGCGATCATCGCGGCATTGTCGGTATTGAGTCGGGGCGAGGCGACCACAACCTCAGCGTGGGAGCCGAGCCGGTCCCGCAGCCGGGTTGCCAGGGTCCGGTTGCAGGCCACTCCGCCGACGAGAACGGCTCGGCGTCGGCCCAGCGACTCGGTGGCCCGGGCGGTCTTTTCCACCAAGACCTCGATGGCGGCGTCCTGGAATCCCCGCGCCAGATCGGCCCGGTCACGGTCGAGGTCCGTGCTGGCCCGAACCGCCCTGAGGACCGCGGTCTTGAGGCCGCTGAACGAAAACGCCAAGCCGTCTTTCAGCAGGGGCCGGGGGAACCGGAATCGCGCCGGGTTGCCGGTGCCGGCCAGCCGCTCGAGAGCGGCGCCGGCGGGGTAGTCCAATCCGAGCAGGGTGCCGACCTTGTCGAATGCCTCCCCGGCAGCGTCGTCGAGGGTCTGGCCCAGCAAATGGTATTCGCCCCAGGCCGGCACATCGAGCAGCATCGTATGGCCGCCGCTGACCAGCAGCGCGATGAACGGGGCCTCGAGCGTGGGATCTTCAAGCCACGGCGCGAAGAGATGTCCTTCGTGGTGGTGGATGCCGATCAGCGGTTTGCCGAGTGAGAACGCCAAGCCTTTGGCGTACATCACTCCCACGAGGAGCGCCCCGATCAGGCCGGGGCCGGCGGTCACCGCGATCGCGGTGAGGTCCTCGGGCCGGGACCCCGCCTCGGCGAACACCCGGGACACGACGGGGTCGATGGTCCGGACGTGGGCCCTGCTGGCGAGTTCCGGCACGACCCCGCCGAACACGCGATGCACATCCTGGGACAAGATCACCAAGCTTCGGAGCACGGGTCGCCCGCCGTCGAGGGCAAGCAGAGCGGCCGAGGTCTCGTCGCAACTGGTCTCGATCCCGAGGATGAGGTCAGCCACCGGGAGCGGGCACCACGGCAGGGCCGAGTTCGACCCCTAGCAACTGGGCAATGGTCTGGCGGCTCGCATCGGAGCTCCAAGGGTGCTCGCCGATGACCTTCTTGACGATGATGCCGTTTTGGTCGACGAGGAAACTCTCGGGGAACATGATCGTCTGGAAGGCCTTTTGAACCGATCCGTCACCGTCGTGAAGAATATCGAACGTGAGACCGTACTCGTCGGCAAAGGCCAAGACGTCTTTGGTGTCGCCTTCGTCGACGCTGACCGCGGCGATCTTGAGCCCTTTGGGGCCGAGTTCTTTATAGAGTTGCTCCATGGCCGGCATCTCTTTGCGGCAGGGAACACACCACGTGGCCCAGAGATTGACCAAGACGACCTTGCCCCGGTAGACGCCCTGCATCGACACCGTATCGCCGGTTTTCAAGTTGACCGCCGAAAACGGAGGGGCGTTTTGCCCGACTTCGACCGGACGGGTCCGGTTGCCGAATTTCACCAGGGCATAGGCTCCCGCGACGAGGCCCGCAATGATGGCGATGACGAAAGTCCATTGTTTCTGCATAGGTCAAGAATACCAGGGAAGGTGGGGCCCGGTCAGTGCCCCCGAGTTTGGGTCCTACGTCAGGGTCCCGGGGACACATACCGCCTTGAGCCCCGCGACCGCGGCGGCCGGGTCCGCCGCCCCGAAGTCGGCGGTCCCGGCCACGAACATCTCACAGCCCGCCTGATAGGCGGCGCCGATTGTCTGGCGGGTGATGCCGCCGTCGATCTCGATCAGGGCGGACGAACCGGCCGCTTCGAGCATGGCCTTGAGCCGGCGGATCTTGTCGGTAGCCCCGGGCCAGTACCCCTGTCCCCCATATCCGGGATTGACCGACA
>SXGT01274741.1_pt1 | contig 21745 bp, 19 predicted proteins | sample 3176221 | NCBI WGS metagenome assembly SXGT01 (sample SAMN11356862, study PRJNA531348) | freshwater metagenome | isolation source: freshwater sample F1-120 | place: China: Fuxian Lake, Yuxi | collected 2017-12-25
CATTGAAGATCTGGTTTTAGATCTTTGAGTTCAAAAATGTCTTCGCGGAATGAGAAGGGAATAAAAGTTTCTCTGGGATCTCTTCCCGGCTTTTCCAACTCTTCAATAATATCTTCTAGGGTGAACTGACCCACTTCATCTATAAGAGTTTTATCTTCTCTTAAAACAGAAGCTTTAGCTCCAATGAGCTCTTTAATGTTTTTATTAAGTCGAGCACTAGAAGATTCTAAAGCTGCGTATCGCTCAGGATGAACTCCTGTATTATCTAGCGGATTTTCAGCATCGGGTATTCTTAAGAATCCAGCCGCTTGCTCGAAATAGTTGGTGGAAAAATGAGGAACTTCAAGAAGAGATTTTCTTGATTTAAATAAACCTTTTTCGGTTCTGTAGGTCACAATATATTTAGCGAGTGCCTCCCCGATACCCGAAACATGGGAGAGTAAATGGTAAGAAGCCGTATTTAAATTGACTCCAACTGAGTTCACACAAGAATCGACCACATTATCGAGTGATTTTTTTAATGAGTGAGGGCTGATATCGTGTTGGTACTGTCCTACCCCAATGCTTTTGGGATCTGTTTTTACTAGCTCTGCTAAGGGATCTTGGAGTCTACGACCAATCGAGATGGCGCCTCTAATTGTAACATCTAAATCTGGGAACTCTTCTCGAGCTACTTCACTTGCACTGTAAACACTGGCTCCAGCTTCATTGACCGAAACCACGGGCAAAGACAACCCACTTTCCTTGACAAGTTGTCGAACAAAAAGTTCAGTTTCTCTACCAGCTGTTCCATTTCCAATGGCTATAGCTTTTAAAGGATGAGCTTTAATGATTTCAGTGAGGAGTGTTTTTGATTTTTGTTTTTCTTCGTCATTTTGTAAGTGCAGAATTGCACTGCCTAAATATTTTCCAGAATCATCAACGAGAGCCATTTTACAACCTGTTCTAATTCCAGGATCAATAGCTAGAACAGCTTTAGGTCCAAAAGGCGAGGCTAGTAAAAGTTTTTTAATATTTTCCGAAAAAACTTTAATCGCCATTTCATCGCCTACAGCTTTTAAGGCTTTATGAACTTCATTGTCGATACTGGGACGGACATAGGCTTTGTAAGCGATACGCGCTGCATTAAGTAGGGTTTCAGCTCCGGGGGAATCAGGGATGGTGAGGGCCGCTTTTTCAAAAGCTCCGACTAAATTTACATCGAATTGTGGATCTTTAGGATCCCCACCAAAATCCAATGTAAGTTCCTCTTCAATCCATCCTCTTCTCATTGCTAAATAGCGATGAGAATTCTGGGGAAGAAGAAGATGTTTAATTAACTCCTGAGAGTCAAAATATTTTTCAAATTTGCTATTGGGTTTAACTTTGCTTCCTTTGCCGGTTTTGGCAAAGCCATTCTCAAAAAGTTGGGTTCGAACAAATTGTCTCAATTCCTGTATCTCAGCTATTCGCTCAACGATGATATCTTGAGCTCCTTTAATGGCTTGAAGAGCTTCAGTAATCCCTTTTTCCTCTTTTCTGAATGTAAAGGCCCAGATTTCAAGTGTCTGTCCGGGTTGGGGAGTCTCCAATCCATGACCACAGTTCCAGATCCAATCGGCTAGAGGTTCAAGCCCTGCCTCTTTGGCTAAAGTGGCTTTAGTTTTTTTCTTTTTCTTGAAGGGAAGGTAAATATCCTCAAGAAGAGTTAAGTCAAAAGTAGATAAGATTTTAGTTTTAAGTTCAGTATTGAGTTTGCCTTGGGATTCGATCTCTTTTGTAATAAACGACTGACGCTTAACAACGTTATCCCAATTCTCTTTTGTATCTAGAACTGTCTGAATTGCGACTTCATCTAAATTTTGCGTTTGCTCTTTACGATACCTAGCGATGAAAGGAACTGTAGCACCTTGTTCACTAAGCTTTAAAACAGCTAGAGCTGAATTTAGGGGAATATTAGAGACGGTTTGCTGTAACCAATTTTCAAAATTCACTGAAACATCCTAAAAAATATGACTTTCAAATTTGTTATTCATCATTTTATTAAGCTAAAATCGTAGTTTTAATTGAACAGGTAGAATTGTATTTTTTTTTGCTGCAGTCAACTGAAAGGCGCTTAATAATAGAGTTTTTTGAGCGCATTTCTACAATCTAGTAGTACCAACGTAGTGCAGCATAGGTGATGTTGGGTATTCCTAATTCAAAATTGGGCGGTGAAATAGCAATCCTTCCACCCCATTCAGATTTAGAATTCCCTACATTAAAAAACTGGCCCAATAGAATGTCCAAGTTGTTAGTTAATGAGTAATTAAAATATAAGTGCATTAGAGTTGAGGGGTCTTGGAGATTAACTATGTTTATCCAATGGCTTTTGAGCAGCGGATGGATCTCCCAGGATAAGATTAAGCCTCCATACCATTGACCTCTGAATGGAGCTGAACGATGGATAAACTGTTCAAACACATAATCCCTATTGCTTCCAAAACCATTGTAAAACAATTCAAGTTTTCCATTCCACTTTGGAGAAAATACATAATCAAAGCCTAAAAGACCTTGAATGTAGTGTTTCCCTTTATCATCGTATCCTACCCACTCGCCTCGGATAAGTCCCTCTCCAATGTTTCCAGCTGTTTCTAGGCCTAAATAAAATTTATCATCGGATCTTCCACTGGTTAGGGCTAAGTCAAAATTATTTTTATTTCCCTTAACTCTTAAATGAAAGTTTTGTTCTTTCTGCTCCGGAGCCTTGGGAAGAAATCTCGCTTCTAGCTGCAGAGGGCCTGTCCAGATCACAGTGACTGCATCTTCGGTTTTAGGAAACTCCGGATCGATAAAATCGAATAGATACCGTTGAACTTGCGACACTGCCGTAAAGATTTGTCCCACCCCTGTTGCAATAACTTGCTTTCCTACCACCCACTTAAAATCGCCAAAGATAAATTGGGCAGATAAAAGGTTGAGCTTACCAATAAGGGTAACATCTTTTCTTTTGAGTAATGTCCATTTGGCTTTCCAGGCCGAAGTGGGAGAAAGGTCTGGAATGGATAGAGGGGACGGATTATCCCGTTCTATGAAAAGGTAGGCCTCCTCAGCGAAATCGAGTCTAAAGTGAGGGTGAGTTAAGACCCCTTGAACTCGAAATCTTTCTTCATTGAAGAAAATCCTATTTCGTTCATATACGTTGCGCTGGTTGAGATCTCTTACTCCCAAAAAAGATTTAATAGAGCCACTTCGTTCCCAATTCCAATCACCCCCTAAGTGAATCCCGTAAATTAATCTAGGGTATAAAACGCAGAACAGAAAGACTGCGAATCTTAAAGAAAAAATTAGAATAGATCTTTTTTGAGCCATTGCCATTTAGGGAGTAGTTGTAAAGCGAGTTCTAGCGAAAGAAAAGTAATAATAAAAAGAAGAATGAAGGCAGTAAGCGAGTGAGGTTTTTTTACAGAGGGTTGAAAAACGGCCCACTTCCATTTCTCTTCAATCTGGCACAAAGACTGCAGATTCGATCTTCAAAATCAAGATTCTCAATAACCTTTTATTAAGAAAGAGGCACTGGTTATGGAAACAACCCCACAGAAAAGTAAAAGAGGCTTTGCCTCCATGGATCCTGCAAAACAAAAAGAGATTGCGAGCCGTGGTGGTAAAGCAGCTCACGCTAAGGGCACAGCCCACGAATTTACATCCGAGGAGGCTCGAGGGGCTGGAAGAAAAGGGGGGCTAATAGTGAGTCGAGATAGAGCTCATATGGTTGCTATTGGTCGCGAAGGTGGGCATATGCGAGCAAAAAAAACTAAGCTTCGATTACTCCAATCCCAGGAATTAGGGGCTGTTCCTACTTGGGGAACTTCAATTGATAGTACAAGAACTTCCGAAAAGACTCCCGAGGAAAACGAGCAGAACCCTGAAAGACATCAGCTTTCAGCTTAGACTTGAAAAGGGATAAAGTACTCTTTTGTTGCTGTTACAACTTTGATATTTTTACTAAAAAGAGTACTTTATCTTTTTAAGAGCTCTTTTTCGAAGTGAATTTCTGGAGAGTTTCGAACCCTTGTGACAATGTCCAGAATTAGCCGTTGAACCTTCGCTTTGCTTTGCTCCTCACATAATTCTGTCAGTCGATTATGTTGCGACTTTAAAATGGTTTTTACTGCTTTGGGGCTTGATAAAATAGACGCTAATATTTGGGCGATTTCCAAGGGTTCTTCTGTGTGAAAAGCCACACCACTTTTTGACATGGTTTCTTTACTGCCTGTCTTGGGCATGAAAAAAGTGGGGACATGTCGGCTCATAGCTTCAACTAGAGGTAAGCAAAAACCTTCATGCTCACTTAAACAAACAAAGGCATCAGCGATTTCATAATAGTGTTCTAAGGTTTTTTTATTCACACTTCCGGTGAGTCGAATATCATTATTTAAACCCAGCTGTTTAATGAGAAGTTTTAAGTAATCGGTATAAAGCTTGTCTTGGCTTCCCACTAAAAAAAGTTTTGAGTTCTTGGGGAGTATCTTTTTTAGATGAAAAAACATCTTTATCAAAAGAGCCTGATTTTTGTGTCTGGTGATTCGTCCCACGAAAAGAATGTTTTTGGGCTCATCTTTTTTTAAATGAAACCTTTTTGTTTTAACTTCCTGTAGTTCTTCTTTAAGATCTAACAAGGGAAGAGTTTGTGGAGAGGAGAAATGATGTTTTTTTAAATCTAAGGCGTTAAAGTTTGAGGCGGCAAATGAAGCAATGGTTTCATGTCGAAGAGCGGTGAGCTGTTTTTTTCCAAGGTGACTTAATTCAGCTAGAAAAGGATCGTGAGGAAAAAAAATAGCGGGAGTGACATTGTGGTACATCAAAGCCTTGGGAATTTCGATTCGAGCCAATTTCTTTAGTTCAGGATTTCCATGCGAGTGATGAATAAGAAGAAGATCGCAATCCCACATCTTTTCAGGATTAAACTTAAATGCACTAGGGGCAGTTATTCCCTTGAGTTGGGAAGCGAAAATTTCTCCAGAGATTCCGATCTCTCTTAGGGCTGATCTAATAAAAAACAGCTGATGGCTAACGCCATCCGTGGGGCTAATCCAGTAATGAAACTGATGAACTCGAAATGATTGCCCTTTTTCTAAAGTCATTAACCTCTCCTTAAACAAGTTTTTAATTGTTTTAGGCTTCGGTTGGCATGTCGAGCGTAGGCCACGAGGGTACGAATTAAGGCAATCTCTTTACCAGTGAATTCGCGATTCAATATGTGAAGTCTTAAAAAAGAAAGTCTTCCTAAGTTTTTTGATCGTGTGTTTAAAATTTTCTCCAAAACATCTTTAGTCTTTAACTTCTCTTTTAAATCTTGACTAACTTTTGTGTGAATTTCTTCGGTTAGCCTGGGCTCGCAATGAATTGTGAAAAGTTTAGAGGTCATTATGAGTAGGCTTCTACTAGAAGAGCAGAGGCCTCTCCTCCTCCAATACAAAGACTTGCGACTCCATATCGTTTGCCTTCGGATCTTAATGAGTGAATCAAAGTGGTTAAAATTCTGGCTCCACTGGCTCCAATAGGATGTCCAAGGGCTACTGCTCCGCCACGAATGTTAACTTTTTTGGAATCAAGACCAAGCTCTTTAATGCAAGCCAAAGATACGATGGAAAAAGCTTCATTGATTTCATAAAGATCAATATCGTTAGCTTTTAAATTGGCCTTTTGAAGAACCTTCTGAATGGATTGCACTGGAGCTGTAGTAAACCACTCCGGAGCCTGAGCGTGATTAGCTTGGGAGATAACTTTAGCGATGGGTTTTAGTCCTCGTTTTTTTGCAAAATCGGCTGAGGCCAAAACCAAAGCTGAAGCTCCATCACTTAAAGAGCTAGCATTTCCAGCAGTGATAGTTCCCTCTTTTTGAAAAGCAGGTTTTAAATCGCCTAGTCTGTCTAATTTTGCTTTAAAGGGCTCTTCATCTTTATCAAATATTTTCTTTTCCTTGCCTAGCATAACTTCGACACCGGTAGTTTCATCTGTGAATTTGCCTTGGGAGATTGCGGCTTGAGCTCGTTGATAACTTTCAATAGCAAATTGATCTTGCTCAGCTCTGGAAATTTTTCTTTCCTTTGCGCATAGTTCGGCACAATCGCCCATATGGAGATTGTTATAAACATCCCAGAGTCCATCATGAACCATTGAATCAATAAGTTTGGCGTTGCCTAAACGGTATCCTTCGCGGGCTTTATCAAGAAGGTAAGGGGCTCGGCTCATATTCTCCATTCCCCCGGCAACTATAACTTCGGCATCACCACATTGAATAATTTGAGAACCCCACATGACAGTTCTAAGGCCGCTTCCACAAACTCGATTTAAAGTGGTGGCTCTAACACTTTGGGGAAGAGCTGAAAAAATTGTAGCTTGTCTTGCGGGGGCCTGTCCTACCCCAGCAGTTAATACAGATCCCATCAAGCATTCTTCAATCTCTTCTGGTGACACGCCGCTTCTTTTGACGGCAGCTTGAATGGCGGCCGCACCAAGCTTGGGGCCTGGAATATCTTTGAGGGAGCCTAGGAAAGATCCAATTGCGGTTCGTTGGGCTGCTAGTATGACTACTTCTTTCATTCAAAATCTCCTTAGGCTAGACTCTGAACCTTTAACAGCTTAGAGTCAAAAAAATATGGTAAGTGAAAAGTACGATCCGAAGGGTATTGAAGGCAAGTGGCAACAATTATGGGCCGAACAAAATGTTTTTAAGGCTTTAGAAGATAGCCCTAAACCTAAGTATTTCTGTCTATGTATGTTTCCCTATCCTAGTGGAAATATTCACATGGGACACATGAGAAACTATTCCATTGGCGATCTCATCTCACGGTATAAAAGAATGCGTGGGTTTAATGTTCTACAACCTATGGGTTGGGATTCTTTTGGTCTCCCTGCTGAAAATGCAGCCATTCAGAGAAATATTCATCCGAGAGATTGGACTTTGCAGAATATTGCTCAGATGAAAGTTGAACTAAAGAGCATGGGTATTGGTTACGACTGGGATCGTGAAGTCACCACTTGTCTTCCAGAATATTATCGTTGGGAGCAGTTGCTTTTTACCAAGTTTTTGGAAAAGGGTTTGGCTTATAAAAAAACAGGTCAAGTTAACTGGTGCCCAAAGTGCGAGACAGTTTTAGCTAATGAACAGGTTCAAGAAGGGGCCTGTTGGAGATGCGATTCTTCTGTCACTGTAAAGGAGCTGAGCCAGTGGTACCTAAAAATCACAGCTTACGCTGAGCCACTTCTTTCGGATCATGGGCAGCTTCAGAAAAAATGGCCTCAGCGTGTTTTGGATATGCAAAAACATTGGATAGGTGAGAGTCGAGGGGGGAAAATCCAATTTCAGGTCGACGGAAGTTCAGAGAAAATTGAGGTCTTCACTACACGACCTGATACTCTTTTGGGTGTAACATTTGTAACGATTGCAGCGGCCCATCCTTTAGCTGAAAAACTTTGTAAAGCTCCCCAAAGTTTAGAGGAGTTAGAAAAAATTAAAGTGGCGGTGGCTTTAAGACGACCTGATGAAGAAACCACTGAGAAAAAAGGGTTTTTTACCGGTAGCTATGCGATCCATCCGATTACAGGAGAAAAAATCCCCGTTTGGGTGGGGGATTTTGTGGTGATGGAATATGGTACGGGGGCCGTTATGGCGGTACCCGCCCATGATCAGAGGGATTTTGAATTTGCAACCCTCTATAAACTTCCTATTAAACAGGTGATAGTTCCCAAAGGAGAAAAGGCTAAGGATACCTTAAAAGAGGCTTATACCGGTTCAGGAGAGCTCATTCAAAGTGGGGGTTTTAATGGGCTTGATAATGAAGTGGCTAAAGAAACCATTCTAAAAGAGCTTGAGAAGAAACAGTGTGGGGTATCGACTATTCAATATCGTCTGAGAGATTGGGGAGTGAGTCGTCAGAGGTTTTGGGGAGCCCCAATTCCGATTATTTATTGTGAAAGTTGCGGAACTGTTCCTGTTCCTGAAAAAGATTTACCCGTTGAACTTCCCATGGATATTACTTTTTTAGGAAAACAGGGAAATCCCCTGGAGCATCATCCGACCTTTAGCAAAACAAATTGTCCCAAGTGTCAAAAACCCGCTCGTCGAGAGACCGATACGATGGATACTTTTGTAGAGTCTTCTTGGTACTACGCTCGATATACTGATCCGAAGTGTTCTACTGGACCATTTGCTAAATCCAAAGCGGACTATTGGTTGCCTGTTGATTATTATGTCGGCGGAGTTGAGCATGCATGCATGCATTTGTTGTACTCTCGATTTTTTCACAAAATTCTCCGTGATTGGGGGTATCTCTCGGGAGATGAACCCTTTACTCGTCTATTGACCCAAGGAATGGTGATCAAAGATGGAGCTAAGATGTCTAAGTCCAAGGGAAATGTTGTGACTCCAAGTTCTATCTTGGATCGATTTGGAGCTGATACGGCAAGGCTTTTTAGTCTTTTTGCAGCTCCCCCTGAAAAGGATCTGGACTGGAATGAAAAAGGGGTTGAAGGGTGTCATCGTTTCTTGCAACGACTTTGGAGACTTTTCTATCCGCACCAATCTGTATTGTCAGAGCCTAGAGCTAATGAGAAAGAGATTAATTTTTCTGAGAAGTGTTTAGTTCTTCGAAGAAAAACTCATTGGATGATTCAAAAGATGACTGAGGACATTGAGTCCGAGAAATTCAATGTGGCTATTTCAGCGGCGATGGAGTTGGTTAATGAGCTTTATAGTGCTTTGACCGATAATGATAAGTTTTTCTTTTCTCAAGATGGAAAATGGACCCTTCAAGAAGCTATGGAATCTTTGTTGTTGTGTTTAGCTCCATTTGCGCCTCACATAACTGAGGATCTCTGGCATGAAATGGGACATAAAACTTTGATGGTTTTAGCAAGTTGGCCCCATTTTCGTCCGGAACTTCTAGCTGAAAGTAAATTCACTTTAGTCATTCAAGTGAATGGCAAAGTGCGAGACCGAGTTGAAGTGTCTAAGGATATGAGTAAAGAAGAGATTCAAAAGCTTGTTCTAGGAATGGAAAAACTTAAACCCTTCATAGAGGGTAAGGCACTTAAACAGTTCGTTTACGTCCCAGAAAGAATAGCGAATGTGGTTGTGGTTTAGAGTCTTAGGTTTTACTTGCCTTGTTCTGAGCGTGGGGTGCGGATATACCTTATCTCATCGTGTGAAGAAAGTTTTTGAAGATCCTAAAGGAGTTTTTGTTCCGATTTTCACTAATAAAACTGAGGAACTGGGAGCTGAATTGGTTTTTACCAATGCTCTTCTTCGAGAACTAAAAGTTCATCAAACTTTAAAATTTGTAGATCAGAAAGCATCAACTCCATTGGAACTAAGAGGTGTTATTGAACAGATTAGTTATCAGCCAACGGCTTTCTATGCCCCTCTTCAAGGAGTGAACAAACTACAATCCTACTCGATGGTTCCGGATCAGATTAATTTAGTCGCTACTGTTAAACTAAATCTGGTGAATAGAGAGACCCAGGAAGTGCTTTGGACCCATACTGTAAGTGGCTCAAGAATTGTGAGTGCCTATTTGGGAAGAACCGGAGATAAAGAGGGGGCTAGTAGCTTTGGAATTTATACTCAGTCCTTAATTGATGCCAGGTACAGTGATGTTGCACGTGACATCATGAGAGATATTTACGACTCAATGTTAGAAAGTTTGTAATGATAACAACAGCCCAAAAAGTATTTAAAGATTTAGGATCTGGCAGCTGGAAAACTCTTTATCTCGTGGTGGGTGCGGAGCCATTTCAAGCTAGTGAAATTATAAAACAGTTTAAAAATAGGTTTGTGAAAGAGGAGACGTCTCAAGCTTTAAATTTTGAAGTTTGGGAAGGGGAGGGGCTTAATCCAAATGAATTGCTTAATTCATTAGATATGCTTCCAGGACTTTTTAGTGCCGAGGAAGAGGTGCGGTTTATTCTGTGTCAGAGATTTGATAAAGCTCCTGCGGGAAGTTTAGAAACCCTACAAAAATATTTTTCAAATCCTTCAATAACCACTGTCTTTTTAATGATGGCTGACAAAGTCGACAAACGAAAAAGTTGGTACAAAGCAGTTGAGGCAAATGGAGATGTTATTGAAATCCGAGAACCCTATGATCGTGAGTGGCCTAAATGGCTAGGCTATTTTGAGAAAAGACATGGAAAGAGAATAGAGCCTGCAGCTTGGGAGATGCTAGTTGCTGCAAGTGGTAGATGTTTATCATTGCTCTCTTCAGAGATTGAAAAGATGGCTATTTATTTGAATGACAAGCCCACATTACAGCTGGCGGATGTACAAGCTATGGGTGCCTATTCTGCTGGCGAGGATATTTTTTCCCTGGTTGAAGATATTGCGATGAAAAGAAGGGCAGCGGCCTTAAGAAAATATGATGTACTTTTGAGAAATGGTGAGAGCGATATTAAACTGCTTTCCATTATTGTAAGGCAATTTAGAATGATCGATCAGGCTTTAAGGCTCACTAAGAGAGGGGTTGCAGATCCCAAAGTAGTTGCTTCTCAAATTGGAGCTCATCCTTTTTTTGTATCTAAGATTTTTGAACAAATGAATAAGCATTCTGAAGACAGGCTTGGAAATATTTTAGACCTATTAGCGCAGTCGGATTATCAAATAAAAACAGGGGACGGGAATCTTTTTGAAAAGTTCCTCGTTCCCTATTTTTCAATGAACTAAAACTAAATTATTCCTGACTCCACGTAACTGAACAAAGTCCGAGTCCCATAGAATTTTTGGGGTTTTCTGATCGCAAGATCTCCCCCCAATAGATGTTGTGGTAGTGATCGGTACCATCAATAGCCAAGTAGCCTTTTTCAGGGTTATTAAAATCGATATGGAAGGAAGTGCCCCCTTTATTTATTTTTAGAGTTCCCGTGAATTCTTTATCTTCACCTGAGTCTCCTGAGTAATAAAGGATTGCTTTTTTGCTTTCTAAGTTCGCAGTAAAATGAACTCTAAAATAGTGATCTCCGCAATCGCCCATGACCTGTTTAGCTTCTCCAGATTCTGCAGAGAGATTTCCACTTAAAAAGATTAGAGCAATAAGAGATGCTAAGAAACGCATAGAAACTCCTTCTGATCCCCATTGTGAGTTAAAAAAGTTAGTGAGTTATAGCCTGCATGATGCATGTAGTCAATATGGCGGGTTAGGTGCGAGGTGACCTAAATTGGCTGCTAAAAAAATGCCCCAGCTCAATTTGAGAGGGGCATTTATAAGTGATTAAGTTTTATAATTTTAATGATTTATTCGCTATCCGTGCCAGTTCTTCGATTGTTTGGGTTTTTTCCTAAGTGTGGAAGAATAGCCTTTACATCAGTTCCAAGTTTTTCGGCATGGCGGTTAGCCAATCTATGAGCCGCGTTGTGCCCTTTTTTCTTTTCTCGTTCTTTTTTTAGTTGAGCTTCAATTTTATGACAGCAAACATCAATAGACTCGTACAGATTTTTAGATTTTGTTGAAGCCACAAAGTCTTTATGCTCTGCGCGACAGGTTATTTCTACGCATTGTAATGACTTTTCTAGCGTTACAATAACGTGAACTTCCATTGAATAAGTTACAAACTTTTTAAGCTTATCAACCTTATCTTCAATGTGTTCTTTAATAGCCTCTGTAGATTCAATGTTTCGGAAGTTTAAATGGAGTGACATAGGATCTCCTTGTATGAATTCCTATCGGCAAAAACAGGTTTTATTAGAAGACTTTTTTGCGTCTAGAAGAAGGAAGTATTCCCAACATTTCTCGATATTTCGCAACCGTTCTTCTGGCGATATTAATGTTTTCTTTTAACAATATCTCCACAATTTTCTGATCACTAAAGGGGGTTGCAGGAGGTTCAGTTGCAATAATGGTTTTCACCTTTTCTTTTACTGTCTCACTTGCCACGTCAGCTCCATGAACACGTGAGATACCACTATTAAAGAAAAATTTAAGCTCAAAAATTCCTCGAGGAGTGTGAACATACTTATTAGTTGTTACACGACTAATGGTAGATTCATGCATGCCAATATCATCAGCTACATCTCTTAACACCATGGGCTTTAAATGAGAAATTCCCTTTTCAAAGAAATCATATTGTTGTTTCACAATACTTTCCGTTACTTTGTAAATAGTTCTTTGACGCTGGTGAATACTTCGAATTAGCCAAACCGCTGATCTCAGTTTGCCTTGCACATAATCTTTCGTGGGCTGCTGACTATTGGCCTCTTTGTCGAGTAGGTTTTTGTAAAACGAAGAGATTTTTAATTTTGGGAGTCCATCTTCGTTTAACATCACGACATAGTCATCTCTACGTTTGACGACATAAATATCTGGAATAATGTAATGGGCAGGGGTTCCACCAAAGGCACGGCCTGGTTTAGGCTCCAGTTCCTCAATGATTTTTATGCGCTCAATAACCTCTTCCATTGATATATTGAGAGTTTTGCAAATAGCCCCGTAGTTTTTCTTTTCTAGATCAGGAAGATGATTTTCAATCATGGCTTCCAGACAATCATCATTTTCTTTTAAATCGTAGACTTGAACTAAGAGACACTCTTTAAGATCTCGGGAAGCCACTCCTATGGGATCAAATTCTTGAACTCGATATAGAACTGCTTCGACTTCATGGACATCAAAGTTTTCTTTCTCAGCAATTTCCTCAATTGAACACTGAAGATAACCATCTTCATTGACATTTCCGATAATGACATCTCCAATCAACTTCTCTTTGTCAGTCATGTCGCTTAATTTAAGTTGCCATGAAAGATGTTCTGGAAGATCTGGGGAGGCGGTCAACGTGTTTTCATAAGAAGGAAGATCTTCATCTCCTCCTCGGTAAACGGGTAGATTAGGGGTTGATCGAAAATTCTCTAAATAGTTTTCCCAATTGAAATTTTCATTAGCTTGAGGATTTTCTTCCGTCTGAGAGCTTGTCTCTTGGCGAACTTCATCTATGCTTTGGACAGTGCTTTCTGAATCAGAAGTTTCTTCGAGAGTTGGATTTTCAACCAGCTCAGAGTTAATTAAGTTCTCCATCTCCATTCGGTTCATCTGCAAAAGCTTAATAGCTTGTTGCAGTTGGGGAGTCATGACTAGATGTTGCCCTAAGTTTAATGATAATTTTTGACCGATTGACATAGTTATAACCTGAAACTTTCTCCTAAGTAGAATTTCCTAGCTGATTCATTCTCTACAATTTCTTGCGGAGTTCCGTGTATCCAGATCTTCCCCTCTTTTATCAAATAAGCCTCGTCACATGATTTTAAGGTTTCTCGTACATTGTGGTCCGTAATAACGACGCCAATTCCCTTTTCCCCTAATGTGCGGATAATCCCCTGAATTTCCTGCACCGCTAGAGGATCAATTCCCGCATAGGGTTCATCAAGTAGTAAGAACTTAGGATCTAGAATTAGTGCTCGAGCAATTTCCAATCGACGTCGCTCTCCTCCACTTAAAGTTAACGCCTGGCTTTTGGCTAGTCGCGTAATTCCTAAGTCGGATAGGGCTCGTTCAGCACGGGTTCTCTTCTCTTGTCGGCTAATTTTCAAGTTATCCAAAATAAGGAATAAGTTTTCTTCGACGCTCAACTTCCTAAATATGGAGGGGTCCTGCGGTAAGTAGCCTAAACCCATTCGGGCCCGTTCATGAATGGGGCGCTGAGCCAAGTCAACTCCATCTAGTGTTACGGTTCCAGAGTCGGGACGAACCAAACCTACCATCATATAAAAAGTGGTGGTTTTACCGGCACCATTGGGTCCCAATAGCCCCACGGCCTTTCCAGCTGAAATTTCAAAGCAGACGTCTGAGACTACAGTTCTACCCTTGAAGCTTTTTCTTAAGTTTTCAGCGCGAAGTTTCATTATTTGATCTTCCTTCGGCCTCCTCGACCTCTATTTTATCGTCATCTGAATAAAGCTTAATGCGTTTGCCTTCAATCACATTTCCGTCAGCCTCAAGTCTTGCTTTCCCCTCTAAAATAATCTCACTTCCTCCAACCTCCAAGTAGGCTTTTTGAGCATAGCCGATTCTATCTTTGTTTTTAAGAACTACGTTTCCGAAGGCCTGAACATTTTCTTGACCCTCCTCTGAACTCAGTTCAAAAACATCACTTCTAATAGTAATATCCGGCATATTTGATTTAACCCCCCCGATAAAAATGGCTTTAGAATCACGAGTAAAAAACTCTCCGGTTTTAGAAACCACCTTAAGCCATTGGCCATTTTGTAATTTTTTTTGGGAGGAAACATTTTGATGAAGAATAAAATGCTCTTTATCAATTTGGGCGTTGAGTTTGGTCCCTTTTAAAAACATGATAGGGCGATTAAGATTGGGTCCCTTCATTTGAACGGTGTCATTTGAAGTGAACTCATGTTTTTTACCATCGTAATTTAGATGGTTCATCCAAAACAGATACCCTTTTCCGGATTCAATTGAAACATTGCCTTCGAGTTCAACATAATTTTTTTCATTCCATGATCTACCGTAATTAGATTTTGTAAGAATCTTGTTTTGAGTGGCCTCAGAAAAAAAAACTGCCGTTACTGTTTTTAAAAATGCATAGTTTTCTTTGCGATGTAGTTCAGCAAACTGGGATTCGATTTTCCAACGAGGCTGTCCTTGAACAGATTCATAAAAACGGACCCCTAGAAGTCCAAAATTAGCGTTAGTTAGATTTGAACGATAGAGGTCTTCTTGAGATAAGTTAGGAGATATCTTTTCTTTGCTTGAGGTGTAATTCGAAGTTCTAGGCCATAATAAGATAAGTAAGAACCATAGGCCCGCAGCGGAGTACAAAACCCTAGGGCTGTTGAGTTGTTTCAAATCCATCGGATTCACCATAACAGAAACACTCTATCGACGCAATTTAGCATGGCACAAAGCAGCGATTCTCGGTGAGCCACAGCGCATGATAAAAAGTGGAGTTATTCAAGAATTTGGATATAAAAATGGGGCTACCAGCTCCAAGAAAAGTCGCTGTACGCCCCACTTTTATATCCAAATTCTTGAATGAACCCTCATAAAATCACCCCAATGGCACACCGAGACTTTGCGAAAAGGTTTTTCTAGTGATCCTCAATTAGCCTCAAAATTTATTCACCGAGAACTACTGGGTACAAAGTGTGCACTTATTAAATTACGGCGCATAACGTTAATTGAGTATGGATGAGATACTTCCAAAGAGTGACTGTCTTGAAAAGTTAACCTACAATAATAGATAAACTCTATTTCTAAACAATTTCTCCTATAACATCATGATTAAAAAACTTCTCTTTTTTATATTGAGTTATTCCTGGATTTTATTGGCCTCGGCTCCACTTGATGATCAGTACAGTTACAAGGGATTTGTAGTGGGGGTAGTGAACGCAAAGAAGCAACCGGTCTTTGCAGAACAGGTGGAGTCTGAACTGGTCTCATTACTTCAGGCCAATCCTCGATTTGATTTTTCAGAGAAGAATCAAGAAACATTTCGAGCAGGATTGAAGAACCTTAATGTGACCTCTTCTTATCCTCCTACTACGGAAAAGCTAAAGATTTATGATGGATTATTTAAAGATCAGTACGTCAATGGCACTCGTGCTGTTGTCTTAGCTGAAGTTCTAAAAAAAGCGGAGGCTGATTACGAAATTGCTCTAACTCTAGTGATTACCGCTACAGGCGATATGATTGCTTCTGAGGCTGTTTCGGTGACGAATCCTAAGATGCTCGAAAGTTTTGCTATTGCAACTCGTGAAGCCATGAGTGAACTAGTTAAAAAAATCCCCTTCGATGCAAGTATTGTAAAGCGCGATGGGTATTTAGTTGTACTAGACAGAGGGGCTAGAGTTTTTCGTTCTGGAACTCAGGTTTCAGTTTTTACGACTGAGTACAGAGATGGAAAGTTGATGTTGGAGGAAACGGGGCTCATTGGAATTACTCAAGTTGAGGAAAATCTAACCTTTGGAAAGGTTATGGTAGAGAAGCGACCCTATGAAGTGGCTCGAGGGAATAAGGTTCAGTTTTCGGATGGTCCTCTGATGGAAGTGGTTGAGTTGCTAGATGCTTCGGAGAATAGGGAGCCGGCATCACTTTGGGGAAATGAATTTGAAGTAACTAAAGGAAAACTTGGAATTGTTAATTTAGATCTTGGACCCTCCTTAATTAATCTCGCTAATACAAAAACAATAGGATCCGAACAGCGGCTCACTAAATTAATGTTTGTGGGAAATTTTAACGGTGAGCTCTGGTTGACGAGTAAATATTACCTGAACTTAGGTTTTAATTATGGTTCTACATCTATTAGTAACAGTAATGTAGAGGGTTCTAAATTAGTAGGAATGGCTGTTTCAGCTTTTAAAATATTATTGGGCTATCGATTGAATATTTTTGCCCCAAACTCTGGGCCTATTGTTTATTTGAGAGGGGGTTATGGAACACAAAATTTTTCAATAGCATCAGAGACAGAACCTTTAATTTTTACAAGTACACTTTATTCAGGTCCGATGATTAGCGGTGGAGTTAGTGTGCCTCTTAATGATAAATTAGGTTTGGGAATCGATATAAATTCTCTGATTTTCCCATCGGTATCTGAGGCCCCCATTAAACACGGCACCTCTAGTAGCAATATTGCAGCGTGGATGCTTCAGGTAAAGGGGACTTATAATTTACAGAGAGATTTAGATGTCGTGGGTAAATTGGTTTTTCAAAGGTTTGGCTCCGATTTTTCAGGAGCAGATACTCTTTCTGATCCTGCTAATGCTCTTTCATCCTCGAGCCAGTCAAGCCAAGGACTAATGTTAGGAGTGACCTACTACTATTAATACTAGAGTGCATCTCAAAACCCTCCGCCCCTGCAAGTGGCTACATTTTTCCTGGACATCGTCTTCGTCGTTCGACTCCTCAACGTGCCTATTGGCACGCTTGCGGGGTCTCACTCCTGCATCCTCAACCAGAAAAAAATCGCACACTTTCGTGACGCGGATAGATTTTGAGATTCACTCTAGGAATTCGCTAAGACATCAAAATCGGGATAGTTTTCTTGCATATATTTCTTGAGTTTATCTTTGACCTGCTCCTCAATTTGTCTTGCTCTCTCTTTGGTGAATTTATATTTCTCACCGATCTCCTGGAGAGTCATGGGATTCTCAGAGACTAAGCGGTCGTAGAAAACAACCTTTTCTCTGCCTTCTAGAGTCTCTCCAAATTGTTTTAAGATCTTCTTGAATAGGGTTTCCTGTTCCGCCTCTCCTAAGGTGATATCGGCTGGGGGTTGGTGAGAGGGTAAATAATTTAAGCGTTCCGATTTTTCGTCGTGGTTCATCGGAGTATTAAGAGACACATCGTTGTGAGCGAGTCTTTGACTCATCTCTTCAACCTCTTTTTCCTTTACGTCCAATTTCTTAGCTAAAAGTTTTACTCCTTGAGAAAGTGATATTCCCTCTTGTTCCAGCTTTTTTTGCTCTTTTCTTAAATGGTAAAAGAGCCTTTTCTGGGCCTGAGTCGTTCCCATTTTTACCAGAGAATAGTTCTTTAAAATTGCCTCTTGAATGTAGCTGCGAATCCACCAAACTGCATAGGTCGTAAGACGAACATCTTTATAGGGATCAAATTCTTGGACCGCCTTCACTAATCCCATATTTCCTTCTTGGATGAGATCCAGAAGTTTGACTCGATAATGAACGTATTCGAAGGCAATTTTGACTACAAATCTTAGGTTGGCGGTAACTAGCTTTTGTAAAGTCTCACGATCTTGGGTTTTTAGGTATTCAACTGCTAATTTATGTTCCTCTTCTTTGGAGAGAATCGAGTATTTTTGAATCTCACGCAGATAGGTTTGCAGAAGCGGATCGGGAGACAGGGGGGTCAGAGCTGTTTTTCTGCCGCTATGAGTTGCTGACTTAGTAATTAAAGCAGCGGAACCCTTTTTAGCTTTTGAGGCTTTGTTTTTCTTAGCTTTCGAGGGGGGACTCGTTGAATTATTACGCTCTTTAGTCATGGATTAGTTATTCATACCAAAAATAAACGAGCTTTGCTACGCGTTGCAAATAGGTCATTATACCCAGATGGATAAGCTCTTTATTTATCTCACCGGGGATCTATCCGGAGGGGTGGCACTTCTCATTATTTTTGGGATTTTAGTGGTCTGTGGTCTTGGCTTTCCATTACCTGAAGATATTCCACTTATTGCAGCCGGTTACCTTGTTTGGAATGAAACTATCACATTGATTCCAGCTTTGGCTGTGACTATGGGAGGGGTAGTTATCGGAGATACTATCTTATTCTTTTTAGGGGCTAAACTTGGGGTCAAGTTTCTTAAAAATGCTGGGGTTAACCGACTCTATTCCCAGGAAAAAATCAGAAGAACCCGTGCGTACTTTAGGAAATATGGAGACAAAATCGTCTTTATCGCCCGTTTTTTTGCGGGGTTACGAGCCGTTGTGTTCTTTATGGCGGGTTCGATGCACATGAAGTATCGAAGATTTATCTTTTTAGACTTTTTAGCTGCAGTTATTAGTGTTCCTATTTGGATTGCTATTGGATTTGGGCTGGGAAAGCTTTTTGGAGACCAAATTGATCAAATTCTAAAAGGGGTCAAAGAGATAAAGACTGTAGTTACGATTGTTCTATCTTTAATTATTGTGGGAATTGTTATTAAGTTAATAGCGAATTATCGACAGGCTAAGATCAAGAAAGCTTAAATCTCTTCTTACTTACTTTAGTTTTTTAAGCAACTTAACTTTTTATCAGTGGCACAATCAACTGCGGCAGCTACATCCAAAATTCCACCTGTGGCTGTTTTCTTAGCTTGAGCCTCGATTTTTGAAACAGTGGCTTTAATAATATTAACCACTTGATCAGCGGAAAGCTTTGGATTGGCAGATCGAACAAGTCCAACTGCCCCAGTGAGTACAGCTGCTGAGAATGAGGTGCCGCTGTTGGTATCCCATTTATCTAACCAAGGGCCGATAATTTCATCCCCAGGAGCCGCTAGATGGACGGAAGTATGTCCCCAGTTGGAGGAGTCCAAAAGTTCATCTTCTTCAGTGGAGGCTGCAACGGTTAGTTGGTTGGGGAGTTTAAATTTGGCAGGATAAATTCCCTGCTTTTCGATGTTTTCTCCATCATTTCCTGAGGAAACGACCACCACGACATCATTTTGTCTGGCCGTGTTAATGGCGTCAAAGAGCTCTTGATCATAACCCTCTCCAGCAAAGGAGAGATTGATGGCCGCAACCCGTTCATGGGCGGCATAATAGATGGCTTTAATGGCATCTTCAGTATCCCCCAAGCCTTCATAGTTGAGGAATCGTAAAGGCATTAGAGAACATTTTGGGCAAACCCCAGAAGCCCCCACTCCATTATCTTTGGCCCCTGCTGCTATTGCCGCAACGAAAGTACCATGGCCAGTTCGATCAAAGGGAAGAAAGGTTCCTTTTACGAAATCCCAGCCGATAATGTCATCGATAAAGCCATTTTCATCTTTATCAATCCCATTGGAGGGCCATTCAGAAACTTTTCGTTTAAGGTTAGGGGCTACTTCTGGGTGATTGTAGTTGATTCCACTATCAATGACGGCCAGAGTTGTTTTTTTGCTTCCTTCAGTTTTTTTCCAAGCCCTATAGGCATTAATTTTTTTTAAGTGCCAAGCTTTTTTTAGAAGAGGATCAGAACTGGTATCGACTGAACTGAAAGGATGTTGAAGGGAAGGATTTGAGGCGTTTGCTAAAGACAAAAATACACTGAATGTTAAAACAGCGATAATTTTTTTCATTTAGTCTCCGTTGCCGAGAAGTTTCTTATCCGTGTATTATGAAACAAGAAGGGGTAGCGTCAAGTTGATAAATGTAAATTTTAGTTTTTTTTAAAAGGGTTATCTCCAACTGTCCGGATCAAACTTTTTTCGGTTTTTTGAAACTCGATATTGAGTTTTTAGCCCTGTCACCAACATGGGGGAGAAAAATAGTAAGTAAGGGGATAGGGTGAGCAAAATAAAGAGTTTTCCCATAAGTCCTGCGAAAATAAATTTAAAGAGAATAAGTCCCCCGGCAAGCATGGCCAGCCACTTCGCTTTAACCGGTAAGATGAAATAGATATAGAGCTCCATATTGGGAAAGAGGGTCCCAAAAGCCAAACTCACGTTTTCAAGAATATAAAACCAAATAGAGATGGGCTGCATATTTAGAAAACTTGCGGCAAGAGCTGAGATATAGCCCAAGAGTAAAAATATGGTAAGGGGACCTGCCCCCCATTCAGATTCCAGGGCATTGATCACAAAATAGAGGTAGAGAACGTAAAAAACTAAGTAGAGAGGGTTGTCTAAACCGTCAGAGACCGGAAATCCAAAAAGTCGCCACCACTCTCCTTGTAGGACTAGAGAGGGATCAAAGAGGAATCTTTCAATGGATGCCCCCCCCATCATTTTTGCGACAAAAGCCAATACGGCCATGGCGCAGAGCAGAGGGGCTAAGTTGGGAATTCCAAGAAAATCTAGTTTTTGAACTGAGACTCTAAGCCATTTTGGAAAACGTGGGTCCATTTTTTTACCGTTCTAAGTGACAGTGGGTTTTTATTAAATGTTTAAGCTGGCATTTTAAACCCAGTAGATGAAGGTGTCAGTTATTTTTTGGGATAAAATCACTTAGGGTAATGTTTTGGGCTTAAGTAAATTTTTAGACTTAGCTAAGTTTTTTTTGATTAAAAGGTAACGGCCTTGAGGTTACTCCCAATCATAGTCATCAATATCGGAATAGGATTCAATGGATTCCATTTTTGCTGACGGTTTTGTGGGTAAAAAAACTCCACAGGGACTTGTGGCAATGGGAACAGTCTGTTTCAAAAAAAGAGTATTTTTGGGAACGGCAATTCGAAGTATTCCATTTTGATAGTAGGCATCGATTGTTTCTGGACTGAGTATTATGGGGAAAGAAAACTCCCGTGAGAAGTTGTGATGATGACATTGAATCACTTTAGTAGTTTCTGAATTTGTGGCACATTGATGTTGTCTTTTGACTGCAATAATAAGTGTTTTACCTGAAATTGATATCTCAAGATCATCAGGTTTTACATTGGGAAGGTCAAAACTGAGAAGAGAGTGACTTTTGGTCTCTTCAATATCAACAATGGGATCACGAGTAAGTAGGGAAAGTTTTTCTTTGATTTTGGCTAAAGCGGTCATAACAAATAGCTCCTTTTTTCTGGAAATAAATTGCAATCTCTATTCCAGAGGTGAGCAGCGTTAATAAAGTTATAGTGAGGTAAGAAAGATACCAAAGACCGCTACAGAGGCAATACTGCTGATCAAAACGGCCCCAGCAGCACAATCTTTAGCAATTTTAATCTGGGGTTGTTGTTCAATGGAGACAAAATGGCAGAGAGCTTCTAGCGCTGAGTTTATTAATTCACAGGCCAGCACATTTCCCACGCAGATGCAAAATATTGCACTCCATTTAGAATCTGGATGGATAATTAGAGAAAGAAACAATAAACCTATAGAAATTAACAAATGAGTTCTGAAGCTTTTTTCTGATTTGAGTGCAAATTGAATTCCTGCAAAAGCAAAGTTTAGGCGCTTCAAAAAGTTAAGGTTTTTATTTTCTAGCATAGCTTGTTGATCGTAGGGCAAGCAGTATCATAAAGCAAGAATTGATACCTGGCCCTCTATACTGTGTTTTTTGAGAGTTTTTTTGGTTTAGTCTGCTCTACACAACATCTGAAATAGTAAGTATTTAATGAGCAGACTGAGCGGGCTAAAACTTCGATAAAGTATGGGGATTTACTGTTTTGAG
>SXGT01336102.1_pt1 | contig 21742 bp, 18 predicted proteins | sample 3176221 | NCBI WGS metagenome assembly SXGT01 (sample SAMN11356862, study PRJNA531348) | freshwater metagenome | isolation source: freshwater sample F1-120 | place: China: Fuxian Lake, Yuxi | collected 2017-12-25
AGCACACCCTTCACCAGGCCCCGCCCATCCAGCGCGCTCGCATGTTCGGAAGCCGCCTCGAATACGTCCGCCCTTTCGAGCTGACGATACCTGAGGATCTGTATGCCGACTGGCGTCGCTGCTTCGTTTTTCACCAGCTAGCTCTCGAGGCGATCAAGTCGAAGCGAGGGTCGCTAGTTTGGCTTGGTGACAAGCGCATCTCCGCAGCAGCGTCGTCGAGCATCGACAAGTCGAGCGTGAACCTCATCAAGGGAGAGATGTCATTCGACATCTTCGACTGCGGCCCAAAGGTTCGCGAGGAGCTGAACCGGATCGCGGAGGACACGGTACCGTTCACCGCGAAAGTTGCCCGGATTGTTTCGTTGATCGGTGAGGACTGCTTCCCCGAATACATCCGCCGGTACATTAATCACGTTGTCGAAAAGCCTAGCCAGATTGCCTTTCACACCTGTCAATCGATCGCGAACTACGGAGCTTCTGCAAACAAGGATGCGATCCAGCGCGACAAGGGGTTCTTCGGAAGCTCACAGGAAAAGAAGTTCCCGGATGCGGAGCATCACCTGTTCGTCTTGTTCAATGGGCAGGATCGGGCGCGGCTCTTCTATAAACAGCGCTCCGTCACGTTCATGAAGAACGAAGCGAAGAAGGCGGCGTGATCCCCGAATACAAGCTCTACCACGGCGCCGTGCTGGCGGAGATCGTCCACCAGAGCACGAACAGTGTTGCTGTCCGAGATCTTCGAGAGGAAGGGCGCCCGTCGTCGTACCTGCTGGATGGGCGTGTCGCCCTGCACATCAAGCACGCCACGCAGCGTCTCCGCCCGTGGGCCTTTGGGATTACGAAGGCCAACACCGATGACCTCTACGCTCTGAACAGCACGGTGCCGTCGGTGTTTGTGGTGTTCGTTTGCCACAAGGACGGCATGGCCTGCGTGGAGCTCGACGAGCTGCTCAATGCGCTGCCGTCCGGTGGGTCGGACCAGACCTTCGTTCGCGTAGATCGCAAGAAAAACGAGTGGTACCGCGTCGTCGTCGGCGGAAGCGAGTTGGCGAGAAGGCCGAATGGGATCGACCCCATCTTGCAGACCTTGGATTCTGCACCTTAAGCGACCTTGCGATACGCCTGAACCACCTCGTACTTCATGCGCTTCGACAACTCGGCGCTCCCCGATTGGATGGGCAGGTAGCGGCGGTTCTCGGCGAGGGGGCGCTTGTCCTCCTTGACCAATCGCAGGCCATGGCGCTTCGCCAGCCAGGAGAAGATCTTCGAGTTACGCACGAGCTGCCCGCGCAGATTTGAGTCGCCGAGCACTAGGACCATGAGCCCGTCGGGCTTCAGCACGCGGCTTAGCTCGAGGAGCACATCGTCGGCATCGACCGCGTACTTGTGAACGATGGTGCGCTGCCGCTGCGGCAGGGTGTGGACGTCTTTCACAGCTTGCGCCAGCTGCTCGAGCCCGAACGTGGGTTGTCCGAGCGCCCCCTTGGCGCGCTCTGTGCCGACCGCTCCCGCCCTCAAGGCTCGAAGCTCGGGGATGCTGCGGCCCATCCAAACAAGCGACAGCTTGTGGCCCCGCAGGTAATCGATGGCGTTGAGGTACGGCGGGGACGTGATCACCGCGTCGATGGCGCCGTCCTTGACCTTCTGGAGCCTGCGGCAGTCACCGCTTCTGACCTTCCCGCTGCGCACCAAAGGCTCAGCCTCGAGCAGCTGGACGAGGCGATCTACGGAGCGCAGGAAGCCAGCGTAGACCTCGAAATCGTTGGTCTCCCTCATCTTGTGCGGGCGACTGTGCGACACGTCCCACGCGAGCGACGCGCCAGCATGTTTGGTGACGATGATCCGGCTCATTGCCAGGAGCAGCAGGTCCCTCGTGCCTTCCGGCAATTGCTCGGTCTCCTCGCAGATCGCCAGGACGAGGCGCGCGAGTTCGCTCCGCTGCGGTTCTGCGAACCAGTACTCGATGAACGACTGCGTCTCGGTGCAGGCGGCGATCCAGGGCAAGTCGAGGTACCCTCGACGCTTCCGCTCCGCGCGGCCGACGACGGTACGAGCGATGTCACGAATGCGCGGGTCGACTGCCTTGCGGGTCCATACCCGGCTCATCAGCACGGCTAGAGGGTCAAGATCGAATCCCAGGGCCTCGTGCCCAAGCATTGCCGACTGGCGCACGACGACGCCCGATCCGCACATTGGATCGAGCACTATCGATCCACGTTCGAGCCCCTGGAGCCAACCTGCGACAGTATCCGGCGCCATTCGCGCGGGAAAAGGATGAATCGTTCGCATCGAGCCGCCGAGTAGACCTTACCGCATTATGTCACGGGAGTTAGCTGCTTCGGCCCGTGAGCACAATTGGCGAACAGCTCGTCTATTCTATTTGAACGTGCACAAGTCCGGCAGGTGAGACATCTTGGCGAAAATTTCAAGCTTGGCCTTGCGCCCTGGCAGAATGCCGATCTGTGGCTCGGAGCAGCCACGCAGTCAGCCGTAGGCACCTTCCAAATGGACCCATAAGTCCGCTTCTGCGAATGCGTGAGTGCGGAGGTTGGTGCGGCTCGTTGACCTATTGCAGCCGCCGAGCAAGCACGAAGTCCTCGCCCCTCGAGCCGAAGCGGGCGGACTGTGTGGTGGATCCGGCGCCCGCCGCGCGTGTGGCAACACCGATGTCGGCAATGGCGATCGCGGCGCGTCCGACGCCCTGCAGCTCGGCGCTGATCTTGGGCACGCGGTCCTGGACGTGCGCCACTAGCTCCGACAGCTCGATCGTGCCGTTGCCGTTGGCATCACCGTTGCGCAGCGCGTCGATCAGCGCCCAGGTGAACACGCCGTGGCCCTTGTAGCCCTCCCAGGCCGGCTTGCCGCTTGCCGCCGCCGTCAGCACCGGCCGCCCGGTGGCCTCGTGCAGGCGGCCCACAGCGGCGTCGGAGGCAGCAACTTCCGTGCGCGCCCTCGCGTGGCCGGCAATCAGCGCCCCGCTCTCGCAAGTGTCGAGCAGGATCACCGCCTTCTTGGCCTTGATGCGGTTGGCGAGCCAGTCCTGGATCATATCCTGGCCGATCGCGGTGCGCGCCAGCGCATCGGGTCCGCTCTGGAAGTCCTGGGGGATCAGATAGAAGCGGCCGTTCTCCGATTTGCCGTGCGCGGCGGCGAAGAGGATGAAGGTGTCGCGCGGGTGGATCTCGCCGGCGAGCTTGTCGATGACCTTCTCCAGGCCAGCGCGCGTCGAATCCGTATCGTGCGCGTAGGTGATGCGCACCTCCTCGTAAAGACCGGCGGCGGCCTGCCTCATGTCGCTAGCAAAGGCCGTCGAGTCCTTGACAGCGAGTGCGAGCGGCGGGAATCGCGTCGCGCTGGACTGCCCGCGCGGCGTCCAGCCGCGGTCGGTATAGCCGTTGATGCCGATCGCCAGGATGTGAAGCTTGGGCTTCACTGCGAAGGCCGCAGCATCGAGTTTAATCGTCGTCCGCGCGGGGACCGATGCCAGCAGGTTGCTGCCGTTGTAGGCCACAAGCTCGATGACATTGTCTCCGGGATCGAGCGCCAACTCTTGAGTGGTCGTGTAGTCGGGTCCGGCGCCAGCAGGCTTCGCCGTGACGGCCGCGGTGATGCCGTTCACCCGCCATTCGACACGTCCGATCCCTTTGCCGCGGTCGGTGACGCGGGCGGAGACACTCACGAGATCGGTAGCCGATCGACCGTCGGGCGTCGGCGACGTGATCGCAACCGTCGGCGCCGGACCGCTGTCTATAACTTTCACGAGGTTGGCACTCGCAGCTGAGCTCTCGACCTCGCGGTTAGGATCACCAACCAAAAACTCTCGGACGAGATCCGGGGCGTAGAGAGATTGCCAAATTTGGTCAATGCTGACGGCTTGGAGACCGCGAACCACCGACAGCAGATTTCCGGCGTTCGCAGAAGCCGCAAAAAACCCTTTGTCGGTCAACATCACCCATTGGTCGTCCACGGACGTGGCGAAAGTCGCCGCCAAGCTACCAGTCTTGCGGTCCCAGTAGCGGATGGTGCCGTCGTAACTGCCCGAGACGATCCAGCGATTGTCGCGTGTGAAGGCCAACGCAGTCACAAAGGACTCGTGCCCTCGAAGGACAAAGCGAAGCTTGCCAGTGCCAAGCTCCCAGACGTAGACGCTACGCTCCCTGCCAGCGTCACCTGAGGATCCCGAGGATTGCGCGGTGCCAGCGGCGATCAGCTCACTCTCGTGCGAAACAGCAAAAGCGCCGGACCTCGGATGATGGGACGTGGGAGGAAACCGAAAAACCCTCACTAGTTTTCCGCTATCTACTCTCCATACAAATATCTCGAATCCCCAGCTGCCGCCGATGACGTACTGTCCATCTGGAGAAAAATACATTTGCGTTGTCTGGTCATCTGCCTTGTGCAAACGCGTGACGAGCCGTCGGGTGTCAACGCTCCAAACCTCACCAGCACCACTCCTCAATCCGACGACAAATCGCTTTCCATCAGGAGAAAACGCGAACGAGCTTACGTAGTCTTGGTACTCTTTCCCATCCTCGCCCCTTGCGATGCCGGGCTCAATTGCCAACAGCTCGGTGTTGGATTTGACATCTATTAGATATGTAACCGTTCCCAAGTCGTTTTCAAGAACTGCACCCACCAGTGCCTTGCTCCCGTCCGGTGAAAGACGAGATCGAAAGACATACTTACCTGCTACGATTGAAAAGTGAGCGGTTTCCTCTCCGGTATTCATAGAGTAGACAATCCACTCATCTTTTTCATTAGTTGCCAATACCAAACCCGCTTCGATCGAGGCGTGCCATATTTTGTATTCGCTCGGCAGATTGAAACTATGGAAGCGTGGCGCAACGCGCTCCAACGGCCAAATCGCAATGTTCTGTTTCTCATCGTCGGACGCGCGCATTAACAACTCACGTTCGTCGTAAGACATGACGGCGAGCACATCACGACGGCCGAATGTTCGCATCGCCGTCACAACACCTCCGTCCGCGAGCCTGACAATGCTCACGCGGTTCCTACCTGCGACGGCCGCTATGGAATAGCTAGCGTCAATGGCGATTAGGCGACCGCTTTCTTCGGTAAGCCAGGGTATCGTCGTCACTTGCCGTTGACCAGCCATGTCCCATACCCTGAGCCCCGGCGCTCCTGTGCGAGCGATATACAGCCGGCGTTCGCTCTCACGATAGAATGCGTTGACTTGGCCGGTCGAGTTCTCCCAATCTAAACGGCCATCTGACAGCGCCGAGCAGCTGTCAGTTGCGTCGATGCTCTCGTACCGCGGCTCACTATTACTGATGTCGACTAGTCTGAGTTCACCATCACAGCCGTTCCAACTGCTCTTGATCAGCACGTTCCGGTCGTCAAGAATGCCGACAACAGTGATGTGTTCATCTTCCCTGATCTTGATCGTCCGCATCGTCCGCTTTGTCTTTAGGTCGATGAACTTGACGACGCCCTCGCCTGCTGCGATCAATCGCGTTCCGTCAATCGAGAGCCGAGCGATGTCGACCTTACCATTCATTCTGTCGGCAACCCGCACCTCCATTAGGCGCTGTCTTCGTACGTAGTCCCACACGACGACAAGCCCCACATCGCTTGTAACGACCACGACATTTCGTCCGGGCGCATGCCACAACTTTCCGGATAAGACACGGTTGTTGTCATCTGACAGTTGCAGAAGCTTCGATGAGTCCAGCAGCATTCCCGACAGAGTGTCCCAAGTCCTGATAATGCCGTCCGTGTGCAACGTCAGGATGCGATCCCCTTTCGGCGTGAAAGAGAAGTCAAGGAAATAGGCCGAGTGGTCCAACGTCCGTAGCGGTCGGCCAGTGCTAATATCCCAGAGCTTTACCAAAATGCGCTCATTTACGGCCAGTAATTTGCCGTTCGGCGCGAATAGGGCTCCATACCCTTCGCACCAGAAGCATTCCGTGGCACGACTGAGGTCGCCAACATTCGGTTGAATTGTGATAGTGGATTGTTTAGTCCAAGTGGAACCACGCATTTGCTTCGATGGCCGCGAGACGGTGATATTGGATTCGGCTGTGGGGGTCGGATTGCTCTTTCCCTGCTTGGTCTGTGCCATAGCTGCGCATGCAAGGAGGAAAGCCGTGACGACTGCGCCACCGATCATTTTGCAAAGAGAGAGCATGACGCACCTTAAGGCTAAAGGCGGTTCTCGGTTCCTCAGTTACCGTAACCACATCCTCTGTCGTGTTCGTTGCGGACAATAGCAGGTAAGAAGCTTCACCTCGAAGGCGGCGGATCCTGCTCCTTGTAGCCGCTGTCGATGCCGTCGGCCGAGAAGTACTCGCTGAGAGTCGAGAAGAGCCGGCAGCTGCCGCCGCGCCTTACAAAACTGAAGCCGCTGCATTTGCCTTCGCCGCTGCAGGACCTCTCACACGCCTCGTAGGAGCCGACAGGCCGTGCCGCATAGGGCGTGTCGTCGCGGAAGCTCTTGCCGCGCAAGCGCATGATCTGCTCGGCGGATGACGACAAGGCTACGTTCATCACTCCAGAGTCGATGAACGTCTCGAACTTGGGATGGCGGCGGAGTGTTGTTACCGACGCTTTCAAGTGGCACCAGCGGTTCCAACGATCGAAAACGAAGGCCGCGCAACCGCTGCGGCCACGGCAGAGCTGCTCACAACTCGCACGATCGTGGCCGGGGACGTTTTCGAGGTCGCCGCCGTGCAACGCAAAGCCCACATGCGCTTTGTAGGTCCCGGTAAGCGCGATGTTGGGCTGGGGCTGCGGGTTCGCCCTGGCATCTAGGCTCGCGGTGGGCGCGCCGCTGATGCTCGGAGCTGCAACGGTTGCAGTCGCTGGGTAGACGGCATGTGTCTTCCAATCTGCTGACGGCTGCAGGTGGCGGGTCAACGCGAAGTTCTCTCCACGCGAGCCGAAACGGGCAGTCTGCGAAGCGGGCCCAACCGCTGCCGAAGCGCGTGTTGCGACGGCGATTGCGGCGCGACCAGTCCCCTGAAGTTCGGCGCTGATCCTAGGCACGCGATCCTGCACGTGGGAGACGAGCTCCATTAGTTCGATCGTACCGTTGCCGTTGGTGTCTCCATGGCGCAGAGCATCGCGCAGCGCCCAGGTGAATACGCCGTGGTCGTTGAAACCCTCTAGCGCGGGCTTGCCGGAAGCGGCGGCGGTCAGGACCGGGCGCCCGGTGGCCTCGTGTAGACGACCAATCGCGCCCTCGGAGGCCGCGGCTTCCGTGCGCGACCGCAGGTGGCCGGCGACGAGCGCCCCCGACTCGCAGGTGTCGAGCAGGATAAGCGCCTTTCTCGCCTTGATGCGGTTGGCGAGCCAGTCCTGCAACATGTCCTGGCCGATGGCGGAGCGCTCCAGCGCATCCGGGCCGCTCTGGAAGTCCTGCGGGATTATGTAGAAGCGGCCGCGCTCCGACTTGCCGTGCGCAGCGACGAATAGAATGAAGGTGTCGCGCGGGTGGATCTCGCCGGAGAGTCGAGCGACTGTCGCGTCGAGCGTGGTTCGCGTGGCGTCGTGGTCGAGGGCGAGGGTGATGCGCACGTCGCTGTAGAGCCCGGCTGCGGCCTGCTTCAGGTCATTGGCGATCGTCGTGGCATCCCTGGTCGCCAGCTCGAGTTTCGGAAAGCGAACTGCCTGCGTTGCGCCGGGTGGCCTCCAGCCCTGATCGGTGTAGGCGTTGATTCCAATCGCGAGCACGTGCAGCCTTGGCTTGGTGGAACCCACGCCAGCAGTCGTGTCGAGCCTGATCGTGGTGCGCGCCGGTAGTGAGGCGAGTAGGTTGTTGGCTGTGTAAGCGAGAACCTCGATGACGTTGTCGCCGAGATCGAGCGCGATCTCCTGCGTAACCACAGCGACACCACCCGCGACGGCAGGCGATGGCCCGACAGCGACCGTGACGCCATTGGCGCGCCACTCGACCCGGCCGATGCCCTTGCCGCGGTCGGTGATACGAGCATCGACCTTGACGAGTTCGGTAGTGGCGGAGCCGGCGGCGCGAGCGGTGAACGAGACCTCAGGGGCCGGGCCGCTGTCGAGAATGGTTGCGAGGTCGGCGTTGGCGGTCGCCGCCTTAACCTCCCCGTCCGGATCACCGGCGACAAAAGCGCGGACAAGATCGGGCGCGTAGAGTGACTGCCACATCTGTTCGATGCTGGTCGCCTCGAAGCCGCGCACGACGGACAAGAGGTCGCCTGCATCGGCGGAAGCAGCGAATAAGCCCTTTTCGGTGACAATCACCCAGCGGCCGTCGGGCGTGGAGGCACACGTAGCGGCGAGTTGACCGGTCTTGCGGTCCCAGTATCGAATGGTGCCATCGACGCTGCCGGAGACGAGCCAGCGGCCGTCGTGCGTGAAGGCAAGTGCGGTGACATTCTGCTCATGTCCGCTGAGCAGAAAGCGGCTCTTACCGGTCGCGGTCTCCCAAACGTGAATGCGACGCTCTCGGCCGACGTCGCCGCTGGAGACGGCACGCTGGCTTGGACCTGCAGCAACTAACTCGCCATCGTGTGATACCGCGACACTACCGGTGTTGACGTGCCCGGCAACGGACTCACGCTCCAACTTGCGGAGAACTTTTCCCGTCTCTGAGCTGAAGACGAATATGCCCTCGTCGCGGCTTCCAACGATCAGTGATCTGCCGTTGGCCGAGAACGCTAGGGAAGTGCTCTGCGGAGCATCCATTCGCTTGATCAATCTCAGCGGTTGCAAGCTCCAAATCTCGACCCCAAAAGACCACCAAGCTATGGCAAATCGGCTGCCATCTGCCGAGAAGGAAAACGCTCCTGCGTCGGGTGATGGATCGGCATCGATACCCTCCCAGGTATGCCGCACTGGACGGAACTGTCGAAGAACCCTTCCACTTGCCGTATCGACGAGGTATGTGGCGTGGACCACATCGGCATCACCCTTTGATCCAGCTGTCCCCGCCAATTTGGCGCTGATCAGCATGTGCCTCCCGTTTGGGAACAGTCTTGCGCGACCGACCTCCTCGATGCCCGACAGCGCAAATCGCGCGATCTGCTCGCCGGACAGGAGTGAGTGAACGACGAATTTGCCCTTACCATCAGATCCCAGCGCGACGCCTGCATCAGGCGCTGCGTGCAAAATGTGGTAGCCTTCAGGCAATCGAACCGAGTGGAATCGCGGGGACACCCCTTCGACTGGCCAAAAAGTGAAGCTATGCTTCCCATCTGCCTCTTGATGGAGCATCATCTGACGTCCATCGGCGGAGGCAATCGCGTATGCTCTCTCAGTGCCGTGCGCCTTTAGTGAGCTGATATGACGACCCTCGACAAGATTGACAATTCTCAGCTCCCCCTGCTGCGCAAAAGCGGCCAGGGCGAGCCGGTCGTCAAAGGCCATCAGCGTGCCGGTCTGCCGTCGCAATGTGGCTTCGAGTTCGAGCGGGCGGCCCGTGGCGATATCCCATGCTTTCACGCCATCCACGCCTTCGCGTGAAATGTAAACGCGCCCGAGATCTGCAAGGTAGTGCAACTTAATACTGCCATAGCTTCTGAGGTTCTGGAATTGTCCGCTACCAGCGGGTTTGCAGCCCGGTGCCCGCTCAAGGGTTCGAAAACGTGTCTCGGCCATTCCATGGCTCACCAGCACGATGTCTGCGTCACAATCATTCATGTCGGTTTTGGCAATGAGGTGGCGGTCACTCAAGAGCCCCCCCTCCGAGGCCAATCTGTATCCCTTCGGGAGCTCGATCGTGCGTGTAGCCTTTCTAGACCGCACATCGAAGTACCTCAGAGTTGCATCCTCGATTGCGATCAGGCGGTTACCGTCGGATGATACCCAGACCGCGTCAGGCGAGCCTTCGGATTGGATTCCAGTTCCAAACGCAAACTCGGCGATTCGCTGTCGCCGAGCATAGTCCCACAACAGAATCGGCCCGTTTTGGAACGGGATTGCCACGAAGTTCTTACCGAGATTGTGATACATGCTTGGAATGTGAGATCCGCCACCTTTGCCCGGCACATTCGTAGTGGCGAGTAAGCGTCCGCTCATCGGGTCCCAGATGCGAAAGCGGCCGTCCTTGTGCACCGTCATGATGCGCTTGCCGCCATCGATGAATACGAAATGCTGGAAATAGGTGAAATGGTCCAGTGTCCGGAGGGGGCGGCCGGTACGGATGTCCCAAAGCCTGAGCTGGCGTCCATCGCCCTCGACCAGATATCGGCCGTCAGGGGAGAACTTCACCACGTCAGCGTTGCCGCCAGCACCCATGTTGGTCTGGACGGTGATTGCCTCCGGGCGGTAGGAGTCTGCCGTCGGCACTTGTATATCGGCCGGCCCTCGCTGAGCGAGGCTGCCGCTGGAGAAAGCGGCACACGCCAGCAAGAAGAGCACTAGCGAGATATGTGCCGATGCAGCGGAGGGGCGCTGAAAGAAGTCCGTGGGGAGGGGGCGAAAGCCAAACATCATGGCACTAGCCTCGGCACGTTGTGACATCAGCATGCAACATGCTACGGCCACATCGCCGGGCAACAGTGACCCGTAGTGGCTTATTAATTGTCGCGCGCTGTACCCGCAGAGTAAAGTGGCTTGCTGGAGTTCACGGGCTGGTGCCCGGCAGCCAGCATGTCAGCGTTCTCGGAGAGTTGTCATGCGCTGCAAACTGGCGGCTTCGGTCCTCGCATTTGTTGCAGCTATATGCGGCTGCGCAGCAGGTCTCAACGCTCAGAGCGCGAGCGACAACTGGGTCCTCCTGCAGACGACGAGCGTGCTTATCAAGTCAGGCAGCCAGACGATCCAGGTTACGGCGGCCAACACGCGGGCGCGGGCGGTGCGGCTACAGGTAAAGTCGGGCACTATCCCTATCACCCGCTTTGCCATCGAGTATTCCAACGGGCAGACGCACTTCGAGAATCGCGCAGTGACGCTGAAGCCGGGCGAGCGCACGCGGCCGGTCGACGAACGAGACAGCGAACTGCCGGTCGAAGCCGTGACGCTGGAGATTGGGCTGGTGCCGGCCGACGCGGGAGGCATGGCCACAGTCGAGATCTGGGCTTTGCGGGTAGTGTCACCTACCGTAGTCAGCACGGCACCTCCCACCTACCAGCAGCCGGCGCCAAAGTTCCGGCCGCGCGGGGAGGCACCCGACGACGAGAGCGCCCGCCTTGCCGCGCAAAAGCGGGGCTACTTCGAAGTCCCCGTGTTCTTCGGAACGACGCGCATGCGCTCGGGCGAACGCCTCAAGAACAACCGGATCGTGATCAGATTCGGCAACGACCGGCCGGAACCCCTTGCCCTGACAGTCGGCAAGGCCGTCGTCACCGTGCCCTACGACCGTCCTCCGGGCTCCATCCAGCGCCCCGAGACCGACCTTATCGTCACGCGCATCGCTTTCCGTCGAGAGGACCCGACTCGCGACTTCACGATCGCCGAGGCCAACGTCATGTCGTCGGCGGAGCTGGTCTCGCAAATGAAGCAGCAGATTGCGGGCGCCAAGCGGTTCAAGGACCAAGCTTTCGTCTTCGTGCATGGTTACAACGTCAGCTTCGACGATGCCATCTTCCGCACCGCGCAGATCGCCAAGGATATGGACTTCGACGGACCCGCCGTGGCGTTCAGTTGGCGCTCGGCCGGCGGCATGTGGGACTACCGGCACGACATCGACACGGCCAAGGAATCACGTGTCGCCCTGCGCGACTTGCTGACCCTGATCGCGCGCGACACCGGCGTCGCCAACGTCAATCTTGTCGCCCACAGCATGGGCAACGACCCTGTGATCGAGGTGCTAAGAGAGAATGCCGAGATCCGGCGGGCCGGCGGCAGGCCGCAGGACCTCAAGCTGAACGAGGTCGTGCTGGCTTCGCCCGATGTGGCACGTACCGTGTTCACGCAGTTCGCGGGCGCATTCTCCGACATAGCCAAAGGCGGCATCACGCTCTATGCGTCGAGCAAGGACAGGGCCCTGATTGCATCGAAGCGTGTCGCCAGCGGCCTAGTGCGTGCCGGCGATATCCCGAAGGAAGGCATCCTGGTATTGCCCGGCATTGAGAGCATCGACATCACCGAGGCAAGTACGGGCTTCTTCAGCACCAACCACAGCACATTCGCAGATCGCCGCCACCTCATCGACGACATGGGGCTGTTGTTCGAGCGCACTAACAACAAGCGGCCGCCCAATTTACGCTTTCCAGTATACAAGGCCCAAGGGCGAGCACCGAGCGTGTGGTGGCAGTACCGCAACTGACATTCTTGGTGCTGGCCCAGGGCCACCGCTCGTGCCGATTTGACATTTCGCCACGTCGGATGCATCGCGACAGCAGAAGACCTCCCAGTCTACTTACCAGGACCAAACTGGATACTGATCGCCTACTGGGCGATGACGCCGGCTTGCAGGAAGCGCTGAATTGACCTGCATTCCAATTGGCTCGGATCGGTCAGGCGGTGGGCCTCAACAAGCGCACTTCAACTCTCGGTCAAATCCAGCCCCCGCAACCACCACAGTCGCGCTTCCGGTGGGATCAGCCACCAGGGCGGCAAGATTTCCGGTCAAATCCAAGCGGATAGGTTCACTCTTCGGGGTGGGCGTGGCCGTGATGTGGTCGATCAAATCGCGAACGAGGGCGACAGCCTCGCGGGCGGCCTTGTCGCCGCGGGTGAGGGCGTCCCGGATGTTTTCGACCTTGGCCTTGTAGCGGGCCGCCGCCTGTGGATGCAGGACCACCACGTCGCCGGCGCGTTTCTGGCGGTCTATGCGGCGCTCGAGGTCCGCCTTCTGGCTCTCCAAGTCCCGCAGTCGCTGGGCGAGGCCCTTGAAGTCGGCGCCGGCATCATCCTCCGCCAGCTTGATCACGCCCGCTATCTTCCGATCGACGGCGGCCAGCTCGGACGCGAGGTCGCGATCGGCGCGGGCCTGCGCCTTGGCGAGCCGGGCGCGTTCCTCGCGGTAGACCTCGATCGCGCCGGCGACCACGTCCGGGTCAAGCAGGTGCTTCTGCAGCACAGCGAGGATTCTCCCCTCGATCTCGGCCAGCTTGATCGTGCGCGTATTGTTGCATGTGCCGCGGGTGCGCTGGGCCGAGCAGCCAACCCAATCGGCGCGAATCACGATCATCGACGCGCCGCAGCAGCCACAGCGCACGAGACCGGACAGCATGTGCTTCGGGCGCACCCGGCGGCCGAGCTTGTGCGGCGTACCGTTGTCGGCGCGCTTGGCTTGTGCCGCAGCGAACAGGTCCCCGGCGACGATCGCCAGCTCGGGCACGTGGCTTTCGATCCATTCCGACGGCGGGTTGGGTCGCGCCTGCCGCCTGCCGGTCTGCGGGTCCTTCACGAACGACTGCCGGTTGAACACGATGCGGCCGGTGTAGAGCGCGTTGTTGACGATGCCGTTGCCGCGCTTGGCGTTGCCGTTGATGGTCGACGCCGACCACGTGCCGCCGCGCGGGCCCTTGACACCTTCGCTGTTGAGACGCGCGGCGATTGCAAGGCCGCTCTCGCCGCCGACATATTCCGCGAAGATGCGCCGAACGATCGCGGCTTCCGCCTCGTTGATGGTGCGACGGCCGCGGTCCTCATCACCGGCGCCGGAGGCCATGTCGTAGCCGTAGCAGATGCCGCCGGGGATGCGCCCGGCCTTCAGCCGGCCAAGCTGCCCGCGCTTCGTCTTCTGCGCGAGGTCCGCGAGGTAGAGCTCGGCGATCATGCCCTTGATGCCGACGTGGATCTTGCCGACCTCGCCGTCGGCCAGCGTGACGATCTTGATGCCCAGGAAGCCGAGCCGCTTGTGCAGGCCGGCGATGTCCTCGAGGTCGCGCGACAGCCGGTCGAGAGACTCGGTAAGCACCGCGTCGAATGCCTTTGCTTGCGCGGCGGCCATCAGATCGAGCAGGCCCGGCCGGTTGACCAGGCTCGAGCCGGAGATCGCAGCGTCCGAGTATTCGGACGCGACCTGCCAGCCATGGCGCTGGGCGTGGATGCGCGCCGCGGCAATCTGGTCCGCGATCGAGCGGGCGTCCTGCAAGTCTGATGAGTAGCGGGCATAGATGGCACAGCGCATCTTGGTGGCTCCGCATTTCGGTTGCACGGCGGCACTGTGTGCCGACATCAACCGACGGGTCTAGGCGATGGTGTCGGTTGCGGGCTGCGACAGATTGGAGTCGGGACGAGATCTGCCTCACCTCAGTTCATGCTGACAAACAATGCGGATGGGCGGTCGTAGGCCGCCGTAGGGGATGCTGCGTTGTCCTCAGTTGCGGCCTGCTGAGGGAGCCCCACGGCGGTAAAGGCCTCCCCCCAGCCACTCGTCACTATCGCCTCTTTGCAAGGGCGCGGAGGTCGGCCCGGATCGAGCCCAGCAAAGCGAGGTCGCGGCAGTCATCCCACGGCTCGCCGGAGATGTGCTGAATATGCAGCCAACGGTCGAGCACCTCGAGCTTTGCGATCACGTCGAATATCCGGGCGGCAGGCATGGACATGATCTTCCTCTCCAACCCATTGGCTCGCTCGACCTCTCGCTTGCATTCGTCGCTGCCGTCATTCCGCAAGTTCGTTGCGGCATCCGCTGCGCGCCACTCTTCGATCACATCCGCGACTGTGGCCACCTCATCGTCGAGCCGGAGCGGCCTGGACAACACGGAGGGCGGGAGAGCCCCATGCGCCGCTGGAGCAACACGACCGCTCTTGGGTGCCTGCTTGTCAGACTCACTCATCATGTTCACTTCTCCATTGTGCTACATTTAACTACATAAACCTACGCGATCACGTCTTGCCTCGTCAACTACGTTTCGCTACGAAACGCGACATGAGCGAGAAAAAACTGGCACCCACATCCCTGCGGCTTGAGCCGGAGCTGAAAGCAGCCCTCGAGCGGCTCGCCGAAGCCGACGATCGGAGCCTGTCCTCCTACATCACGCGCGTGCTGAAGGAGCACGTGGCGAGGGCCGGAAAGCCCAAGCGATAGCAATTGGGATTGCGCCTGACTGACGCGGTATAACATGCGCTGGCCTTTTGGTTCGCGCCGATGATCTCAGGTGCTGTGAGCGGCACGTCGAACATGAGCACCTTGCCGGCCTCGCCGTTGATGTAGCGCTTGCGGCTGCCGGTCAGGAGCCGGAACTCGCGGGACAGGCGCATCCAAGGCGCGGGCAACCAGCCGCGCTCGGCGATCATGTCGTCGTAGGCGCCGCGCATGGCCGGATAAGCCAAGGCCGCCGTTGCGCCTGCCCGCGCTGCAGCGCCTGGAAGCCCCGCCTGCAGGTGCGCAAGCAGCGCGGCGGCGTGGTAGCGAGCATCCTGCCCCGCGGGCAGCCGTGAATCGTGTCGGGGTGCAGTCCGCGCCTGCTTGTGGGAGCGCTTACCGACGACGGCCAGCCCGGCGGGCTCGATCGTGATCGAGGCGTGGGTCACCGGCCTGTCACCTTCGACGGGCCATGCGGCAAGCAGCGCCTCGCAGGCATCGCCGGCCTCGATATCATCGGCGACGCCGACCTCGATGCCGTCTTGGCGCCGCCACGTCGCCCGCACCCGGAATTTCATGTCGAGCTCTCCTGCGATGCAGTGAGCGGCACGGGGTTCTGTTGGGCTGCGTCGGCAGAGGCCGACGTGGGAACCAGGTCCGCAGCGTGGTCGTCGGCCGCTGCCTGTCGCGCGAGGGCCGCGGCGAGGGCGCGGAGTGCGTCTGCGAGCGGGCGCGCTGGGCGTCGAGCCGGCGCCGCAGCCTTCGAGAGGAAGGTGGGCGGGGCGGTCATTGCGCGGCCCGTCGCGCGAGCGCGGTCAGAGCTGGGCGCGCCGAACCGCTGTTGAAGGCGGTGATAACTCCAGCATGTTCGAGTTGGCCGCCGCTGTGATCCATGCTTGTTGTCCCAAGACGTTGCGAAACTCTATGGTTCGCAACCATCTCAAGACGTTCTGGGACCAAAAAGACTTGGTTGCGTCCCGGCCGGGTAAAGGATGATCACCAATGACTTCGCTTCAGCACTTGGACCAGATCGCATCGATACTCGGGTGTCCTGCCGAGCACCTCGTCGGCCCGCCACGCGTTAATCGGCCAGGCGATCCTGTAGGCGAACTGATCCGCGCATCGATCGCTGATGAGACGCAAGTGCATGCATCTTTCCAATCATGGGTGACCGACGACCCGCTGGCCGACGCTCGGGCAGACGCAGACCTGAGTGCTCTATGCTTGGCCAGCAAAGGCGCTGACGCCTTCGACAGTAGTGCAGGTGATAACGGTTTGCTTGGCGTACGCGCATGCCTCGAAGCAGCGATCTGCTCTTTGCAGGCCACCCCAGGTGCTACGGCTGCAATGTCGCGGCCGTTGCTGGCTCTGGCCGATGCACTCGAAGATTTGCAGCGCGGCGTTCAACATCCGATGCTCACCCTCTTGGGGCGGACCGCCGGACGTAGTGCTTATCGCCAAGATCAGCGCAACGTGCAGGCTGCATGTGTTCTCGCAAGTAAAGCACTTGTAGAAATGCTGGGCATGCAACCGGCTGAGGCCCGACAGTTGGTTGTGAAAAGAGCCGAAGGACTAGCGCGCCGAGCTGGCCTTGTAGGGCGGCGCAGCGACGATGGTAGTCAAGCCTACCTCTCGGATGAGCGAATCCGCCAATGGTCGAAGCGCGAAGCCAAACGTTGGAGGGACGACGGAAACGACTTTTTCGTCGCAACCGCCAGACTGCGGTCAGACGTGCACGAACTGAAGTTGGCCGGCGCTTCAATTGAGACTATGCGCGAGCGCATCTTGCTGCTGGTGCGAGAGGATGATCTCCGTCACCTGAGCGGGACTCAATAGTACATTTTCTGTCCCAGGCCGCTCAGCGACACCATGAGAGAGAGCAGATTCGCTGCACCTCATGAGGTCTCGCAATGGCACTTGTGCTTCATACATTCGCTACGGAAGGAAGTAACGCTGTTCCCTTGCGCCGCGTGCTTTCGTTCGCAGAAGTGCAGTTGGCGACAGGCTATAGCCGACCCAGCATTTACCGACTGGAGAAGGACGGCCGGTTCCCGCGACGCGTGAAGCTCGGAGACGGCCCGACAGGGAAAGTCGGTTTCTTTGCCGACGAGATTGCGACTTGGCTCGCCGAACGCGATGCCGAGATCGGCACAAGCAGATCGGCTACGGCCCTCGCGCCACAATCACCTCCCGCAGCCAGCTCGGCGACGTCTGCCCTGCCACAATCATCTCCTGGCGGGCGGTAGCCGCCACAATCATCTCGCCGGTCGCGCTGGGCTGCCGCAATCAGCTCAGCGCCATCGCAGCGAGCCACAATCATCTCCGTCGGTAGCGTCATTCGCGTGGGGTAGGCGAGCTGGGATGGTCCAGCCGCCCGATAGCGGGACGCATGATGTCGAACGATGTGCAGGCACTGGTATGGCGAAGCGACTTCCCCACGCCGGCCGCGAAGCTGGTCGCGCTGAAGCTCGCGGACAACGCAAACGACGATGGCGAGAACGTCTGGCCGAGCATCAGCACCGTCGAGACACGAACAGGATTGAGCCGCAGCGCCGTTTGCGAATGGCTGCGGATATACGACAAAGTGCGGCTGGTCGAGAAGGTCGGGGTCGTCGGCGGCAAGAAGGGAACTACGCTTCGCCGTTTCGGCATGGATGTACTTTCGGGTCTGGCTGACACGCGCCGACGCGATGGATCGGGATCGGCACCACGACTGCAGTGGGTGGCTGATGGCAGCGAGTGGAAAATTGCGCCGATCGAGGGCGATGTGGATAACCCCGCTGTCGCGCAAAATTCTTCCAAAGGTAGTGCGCCTCTCGGACTAGTCCAGCAGGTGGACCAGTCCAGCAGGCGCACTAGACTAGTCCGCCTGCCGGACTCTGCTAGTCCGCCTAGCGGACCCAAACCTTCACTTAATCACCCTTCAACCTCCCACACACCGGCCGATGGCCGGCGTGCACGACGTGTGGGAGTGGAAAAGGAATTTTGTTCTGGTGATGCAGTCTTGGGTTGTCTCGATCAACTGATCGCGGAGCGGCCGGACCGCGAGCGCGTTGTCCGGCTGCTACTCTCGAAAATCGTGCGGTGCCGGGAGTTCCGAGCAAAAGACCCCGCATTCGCGCTTGGCGATCTCGCTGACTGGATCGCCGAACAAGAGATCGACGACGCGGCCCTTGGCGAGATCGCCGAAGCCTTGTTCAGGACGCGCAGCATCTTCGATCACAGCAGCGTGCAGAAGGGCATACGCGCTCACATCGCGGCGCGCGAGGCGGCTCAACGTGCACCTGCGCCACCGGCGGGGCAGCCAACCGTACCGAGGGCACTCGAGCCACCACGGGAACAGGTTGCAAAACGCCGGGTCGATGCCGGCTCGCCGGAGTTCGATGCCGCCGTCGATCTGCTGATGCGGGGATCGCCGAAGCTCGCCCGCAATGCGCAGCAGCGCGGCTACACGTACGTGCCGGATGCCGCATCATGAGCACCGTGCGCCAACTCCCCCTGTTCCGGCATCGCCATGAGCCGAGCGAGCCGATAGCGCTCGATCCGGTCAACGCCGCCCTCGACCGCATCGAGCGCGACGCGCGCATCGTCATCGAGGCCGACGGCGAGGTGGCGCTGCGCGCGCGGCTGGCGCGGTTGCTCGGCGATGAAGATCGGCCCGGCGCTAGGCGCTGTCGTGCGAAGGCCGGGAGATCTGCGCCATGACTGGTGGACCACGTATCCCGATGACACCGGCAGAGATCGCTCGGGCACGCTGCCTGCTTGCGACAGGTGCTTCGATATCTGCTGTAGCGCGCATGCTGGGGCGTCACCGAAAGGTGATTGCACGGACCGCACGCGATGGAGACGCGATGATCGCGCGGCGGTCCCGCGTCTACACGCATCGCACGTCGGCCGACTTGGTTGCCGTGGATCGCGAGCAAACATTGTGCTGTTCGCGCCACTTCGCAGCGCAGGGGCGAATCATCGATGCAGATGATTCGAATTCGATAGATCGCGCGCCGGTGTGTGAGCGTCGCCGGGCGCAGTGGGGTGATGGGGCAGGCGTGGCGCCGGGCGAGTCCGCCTCGGCGCCACGAGGGGAGAGCCGGCACCACGAATCTGCGGACCCGGCGCGGTGTGATGAAAACTGAGGGGGATCGGTGATGGCCAGCAACGGAGCACAGTGGCAACGGCGCAGCGGCCTGCTCGGCGCGCTGGGCATCGGCCGATCGAGTGCCAGCTCGGTACAGGCTCAATCCGATTCGCATCGGCAACAACTGAGTGGCGCGAACCAGCCCGCACCGGCATCGGGGACTCCATTGGCGACTCAGTCGAGTCATGCGGCACCGATAGTGCCACGGCTGCTCGCCATCCGCGCGGACGATCACGCGCTCGAGCTATTGGCGTGGTTGCAAGGTCCAGGCGGCAGGACTGGATCTGTGTCCGCCGCCGACCTTGCGAAGGCCCATGCTGACATGTGTGCGGCCCTCGAAATCGAACCCATCGGCTGGGTTGCCGTTGGTCGAGAACTGCGTCGTCTGCTCGGCCAGCCGCGCCTCTACGTCGATAGGAGCGGCAGGCGCGTGCGCACATACCTAATACCCCCGGCTGGCGTTGAGCTTCGCCCACGTGCGGCAGGGCGCTGGGCCGGCGCAGTTGAAACGTCGCGGCCGATACCGATTGCGGCTTGAGCCGATCAAGGAGAACTCTCGATGATACGACTGTTCGGCGAGGCGCTCAGGGAGGCGCAACGAAACCCGATCATTTCCGATCCGGACTGCCAGGAATGCGCCTACCATGATCAGTTCGATATGTGTTCCCGCTGGGTGAACGCAATTACTGGCGCGCAGACTCATTGCGAGGAAATGCGCAACCTGGGCGGCCCTTGTGGCGTGACCGCGCGTGGGTTCAGGCCGGGAGGATACGACAGCGTTTCGCCTGCGGACTACCGCCAAGGTGCCTGCATCTCGTGCGCCCACAACTTCAAAGACTCGAGCGAATTCCTGCTCGACGACACCGGGGCCTCCTATTTTTGCACCCGCTACACGACGGCGGACGGACTGCCGGGGCTCTGCCACGAGCTGCGTTTAGAAGGCGGGGCGTGCGGCTCTGATGGGATCGGCTGGAGGTCCGCGCTCGAGACCGACGACTTCATCATCGGGGATGGCGTGCGATGAACGGCGGCGACAACACGCCAGCGCTCGGCCTGCGCCCCCTCACGGACATGATGGACGCATGCAGGTTGGCTCACGCGGCACTCGGTAGCGCGATCGGCGAGCTGCCGACGGAATTCACGGCCTCGCAGGCTCGCGTGGCCAGATGTCTCGCGGAAAGCATGAGCAAGGCGCGCCAGCAATCCGAAAATCTTGTTGCTCTTGCCACACTCATCTCAACTTCGCGCACCGGGCCGGTTGAAGTGGTGGCGATGCAATTCGCCGTGATGCAGCTCGGCGAGGTCATGCGCGATGCCCTGGATGCGCATCGCGCGCTGGGCCTCACGCTGAACGATGAGGCTGCGCGGCAGGCCCACGCGGCGGCAGTCGCGGTTGACGCGGCCATCGATGGTATCGCGGGCGTTTCTGGACAGGAGAGCTGACGATGCCCGAAGGCTTGACGTCGATCGAGGACCTGAAAGTGGTCATCTCGGCAGAAACTGAGCAAATGACGGCCGGGTTGGCGAATGCGAAAGAGATCATCGCGACCTTCGCATCGACCACCGGCGTGTCGCTCGGGCTGGTGGATGCCAGCTTCACGAAGATCGGTTCCGCAATTGACGCTCTGAAGGGACGGCTCGGGCTATGGCTCTCTATTGCCGAGACGGTCGCCACTGCAGCCGGGAAGCTGGCGGTGGAAGGGGAGAAGGTCGGCCGCGCGCTGGGCGAGGCAGAGTCGATAGACAAGCTGAAGGCGGCGTGGGCGGATCTGGCGGCAGCGGTCGGGGAAGGTGCGGCAGGCGCGTTCGGCTCGGCAACTCAGGCGCTGGCGCAGTTCGGCGCGGGGATCATTCACAGCGGCGAGGCAGGGTCGTCGGGCGTGCTGCGGCTCAAGTCGGGGTTCGGCGAACTGGCGGACGTGGCCGAGAAGGCGATGCGGTATGCCGAGCAGGGGGTGCGCAACCTCGCACCAGACGATGGCGAAGCGACCGCCGCCAAGGTGGTCAAGCAGATCGAGCACCTTCGGCAGCACATCGGCGAGATGGAGCGCATTCGCTCTGAAGTTGGTGCCAATAAGAACGGCGGCATGTTCGATTGGCTCGCCGATGCGCAGATCGAGCGCTACGGCTCCATCATCGCTGACCTAACGATAAAGCTTGGCGCGCTCGTCGATCAGCGAGACGAGTTGATTGCGTCGAGCAAGGCGGGCTGGGCCACTCTGACCGTTGAAAACGAGCAAGCAGAGCGCGCGATTGCGAACCTCGAACGCCAGGCGCGTGGGTTGCGGCAGGAGGCCGAGGCGCGCCGAATGTCGGCGGAGGCGGCTGCCGAATACAAGTCTAAGATGTCGGCGTTGAACGCCATGGCAGATGGCAACGCGACACCTACACGTGGCGATTTGGCGCGCATCAATTCCGCGGCGGCAGAAGTGGCTCGCTTGTCGATGGACAAGCGGGCCGCCGAGAAGGCCGAGCGCGATCAGGATCGCTCTGACAAGGAAGATGAGCGCCAGCAGAAGCGACTCGCTCAGACCATCGCCGGCGGATTTCGCTCTCGGTCAATGCCATCGTTGGCGGCGCGTGCGGCATGGTCCGGTTCAGCATCGTGAGCCAGAAGACGCGCCAGCTGAGGATGCAGAAAAGAGCGATCAGGTTGGCCAGCCGGTCCGCGGTCCTGAGCTTGGAGTCTTCCGCCT